>Ga0315909_10001520_pt1 | contig 31227 bp, 48 predicted proteins | sample LakEriMetagenome_11_FD_203527 | JGI IMG/M metagenome (GOLD analysis project Ga0315909, IMG submission 203527) | Freshwater fungal communities from buoy surface, Lake Erie, Ohio, United States - Buoy 2 MA125 | ecosystem: Environmental > Aquatic > Freshwater > Lake | place: USA: Lake Erie, Ohio... | reverse complement strand
GCGTTCAGCCAATGACAGGCCCAACAGGCTTGATCTTTGCAATGCGTGCTCGTTATAGCACACAAGACGGAACTGAGGCTTTCTTCAATGAGCCAAATACACAGTTCTCTGGTTCTGTATCGGCACAAAACCCATACGGTTTCCAAGGTACAACAGCACAAGATACAGCTAACACATTCCAAAATCCAACAGCATTGACAACTACCTCTGGTATCGCAATGCCAACAGCTAACGCTGAAATTTTGGGTTCTGATTCTGGAAATGCTTTCCAACAGATGGCATTCTCGATTGAGAAAGTTACTGTAACTGCTCAAAGCCGTGCTTTGAAAGCTGAGTATTCTTTAGAACTCGCACAAGACTTGAAAGCAATTCATGGTCTTGATGCTGAAACAGAATTGTCTAACATTCTGTCTACAGAAATTCTTGCTGAAATCAACCGTGAAGTTATCCGTACCATTTATTTGTCCGCTGTAACAGGTGCACAATACGGTACAACAACTGCTGGTACATTTGACTTAGACACAGACTCCAACGGTCGTTGGTCTGTTGAGCGTTTCAAAGGCTTGATTTTCCAAATCGAGCGTGATGCAAACGTTATTGCTAAGCAAACTCGCCGTGGTAAAGGTAATGTGTTGATCGTTTCTTCTGACGTTGCTTCCGCTATGGCAATGGCTGGTGTATTGCAATATACTCCTGCTCTGTCTGCTGATTTGCAAGTAGATGACACAGGCAATACATTTGCTGGTTTGTTACATGGCCGTATCAAGGTATACATTGACCCATATTTTGGTGGCTACACAAGCAACCAAGAGTTGGTTACAATTGGTTACAAAGGTACATCGCCTTATGACGCAGGTCTGTTCTATTGCCCATACGTTCCTCTCCAAATGGTTCGTGCTGTTGACCAGTTTACATTCCAACCTAAGATTGGTTTCAAAACTCGTTACGGCATGGTAGCTAACCCATTTGCTAAAGGTGCTTTGGCAAGCGGTGCTGGTACAAACCAGATTACACCAAGAACAAACGTATACTATCGTATATTCAAAGTTGCAAACTTGATGTAATATAAAGTCACCAACAAGAGTGACCTTTAGAGAGACCTTCTACCCGGAGGTCTCTTTTTTTATGACCTAAATAAACACATGAACGTACTAACTAGAACTCCCGAAAACACCAATCTATTACAACCGTCAAAGTATATAATGACCTTTGATCGGATAGGTTCAACACAATACTTCTGCCAGTCTGTAAACTTACCAGGGGTGAGTGTAGGACAGGCTTTAATCAGTTTTCCATCGTTAGATGTATATGCGCCTGGTAATAAGATTGCTTACAACAATTTCAACATTGAATTTATTGTTGATGAAGAACTAAAGACATGGCAACACATGTATAACTGGTTTCTTTCTTTTGCTTCTCCTGAAGGCACGGATGACCGAAATTTAAAAACCGAGATACAAAACAATTATAAACGACAGCAAAAAAAAGAATATTCTGATGCTACATTGACCATACTTTCCGCTTTAAATAACCCTATTTTGCGGATAGAGTTTACCAATATGTTTCCTGTATCATTATCGGATGTTATATTTGATACCAAATTATCTGCGGATGATATAGTATCTGCTGACGTATCCTTTGTGTATGAAAGTTTTAAATTTGTGCCAATTACGGCTTGACACGATAACATAGTTTGTGTTATGATGTAGAATTATCGTTATATCATTGAATATATTATGGAAAATCTAGAACAAATATTAAAGTTGTGGGAAAAAGATACAGAAATTGACCAGACCGAACCTGGTAAAGAACTGTTGAAGATACCAAAATTACACAATCAATATCTCTCCATACTTACCAAACATAAGATTGCCTCTAAGAAGGCACATTTTGACTATCTCCGTATGCGTAAAATAAAGATCGATTACTATTCTGGTCGTATGGACCAAGAAGAATTGGATGCGCATGGATGGTCACCCTTTGCGTTTGTTTTGAAATCTGATATCAACGCCTACTTAGAAGGTGATACGGATTTAATTAAAATGTTAGAGAAAAAAGTATACCATGAAGAATGTGTGTCGGTCATCGAATCCATTATGAATGAATTAAAACAAAGAACTTGGCAACTGAGAGATTTTATCTCTTGGGAAAAATTTATCGGAGGTCAATAGTGTCATTTCTCGTTGCAAACATACCACCAGTCAAATGTTTTGTTCGTAAAGAGTTTCTTTATAACCATGAAAAAGGTCATGGTGAATTAGAACCTTGCGTATGGATAACTGCCAAGGCTATCAAAGGTCAGGCATTTCGTATCGAGTGTATGTTGACCGATTATGGTGCTTTGTTTGATAAATTACCAATATCAGCATATGTGTGGAAAACTGTTGATGAGTACCTGCCGTTAGATAATCTACAGATATGGGATTGTTTATCATACGATATGGCGGTAATTGAGAAATCAAATCTACGAGGACTTAAAGTAAAATACTTTGGCAAAGACCGAGTATTTCATTTTGGAAAATACCTTTTTACGATTGATTTTGCGGCACCAGATTTTAATCGTATTGACACCAGTTTCTCAGAAGGCGTACAAGAACACAAATCATATAACTTTATTCAATTGGACAATGGCCAGTTTGCCTGTCAGCCAAACAATCGTTGCCTGTGGTATGATGTATCACTGGTACCGCCTGTAGTTAAAACTCCTGATTTCAAAATACCAACAGAAGTATATTCAGTAGAGAACATATCTAAGTGGAGTGTTGGTACACCTGATTCATGGTTCTATAAGTTTGATGAGAAAGAGTGATGAATAAAAATCATATTGAACGACAAAATACTAAAATGCCTTGGGGTAAATTTAAAGGTATTTTTATAAAAGAATTGCCAGATTGGTACGTTGAATGGGCATCTGTCAATTATAATGATAGAGGTATGCAAATTTGGTTTAAAGAAGAATTGGAATATAGAAACAAATATAATGGAAAAAACCTCAAACCTAATTATAAGTAAAAAAGATGAAGTGTATGCCAAGATAACTTGTGAGAAACATATTTCAAAAGAGTTGTCGGAGTTCTTTACATTCTTTGTTCCTGGTTATCAATTTGTTCCTGCATACCGTAATCGAGTTTGGGATGGAAAAATTCGTTTGTATAATTTACAAACAAGCCAAGTTTATCTTGGTCTTTTGCCATACATTGAAGAATTTTGTAATGAAAGAGAATATAAATTTGATTATGGTGATCCAAGACCTGATATCGAAGATGAATATTCGGCATATCATGCCAAAAAGTTTATTGATTCCTTAAACATTCACTCTCGTGGTGAATCAATTGAAGTACGAGAACACCAGTTAAATGCTTATATTCACGCCATGCAAAAACGCCGAGCGTTGTTAGTTTCACCAACTGCTTCTGGCAAATCTCTTATCATCTATCTAATTTTTCGTCAATTACACCAATATCAAAACCTTAAAGGACTTATAATTGTTCCTACCACATCATTGGTTGAACAATTGTATTCTGATTTTGGTGATTATAATGATGGCGAAATGACCGATGTTCATCGAATTTACCAAGGTAAAGAAAAAGAAACGGACAAATCACTTACCATTTCAACATGGCAATCTTTATATAAAATGCCAAAAGAATACTTTCACCAGTTTGATTATGTTATTGGTGATGAGGCACACCTTTTTAAAGCCCAATCATTAACAACTATATTAACATCTTGTATTAATGCCAAATACCGTATTGGTCTTACTGGCACTTTAGATGGAACAAAAACACATAAACTGGTATTAGAAGGTTTATTTGGCACAGTTAAAAAAGTTATCAGTACAAAAGAATTAATTGATAAACAGCAACTGTCAAATTTTGAAATTAAATGTTTAGTTTTAAAACATACCGATGAAGAATGTTTGAAGGCAAAAGATTATACTTACCCCGAAGAAATTCAATATCTGATATCACACGAAATTAGAAACAAATTTATTAAAAATCTTGCAGTTAGCTTAGGTAAAAATACACTTGTATTATATCAAATGGTTGACAAACATGGTAAAATACTGTATGATATGATAAGAGAAACAGAGAAGATTGGCAATAGAAAAGTATTTTTTGTTCATGGTGGTACAGATACAACTGACCGTGAAGATATTAGAAAAATTATGGAGATAGAACAAGATGCTATCGTGGTCGCTTCCTTTGGTACTTTTAGTACTGGTATCAATATTAGAAATTTGCATAATATTATATTTGCAATGCCAACTAAATCTTCTATTAGAACGTTACAGAGTATCGGTCGAGGTCTTAGGCAAAACGATGGCAAAGAAATAGCCACATTATATGACATATCAGATGATTTACGTTATAAAAAACATATGAATTACACATTAAAACATTTTGTGGAAAGAACAAAGATATATAATGAGGAGAAGTTCCCATTCAAAATATACAAAATAGGACTAAAAAATGAATAATATAAAGATAGTCAGATTAAAGAATGGTGAAGATATCGTTGGTCAATTAACTGCAAATGGCATTAATGCATATGATATTACCGAACCAATGTATGTTGGTTTAGAATTTCAAGGCAGAGAACTTGGCCTCGTGATGAAGCATTGGTTACCTATTCAATTAATTAAAAAAAATGAAACCGTGTTAGAGAAACAAGATATACTTTGTGTAATTGAACCTGCTGATGATTTCTGTGAGTATTATGTAAACACAATAAAGAAAATTCAAGACCTGTTGAAAGCTAAAAAGATCGTACAAGATATGACTGATGAAGAAATAAACGAAGCACTAGAACAATTTGAGGATTTAAATCATGATGGTAATCTATTACATTAATACTTTTAACCAAGGACATACTCGACTATACACATCTGTCAAGCGAATGTCAATAACATTATGTGGTAAATATGACAACTAAACAAAAACATTATATAAACAATGCAGATTTTTTAAAAGCACTAGTAGATTACAAAGAGGCTTGTAAGAAAGCCAAGAAGGAAAAGCAAATAAAACCTGCCATACCAAACTATATTGGTGAGTGTTTTATGAAAATAGCGGAAGGTCTATCACACAAACCTAACTTCATAAACTACACCTATCGTGATGAAATGATGTCAGATGGCATAGAAAATTGTTTACAGTATTTTGACAACTTTGATCCGGCCAAATCAAAGAACCCATTTGCCTATTTTACACAAATCATTTATTTTGCCTTTTTACGAAGAATAGGCAAAGAAAAGAAACAAACATATGTTAAGTATAAAGCTACACAACAGATGGGTATTTTGGATGAAATGGAAATGATGGAATTCGAAGATGGTACTATGAAACAATTTGAATTGTATGACAATATAGCCGAATTTATAGACACCTATGAAAAAACAAAGAAAGCCAAAAAAGAAGTGGTAAAGAAATCAAAAGGGATTGAAAAATTTTTAGGAGAGTAGTATAATGTACAAAGTTACATATTATCCAGCATTGGATAAAAAAGATGTTTTATTGTTTAAATGGTTTAAAACCCATAGAGAGTCATTGGATTTTGCCAAAAAAATAAACAAAGATTGTTTATTTGAAATTAAATTCTATGACGAGAATGATCCTAATACACCAACGGTGAACATATAATTTTAGGAGAATATAGTGTATAAGGTAAGTTATTACGCAATGCCTGCCGAACCTACGGTGTTTTTTAAATGGTTTAAAACATTACAAGAAGCCACATTTTTTGCTGGCAACAAACCGAATGAATCAGTAATTGAGATAAAATATTATGATAACACCGAACATAGAAAACCAAACCGAAACTAAAAAAGTTATTGTAGTTTCTGGAGGATTTGATCCTTTACATTCAGGACATATTGCTTACCTAAATGAAGCCAAAAGCCTTGGCGACACTCTAGTTGTTGGTATTAATAGTGATGAATGGTTAATTCGTAAAAAAGGTAAAGCTTTTATGAATTGGCACGAAAGGTCAAAAATAATAAAGGCACTTAAATCTGTTGATTATATTGTTAGTTTTGATGATACGGATGATAGTGCAATTAGATTATTGGACACAGTAAAGAAAACATGGCCTAATAGTAATATTATATTTGCAAATGGTGGTGATAGAACTAAAGACAATATACCAGAAATGGCCGTTGATGGTATTGAATTCGTTTTTGATGTTGGCGGACAAACAAAATTAAATTCTTCCTCAAGTTTATTAGAAGAATGGAAATTTCCTAAAACAGAAAGACCTTGGGGTTTTTATCGTGTGTTATATGAAACACCAAATACCAAAGTTAAAGAATTGGTTGTAAAACCTAATCAATCATTAACGATGCAAAGGCACCAATACAGAAATGAACATTGGCATATTGTTGAAGGTGAGGCAACAGTCATTGAAGAAAGATTAAGTTCCAATTCAAAAAATACTTATTACAAACACAACACAGTAAACATACCAATTGGTGTGTGGCATCAACTACAAAATAATTCAAGCGAACCTTTGAAAATTGTAGAGATTCAATATGGTGAAAGATGTGAAGAAGAAGATATTGAGAGAAAATGAAAATAGCTATTATAACGGACCAGCACTTTGGTGCTCGTAATGACTCAATCCATTTTTTGGATTATTATGAAAGATTTTATCGGGATACTTTTTTCCCAATTCTTGATGAACATGGTATTGATACTGTTCTTATTTTGGGTGATACATTTGATCGTAGAAAGTATATAAACTTTTTTACACTCAAGCGATCAAGAGAAATGTTCTTTGATAAATTATATGCAAAAGGCATACAGGTATACATGTTGGCTGGCAACCACGATACCTATTTTAAAAATACCAATGAGGTCAATTCAGTTGATTTGCTATTACAAGAATACAGCAATATTAATGTAATATCTAGTCCAAAAACAATTTGGTTAGATAATGAAAAATATCCAATCTGTATGATTCCTTGGATTTGTCCTCAAAACCATGACGATGCCATTTTTGAGATTTCGGACACGGATGCACAAATCTGCATGGGACATTTTGAGATTGCTGGTTTTGCCATGTATCGTGGTATGCCAAGCCAGGAAGGATTAAGTCGTGAATTATTCAGACGCTTTGATTTTACTTTTAGCGGTCACTATCATCATAGGAGTTCAGCTGATGGTATACATTATCTTGGAAACCCGTACGAACTTACTTGGCAAGATTATAATGACACTAGAGGGTTTCATATTTTTGATCTTAACACTCGTGATCTTATTTTCATAAAAAATCCAAATGTGATGTTTCATAAAATTGTTTATGACGATAAAGTGGAATCAATTACGGACATTACCAATAAAGATTTGAGTAAATATACCAATACTTATGTCAAAGTGGTGGTAATTAACAAAACGAATCCCTATCTGTTCGATAAGTTTATGAACAGCTTATACAATGTTAATCCAATTGACATTACCATTGCCGAGGACTTTACGGACTTGACAGAGGGTGTAGAAGATGATATGATTAATCAAGCAGAAGATACTATCACAATTATTAATAAATTTGTGGATGGTATTCAAGAAGAACATATTGATAATGAAAAGCTAAAAACAGTAATGCGTGAATTATATGTTGAGGCATTGAACGAAGAACGGGCATGAAAAAATACCATATAAGATTTAATCAACAACATAATAATACCGGATATGATTGGAGAATTTTTGAAGATGGTAAAGAACATCTTGTAAAACATTTTAAAATTAATGTTCCAATGTTTGATGAAGTAACTGTCGAAGAAGGTGTCACCAAATGGAATGTTTGTTGTTATGGAATAATGACTTTGATTGATGATGTCGCAACAATAAATTAATATGATTAAATTTGAAAAAGTCCGTTGGAAGAATTTTCTTTCAACCGGAGCAGTATTTACGGAAATTAGTTTAACCAAATCACCGAATACACTCATCATTGGTAACAATGGTGCTGGTAAATCAACCATCTTAGATGCCTTATGTTTTGGTCTCTTTGGTAAACCATTTCGTAAAATTAATAAACCACAGTTACCAAACTCCATCAACCAATCCGACTGTGTGGTTGAGATTGAGTTTTCAATTGGCAAAAAACATTACAAAGTAATTCGTGGTATTAAACCAAATACATTTGAGGTTCATTGCAATGGTGTGATGGTTGACCAAGATGCCAAAGCCAAAGATTACCAAGAACACTTAGAGAAGTTTATTCTTAAATTAAATTATAAATCGTTCACTCAAGTTGTTATTTTAGGTTCGGCTTCATTTGTTCCATTTATGCAGTTATCTCCATCTGATAGACGAGCAATCATTGAGGACTTGTTGGACATTCAAATCTTTTCGTCTATGAATGGCGTGGTCAAAGAAAAAATGGCCGTCATTAAAGATACCTCTACCAAAAATAAGTATGAAATGGATTTAACATCCGAGAAAATTAACTTTCAGAAACAAAGTATTGAAGAACACAAGAAACACAATGATGCCGAAATTGAAAAGAAACAAAAAGAAGTTGTCGATTCAGAAGAACAAATAAAACAATTAACCAAAGATATTGATCTGATTCAAAAACATATTAATGTATTGAATAGTAAGATTTCGGATCAAATGGCCATGCAAAAAAAGAGTGGCAAACTAATTCAACTGGAATCAAAATTAGAATCTCGTTTAAAGAAGATTGAAAAAGAAGTTGGATTTTACCACGATAATAGTGATTGTCCGACTTGCAAACAAGGTATTGATCAAGAGTTTAGAGAAGAACAAATTACCACATTAAATGAAACCAAGATTGAAGTTAATGGAGCATTGACAGATATATCAAAACAAATTGCAGAAACAAGTAATAGAATTGATACCATACAAAAGATACTACAACATATACAGGCACACAATAACGAGGTTGTAAAACACAATTCTACCATTACAGCCGTGAATAGTTTTATCAGTAAACTACAAAATGAAATTAATGAGTTATCCAATCGTAAAGATAACTTAGAAGAAGAAAATGCCAAATTAAAAGAACTTAGAAGTGAATTGGCTGCATTGGTTACCAAACAAGAAACATTGTCCTCAGAGAAACAATATTATGAATTTGCTGGTAATTTATTGAAAGATACTGGCATCAAGACCAAGATTATTCGTCAATATTTACCTATCATGAATAAATTGATTAATAAGTATTTGACTGCCATGGATTTCTTTGTGAACTTCAATATCAATGAATCGTTTGAAGAAACAATCAAATCAAGGCACCGTGACGAGTTTAGTTATGCCAATTTCTCAGAAGGTGAGAAGATGCGTATTGACTTGGCACTATTGTTTACATGGCGACAAATAGCCAAGTTAAAGAACAGCACCAATACTAATCTATTGATTCTTGATGAGGTGTTTGATTCTTCTTTAGATGGTGTTGGTACTGAAGAATTTTTAAAGTTGATTCATGAGATGGGTAATGATACCAACATTTTTGTTATATCCCATAAAGGTGACCAGTTGTTTGATAAATTTAGGTCAATTATTAAATTTGAAAAGAAAAATAATTTTAGTCAGGTGGCAAAATGAGTGATATAATTACATTTAATACAGAAGATGCGGTAAAAGTTTCTGAACCCAAAAAACAAATTAATATTTTTAAATTGGTTCCAGAAAAGGATCCTATTTTAAGTGAAGTGATGCCGGAGTTTAATTTTAATAATCCACCGGTCAATCCTAGTTTGTTTGCTTCGACTTTAGTTGAAAGCTGTAAATATTATCGAGGTTATGGTTTATCGGCCAACCAATGTGGATTCAGATATAGAGTTTTTGTAATGGGCACCAATGATGATTATGTGGCATTCTTTAATCCTGAAATCATAAATCTATCGAAAGAAGAAAACCATATGATTGAAGGTTGCCTTTCTTTTCCATTATTAGGATTAAAAATTACAAGACCATCTGAGATCGTTGTTCGATACCAAGATTATACGGGTGAGTGGAAAGGTGCCACTTTTTCTGGTATATCTGCTCGTTGTTTCCAACATGAGCTTGACCACATGAACGGTATCGTGTATACTAGTAAAACTAAACCTCTTGCCTTGCAATTTGGTTTACAGAAACGAAACAAAATTATAAAAAAGATGCGACAAAAATAATGGCAACTCCAATTGAATTTGTAGAAGAACAATGGAAAAAATGGTCTGAAGCCAATCCTTCCACAAGCTTTAAACACATTGATGAATCTGTATTAAAAGAAACTTTGATAACCGATTTAACTTATGCATCACAAATGGATGTTCGTGAGTATACTTTATATCAAAAGTGGTGTGAAGTAAAAGAAAGATATCCACTTAAAGATTCCACTACGTTGTTTGATGAACCTGCTATGGAGAATCCAGAGCAAGAAAAACTTATCAAAAAAGTTAAAAAGAATTTCTGGATGCCAACTGAACCAGACGATTACAAAAAATTAAAACCTGTAATGAAGTTATCAAATGGTGACTTGGCAGAAACTTGGAATGCTATTCGTACCTTTTCTTCGACAATGAAGAACAATTCAAACATCGGCCGTAACCTATTCTATACAGTAGAGGATGAAATTACTGGAAAGTATCTTGGTGTTATCTGTATCTCCTCAGACTTTCTGGACTTGACTCCGAGAGATAAGGCGATTGGATGGTCAAGAGATGTTAAGACACAACAGGGAATGATTAACCACACCGCAATCGGCTCTACAATCGTTCCACTACAGCCACTCGGTTTCAATTACATGGGTGGTAAACTACTTGCTCTTTTATGTTTATGTGATACAGTTCAAAAAGATTGGAAGGAAAGATATGGTGATACTTTGGTGGGAGTTACTACCACTTCTCTTTATGGCAATACTAAGTCTGGCGGTCTTTCTCAATATGATGGACTAGAACATTGGAATAAAATGGGTTTCTCCTCAGGTTCTGTGGCATTTGAACCAAAAAGAACCACATCAAAAATGGTGTATGAGTGGATTAAAGAGAAACATACTCGTAAATATTTTGAATGGTGGGAAGCCAAAAATCTACAAGGTCTTCCACTTAAGCGTGACCACAAGAATCGTTCATTAAATTTTGCATACCCTAAACTTGGTATTCCAAAAGAACTGATTCGTACCGAACACCAACGTGGTATCTATTTCTCTCCACTCTATAATAATACCTTTGAGTATTTGAGAAAAGAAATTACAGATGAACAACTGGTAAAATCGTTTGATACCAGTGAAGAAGCATTATCCAATATTTGGAAAACAAAATATGCCAAAGGAAGGATTCGTCAATTACAGAAAAAGAATAATGTTTCATATGAATCATTATTTTATGACGACCTTATTTCTCTATCATGGGAAGATACCAAGGCCAAATATTTGCCGCAAGTCGGCAGATAAACAAGTATACCACACATATACTTGACACACACACATATATAATGTTATGATGTGTTTACTTGCTTAAGGCAAGATTTATTATTAACTTACTATGGAGTATTACAATGAGCAAATTATCTGCTAAAGAAAAGATGTTGAATGCATTACAACAACCTTCTGGTTACAACACTTTTACCGTCAAACAAGCCCAACGCCGTTTTGGTGTTACCAATGTTACCGCACGTATCGATGAACTACGTCAAGAAGGTAACGTAATCTATACAAATACCAAAGTTGTTGACGGAAAGAAAGTTTCTTTCTATCGCATGGGTAAACCAACAAAATCTCTGGTTCGTGCCGCATACAAAGGCGGTTTTAGTTTTACTGCCTAATTAAGGCTTAGTGGGGAGATCCTTAAAAAGGACTCCCTTTTTTTATTTTCGGAGAACAAATGGAAATTTCAATTAAAAAAGAAGAATTACAAAAGAAAAGCCTATTCGTGGCCACACCGATGTATGGTGGTATGAACCATGGTCTTTATATGAAAGCTTGTTTAGATTTACAAGGACTCTGCACACAGTATGGTGTACAGGTGAAATTTTCATTTCTTTTCAATGAATCACTAATCACTCGTGCTAGAAATTATTTGGTGGACGAATATATTCATCGTTCCGATTGTACACATATGTTGTTTATCGACTCAGATATTCATTTTAATCCACAAGATGTAATTGCCTTGTTGGCCATGGACAAAGATGTTTCTGGTGGTCCTTATCCTAAGAAAGCAATTAAGTGGAAATCTGTAAAGACGGCTATCACAAAAAATCCTGACATCGATCCTTCTCTCTTGGAAAAAGTTACTGGTGATTATGTTTTCAATCCAGTTAAAGGCACAGCACAATTTTCTGTTACAGAACCATTAGAAGTATTAGAAATTGGCACAGGTTTTATGATGATCAAACGTGATGTGTTTAAGAAAATGGAAGAAGCATATCCAATGATTCGTTACAAGCCTGACCATGTGGGTCAAGCACACTTTGATGGTACACGTTACATTCATGCTTTCTTTGATACGGTCATTGACACTAAAGATAGTATTGTTGGTGGCGGTTCGGATCGTTACCTGTCAGAAGATTATATGTTCTGTCAAATGTGGCGTAAGATTGGTGGCCAAATTCATCTGTGTCCATGGATGAAAACTTCACACATTGGCACATACCATTTCCAAGGAGATATGCCTGCTGTGGCTAATTTTGTTGGAGAAATGTAATGGTAATGAAAAAGTATGGACCTAGTGGTAAAGAAAAAACATATGGTTCTTCTTTAGATTCAGTTAAAGAATCACAATCGGCTACAACAGGTGGTCGTAAGTTTGATGGTGGTAAATTACAATACGGATTGTTACCGCCCGCAGCATTAAAAGCAACAGTTGAAATACTTACCTTTGGTGCGGAGAAGTATGAACCAGACAATTGGAAGTATGTACCGGATTCTAAGCGTAGATATTTCGATGCATTACAAAGGCATCTGTGGGCTTGGAAAGAAGGAGAAATCAATGATCTTGAATCTGGTAAACATCACTTGGCACACGCAATGTGCTGCTTGATGTTTCTGTATGAACATGATACAATATATTCGAAGCAGTAATTTTTATAATGGAGAAAACAATGAAGTTATCGAGTGAAACACTAACAGTATTACAAAATTTTGCCAAGTTAAATTCTGGCATTCAATTTAAAACTGGCAATAAAATCAAAACCATTTCTACAGGAAAAAATGTTTTGGCTGAAGCCACATTAAAAGATTCTTTTCCACAAGACTTTTGTGTGTATGATTTGAACAAGTTTTTAACAATACATTCTATCGGCAAAGATACAGATATTGATTTTGATGATATCAATATTATTTTTAATTTTGGTCGTAATAAAACCAAGTATCGTAAAACAGAAAAAGAAAGTATTTTAATTCCACCAGATAAAGAACTGACACTACCATCTGTTGATATTACCTTTTCTTTATCTAAAGAAGATTTTGATTCTATCATGAAGATCACAAATGTATTGCAATCTCCTAATCTTGTTGTTGAATCTGAAGGTGATGCTATCAATTTAACTAGTTGTGATGTTAAAGATTCCTCGGCCGATACAAACACAATTCAGGTTGCCGATGGAACAGGTCAAAGATTTAAAATGGTGTTCTTAACCGAGAACCTTAGAATGATTCCTGGTGCTTATGATGTGCAGATTTCTTCTAAAGGTCTTTCTTTATTTAAAAATAAAAATCAGGACATTCAGTACTACGTAGCAACAGAAGCCAAATATTCTAAGTTTGGAGAATAAGATGTTATTAAACTTTACAGATGCACAAACAAAACAATCTATTGCCGTCAATCCTAATTTTGTCGTGGTAGTATTTGTTTCAAAAACTGAAGAAGGTGAATTTACTGTTATTAATACAACCACGGGAAATGTGGTGGTTGACATGAGCTTTATTGAAGTTGTTGGTATGCTTCAAGGTGAATTAAAATAATTGTAGTTGTTGTATATTATATTATGGGAGTTTTGAATGGAACATTTATTATGGGTCGAGAAGTATCGACCACAAAAAATTGAAGATTGTATTCTTCCGGATGCGATCAAGGAAACTTTTCAGGAGTACGTTAAGAGAAAAGAAATACCAAATCTTCTTTTATCTGGTACAGCAGGTGTCGGAAAAACGACAGTTGCTAAAGCATTGTGTAATGAGGTTGGTTGCGACTACATTATCATCAATGGGTCTGATGAGTCTGGCATTGATGTTCTACGTAACAAAATCAAAAACTATGCTTCTTCAATGTCGCTCATGGGTGGCAGAAAAGTTGTCATCATTGATGAGGCTGATTATCTCAATCCTAATTCAACTCAACCTGCTCTACGGGGAGCCATTGAAGAATTTGCATCAAACTGCTCATTCATCTTCACATGCAATTTCAAAAATCGGATCATTGATCCGATTCATTCCCGTTGTTCTGTTATCGATTTTAAAATCAACGGTTCTAAACCAAAACTGGCGTCACAATTTTTTAAACGGGTTGAAAACATCCTTTCACAAGAGGGAATCAAATACTCCAAAGACGTTGTTGCCGCCGTCATCACGAAACACTTTCCTGACAATCGAAGAATTCTTAACGAATTGCAGCGATACTCCGTTTCTGGTTCCATTGACGCTGGTATTCTTTCTAATGTTGCTGATATACAACTTGAATCCTTAATCAAAGCTCTCAAAGAAAAAGACTTTGCCTCTGCTCGTAAATGGGTCACCAACAATTTAGATAATGACCCAATCAAAGTATATCGAAAATTGTATGATTCTTTGTATGAAGAATTAACACCAGATTCGGTACCTCAATTAGTTCTCATTCTCGCCAAGTATCAATACCAATCTGCATTTGTGGCCGACCACGAAATCAATATGATAGCCTGTTTAACAGAAACCATGGTAGATTGTGAGTTCAAATGAAAACAGATACAACAAAAATGAAACAATTGGGTGATATTGGTGAAAAAATTGTTTCAAATTATTATAGTTCTAAAGGTTGTGTAATTGAGATTTCTATTAATCCTTATGATAACCAAAAAGATTTAAAAGTTGACGGCCAATGGGTTGAAGTTAAAACACAACAGCCTCATGTTAAATTAAGAGCTTTAACATTTCAACCAAATCAATTGAGAAAATGTCGAAATCCAAATACTCGTTTAACTTTTGTTACATCAGAAGCTTCATTTAGTCCAACGTATAAATGGAATAATTGTTTTTTTGAAGTTGATTCAGATTTTAAATATTTTGAATACACCACAAAAGAAGATGTTAAAATGATAGGTATTCCTATTGAACAACCCTCTGTAAAGTTCATTAAAAAAGTTGAAAAACGAGAAGCTGATGAAATGAAGAAATTTGCTCAATCTAACTATAAAAATGGCAGAAGAAAATATTAAAAATGCCAGATTTATTTAAAGAGATACTACCATCAATTCTACAGACCAAGAAATCTGTATTCCGTGATGAACTGGATTTTAAAGAGTACAAGCCCTTTATCGTCAACCGTGCTCTGTCATACCATATGGATTGTGTTCTATATGTCAATGAGATGAACCTACATCCAGAGATCGATGTGGACATGCAATATTCATATCTTCTAAATACCATAAGACCAATGAAACGGAAATTCCAACCGTGGCAGAAATCAGAGGTCGACAAGGATATAGAATGTGTAAAGATATATTTTGGTTATTCCAATGAGAAAGCCAAAGAGGCTTTACGACTCCTTACTAATGAACAAATCGCTGAAATAAAAAGAAAAACAAACAAAGGCGGAACATGATTAACATTACTGATTTAGTTGAAGTGACTTTGAATCAACAAGATGATTTTTTAAAAGTCCGGGAAACACTTACCCGTATTGGTGTCGCTTCAAAAAAAGAAAAAATACTATACCAATCTTGCCACATCTTACACAAGCAAGGCCGATACTACATTGTGCATTTTAAAGAATTGTTTGCCTTAGATGGCAAACCAACGGATACTAGTGAGAATGACCTTTCTCGTAGAAACGCAATTGCTAATTTGTTGGAAGATTGGGGCTTAATAACTTTGGTGGATAAAAAATCCACACAAACACCAGAACCTATATTTCTATCGCAAATTAAAATTCTTTCACACAAAGAAAAAGGTGAGTGGCAATTAATACCAAAATATAATATTGGTAATAAAGTTAAAAAAGACAATTTTTAATACCAAAAGTATTGCCTTTTGGAGCAAAATGTGTTATAAATATGGATGTAGGTGCCTTAGGGGCCTATAATTTTGATTAACTCGCTTAACTAAGGAGCATATAAACATGACTACAAGTCTATTACCAAGTCTATTTGACTTTCACAAAACGCTGGATCCATTCACAGTTGGTTACGATAAATTCTTCAAAGACATCGAAGAAGTTACCAAAAATGTAACTAAGAATGTACCATCGTATCCCCCATACAATATCAAACAAGTAAGCAAAAACAAGTATGTCATTGAAATGGCAGTTGCTGGTTTCGCCAAATCTGATATTGAAGTAACTCTTGAAGGTAATAAATTGGTCATCAAAGGCTCTGCAAAAGAAGAAGAACTTAAAGAAGAAGAAAATTTTCTCTTTAAGGGAATCGCTAACCGTAACTTCTCACGTTCATTTACATTAGCTGACAAGATTGAAATTGGTCAAGCTGAAATGATGAATGGTATGTTGCGTGTATGGTTAGAAAATCTTGTGCAGGCTCAAGATACCATTAAAAAGATTGCCATTAAAGAAAAGAGTGTATAATGAACTGGTGGCCCGTAACCGATGAGGAATGGGAACAGTTGAATTATCCAAAAAGTCGGTAAACATATAGGGGGCTCTTGACAGGCTCCCTATTCTGTGTTATAATGGTACATATTATGAAAAAAGTGAAATCAATTCTCAAAAAAGTTCGTGCTAGAAATGGTACGGACATCTTCTATACTTACTCCCATTGGCCGATTGAGGAAATTGATGGCGAGAAATTTATTCCCGTTGTTAGAGAAGTACCCGATTCAAAGAAAAATCAAGTGGTTCATTATATGAAAAAAGATAGTATGGAGTATTTAAAATGACAGTTCTTACAAACTACCAGATGGTACAAAATCAAAAAAGAACCTTTGATCCAAAGAGTAAAAAAGATTTAGAAATATTTAAATCATTTTTGACCAATAATAAATGGGGAGGTCCTTGTCCGTTTATGTTGGAAGAACCACATACGATTATTCCGGATATGTTAAAAGACAAATACATCCGTAGTCAATTTAACATTCCTGAACCTATGGCGGAAATTTTAAAATGAAATGGCTGAGATATTCTGGATGTAACATTACACTAAAATTAAATCCATTTCATTGGCGGATTGGTTTTAGTAGGGGTAGTGAGAATGATGCTTGGGAAGTAACAACTTCCTATATCATTGAATTAATGCCAATCACCATACGAATATGGTTTGATGATGGAAGTTGGTAACCAATGCGGGCTGTTAGCATATTGGTAGATGCGTCCGGCTCATAACCGGTTGAAGAAAGTTCGACTCTTTCACGGCCCACCAAACTATGAAACAAAAATTTATTGACGCTTATATGGATGTGGCAGAAAGATTCGCCAAACTATCATCCGCAAAACGATTACAAGTTGGTGCTATTATTGTCAAAGATGATAGGATTATTTCTATTGGTTATAATGGTATGCCGGCCGGATGGACCAATGAATGTGAAGAAGTGATAGAAATACACGAGGATGGCGGTGTCATCACCAAAACCAAGGATGAAGTGATCCACGCTGAGGCTAATGCCATCGCTAAACTCGCCAAGAGTAGTGAATCTGGAGATGGTTCCACCATGTTCCTGACACATGCACCGTGTATTCATTGTGCAAAACAAGTCTATACCGCTGGTATTAAAAAAATATATTACCGTAATTCGTATCGAGATACCATCGGTATAGACTTCTTAAATAGATGTGGTATATCAGTAGAACAAATTTCACCAGGTGAAAACTAGATAGCACCTAAATATTTGAGAAGTATTAGTTGGTTTTCACAGGAGAAACCTCAAATGCAACTCAGTATAGTCGGATGTCCAGATAAAGAACGCTTTCGGCCGTTTGTAAAGCGTGCGGCTATTTTTTATGCTGAACAGTTGATGACTGCAAAAATGTTAGAAAATATATGTGTACGGATTAAATTTAATTCTAAACTTGACGTTTTGGGTTATGCTGACGTATTGGACTACAACGAAAGCAATAAACCTAGAGAATTTCAAATAGAATTGAATCCGGTTATAGGTTCACATGATATATTGGAAACATTAGCACATGAAATGGTTCATGTTAAACAATATGCTTATAATGAAATGAATGAATATGGTACTCGTTGGAGAGGCCAGAAAATTACAGAAAACTTAAATTACTATGATGAACCATGGGAAGTTGAAGCTTTTGGGTTATCAACAGGATTATTTACCAAATTTGCTATTAAAGAAAAATTGTGGGAAGTGTTTAGTGATGTTCGTAATCCAGATGCACCACTCAAGCCAGAACCAATAGCATGGTTAAATATACCACAAATAACCATTGACAATCAAACTATATAATGTTATAGTATTACATATGCGGTCGGGGTATAGAACCAGATTAGGTGTCCAATCTAGTCACTTGGTGCAAATCCAAGCCACCGCTCCAAATTCTTAAAGGACTATATTATGGCAGTTGCGAAATCTAAAAAGAAAAATCCCATGTTGACCAAAAACGGCAAACCGAGATTAGGTCCTTTAAACATTGCTCAACTAACAAAACTGTTAGAATCAACGAGCAAACCAAAAATCAAAGCCAAAATCAAAAACGCTATTGCAAGAAAAACAGTTTAAGTAGTAAATGAAACCTGTAATAGTATTTGGTAATCAAGATTCCGCTAGCACAACGAATTACTATCTATCTGTAGATAGTCCTTATCGAGTTGTGGCATTTACTGTGGACCAAGATAGAATCACCAACTCTAATCACGAATCCCTTCCGGTTATTCCTTTTGAAAAAATACTGGAAGAGTTTCCACCAGACCAAGTTGATTTTATATTTCCGGCAGGTTTTCAAATATCAAATCCGTATAACACCAATGTATTCAGGCAATCTCGTTACGAATTAATTAAGTCGATGGGATACAAGTTTATTAATTACATATCGAGCCGAGCATTGGTAGCAACAAACGTCAAGCTTGGTGAAAACGTATTGGTATATGAAGGAACTATAGTGCAACCTTTTGTTGAGATTGGAAACAATACAATAGTTCGTTCTGGTGTTAATTTAGGACACCATTGTGTAGTTAAAGATCATTGCTTCATATCAGCTGAAGTAACAGTAGGCAGCAGAACCATTATTGGTTCACAAACATTTATTGGATTAAACACCACAATATTAAACTCAATTAATATAGCAAATAAAAGTTTTATTGGATCTAGTACCTTGATAAACCGTAACACACAAGAATTTTCAAAGAATCTTGGAATTCCTGCACATGAATATAATTAAAAACCTTAGTAGTTATAAAGATAACTTTGTAACAGTCCATCAAGGATCAGAACAACCAGAAATTTCAGTAGTTATGCCTGTTTATAACTGTGAAGAATTCGTTGCCGAGGCAATTACTTCTGTATTAAAACAAGAAGGAGTGGCAGTTGAAATTTTAATATCAGATGATGCTTCTACTGATAATACTTTTGCTGTTGCGTATCAAACGGTTGTTGATTATATTAGTAAATCTGAATTGAAGCACACAATACTAATGCGAGTTGGCACATCACGATTGGTAAGAGACCATCTACATCTGATGGCCGAAAAAACATCATGTGATTTGGTGTGTCAATCTCACGGTGATGACATTTCTCACCGTCTGCGTTGTGCAGTTTTGGTTAAGGCATTCAATGAACAAGCAAAGAATGCATCTATGATTTTGGTTAATGCTTCACTAATTGATCATCAAGGAAAAATATTATTAGAACCAAAAAATTCTTCTCTGTCCAATATATCAATAAAACCTATGGAATATGAAAAGATACTTAAAGCTCAAGATGACATACTAATTGGTAGTAATATGGCTTGGCGTAAATCATCACTTAAACATTTTCCTGAATTGACAACATCTTATTGTGCCTATGGCCATGATCGAGTAATGACTTTTAGATCATTTTTATCCGGCGGTTGTTATTTTGTGGATGTTCCTTTGGTTAAACGCCGACACCACACGAATCAATTGCATAGAGAACTTCTCTCTTTTGACCACAAATTTGTAAATTCATTTAATGCTCAAATAATTAGAATAACATTTTTCACAGCGATGATGAATGATTTAATCTCTTTAAAAGAGAAAAATTTAATTGAAGAAGATGAGTATAATCTACATAGTAAGAATATTAATTACTTGATTATTCAAGCAGCAAGATTTTTGTCGATTGCAACATGCAATCTTGTATCTGATAAATACGTTAATAAATGGATTAAAAGCAGTTGACTTTCTGGCCCCTTTAGTTAAATGGTATAACGCTAGATTTGTAATCTTGAATTGTTAGTTCGATTCTATCAAGGGGCACCACTAATTGTTTTGAGTAGAAGTATCCATAAAATTTTCAATTAAAGTTGTAACATCACCATATTGATAATCTTCAAGTATTTCGATTACAATATCAACAATTTGTATTTGTCGTATAAAATTTTGTAATTCGTTTTCATGATTCTTTAATTGAGTTTCGGCAAACATTTTTAATAGATTTTCGCCTTGATCGTTTTTCTTTTTAATCTTATTAATTATTTTTTTTAATCTAAAAATGTAACCATTGCAGGCATTAATGTTATTATTAATATTTTGTTTTTCTTTCCTACTTTCATTCTTCATGATAAGGATTAAATCATCAAGATCGGGATTAATATTTGGAAGTAAATTAAAAAATAAACGACTGAGTTGTTCTAAAGCTTGGTCACGCAAACTTGTACCAAAGTCATAATGACCGGTAGTGTCATATTTTTTTCTATTAACAGGATCACTTAGAACTTCATAGGCGTTTTTTATTTCTTTAAATATCTCAGGATCACCACCTTTATCTGGATGGTGTTGTTGAGCAAGAGATTTGTACTTGGCTTTAATTTCTTCAACTGTTGCAGTTTTAGAAACGCCTAAGATATCATATAGATTTTTATTCATACATATATTTATAATGAGTTCCATACCAAAAATTGCACACGTTGCTTGGAAAACTAAAGATGTGGTTGATAGTAAATCACCACTTATTCTCAATGGTTTACGAAATCTAATTGATTTAAATCCGGACTGGACAGTTACAGTATATGATGATAGTGATGTTGATGAGTATCTCAGAAACACATTAAACAAAAGAGATTACAATTTAATTAAAGATATACACATAGTAGAAAAAACAGATTTGTGGAGGCTGTTTAAGTTATACAACGAAGGTGGTCTTTATATGGATATTGACCGTTTCTATAACATTCCTTTATCAAAAATTATAACCGATAATATAAAATGTGTATTACCAACTTGTTTGGATTGGGATTTTTCACAAGATTTTATGTTGACGGAACCTAAAAATCCAATTCAAGCAAAAACTATTGAATTAATATTACAGAGGCGATATGAAGGACATAAGAATGTTTTCTTTTTAGGTCCACAAACTTATATGCATGCAGTAACAACCGTATTATTTGGTGAAATGATTAATACAAATCCTGGTGTTGAGAAGTTTGCTGAGATGCGTAAATATATGGAACAAATTCCGTTTATTAAAACGTACAAAGAACATCCACCACACGATACGATAGTTTATAGAGGTGATGGTATCATGGATTGGAAAAAATTAAAGCAAGAATTTTATGCTGAAGCCAATATAAAACATTGGTCAGGTGAGTGGTAGGTAAAAAAGGTTAGAGTTGCCGGAGCCTCCGAAATTTTTTCCAGAGGTTTCAGAATACAAAAAAGTTAATTTAGTTTTTGATATATATAATTATAGCGGGGTAGCTCAGAGGTAGAGCATTGGACTCATAATCCAGGGGCCGTAGGTTCGATTCCTTCCCCCGCAACCAACAAGGAGATAATATGACCGAACCAAAAAAACCAGCAGTAACATTACCCAAAGCAAAAACTCCATCAGCACCAAAACCAAAACAAACATTTGTTCCCAAAATGACTGTGATGCGTAAGGCAGGCAGAGGCAGATGATATCCGATTTAGAAAAGTATCGTCAACAAGCCATGGAGTTATGGTTCAATAATGGAGGTTCATGCACCGGTGCAGAACTACCAGAACCAAAAGATATTGATGATGCAATCGCTGAAGATGAAGAATTTAAACGGATAGAAAAACAAAATGATTCAAGTAACCGATAGTGCAATCAACAAGGTTCGTGATTTACTGGTAGAAGAAAAACTACCTAATGGTGCATTGCGGATGTTTGTGCAAGGTGGAGGTTGTTCTGGTTATCAATACGGATTCACATTTGAAGAAGAAATTGCAGAAGATGATTTTGTGATTGAGAGTGAAGGAATTAAAATAGTAGTTGATGTGATATCTTCTCAATATCTACAAGGTGCAACACTGGATTATAGAGAAGAAAAATTTAATTCACAATTTGTCATTAGCAATCCAAATGCTAAATCCACCTGTGGTTGTGGTTCTTCTTTTAATGCTTGAGTGTGGCCAGTTTGAGATTCTCTAATACTTTGATGTAAAACCAACCAATATCTATTTCAAACCATTTACTACTAAGCTTGGCAGAACCAGGAGAAGTATGGTGATTATTATGAAGCTCTTCGCCACCAATAATAATACCAATAGGGAAAATATTTCTAGATGATTCTTTTGTTTCGACATTTCTATACCCCCAATAATGACCAATTCCATTGATTACACCTGCAGCTAACAAAGGTATCCACAACATTTGAATACCCCAAATCAATAAACCCCACCAAGAAAAACAAAGTAAATTTATAAGCAATAACAAAGTAATTCCTAATCTACTATGTTTGCTATATACATTTTTTTCCATCCAATCATCTGGTGTTCCTCTACCAAACGCATTGACCATTGAAGTATCTTTACTGGCGGTGTTATATAAAAATGCTCCACCAAATAAAACTTTCCATATACCAAATAGTTGTGGTGAATGTGGATCACCTTTTTGGTCGGTCATACCATGGTGTTTACGATGAATGGCTACCCATTGTTTGGTGACCATACCTGTAGTTAACCATAACCAAAAACGAAAAAAGTGATTTACTACTGGATGAAATGTAACGCCTAGATGAGTTTGACTACGATGTAGATATAGTGTTACTGCGATGATTGTTAGATGAGTTGTTAGTAGGACATAAATTAGTTCGTTCATTTGTGTGTTTTATAAGTGTGTGTGGAAAAAACCAACAGTTGATCATTAGGTATACCCAAAAATCTATTGGATGAATTATTGCCATTAATTATTTAGGACATTTTAACTATAGAATCTAATGCCATAAGAGTTAAACTGCCAATCAATACAATCGCAAATATTATTTGCGGTAATTTATTCATAATACCTCCATCTCAGTTTATTATTTAAATACTCCAGATTCAATTACCATTAAAGAAAGACAAAATATAAGAACGAGTCCGAAAACTATTGGTTGCATATTCATTTATAATTTATACAACTTAAAAAAGTATGTTACTAAAGCAGCTGCCGTCATACACCACCAAAAAAGCTGAGTTTGTTTTTGCCTGTCTTTATCCATGTATTTTAATTCTTCATCTCTTTCTTTTTGCATTTTTACTTTTGTGGCTTCAATTTCCGCCCAAGCAGTTTTGCCATATTTTTTAATAGCTTCCAGTTTTAACTGGTCAATTTTTTGTTGGTGAGCTTTTTCTTTTTGATATTTTTCGTAAGCCTTAAACTCTGCCATCGTGGCTAAGTATTCTTTTTCTGCTTTGGCTTTCATTCTTTGGGCATGCTGTTGTTGAACAGCTTTTTCCATATCGGCCTGTTGGTCGGTAACCACAGAGCTTAATTGTTTGCTGGCTCCTTGAGCAGCTTTGAGAGTATTTGCGGCACCTTGAGCGCCAGCAACAAATGGATCGGACATTTGATTTCTTTTAGTTATGTTGATGGGGATAATAAAGAATACCGAATGTCAGGTTGACATGGAGAGATAAATCAGATATAATTTCAATTCAACTACATAGTTATTTAGTCATTGGAGATAATAAATGAAAGTATTAACGTTAAAATTAGTGACCGGAGAAGAAGTTTTGGGTGAGATTGAGTCGGAATCCGAAACTGAATTTGTACTGGTAAATGCTGTTGGTATCGCTGTTGTACGTGGTAAAGATGGTCAACCAAGCGTAGGCTTTGCACCCTTTCCCATTCATGCCGAACAAAAAATTGGTGCTACGGTTGCCTTGAATAAGAAAAGTGTAGTATACTCCTATGTGCCAGCAGAAGATTTTGTTAATAATTACAATCAAATCTTTGGTTCTGGAATTGTTATTCCTCCAACCAAAACACTAATTACAGGTTAATGGTACTAGAAAAATCCATAATTCGCACCGCAAGATGGAGTAAAGAGAATAACTCTTGGGATATTAAAGAAACACTAAATTATCAATGGTTCACCCTAAATAATACACCAAAGTCACCTCTCTACACAGAGCTATCAGACGCTCTAAAATGGATTATTTCACACGATGAAAACCTATCGTAGTATTTTTATTTCTGATGTTCATCTTGGCACAAGAGATTGTCAGGCAGAAAAACTCAATAATTTTTTAAAGCATAATACCTGTGACACATTATATCTTATAGGTGATATTATTGATGCTTGGAAAATACAACAAAACAAATGGCGATGGAAACAAAGCCATTCAAATGTGGTGCGTAGAATACTTGGCCATGCAAAAAGAGATACCAAAGTTATCTATGTAGCCGGTAATCATGATGAGTTTTTAAGGCCAATGATACCATATGGTTTAAGTTTTGGTGTAATAGAAATATATAATCAAACAGAACACATTGATGCAAATGGCAAACGTTTTTTGGTAACTCACGGTGATTTGTTTGATGGTATTTCTAAACTTGCACCATGGCTTGCCTTTCTTGGTGATAAGTTGTATGATATGGTTCTGAATTGGAATTCTGCATTTAATTCTTTTCGAAGAAAATTTGGCTTAGGGTATTGGTCTCTTTCCAAATATTTAAAATATAAAGTAAAATCATCTGTTGATTTTTTGTTAGGTTTTGAAAAGAATATTTCAGAATATTGTAAGAAAAAGGGGTATGATGGTGTAATATGTGGTCATATTCATCATGCAGAAATAAAAGAATTAAATGGTATATTGTATATGAATGACGGTGATTGGGTAGAATCCTGCACCGCTTTAGTGGAACATCATGACGGCACATGGCAAATTGTGCATTGGACGAAAGAGAAAGATTGAGTAATTTTTATACTAATGTTCAGAGTATTGGCAGTAACATACTCTACCGTGGCATCCAAAACGGTAAAAAAATAAAAACAAAGGTTGAGTATTCTCCATCTTTGTTTTTGCCATCTAAAAAAATCACCAACTTTACAAATCTGGAAGGTGATTATCTTGACGAGAAAAAGTTTCCATCAATTAAATCGGCCAGAGATTACATCAAACAATTTGATGGTGTTTCTGGTGCCTCTAAGATTTATGGCCAAACTCGTTTTGAATATGCTTTCATTGCCGACCAACACAAAGGTATGGTTGATTATGATTATGACAAAATAACAATCGCCATTATAGATATTGAGGTTGGTTCTGAGAATGGTTTTCCTGATCCATATCAAGCAAACGAACCCATCACAGCAATTGCAATTCGACAACTAAATGGCGGCATTACTGTTTACGGATGTGGTGAGTATCAAGTTCAAGGTGAAGAAATCTATATTCGCTGTAAAGATGAATACAATCTCTGTAAAACATTTTTAAATCACTTCAAAGATAATTATCCGGATATCATTACTGGTTGGAATACAAAGTTCTTTGATATACCATATCTCATCAATCGTTTCAGAAAGATTCTTGGTGATGATGAAGCCAAGAAACTATCACCATGGAATTTTATTACTGAACGTAATGCTTATGTCAATAATCGACAATTAATCGATTATACACTCGTAGGTATCTCATCACTTGATTATATTGAACTATACAAATGGTATGCTCCTGGTGGTAAATCACAAGAATCATATCGTTTGGATAACATTGCACAAGTTGAACTTGGTGAAGGTAAGATTGCTTATGATGAATATGATAATCTTCATGCTCTATATCGTTTAAACTATCAAAAGTTTATTGAGTATAATATTAAAGACGTTGATTTGATTCTTAAACTAGAAGATAAACTAAAACTTCTTGAGTTGGCTGTAACTCTAGGGTATGATACCAAATCAAACTTTGAAGATGTGTTTGCACAAACTCGTATGTGGGACGCATTGACATATTCTTATCTGCGTGATAAAGATATTATTGTTCCACCACGAATTGTTAAAGACAAAGATTCAGCATTTGAAGGTGCGTATGTTAAAGATCCACAAGTTGGTCTACATGATTGGGTGGCATCGTTTGACTTGAACAGTTTGTATCCACATTTGATGATGCAATATAATATTTCGCCAGAAACTTTAATTGAACCTGAAAATTATACAGATGCAATGTGTGAGGTTCTTTCACAAGGTGTATCTGTTGAGAAGTTATTGTATAAAAAGATTGATACTTCAAATTTAGAAGGTGTGACAATTACACCTAACGGACAATTCTTTCGCACTGATTTCCAAGGTTTTTTACCTAAAATGATGGAAGAAATGTATACTGACAGAAGTAAGTTTAAGAAGTTGATGTTACAAGCAAAACAAGAATATGAAAATGAAAAAGATCCAAACAAACTCTATGAAATCGAAAAACGAATTGCTAAATACAACAACATTCAATTGGCGAAGAAAGTTTCCCTTAATTCTGCTTATGGTGCTCTTGGTAGTCAATATTTCCGTTTTTATGATTTACGTATGGCCCTTGGCGTCACTACTGCTGGCCAGTTAAGTATTCGTTGGATTGAAAATAAAATTAATGATTACATGAACAAACTGCTGGAAACAGATAGTAAAGATTATGTGATTGCTTCTGATACAGATTCAATCTATCTACGCATGGGTGAATTGGTTAACAAATTTATCAAAGATACATCAGACAAACAAAAAGTAATTTCTGTTATGGATAAAATCTGTGAAGATAAACTCCAACCATACATTGATAAATGTTATGGTGAACTTGGAAATTATGTTCATGCTTATCAACAAAAGATGGAAATGAAACGAGAAGGTCTATCCAACAAAGGCATCTGGACTGCCAAGAAACGATACATTCTGAATGTGTATAATAATGAAGGCGTTCAATATAAAGAACCACAGATGAAAGTTATGGGTCTTGAAATGATCAAGTCATCCACGCCATCCGCCATTCGTGAGAGAATGAAAGAAGCCATTCAATTAATGGTCAACGGCACACAAGAAGATGTTTATAAATTTATTGAAGATTTTAGAAAAGAATTCAAAACATTACCTGTAGAAGAAATATCTTTTCCTCGTGGACTTAACGGTCTAAATACTTATTCTGATGATTTAACTTTATATAAAAAAGGAACACCAATTCATGTTAAGGGTGCCATCCTTTATAATCATAATTTAAAACAAAAGAATCTTACGAAAAAATATCCACTCATTCAAGAAGGTGAAAAAGTTAAATTCACTTATCTAAAGATGCCTAATCCATTTAAAGATACAGTTGTTTCGTATCCATCTCGTTTACCAAAAGAGTTTGAACTGCAAGAATATATTGATTATGATATGCAATTCGACAAGGCATTTCTGGAACCAATTAGAGTCATTTTGGATTGCATGGGTTGGAAAACAGAAAAAACAAGTTCAATAGAGGATTTCTTCTCATGACATTAATCATACTAACATTTCTATCTGCATTATTACTATCAGGTATTGCAGCCTATTATTCTATTATTGGATTGGCTGCAATCTTTACGGGCGCATTTTGGCCAATCGTTTTCATGGGTTCGGTTCTTGAGATGAGTAAATTAGTTACTGCATCATGGTTATATCGTAATTGGAAAACCTGCCCACTTTTATTAAAATCTTATTTGACATCTGCCGTAGTAATATTAATGGTGATTACAAGTATGGGTATTTTTGGTTTTCTATCCCAAGCACACATTGATTCCACATTAGAAGCTGGTGCTAACTCAGTAGAAATAAGAACACTCAAACAGCAAGAAAAGATTGCTAATGATCGATTAGAATATTTACTGAAACGTGCTGGTAATCCAGAAACAGCGTCAGCCAATGTTGATAGGCAAATCCAACAAACACAAAAAGAACTGGCAGATATCAACAAAAGAAAATTACCACTTCTTAAAGAAGAAAATAAATTAATTGCCGAAGTTGGTCCTATTAAGTATATTGGTGATATGGTATATGGTACTGAAGATGCTAATGGTATCGATAAAGCAGTTCGTTTGGTAATATTGTTAATAATGGTTGTGTTTGACCCTCTAGCTGTGTTATTATTGATAGCAGCAAATATGTCATTGCAACAAAGGAGTAGAGTGGTAATTAATAAAGAAAATGAAATTATTACAATAGTACCTGACATACCAACACAAAATGTAGAAACTGCAAATGATAAAATTGAAATACCAAAAGAGAACATCACTAAGATAGAAGAACAACCAATTATAATAGATGAAGTAACCGGTGAAACTATACCTCCATTAACAGTTCATGTGGTACCTGGAGTTTATGAAGAACACCATAATGTTGAACAACCGGCAGAACATCCAAAAAAATTAGAACCTAAGTATGATTATGATGCTGAATTTGCTTTCAGAGAAAAATCAAACACAGCAACAAAATTAGATGGTGGTGACTTTTAAAAAGGAAAATTATGAGTATACTTGACAAGATTAAAAAGAACAGCAGTATTAAAGAATCAGCAATTCTTTCTAAATCAAAGTTCTTTACACAGAAAGATATGATACCCACATCGGTGCCGATTATTAATGTTGCACTAAGTGGTCGTTTAGATGGCGGTTTAACACCAGGTTTAACTATGTGGGCCGGTCCATCAAAACATTTTAAAACTGCCTTTAGTTTATTAATGGCAAAAAGTTATTTGGAGAAATATGATGATGCGGCGTTACTATTTTACGATTCTGAGTTTGGCACTCCTCAGTCTTATTTTGACAGCTTTGGTATTGATACCGACAGAGTTCTACATACACCTCTTACTGATATTGAACAATTAAAATTTGATATCATGCAACAATTAACCAGCCTTGAACGTGATGATAAGTTAATTATTGTTATTGATTCAATTGGCAATCTAGCTTCAAAGAAAGAAGTTGAAGATGCTCTGGAAGGTAAATCAGTTGCCGATATGTCCCGTGCCAAACAAGTTAAAAGTTTATTTCGTATGGTGACACCACACCTCACAATGAAAGATGTTCCAATGATTGTTGTGAATCATACATATATGGAAATTGGTATGTTCCCGAAAGCAATTGTTGGTGGTGGCACAGGTTCTTACTATTCTGCCGACAACATCTTTATCCTTGGCCGCCAACAAGAAAAAGAGGGCACAGAAGTTGTTGGTTATAATTTCATAATCAACGTGGAGAAATCCAGATATGTCAAAGAAAAATCAAAAATCCCCGTTTCTGTATCTTTTGATGGTGGTATTAGCCGTTGGAGTGGGTTACTTGATATTGCACTGGATGGTGGATTTGTTGTTAAACCTTCTAATGGCTGGTACTCGAAAGTAGATGATGATGGTGTTATTGAAGATAAGAAATATCGTATCAAAGAAACCGATACAGCCACTTTCTGGACACCAATTTTGAAAAGCAAAAAGTTTCAAAAGTTTGTGACCGACAAATATCAGATTGCTTCTGGTGAAATCATGCAAGGTGGTAGTGAAAACTTATTTGATGAGGTTGAAACTATGAATGGAACCGAAAATGAGTAATGAAGATGCTAAATTAAAACATTCTAAGCGTATTCAAAAAACTCAAAATCAAATTAAAAAACAAACCAAGATTGCCAAATCGCATGGTATGCCGGTAGATGAACCACACAAATTTGCCAAACATCATGCAATGGATTGTGGTAATCCGGAGTGTGTAATGTGTGGTAATCCTAGAAAAGTATGGAAAGAAAAAACCATACAAGAAAAAAGATTTGAGGTGAAAGATGACTGAGGGTATTGATTATTGTTTCATTTATCCAAAAAATGATGGCACTGCGGTACACATTAAATTTTTGGAAGGATTCTATAAAGACACCGTATTTAAATATGGTAAGGTAAAGTTCAAAGAAGAAAATGATCAAGTGTATTTACTTTTTGCTTATGATGTGTTAGAATCTACAGTAGATAAACCACGAAAATTGGAAAAAGATGAGAAGTTTAAAAATTATATTGGCGACTTACTCGTGGAAATTATGGGCAGTAATATTGAACAGGAAATAATTGATGAAGCTGGAACAAGCGATACTGAAGAACCTCGTTTATAATGAGGAGTATTTACGAAAAGTTTTACCATTTCTAAAGCTAGAGTATTTTGGTGATAGTGTAGAAAGAACTTTATTTAATGAAATTACATCATTCACAGAAACTTACAATACTACAACAACGGTTGAAGCACTTAGTATTGCCATCAAAGAAAAGAGAAATCTTTCATCTGATGAAGTTCAAAGATGTGAAGATTATATTGCAGAGATTGAAAAAAATAAATCGGCAGAAACCGAAGTTCAATGGCTTGTTGATAAAACCGAAAAGTTCTGCCAAGAAAAAGCCATATACAACGCAGTATTGGGGTCTATTTCAATTCTCGATGGCAAAGATAAAAATCACGACAAAGGTCAGATTCCCAAGATATTATCGGACGCTCTGGCGGTAAGCTTTGACAACTCCGTAGGACATGACTATTTACAGGACTCAGATGCTCGATATGAATTTTACCACAGAAAAGAAGAAAGAATCCCCTTTGACCTCGACTACTTCAACAGAATCACCAAAGGCGGCCTACCAGCTAAAACACTTAATATTGCTCTGGCGGGGACTGGTGTTGGTAAATCTCTTTTTATGTGTCATGTGGCTGCTTCGTGCATGGTTCAGGGTAAAAATGTTCTTTACATCACTTTGGAAATGA
>Ga0315909_10001519_pt1 | contig 31231 bp, 26 predicted proteins | sample LakEriMetagenome_11_FD_203527 | JGI IMG/M metagenome (GOLD analysis project Ga0315909, IMG submission 203527) | Freshwater fungal communities from buoy surface, Lake Erie, Ohio, United States - Buoy 2 MA125 | ecosystem: Environmental > Aquatic > Freshwater > Lake | place: USA: Lake Erie, Ohio... | reverse complement strand
AAACCTACGGTTTCCTTATGATCCTTCCCTTATGATCCTTCCCTTTTAAGGAAACCGTCGCTGTTCAGCCTCCAATAAGGTGCGTCGCTATGCTCCGATCGCGGTCTATGCCTTATAATTACTCCCTCATAATTATAATTACTCCCTCATAATTATAATTATTGCCTTATGATTTAACGACGCGAACGTCTTCGTGTCGACTTTCGGCGGTTTCCTCTGCGCTTCTTAGATCTGCGTTTTCTGTTTCTTCCTCCGACAGAATATGATTTAATACCAGAAGTTTTCATGAATTTAATTTTGTTTTCTTCATTCAGTTCATCAAGGAGTAAATGAATACCTTGAACGTTAGAAAGCAGACCTTTGAAGTCATCTGGATCGTTTATTCCATCCTGTTTCAATTTTTTTTCAGCTTGATACATTTCATATAAATCAGTGTACTTACTTGCAATATCATTTGGTACAACAAGCTTTTCTGTATATAAAATACCAGAAGTTTTCATGAATTCCAACTGTTTTTTTTTATTATCCAGTCCTTCAAGGAGTATTTCAACACCCTCATCGTTTTCAAACATAACTTGGAAAATATTCTGACCGTCTATTCCAAGCTCATCCAATTTTTCTTTAGGGGCTTTAGCTACATAAATTTCATATAAATCATTGAACTTACTTTTAATATCAAGTGGTACATGAAACTTTTTATAACTCATTTATATATATAATTCGTTGATATATTTTTTTATATTTCCTAAAGGGGTTTCAGAAAGGGGTTTTTGACACCAATCCCCAATTGCGCATCTTGCGCTTTTCGGAGTTCTTCCATCTGATTAGTCATCGACGTATCGCCATCTTTGATTTTGTTGTTCCCACTCTCCGGCGGCGGAGTATTGATCATTTGGCGACCCGTGTACGTTGAATTGAGCGAAATCCCCATCGACGCGCGATTATCGAGGATCGAACCGCCTAAACTAAATCCCGACGGTTCCCCGTTGAAATTCGTGGCGATCATTTTGTCGTTCACAATACTTGGTTCATAATGCTTCACGATTTCTTCACCGTAAATCACTTTATAGTTGTTTGCGGTCATCAAAACCGCAGGCACGCTGTGAATATTCGGCGGCATCAAGATTTTGTCTCCATTCTCCATAATTATGTACATTTGGTTTGTCTGCGGGTCTCGACCGCGCTTATCGATACATACGAATGTCATTTCACTTGTCAAATTTGCTCTCACAAGGAACTGTAGAACTTTTTGGCTATGAGGACAAAAGTTGCTATAATAAAAAATATTTTGTTTTGCAGCCATGTTCGTGATAATAAAATATATGGTATTTATTTAAATTCTAAGAAAACGCATTCGCTTAGTTCCACCCGCAACTCTTTTCGATCTTCTTGTCGATTCGCGTTTTTTTGGTGTCAACAAATATTCTAAATCCGTAACACCAAGCACTTTTCTTATGTCATACTGGTTGGCATGACAACCCTCCAATGCTTTTTGTAAATTGTTTATTTTGTCTTCGAACAAATTAACAATACTGATTACGTTGTCATCGTCTTCGGCCCAATTAACAAATCTCATTGGATTGTCTTTGTCTTTTGCTCGAAGTATCTTGAGTAATTCGTAAAAAACCCATAAGCATTTTATGTGTTTGAAGCTTAACTTTTCATATTTTGACTCAAATATTAAATCTTGATTAATGTAAAAAAAATGCTCATTCTCATTCTGATTATACGCCCTACATATTTTTCCGTATGCATCGCTTATTATAGTGTTGTCGCCATAATCTATGTACATATTCCTATTATTTTGCATATATTCAACAACCGCTGCGTATGTAAAATCGGAAGGCGTTATTAATAATTTTTCGATATTATTGGCTTTGTTCAAATATTCAACAACCGCTGCGTATGTAAAATCGGAAGGCGTTGTTGATAATTTTTCGATATTATTGGCTTTGTTCAAATATTTATTTACAAATGATTGTATTTTTTCGGCACTCCCATATTTACGATAATGTGATGGTTTTGTTCGTTTGCGCACAGATGTTAACACCGACGACCACATTTTTTATTATAATATATTTATCTATTTTTTTACACCCAACAAAAAATAAAAATGAAAGTTGTCTCAGTTTTCGTTAAGAAATCGGGATCATGACATTTTCGCTGTCCAATAACTGCTGAACCTCCATCTCTGTAATGTAAAATTTGTTGTTCTCTTTATGTTGTGGCAAAAACACATCCCTGTGCAACTTTTGCACAAAAAAATGGTACGGCTTGACTACAGCGTGAATCGTTCTTGTTTTTTTTACATAAACTTCCCAATAGAGACTGCGGACTCGATTACGGAACTCTTGAAAATGTTGTAAAAATCGCTCGAAATGTTTCTCATAGATGGGAAAGTAATTCAAGAATTTATCAACCATCCTTGTTTTGCGCAGCATCAAATAGTGATAATTCAGATTCGGGTGATTTCCGCGCAATTGCTTAACCTCTGAATATTTGGGATTCATAAACTTAGTTCTCAATAATCCACTAAGCAAGTCAATCACCATCAAGCCAGGAATCTCGTGCGAATTTTCCGGATTCGTGACAATGGATTCCAAATTTTGTTGCTGAATGTCATCGAAAGTGTATTTGTTCGACTGGGATATAAAACAATCATCTGCAAGTGCTTTCGATTTTGAGCTAAAATCATAGTTTCGCGGGACTTTGATATTTCTTGCAACAATTTTGTCGTACTCGGGGTGCAATCGCGGACTGACGTAGTCGTATGTAAGTCCTACAAGTTTGTAGGTTGATACTAAATACAGCTGCGGTGCATTCACGAGCAAAACAATGTGGTTGCACGGGTGCTGGAGTACGAACGAGTAACAAAATGATTTATCAAAATCGACGGACGATAAATCGGAAACACCGAGGGCCTCCAAAAACATTTGGCGAAATGTTTTCTTCGGCGGTTCGCCCTCCACATCATACGTGTTTTTGAAAAAGAAATTCTCAGCGCCCACCCTCTTTTTGGTCGCAATTTCCCATTTATCGCCATTCCAAAACAAGTTTATCATGGTCCCTTCGACAATTTCAGTGACTTCAAGCTCCAACTTGGTTTCGGGCAGCGTAGGCACCGACTTTGAAGGAGCCACGCAGAAAAATTGTTGCTTGTCACGCGACAAAATTGCACTCCGGTAAATTCGATTTACAAAATCGTCATCAGGAATGGAATCTGGTTTTAAATTTAAAATAGCGTAGTCTTTTCCATCGTAATTTAAAGTCGTTGTTTCAACAAAATCTGGAAGTTCCGACATTTTTTTGTATGTTGATTCGAAAAAAAACTTTAAGCTGTTTTGAAAAAAAAGAAAATAACAATATACTCTATACAATATATATGTTGGATTCGGAGATAAAGTTAAAATTAGGGGATATAATACAAATCAAATCACCAACAAACGCCAAATACAACTTGAAATATTTTCTAATCGAATATATTAATGATGAAACAATAAAACTAATCGATATTATGGACGGCGAACGCGATAATCTTGACTTGCACGAGCACAAATTCATTGATACCACCATCACCGAAATATTATTATTGTCGAGAAGTGAAGAGAATGGTTATGCGAAACAACACAATTTGTTGCCAAACACAGATGTGAAATTGGATTTTAATGGCGAAAACGTTGTTGGGAAAATAACAAATTTAGAAGAAGATATGATTGAAATCAAAACCACCGACGACAAGACGATATACCTTGATTTTGAATACAAAGGTGCACTGAAAGAAATTTCGGTTGTTGATAACTTGACGATTCAAAAAAGTTTAGAATTAAAGGAAGGAAACGAAGGAAACGAAGGAAGGGAAGGAAACGAAGGAAGGGAAGGAAACGAAGGAAGGGAAGGAAACGAAGGAAGGGAAGGAAAGGAAGGAAGGGAAGGAAAGGAAGAAGGAAACGAAGGAAACGAAGGAAAGGAAGAAGGAAAAGCATCAATCCAATTTACTGAAGAAGGAAACCCCATCATTCAAATGCCCGAACATCCAATCATCGACGACAATCAAATCCTCGATTTAACACAATTCGTACCTGTAGAGAACACTGACGATACTGAGGTCAAATCGCAGATCCAAGATTTATTGGACACATTGTTGAAAACGCAACCAACAACAGTCGCACACAATATTATATCGAGATTTAAAGAATTGCGTTCGCAATTTGCAACATTCGACAAAAATGGAAATATTATTGGATTCCGCAACTTGACCGAATCGTACAAACCATTGGTCGAACGTCTTGACAATTTAGAGACAAATGTATCGTGGATTATCCCTGTATCGAACGATTCGTGTGCACCAGTATATGTAAACACGGTTAAGTATGGAACCCCAAAAAACGACATTGAAACTGTCACATTCTGTCACTACAAATTCGAACGTCATATTGCCGGCGAAAATATTAGCATAAGAACCGTCATCATGATGCCGAATGAGTTTTTAGAATCATCGAGACTCAATCTTCCTAATACAAACATCTTGACAAAAACCGAACTAAGTCATGACTGGAAGTACCGGTTCAAAACCTTGAACGACAACACTATTCTTGCTCACAATCATGTAGACAATGTAAATGAAGAGTACAAATACGAGGACGACGCGTTCAAGACGCCCATGACGTTTGATATTTCACCCTCAATTAAAGCCGATTACAAAAGCGTGCTGCAGTCCATTATCCCAAATGGGGTTTCTCTCATCAACGAAGATCATGTTGGATATAGTATCGATCAGATGACTGCTTTTTACGAACCATTTTTTATCTACATTGACACAATTTCTTGCAACAGCGAATTTTACAAAGAAATATGCAAGCGTATACACGCGAATGTAAAAACATATATCGAGGATTATGTGAAGGGAAAGCGCGAAATGTTAATTGAAACAGAATCATTGGATCTAACCACCAGCGTATTGCTTGATAATGTGAAATCGGAATTGCTGAATCAGATCAAGAAGGAGTATAAACTGCACGAGAAACTGTCAACAAGCGAATTATTAAACAAAATCAAGTCGGTCGATAATGGTCGATATTACATGAGTGTCATGTCCTACTTAATGGCCTATTTGTATACGCCGGAGTTGGCAAACCTCGTGAATACTGAGTCGGTGACCGGAACCAATTCAATGTCGTGTGCAAAACGCGTCATTGCCAAGAAATACACATCAGTAGAAGCACTACAGAAAGACAATGGTAGAGGCGAAGTCTATTTCGACATAGAATATGACGCGACGCCGTATGAAATATTGAAGAGACATGCGGAGGCACAAAAAAACATGACCAACGAAGAGTTCTTGGATTACTTAACCGTTGTCCTGAAAAATGAACACAAAGTTGGAGACAACGATATGGCAGAATCCATTGCCAAAACAATTATTCTGAAAAAGAAACCAGTGGAAGATGGAAACTATGCAATGTTGGTTATTTATCCAAAACTGAAAACGCCTTTAGATGAACTCTCTAATGAAGAGAAAGATAGCGTAGAAATTGAGGCAGATGTGAAAAAACGTGTCTCTTATTTTGTACGAAAACACGACAACTGGATAACCGTATCAGAGGCCGATATGGATTTGTGCAATCAAGAGAATCTATGTTTGTTTGATAAAAACAGCGAGTTCTGCGACATCATGGAAAACGCAAACGACCGCGTGAAAAAAATCGCAAAGAAGAATCTCAAAAACGAATATGAAACTGCAGTCCAACTCACGATGAAGGATTTCGAAGACGAGATGCGGAAAATATATTATTCAAATGAGAAAAATCTTTCAAAGGTCGTTAAGCTACAAAAGTACAAAGACGATTTGTACACGGTACGTGCATACAAGTTGGGCGCAAAAGTCGCGGAACAAGAGATTGTAACATCTCCGTATGAAAAGCTGAGAGACGCGATATTGTCTTGTCGCGATATTGTCAAGAGGCAAGAATACATCATCAAGTTCAAGGGTACTTATTGCAGAGAGGCCGTCATCAACGGCGTATTGGACGAATCGATCCATTGGTATTATTGCAAAAAGACGAACGTTAAGCTTTTGCCCGTTTTTTTATACAAATTGGCACAGAACTATAATCACGATGAAATCATTTTGGCCAACGGTGTACAAGTCGATGGGATGATTGTCGACAAGCATAGTGGATATTTTATTGAATATTCTATCAAGAATGGAGAGAAAGAAGATAAAAAGGAAGAAGAAAATGAGGATTTAAAAAGTTGTTTCACTGTACCGACTCGAGGAACTGATCAGTTTGTTATTTACACGGTTGCCAACGCATTGTGTAACAAATTAGAGGTTGAATTTCAAGACAAAATTATCGCACTTGCGCTCAGACTACTTACCGAAGACGTGACTGAGGCTAAATATTATGCAAACAAGTTAAATAACAAAACCCCTTTTCACGTTTGGAAAATGCGAAACATCATTATTTTCACAGCAGCTATTACCTTTGTTTTTATACAAACACATATTACACATATTCGAGACAAGAGCTGTTTGGGTGGGTTTCCTCTCGAAGAATCCGAAGATTATTCAGGACTTCGTTGTATTTGCTCTGTATTGAATGATCTGAAGAACGGAATAGGTGAACCATGGGTAAATATCAAGAAACACGCTCCTGAAAAGTTATTGAAAGAGATGACTATAGTGATCAAAAGAAACCTCTTGCCGAATTTACAAATTCAACGAATGTTGGAAGACAAACGAGCCATTTTGGCGATTGTTTCCAACTATGTGCAAAAAAAGTCTTGGTTATTATTTCAACCACCACCCTCTCAACAACGAGAGAAAAAATCAAACTTGGAGATATCACCTGCACTTATATCAGAGATAAGCGAATCGATCAAAACAGCAAACAAGTCACAACACAAGTATTTGGGGGTCATGTATGCAAAAATCATTGAGAACACATACTCTTACATTCAAGATAAGACGAATCAGTCTATCGATTTTGTAAAAGAATATGGCAATGTTTACAATGATATTCAACAACTCGTAGTTCCACCTCTCCTCGCATCAAAAATACACAAGACAAAAGTTGTAGAGGCAAACCCTCCAACATTCAGCGAGAAAAATATATATGCAGCCTATATTCATTATTGCAACTTACAAAACGAATTGCCTATCCCGGATGATTTGACCACCATTTGTCAAGAGAAACTGCTCGGATTGGATACTATGTGTTTAGAGCAAGCGATCAATGTACTAGAAGACAATGGCAAGAAACAAACGAGTATTACGCTTTCACAGCTTATGAGTATTATTGCTCATCGAAATATTGTGCATATTTCGGAAGAAGAACAGCCTCTCGTGTTTACCGATATTGAACCATCGGACAGTCAAGATCTGGTTGTCTCTCACATTTTAAACGCATTGTTGAACAAAGAGAGATTGGATGACCTCGAAAACTATTTGAAACATTTGAATCATAAAATGTTGGAGAATGTCAAAGAGTATTTCAATCTCTTTGGAAGAGACATCTCTCGAGTTGTCAAAACCAAAATCGTCAAACATCTTGAGAATATCCAAGATACTAAAAATATTGCGACTTTCATCAAGAACTCGATGTACATGGCGACTATTCCTCCAAATGTCAGTATCAATCCAACTGTTTATATCTTGTTTGAAGAAATATGTAAGGATCCGATAATCAAGGATATTGTGTTTTTAGTTAGCCAGCTTCCGACAATTACCGATTTTAGTAGCAACGTTATTCATAACATTTACAAGTATTGTTATCTCTCTCTGTTCTCTCAAATTATTAGCGAGAGTAAAGATGACAAGTATGTGAAATACAAGATTGAGAATATGTTCGATGGGAATGAAGTTAATCTCGTCGATGACAGAAACGAATTTTATAACGAGGTGTGTTCTGTTGTTCGAGACATTGTGGAGAGAGACATGAGAGAACTTGACTTTATGAATCAAGTGTATGTTGCGCCAATTGTTATGCGGTGCGAACCTGAAAAGAAGAGTCATTATTTGGATTTCGACATTGAGTTGGACTTTGATAGCGAATTCTAAGTTCCTAACAAAAATGTTAGGAAACTTTGGTTTTTTTGGGTGCTTATTTTTACAATCATTATTTTGTGCATCAAATCATAAAACAATTATTTTTTTGTAATAAAAATGTCATTCTCTACTTCCAACACCGTACGACTTGCCACCGGCAATTTTAATCAAAATGCGATGGATTTTGATAAAAATTTAAAAAATTTGTTGCGCGGCATCTTGGCAGCAAAAGTCGCAGGAGCAACCATTTTCAATGGGCCCGAGTTGGCACTCACAGGGTATTCATGTGAAGACCACTTTCTCGAATGGGATACTTTTGATCACTCGCTCGAAAGTCTCGCCGAGATTTTGCCTTTAACCAACGACATTTTGTGCACAATTGGTTGCCCAATTATCTACAACAATACTCGCTACAATTGTGTAGTGGTGTGCGTCAACTCAAGAATCGTCTTGATCCGACCCAAGATGATCATGGCCGACGACGGCAATTATCGCGAGAGACGATTCTTCAGTTCGTGGAAATCGCGCGACGTTGTGAATTTTGAACTCCCGGCCGCGTTACGCAAGATTACTGGCGACCGCTACGTCCCCTTTGGATTTGCCATGTTGAGATTGAATGATACTAAGATCGGTATCGAGTTGTGTGAAGAGTTGTGGGCACCAGAGAATTTGTCGACAAGTCAGTTCCTCGCTGGTGCAGAAATCATGTTGAACCCATCCGCTTCGCACGCTGAACTTGGTAAACTTGAATCGAGATTTAATCTGATTCGCGGAGCAACTTTAAAAACCGGCGGCGTTTATGCTTATGCAAACCAGATTGGGTGCGACGGAAATCGCCTTTTTTTCGACGGGTCTTCGATGATTTGTCTCAACGGTTCGCTTATTAAACAGGCGAGTTTTTTCAGTTTGAATATAGTTGAAATCATCACGGCCAGTGTGAATTTGCGAGATGTTCGAAACTTTCGACAAGGTTCAAACTCTCTACAGGAACAAACATCGTCTACGTCTCCAATTCAGGAAATTTCCGTCGATTTCGCAGTTTGCGATCAAAGTTTGGCTTTTACAAATAGCGATGCAAAGATTGAACCGTTAATTCCCGACAAGAGAGAAGAGATTGTGTTTGGACCTGCCTGTTATTTGTGGGATTATTTGCGCAAAAGTTTTACTGGTGGATTCTTATTACCGCTGTCTGGTGGTGCGGACTCGGCGGCTGTCGCCGCGATCGTTTTCATGATGTGCAAAATGGTTATTCTGTCGGCATCTAAAGGCAATCCCGATGTAATCGCGGATTTGTCTCGAATTCTCAAAACTTGTGGGATTGTGATTACAGAATCGGGTGAGGTTTTTGACAGGGTGGTCGACCACGTGTCCGACTACAAAATTGCTTGCACAAATGCGTCGCTCGAATATTGTGGAATCACCCCGGAGATACTTTGTTCAGAGATTATGCACACGATTTATTTGGGGACGGACTTTTCATCGACGTTGACCAAAGGGCGGGCTCTAAGGTTGGCGAATCAAATCGGCTCTTATCACACAGAGGTGTCCATTCAACCGATTGTCTCGGTGGTCATCGACATCTTTGTGCGATTTATTGACGGCAGAAAACGGAGCCCCTCGTTTGGATATACAGTGACGGAAGATCTCGCGCTCCAAAACATCCAGGCACGAATTCGAACCGTGATTTCATATTTGTTTGCGCAGTTGTTACCATGGTTTCGCGGAGACGACAGAAAACCGCTTCTTGTGCTGAGTAGCTCCAACGTGGATGAAGGGTTGCGAGGATATTTGACCAAATACGATTGTTCGAGTGGTGACATCAACCCCATCGGCGCCATGTCGAAAACAGTCTTGAACCGAACGCTTCATTGGTTGTCGGACACTTGTGGTCTCACCGCGGTCAAGGAGATTGTAGAGGCGCCGCCCACTGCTGAATTGCGACCCATCGATGGAGAGGACAAGTCCAACTATACTCAAAGAGATGAAGACGAGATGGGGTTTACTTACGAAGAGTTGGGGCAACTTGGTGAACTTCGCAAAACGGGGCGATGCGGGCCGGTGTCCATGTTTCTAAAACTTGGTTCGGTTTGGACGCATAAGACTCCGGGTGAAACCGCAACCAAAGTGAAAAACTTTTTCAGATTTTATGCGATTAATCGCCATAAAATGACGACCATTACGCCGAGTGTTCATTCGGAGTCGTATTCTCACGATGACAATCGGTTTGATTTGCGCCCGTTTTTGATGAATGTGAATTGGCCGAGACAGTTTGCGACGATTGATAAAATCGCATCAACGATGTCAAGCAACAAACGTAAACATGAATAAAATATATATATAATCGAATTGTATACAAGTAAGTTATGATTGATTTAAGAAATAATCGATTAATTATATCAATTGTTGTTTTTTTAATTTTAATATCTGTAATCCACTGGACAAAACCGAAATTGATGTACAATGAACACGGGGGGTTTCGACAGTTTGGGATTGGTTATAAACAAAAGACTGTTGTACCAATCTGGGTTGCCTCGATTGTTTTAGCGATCTTGTCGTATCTCTTGATTTATTACCTAAATTAATAAAGGAAACCAAGGTTTCCTTTTAATCCTTCCTTTTAATCCTTCCTTTTAATCCTTCCTTTTAATCCTTCCTTTTAATCCTTCCTTTTAATCCTTCCTTTTAATCCTTCCTTTTAATCCTTCCTTTTAATCCTTCCTTTTTTTTGATAAAACCATAGAGTATCAAAGGGAAGGATCATAAGGAAACCGTAGGTTTCCTTAACCGACGGTTTCCTTAATTAAATGGCTTTGCTGCAAACAGAGAACATCAATCGATTGACAAAATATGTTACTAAATATATCAAAGACGCGCCTACAACGGAGAAGTAGAATTCAAAGCTCTTGTCTCTGCGAAGACCTGTGATAAACCCGGTAACAACCGCTAAAACAAACAATAAGAATGAAAAGATGGAGAGGTAGTAAAAGTAGAGACAGTACTCTCCAGAGAGAGGACCAAATACAGTGTTCATAAATTCGGACATTATATTATATTATTGCTCGATAAATTTTATTGACCAATAGAAAAGTAATAAAAAGAAATGTGTGTTTCTATTGTATAAAATGGATGAAAATATGATGAACAAAATCGGATGGGATGTCATCGATTGTCATTTTCGCGATAATCCCCAAAGTTTAGTAAGACACCATATTGACTCGTATAATATTTTTTTAAAAGAAGACATATTCAAGATTTTGAGAGAAATGAATCCAATCACGATTGTTTCTAAATTTGACGACCAAAAGAAGATCTACAAATCAGAATGCAAGTTGTTTCGTGGTGGTAAAACCGGAGAGCTTGTTTATTTTGAAAAGGTTGCGACAGAATCTGGTCGAGAACTTTACCCCAATGAGGCGAGGCTATTGAACAAAACATATGAATGCAACATCTATTATGACATCGAGGTCGAGCTTCTAAATATTCTCGACAAAAATGAATCGCCGATTGATTATGAGCACCCTCTTGTTCAAGACGAAGATGAAGAGACAACCGACATGTTCAAAAATCCAAAGAGAGACAAAGAGTTTTTACATAATATCATACAGAGAAGTGGCAAAGAACATGTGGACAATGACGAGCATGTGCAAAAGGGAGGCGATCGTCGAAAGCTCACTGTAAATGAGAGCCGAGAGTTGAGCAAGCGCTTTGATGAGTCACTTAACCAACAAACAGGTGACCAAACACACAAGTTTGTATTGAAAAGGGTCTTGTTGGGCAGGTTCCCCATCATGGTTCAATCCGATTTGTGTATCTTGTCTGGTCTTCCTAAAGAGATGCGCTACAACATGGGAGAGTGCAAAAACGATTTGGGCGGTTATTTCATCATTGATGGGAAGGAAAAAACGTTTACATACAAAGTCGAACCCTGCAACAACACGTTGCGGATTGAAAAGTCGTTCATCGAGATATGCAGCGTTTCTGAGAACTACTCGAAGCCCAAATCTACCATAAGAATCGAACATTGTGAAGATAAGTGTCTAGAAGTCACGATGCCCAACCTTTCAAAACCAGTCCCTTTGTTCATTTTATTTCGCGCACTTGGGTTGGTCTCTGACAAAGAGATTATTCAAACTTGTCTCTTTGATCTGTTGAAACACGAAGATATATTGGATATATTCACACACAGTGTTTACGCCGCCGCCAAGATAATGTGTCAAACCGAGGCAATATTATACATTGCTGATCTCACCGAAGAAAAATCGGCCACGTATGTTTTGATGCTTTTGTCTGACTACTTGTTCCCTCACATTGGAGAGACAAATTATGTGCAAAAGGCATTTTTCCTAGGCCATATGACAAAATGTTTGCTTTATAGGGTCGAGAATGCGGAGGAAAAACGCGTGACCACAAATTGTTTCAGCAAATTGTTTGCGAATTATTGCGAGAAACAGTCGAAACAAGTGTCTATCGCGTTTCAAAATATCTTGTACAATGAACAATCAAATTATGAAGACCGATTAGACTTGTTGGTGCAAAACCATTACAGAGAGATCTTCTCTAAATCTGAGAGTGTAGAACAGGAATTTAAAGAATTAATATGCGAACCGCTTGATCGCACATCTTACGTTTCCATGCTCGGACATTTGCGCAAGATTGATGGAGAGTGCAGGATGGGGGTTGTTGATTTCATCGACGGCGACCAGTTGTCTCTCTTGACACACATAACTACCCACATACCGAAAGAGCACATGATCAAATGGCTGTGCGAAAATAATCAAATCTATTTGCTCGATAACTGCACGCACCAAATGTTGTCGGTTCTTACCAAACTGTTTGTAAATGGTTATTGGGTCGGGGGTCTCGAGAATCCGATCGGAGTAGTAGATAAAATTAAGTTCTATCGACGCATTGGACTGATTCATCCTCTTGTGAGTGTGTATTTCAATATCCCTCAAAATACGATTTTTGTCTACACGGATGGAGGGCGATTGTCGCGTCCTCTCTTTTATCGATCTGATTTGCCGGATAAATACACTTGGCATGATCTTCTTTCGGGATTTAACGAGAGAAAGACGGAGCTCTATGGATTTTACAAGTTGAGCGAGTTATATGATGTGGAACAAGATGCGGACCCGACAAAGTTGAAACGATTTCGCGAGAAAAACGCGATTATTGAGTACATTGATCAAAACGAGGAACACTCGGTGGTTATTGGGGGATTCTATCATGAGATACATGAGTCTCTTGTGTTGGGTGCCCTGTCAAACCTTAGTGCTTATCCACACCACAACAGTCCGGACAACATTTTGGCATCATTGGTATTTGCAAAGAAGGCCGCCTCTTTATATTCGACAAACCACAATATGCGTCTCGACCAGTCAGCAACCATCTTGAACCAAGGACAAAAACAATTGGTAAAATCTCGGTATGCTGATTATCTAAATGTTCAAGATAACGTTTATGGAGAGAACGTAATTGTTGCGATCGCTTGTTATGACGGATACAACGCTGAACACGCAGTTGTTATAAACGACGGCTCTTTGAAACGCGGTTTATTTCGAACTACCGAATTTACCACGTACGACGCTGTGGATTATCCTGGTATAATTCGAGAGGGATCGGAAATACATGGAAATATAGGGACAGCAATAATTTCGCAAAAAGGGATTGTTCACAAAACGTTTGTTTCCCATGGACACAAGCAAAATTTAAAGATGTGTGTTCGCAACGAAGTCACTCCCTCTATCGGAGACGTAATATCTTCTCGTCAAGGGTTATGTTGTGGAATCGGACTAATCGTTGCAGAGGCAGATATGCCATTTACACGAGACGGAAGCCGACCCGACATCATCGTCAATCCTCATTCTATACTCTCCAACATGTCGGTAGGCCAATTGATCGAAATGATTGTTGGAAAAGCTTGTCTTCAATATGGATTTCACGGCGATTGCACAGCGTTTAGCTCGAACGGCAGTCAAATCGGCGACTTCGCTCAATTGCTCGTTGAGTCTGGGTTGCATTCTTCTGGAAACAACATCTTGTACAATGGAATGACTGGTGAGCAAATGGACTCTGAAATATTTGTGGGTCCTACTTACTATATGTTTTCGAAACATAGAGAGGCAGAGTATCGCGCGTCTGCTGCGAAAGACTGTGTAACCAGACAGGCGGTCGAAGGGATCGAGTTCGGTGAGTCTGAACGCGACGCGATCATTGCGCACGGTGCGGCCGAATTCTTGAGAGACACGTGGGACGACAACTATTATATTGCGGTTTGCAATAAAACGGGTGGTATCGCGATTTACAATGAAGATAAAAACCTCTTTATAAGCCCTTGGGTCGATGGACCAGTGAAATTCGCGGACTCTCTCGATGGGAAAAACAAGAATATTGAACAAATCACGAAATTCGGCCGCAGTTTTAGCGTGATTCGTGTGCCGTATGCATTCAAAACATTTATTCAAGAGTTGCAAGCATTGAACGTCAAGATGTCGATCATCACCGAGGACAATGTGAGTCAATTTGATAATATGAAGTTTTCAAAAGTCAATTTGGTGTTGCCCGTAGAAAAAGAAAAGGAAAACGACGAGTATTATTTCACCGATGATTCTGACTACGACTCCATCTTAGACGCAGACTCTGACGATGATCCTCCGCGCATCACAATCGAAGAAGGAGAGGTTGCGCCGAAGATCAAATTCGATACACTGCCCGTTTCACATGACGATAATATTTCTTCGTTGATTTCACAATCAGAGACAGAGAGACAGTCAAGAGAAGATTCTATTACCAACAATGTATTTAACGTGGGAGATCCGGTACATTTCCACGGCGATTTTAACAAGTCGCGAGTATGGACGGTGGAGGAGTTCGACAAAGGATTTGCAGTGTTGAAGACCGCAAATACGGAAGGGCTCGAGACCAATATGAAAGTAGTGCATCTGAACGACATTGTGCCAGCGGTTCCTGAGCAAATACAAGTTCCGCAACAAGGCGCAGACGAAGAGTCGCCGGTCAAGTTTTCTCCGGTGTTTAACATTGTGACTGGCAATGACAACAAAATTGAGGCACCATCTTTTGCGAAAGATACTAAAAGTAATAATAATAATGATAATGATGCCCCAGGTGAGAGTGCAGAAGAAGATATTTTTAGCAAACCGTTGATCAAAAAGTCCGTCAACTTTGCCGAAGAAGAGAAACATCCAAATGACAACAAAATGTTATCGAGTGGCGGCGCGATCGTTATTAAAAAGCTTTCATAAATTAAATTACACTAATATATAAAAAAAATGAATTTCACAACTACAGATTTAGTGTCGATATATAATTCCAGACAAACCCTCATTGATGTGATGCAGGGTCGCGGATACGATGTATCCAGTTACAATAATTTTAATATTAACGAAGTAGAGGCCATGGCGAAAAACAATCAATTGGACATGTTGATGAAGAGTCCACATCATTCAGCTTACGTGAAATACTTGTTGAGTAAAAGCGCGGTACGTCTTACCACAATCGACGAATTGGTTGAGGAACTTTATGAAATTGAGGCCGTTCTCACGAAAAAAGACACACTAATCATTGTTGTGAACGATGAACCCAATGATTCTATGGTCGCGAAACTCAGATACCTTTTTGATCACCGCGGAGTCTACGTCGTTGTACACAATATCAAGCGACTCCAGCGAAATATTTTGAAGCACGAGTTGGTCCCTAAGCATTCGGTAGTAACCGAGATTGAAGAGTTGAAAATCGAATATAGTTTAAAAGATTTGTCCCAATTGCCTGAAATCTCGCGATTCGACCCCACCGCACTTCTCATCGAATTGAGGCCCGGCCAAGTTTGCAAGATTGACCGCAAAAGCATCACTTCTTCCGAGTCAACGTACTATAGATATTGTGTTTAGTCTATATATAATGGAAGCTTTTAGCATAAACGATATATACTATATTAAGGCTACTACGGCGGATCTGGAACCTTCGAACGACGAAGAAACATACAAAGAAAATGTTGATAAATTAAATGGATTAAAGGAGTCTTACCAATTGACGCAAAAACAAAATGGAGATTTAAACATCAGCCAGAATGCACTAATTTTGAATAATGTAACTTTAGGAGTCGGAATTTTCGCCATGATGTTGATGGTTTACAGTAAATAATATTGTTATAATGTATAATTATGTATAATAATATTAAAAAATTCATAGATCCGCGTTATGCGACTTTATTTTTATTTTGTATTGTTTCGTTGTTGATAATCATATTTATGAAAAGCAGAAGCTCTGTCGAAAAGTTTGTCGGAGATGATTTGAAGAAAATAAAAGGAATGACGAATGATATTAGTGATTTGGAAACCGACATGAAAACAAAGTTAAACAAAAGCGAATTCAATAATGAACTTAAGAATATTAATGGGCGTTTTGAGAACAAAGTGAACAAGGATGATTTCGATAATAAACTTGATAATATTAATGGGCGTTTTGAGAACAAAGTGAACAAGGGTGATTTCGATAAAACAATTACAGATATTAATGGCCGGGTTAATAGCAAACTGAACACAAGCGATTTCGATACAACACTTGCGAATAACCAGAAATTTAAGGATAAACTGAACACAGGTGATTTCGACCAAAAACTTGCAGATAATCAAACTATTAAAACGTTGCAAACCGGCTTGGGTAATGTACCGACTTCGACCAGCATTGGTACTCTTGTAACCAATGAAGTGGACAAAAAAGTTGGCGACATAACCAAGGCAAATACCGATCTTGGAAATGCATACAGTCAGTACAATGTTAGCATGGCAACTCAATATAGCGACTACAATACTAACGCAAGCGCGAAGTTAACTACGTTTGATACTAACGCAAGCGCGAAGTTAACTACGTTTGATACTAACGCGTCAACAAAGATTGGACAGCTTACTGATTTGAACTCGGTGGCAGAAGCTGCGAAAACCGCGGCAGAAACTGCGAAATCGGAGACTCAAAAAATGTACGATAATGTTTTCAAAGAAGTATCGGGTCGCGTAGTGACGCAATCCAATGTTTATCGAGATGGGTTGAAATTCAATCCAATTACTGGTTTCTACGAGCGGTTTGGAACGATGTATGAGGCATTTGAAACAAGAGAAGGATTTAGCGATGCCGTTTTTAACAAAGAACGTGAAGTTATCCAGGATCTTAATGCTTTCAATACTGCGTATTATGCATGGATTACATGTAAATCTGGCAAATGCCCTACTAACCCTTTAAAAACTGAGGCACAGCTACGAACCTCACTTGTAACTGCAGCCAACACCCTTGGAACAAGTATTGACGCGCTGAAAGGTCTTTATCCAACAAGTGATCTAACCGATGGTACCCAAGCAACGATAGACAAAGCCCATGAAATTGACGCATTACGAAGAGATTTAGACACAAAAATGAATGCTATTCTAATGTCCAAAAATAGAATCGACGAACCTGCGATTGAGTATGACTCGACGGTTTATGCTGGAATCTTGTGGTCAGTTCTTGGAACTTCCGTGCTGTACTATGTATTCACGGAACTATAATAATAAAGGACACAAGGCAAGCCGGAGCGCAGCTTCGCCGCGCGCCTGCTTTACGAACCTACGGTTAAGGCGGTACGCCTTCGCCGTTCATTCCTTTTAATCCTTCCCTTATTTTGATGATTTAATGGAAGGACTAAAAGGGAAGGACTAAAAGGGAAGGACTAAAAGGGAAGGACTAAAAGGGAAGGACTAAAAGGGAAGGACTAAAAGGGAAGGACTAAAAGGGAAGGATCATAAGGAAACCGTAGGTTTCCTTAAAAGGGAAGGATCATAAGGAATGAACGGCGAATGCGTACCGCCTTAACCGTAGGTTTCCTTAATAGGGAAGGATCATAAGGAAACCTACGGTTTCCTTAGTTTCCTTAATATGTATATATAATATAAATGTCGAACCAGTTTTTGCCCAAATTGAATTTGAAACATTTACAAGATATTGAGGATTATAAAAAAGTACACGAGAACGATTTTAGTCAAGTTTATTTTAAACCCGACGCAAGTAATATAAAATCCGAGAAGGTTGGTGTTTACATCAAAGACATGAACAACCAAGACCGTGTCACTCCATTTAAACGCATGACTGGGCTGCATACCGAAGAATCGTGCAAACTGAACGCCGCTGTAGTTGCCAATAGTCAAATCGATTACAATTCGTCAACTGATTATAAACCAGGGTTGCTCTACACGATTGTAACAGGCGATTTCGGTGGGTCATCTAATTATTTTTTATCTGCAGCGCCACTTCGTGAAGAAACCGTTGTTCCAAGCGATTTCAAAGGAGCCAGCGCAGATACATCGGTAGAAGTACGCGGATATATTGCCGCGCAAAAGCCTGGGGCATATCGTATTGATCTCCGAAACAAAAACCCGCCCAAAAACGTGTTGATATGGATTGGCAACAATGCGTTGAAAACATATCGAAAGGAAAATGCAATTTTTGTGGTCGAGGGCTCTGTGATCAAAACAGAGAAAAAAACGAATTTGGTCGTGGGCGAGTACACTCCGTTTCGCATGCAGTACACAGGAGGAGAGACCGATTTGAGCGTATTAAATTTGATCTACAATAACGAGAATTATCCAATTGAAGTATTTGCTACAAACACCTTGGAAAATAATTTGTTTTACTATTCATTGACGCCAACTGCACAGCCTTCTTACTATGAGTGCAACATTTACAAGGGCGAAACTCTAGAAGCACAAAATACAGATGACGTGCAACAAGTGATTAAAGTGTGGTCGATGTATTTGCCGAATGAAACGGATTCGGTTCGTCTCGACATGGTCGGGAATTTGTGCGCTTACGATCGTGATTTAAGTAAAATCGGCGAACCCTTGGTAAAAGTGCAAAATAACGTAGCCCAAAGTGTCAATCTAGTATTGGACGACACTTTGCAGACTCCTCTTTACATTACGAATGGAACAACTAACACAAATGTAACAGTCAACAATATTACAACGGTAACTGTGTCGAACGATAAATGGAAAAGGCTTGATAAGAAAAAATTATTGTCAAATGTCTCGGTGCAAGTTAGCGTAAACAAAAAAATATCGGTCGATAAAATCACGGAAACTGAGCCGATGATCTCTGAGAATTCCAAGTTCAAAGTGCAAATTATGAAGGATTCGGGAGGCCAAAAGATGCTGGTTCTGTTGGCAAGTGTGGCGGATAATCGAATATTTTACACAGTTGAGCCAGACATAAAAACGAACAAGCTGTTTTATGCGAGCACATTTGCCAACAACAAATATTTGAAAGAAGTACCGCTCGAGTTGAAAGATTATGCGAATTCGACTTCGTATAGCATGTACACAGAGTCTTATCCCGACCCAGATAGTAGTTTCGAGACAGTTGAATGTTCTAGCGTCGTTAAAAACAAAAATTACTACTACAAAGTAAAAGATTCGACGAATGTCGAAAGATGTTTCGAACCAACAAGTACGGGCACTAATCCAGTGTTTTTGCCAAAACAGTCTGGGTCGCAGTACACTGCATCCACTCTGTACATGAAGAACCCACAGATCCGTACTAGTGATGCAGCCAAAAATAGCGTATACAACCAGACCAGTTACATTTCGAACGGTTTTGATCATCAGATTGAGTTGGGTTTTAAAAGCTATCCTGTAGAGAAGGATCCTTTAAGCGTTTCGGATGTTCCTGGCACAATGGGCACGTCTTATGTCGCTAAGTTGATCAATAAAGTATCCATTAGCACAAGTGGTCAAACAAAAATATATAAACCTATAGAAATAAAGCCAATGATTGCAGGCAAAATTGAGAAAATTGAGAATTTTGAAGGACCCACTGTAAATGAACAATCGTTGAAAACATTGGAGAGTACCTCTAACAACTTAGGGGAATACATAGTTAACCAAGAAAGGGTTAACACAAATCACGGCGCGATTGGTGCTAAAATTGCTAACATTGACAGTTTGTACAAACAAATGTCAGACAATAATGCAAAATATGATTTCACCGGTACAAATATTTCATCTTTAGAGGAAGACCGAGGGTTGCAAGCAGCTCTTACAAAAGACAATGCCATCTATTTAGCCGAACAAAATAACTTGTATCTGGTAGGAACTCTCACAATGGCAACGTTATTGATTACTGCAATTTTTGTTTCGAAATAATTTTGTATATACTATAGAAACATTGTTTCTGTATTATATATATATATATATGTCTGTTTTTGATTTACCAAACATAATTGGATTACAACAACAACTAATACAAGATTTATCTGGAGATGATCAATTGATGAATACACTTGCAGGTAAGGTCGGGGATCTTAATGATTTAGCTTCTTTACAAAATAAAAGCATAATACCCACATTAACCAAGCAGGAGGATGTCGATAAAGTCTTGGAAAGAGAGGAAGAGAGGTTAAGAGATCGTCAACAGGCGATTGATTCAGCCGGTGACGAGCAAAAAAGACTTGTTGACTTAACTCGAAACGCTACACAAAGAACCCGATCAATTAACAATATGTATATTGTTGCAATTGTTGGGTTGGTAATATATTTAGGAATACGTTTGGTGTCTGGGTTCCTTCCCGAAATAGTTAGTGATATTATGACGGTACTTGTAATTTCAATTACAATTCTTATGATTTTGAAAATGTATGCCGATTACACTCGACGAAATAATATGGACTATGACATGATCAATTTAGGTGAACCCTCTAAAATGGTCGGCAAGGCTTCTGTATCTTCTGGATCTTCTGGATCTTCTGGATCTGTTGGCGCAGGCTTAATCGAATCGAGAATTGGCGGAGGCTGTGTTAAAGACGCGTGCTGTCCGGAGGGAACCAAATACAACGAAAAGTACGCAATTTGTGTTCCGAATGAGGCTCCTTATAGTAAAGTTATATCTCCTAATGCCGCAAACGCATATGGGTATTTTATGCCAAACAAAGAATGGACATTAAAGAGTAGTTGTACAACAGCAAGTAAAATATATTCCATAGACGAGCTGGGGTGCATAGAACCGCCAGAACCATTTACTACGATGAAGACAAGCGACATGGCCAAGGCCAACGAGCCGTTTGAGTTTGCGGATTATAATTTGTACAAGTAAAATATAATGCCAACCGATTACGAACAGCAATTAAAAATTGAAAATGAAAATTTAGAGAACGAAATAACGAAATTAGAAAACGAATTTAATCGGTACGGTCGCGTGAATGAATATTATGTACAGGATGAGGTCATGTTGGTATATATTCAAAAATTGTTGACTGTCTTGTATGCGGTGATTTATTTTGGATTTATTTACATAATTGTGATTTCAGACAAGCACGTGGTTCTCAAGATTTTTTGGGCAGCATTGTTTGCGACGCTGCCGTTTGTAGTTCATATAGTTACCGCATACTTGTATTCTACTTATTTAGAAGTGTTGGATTGGTTGAAGATTGGCACGGTGACGCGACTCTAATTAAGGACACAAGGCAAGCAGGCGCGCCTGCTTTACGAACCGTAGGTTTCCTTATGATCCTTCCCTTATGATCCTTCCCTTTGATCCTTCCCTTTGATCCTTCCCTTATGATCCTTCCCTTTGATCCTTCCCTTTGATCCTTCCCTTTTAAGGAATGAACGGCGAAGGCCTATTGCATTAAGCTATGTTTTCCTTTTGATCCTTCCCTTTTATTCAATGGGATCTGGCGAAGCTTACGCGGCGAAGCTTACGCGACGAAGCTTACGCGACGAAGCTGACGCGACAGGTTCTCTTATAATGTAACAGAGTTCACGATTTTCATTCTCTCAATCGATTTTTCGAGCTGCCGTTGTTTCTCAAGCCCACTGAATAAATAGTCGGTATTCGGGCTCTCTTCGTTTTTCTTGATTTGACTATAAATATTATTGATATTGTTTATTGCCAATTCCACAGTTCGCTTATTCGAAACCAACTCTACATTTGTATCGTAGTGTTCTGTACAAAGAGAGACCGCAAAGTATAGCATATAGCGCCGTTTCTTGCAGCACGCGTTTGTATATTGTAGACAAAAGAGCGTGAACAGAGACTTCATGGTTTTTTCGATGAAAGGATTTTGGAGCTGTTGTGCGTAATGGAAAAGAGTGTCCCAAATAATCCAAACTAAATCGCATGATAACTTGGGTTCAACGTTCACGAATGGTCGTCGTACACCAACACAGTTGGTTTTTCTCTTTTTGCAAATCGTCTCAAACTCGAGGATCCATTCTATCCAGTAGCACGCAAACACGGTATTTTTCTTTTGTCTCGAGATGTTGAAGGCGAATTCGTTCATTGGAATGAAAATCTCTTTCGGGTCTTCTTCTTTAAAAATAGGCGCGATGAAATCCACACTCGGCGCCTTGAGACGATCTGTCATTTGCGTCATATCAAACTCGGTCTCTTTATTAATTTTGATAACCTCGAAACTATGTTTTTTCGCGGACAAACATAAAACGCTTACGATTTCTGCAAACAAATTGCGAATTGTTTGATTGTTCCGAAGCTCGATAGGTGCTGTGAAGTGGCCCTCATTCATAATAGTTTTAAAGATTTCGTATCTTTTCTCCAAGTAGCAAACCAATTTAGGGTTTCCGAGGTGGACGTGTTTTGAACAATAGTAAAGAATATTTTCCCAAAGTTCGAGAAAGTGGCCGGCGCAAACAAGTTCGGCCGCCCAGTTGCAAGCAGGTTCGATTTTCCCATTTAAAAGGTTTTCGATAAATTCATCCTTGACATCGGTCTTTTTATATTTTGAAAAACTGATTCCTTTAAACACGGATTGTTGTCGGATGTCATTGATTTCCGAGGTATTCATTGTTTGTATATATTTTATGGAAGGAACAAATCCTTTATTAAAATATATAACAATTTTATATAATAGAATAAATGGATTTAGCATTTGTAATTTTAGGAGTAATTGTTATATTTGTACTGTACTACTTTTTAAACAGCGACGGTTCGACACTGCTGTCAAACAAACTCGATTTGGGTATTAAACAACCCGACATTCCTGTGGCTACTCTCGGAACCACTGCCACCGCTACTAGATATTCTTATGAAATGTGGATGTATGTTTATCAATTCCCAGGCACTTCAACGTATATCATATCAAGAAGAGCGAAAGATGCAACAGATTTCGTTCCTGCGGTTCCTGCGGTTCAAGCGGTTCAAGGGGTTACAGCGGTTGCAGACGACCCTAATACCGCCGCAAACGAATTTGTAGCAGGAGTAACAGGAGTAACAGGAAAAGCAGCAGTAGATGCAGTACCAGCAAATATTTTTCAGAACATAGGAATCAAGATTGATGGAGCCGCGCCAAAACTCTCAGTGGAATATTCATCAAATAAAGCCAAGAAGGAACACTTAATCACCGATAATTTACCTCTTCAAACATGGGTACATTTAATTGTAAGTATTGACAACACATTTGTTGATGTTTACATGAATGGAAAATTGATTAAATCATTCCAAGATAATACAATTGACGCCCCAAGCGATACAAGCAATATTGAGTATGGACAGATAAACTGTTATTTAGCGAAATTGACCCGAACTACAACAGCAACTGATCCTCAAACCGCATGGGATCTTTACTCGGCTGGAAATGGTGAAAATCCGCTGGCCAAGTATTTAGCCAGCTTTGGGCTTTCAGTAACTTTACAGAAGAACAATCAAGACTATAGTAAAATCACTGTATTTTAATGGCGGGACTTTATAACAGAATGCGCCCCCACCCCCACCCCGAAGTAGGGCGGATTGGTTTCCTTTGTTTTCTCATATATAAATATATATAGTACAATGAATCTTGAAACACAACCTGATACAAATAAATTAAATATGACAGATACCATCTCAAACGGTTTCACCAATACTATTCAAAGTTTGAAAAACACTGTGGCCGAAACCAAAAATACACTTCGACAATCAATCGAAGAGTTTTCGTCCAAGAGTGCCGTCGATGCTGGGAATGAATTTTTAGAATCAAATTCGATCATTGCAAAGTTCGCATTTATCATTCTCGTGTTGTTTGGGTTTTTGATTTTATTTAGAATCGGCATGTTGATTATCGCTTATATTTTAATACCAACAGAGTCACCCTATTTGATCACTGGTATGATTCGCGGAGACAATCCAGTGACGATTTCCCAAAACTCGAGGAACACTTCAGCCCTTATTAACTATTCTGAAAACCAGCGAACTGGACTTGAGTTTACATACAGTGTGTGGTTGACAATCAGTAAACCGGTCGATAATGGTGCTGGAATTAGCTTCTCAAAAGAGGCACATATTTTCAACAAAGGAATTATAGACGGAATCACAAGTGTTCCACAATCAAATGCTCCAGGACTCTATGTGAAATCGGGCAGTAGCACCAACATCTCAGGTGTATCCAACACTCTCCTTGTTTATATGGACACTTTTAAAAGTTCTGATATTGAAGTAAAACAACTCAATGACCAACGAGAGGCGATCGAAGTAACTGGAATCCCATTCAACAAATGGATGAATGTGATAATTCGCGTTGAGAACCGTATTCTCGATATTTACGTCAACGGCGTTTTAACACAACACAAAGATTTAGGTTATGTTCCGAAACAAAATTTCAGCGACGTGTATGTTTGTCAAAACGGAGGATTCTCCGGTTCACTGTCTGATTTGCGATACTATCCCAAGGCGTTGAATGTATTTGAAATCAATAATATTGTTGCATGGGGACCGAATTTGTCGACAAGTCCTTCTGCATTGGAGGCGAAAACCACATCGGACTCATATTACTTATCTTCAATGTGGTATAAGGCTACACAATAAGGGGGTAGAAACATGCACACACACGACAATGTAATATATATATGTACCAACTATATATTACATAAATGACAACTCCATGTGAAATATTTCAACGAAACCGTTTGAATCGTATAAGATATTATAAACCAGGAATTCGGTATACGCCAGTAAACCCATATGAAGTCGGATTCACGCAACAGCAACTGGATATGCGAAGGAAAGCCGAGATCTTACAATACAATAAAACATCGAATGGAAAAATCACGAAAAAACAGTCGTGGGTGAATTTAGTAAAAGGTTATACTCAGCGAAAACAGTATTCATCTTATTACATTCGACAATTAGAAGAAGGAACATTGAATCCAGACAATATATGCCCATCCGATAAATTCATCCCAACGTCCTCTAAAAATTCGGGTGTTCCGGGACCGGCGATCACGTTGTTTTACGACCCGACTGTACCGCTTTACAATTATAATACGATGCAATTCGCATATGGAACGCAGAGCGCGGATACACAGTTGGAAAGAGAATGGTTGGTCAATTTTGATACAGACATCACTGACAACAACCTTCAAAATATATTCACATTGAATATCGGTAAATTCATCGAAGCTCCTTCATACAATTACACGTTTACTACATCCGTAGGGCTCTACATATCTGGATACACCTCTCAAGCTGATGCTACATTTAGAATGGGTATTCCTCTAAGCAATTTGTCTCTAACAGTTACCTATGGCGGTCAGACAGTGCCATTGCAGTATACACCTACAATTACGTACTCACCAAATTTTGTACAAAGCATTTCAGGAGAGATCGTATCTCCTCCTGCAACTTTCGCGGGCAAAATATACATGGGCGAATTGACATTTTCAAACATTTTGTTAAGTACGCCTCCGAATTCTACCTATGATTTTTTCATAAATTACATACCAAGTTATGTAGTTGACAAAATAGACAATGTTGCCGTGTATATTATAACAAATTTTAAATCCAGCTCTCAAGTGGCACAATTAGTATTTAGTGCGCCCCCTTCTACGGATATCATTGAAACGTTTAGGGTGTCAGGTGCTCAGCAATAAATAAACGATCATTGAGTTCCGGCAAATTGATAAGTCCCAGATCAAAAATGATTTCGTCCTCTCTATTTATCAAAGAATATATGGAGAGTTCGAATACTTTAAACACGTTGTCGAGACATGATGAATCCGATTCACGACTATATTTAGTATTTTGTCTCTCGGATGGTATGACTCGGCGATCAAAGAATGTGTAGGGTTTCGTAAAGATGAGTTCACAATTCACACAATTGTTGTACATTGCATGGATTTTGTTGATCTGGTCTCTTGCTCCGTCGACTTCTCTATCAAACTGTTTGTATACGCGGCTCAAGTTATCCATGAGAGCGTAGTAACGGTCCCAAATTGGAATAAATTTGTCAACGGGAGTTTCGATGATGCTAATCAACCAGTTCAACTCATAAATGATGTCTCGATTGATCCGGAAACGCTCTCTATCCTTTGTCAATGTATTGTGCAAGTGTATTGATTTCTTGATCGATGCTATATCATCATTGGCGATTTTCGCATAATTGCTGAATTTGTCTCTTCGATTCTTTTGCTCATTCAACTCAAAAGCGAAAAACTTGATTGCGTTCGAGATTTCATCCTTTTCAGCTTCTGTAAGTTCCCAATGTTTGTATCTTCCGCCGCGAATATTTTCGACGCCATGTTCGTGCATGTACTTGTGCACGAGTCCATCGATTTGCCAATCAATTACATTGTATTCAATATGATGCAATGTGACGATCGGATTTGTTCGTACAATCTCTGGATAAAGGAACGCCGATAAATTGTGCTCTTCGTCGTGGATGGAAAAACCAGGAACCATCAAGAATTTGTATCCATTTTGTAATCTGTAGATATAGATATTGCAGCAGCACATTAATATCTGTATCTCTCTATTAAATCTTTATATCAATTTTGGTTGTTAACGTTGTTGAGGTGGCGGTAGCAAGCACTGATCTTTCGATGCGTATACTTGGCCCGATAAACACTTGTCGTAATCATTTACGGAAATGCACCCGCGTTTGCCTTCATATTCTCCGACTAAGCACCATCCCGACTTTCCAGAGGTGATCGGTTTTTGAATGGGATTCTCAGAGGGGGTTGGAGAGGGCTGTGCTACATCTATGTCCATACTTTTAACATTCAAAGCATTGTCTAGACTGCTTGTTGCACGCGAATCCACATGGGGTCTGCTAACGTCTCTCAAAATGGTTCCGACGGATTGGACCGATCCCTCTGCAATGTCGACGCCGGTTTTCGCCACGTCGCCTACTACATCAGCGGTTTTTGTAATAATGCTTCCTGTTGTGTAACCAAAGATGGAGAGAGTTTGCGACACGAGAGGCCCAATAATATCGAAGATGATTTTGATCAAACCACCGAAAATGGTCAAGATATTTATGCCTAAAAACGAGAGAGAAAGCAAAACCAGCAATACGATAATAATGGTTTTGTTGTCCATTCCTCCAGTTTGATTTGAACTAAAAAATGAATTCGCTTGAATGGGTAGTTGATCCATGATTTGATTTTTATATATAAAACATATAAAAAATTAAAATAGGATATTGATTATGGCAAGAGAAACGAATTTGCAAAGTGAACTGTGGGAATATATGCATTTTGTAAACAAGTGTTGTGCGCCCGTTTACCAATGTTAATGATTGAAATATCAAAAAGACAATCACCGCGAAATCATGGGCGTAAACACGGCGGAGCAATTGTGCCAATTATCGATTATTTTGTGACGATGACGATGACGATGACGATGACGATGACGATGACGATGATGAGCCAAATGCTTGTCCAAACTGCAAAAGTGCGTATACACCAATACCAATCCATGCCAATACGCCCAATGCATCCATACCACCGTGCTGTGATCTGCTGCGACCGCGACCATGTTGTCTTTTATTCGTCTTGTTTTTCATATAACCAGGTCGAGCAAATAGGTGTTCAGTTCCTATGGCGGGAACATAGCCGTCTTTGAAAAGCGGTTTGAACATTTCGAGAACGGTTTTCCCACCAACTTTATACCGGTGAAGATTTAAAATGGGACACCCCGTTGGGGTGTCATTTCAAATCGTTACCGATAAGCCGTCAGGCTTCGCCCTTACCGCTCCCTTGGAGAATTAAAATGGGACATTTTAATTCTTCAATGGTGTAAATGTAAGTGGCTTGCCATTTCCTCCTAAAATTGGCACTTTTTCTCTCAAATTTTTATAATTTTGACCACCTATGTGTAAATAGTGTTTGATTTCTTTTGTGTTTAATTTATTTGTAAAATCAGCCACACCTAAATGCTGTAAAAAATTTGAATTATTTTTTAAATGTTTAATTGTTGGCATTTATATATATATATATATACATATGTATACAAAAATGTTGTGCTTTAGTTTTGTTTCCAGTGTTTGCCACAGTCGAGACAACTTATAAAAATGGTGGACGGCTCGTCGGCCGAACGCGTTTGCAATTCATAGTAAGTACACCTCTTTGATCTGCACTTTTTGCATGTAAACATTTCGGTCATGGCCTCGATGTTTGTAGAGTATTTGTTAGCGTCCCGTTTCATCTTTTGTTCAATCATTTGTTTCCAGTGCGCCGGGTTAAACTCTTGGTGTGTCATGAATGCGAGCATTTTCGGGCTTAATTCTTCGTTGCGCAGCATGGTGAGTAAGTCGGGGTTGTTTTTCAAATTCAAATAGATGGTGCGCAAACGATTCATGTAAATGGTCGAGAATGCGGGGACGTCCCATTTTTTGATGACTTTTAGATTCGTGGCTTCCTTGATGGCGTAGTTGTAGACACCGATCTCAATATTTATGAAAACTACCGGAGTCATATCGCTGTGACCAAAACGTTCGATCAACTTTGATCGCACATTTTCTCTAAATATTGTGGGGTTTTTCACTTGGGTTGATGTCATTTTTAATTTTTTTTATGAAAAAAGTAAAGGGAACTCGTCGTTGAGGCGGCAAGGATGCCTCTGGCATCCAGCTGTTAGCACCCTCTGGGTGCTTTACACGACACATTGTGTGTGTTCGGGGAAAGCGGGCGACAGTTAGAGCGTAGAGACGCACCTTGTGGCATCCTTTAATCCCACACTTTACTTTTTGTTTTATATACACCATTGAAGAATTAAAATGGGACATTTTAATTCTCCAAGGGAGCGGTAAGGGCCGTAAGCATCCGAAGGATGCTGAATAGCCTGACGGCTTATCGGTAACGATTTGAAATGACACCCCGACGGGGTGTCCCATTTTAAATCTTCACCGGTATAAATATATGTATATGTGGGTGTTATTGCTTATTGTTTTTTTATACGCAGGTTGGATTTTGGCGACAGGTTCGCAAAAAACACAATGGGTGCGTTTAGTTGACGTCTTTGTCTATGGTCCATATTTGATTTATCTCTCAATGCACGATGACTATATATTTTCGTACAATGAGAAAATATTTTTGTTATTTTTTGGAGCTTCGACTGTTACATATAATGCACGAAATTTTATAACAAAAATATATTAAAAGTATGGGATTTAAAGGGAACTCGTCGTTCCCTTTATATGAACTCACCGTATAATTTGTACAAATTGAATAAAGACGATTTCATTAATAAAGTATGTGCAATATGTCTAAATGCGATGTTTTATCCCGAAAATTGCGATAAAATGACAAAATGTGTACGATTCCAGTGTATGCATACGTTTCATACAAACTGCGTAAACCAGTTGTTGCAATCCAACCACCGTGCGTGCCCTGAGTGTAGAGACCAAATACTAAAAATTACAGACATTAATGGCTCGATCGAGCTTGCAATCCGAAACGACGCATTTGATCATGGTGATGTCAGCGAAGAATTACAGATGCGATTTAAATCGAGTTGCTTAACGATTGAAGATTACCCGTATCACAAGAATGTGTTTGAACGCTGGAGACAACTAAAGGAACTCGGTTTAGGAGCGCGCATGCACCTGTGGTCTTCGGAGCGTAGCGACGCACCTTAAGCAGTGGGCACAATACGAAGACGCACAATGTGGCTTGTAAAGCATCCTTATATGAACTCGAGGTCTTCCAGTCTCCAATATTCAGACTGATTGTTTGGCAAAGGCCGTCGAATAATCATTGGTATCTTTTTTTGTTCAAACTCCGCAAGTGCAATGGAATACCCATCTATTATTTCTTGATTGACTTCAACAAAAGGTGTTGCACCGGCATTTATTTGCTTGGCGCGTTCGCCTAAAATTTTGGCCCTCTCGTATTTCGTAATAAATGGCACAGTTCTATGACGCGGGTCATTGATCGTTCCATCTTCGTTTCGTATAACTAAACACAATTCTTCTACTTCGTGGTGGTTATGTAAAATAAGTTCTGGGTGGTGGGTCACTATAACGTTTTGTTTCAAAGTATCATTGAATTTTTGTAAATTGTTGTTATCTTCCGCGTCGGATTCGTCATCGCTAAAATCTATCAATCCAGAATCTGTATCCATTTTATCATCATTTTCATTTTCATTTTCATTAATTTCATCATCATCATCATCGATATCATCATCGATATCGTCATCGATATCGTCATCTATATCCGAATCATTTTCATTTTCATCTTCCTTGGGTGTTTTTTCAAAATCTGATTCCTCCTCATCATCATCATCAGATGAATCGTCATCAATATCGCTTTCTACAAATTTTTCAGCCATTTAATATATAATTTATATTTTTTTTATGAAACCATCATCAGTTTTCCAAGTAATGTCACAATTGCTACAAATGTACAAATATTTCATGTTGTCATCGTCATATCTCAAATAAATAATGTCACTCGATTTTGTACAGTCTGCATTAGGACATTTCATATTTACTTTGCGAGGTAATGTTGGATCATATTTCGTGAATCTATTAACCGAGCATGTTTGCTGCGCGCTCTTGAATTTGGTTTTCAAAACTGTTACACCACTATTTGTCAAATTGCGGTCTTTGTATCCACAACATCTACAGTAATAAAGCAACTGGTTTGTGTTGGTATCGTCGATTGAGATGTAGTACATATTTTGACATTGAGTGCAAAACTTCATTCTTGTAATAATAATATATATTTTTTATATTATTATATATTTTATTTATGAAAAGGAAACCAACGTTAAGGGAACCAAGGTTCCCTTATGATCCCTCCTTTAATACGTTGCTTTTACAATTAAGGGAAGGATCATAAGCGTAAGCCGCTATCGGAGCGTAGCGACGCACCTTATAGCGGCTGAATAACCGTAGGTTTCCTTAAAAGGGAAGGATTAAAAGGAAACCGTAGG
>Ga0315909_10001518_pt1 | contig 31247 bp, 22 predicted proteins | sample LakEriMetagenome_11_FD_203527 | JGI IMG/M metagenome (GOLD analysis project Ga0315909, IMG submission 203527) | Freshwater fungal communities from buoy surface, Lake Erie, Ohio, United States - Buoy 2 MA125 | ecosystem: Environmental > Aquatic > Freshwater > Lake | place: USA: Lake Erie, Ohio... | reverse complement strand
CGGGTTCGGCGAATTCAACATCCACCGCGCGCTGCTGCCCGCGCAGCTCGACGCGCTCGCAAAAATGATCCCCGGCCTTTCGACGCAGCAGGCGTTCGTCTTTGCAAAACTGCGCAAGCTCGCGCCGTCGGCGGATGTGGACATCGAGTTCGACGCCAGCGAACGCGAGGCGTGGCTGGATCGCGTCTCGGCATACGTGCAGACGTTGCCGCCGGCCTTCAACACACTGAAGTCGCGCACCCTTTACCTCCGCCTCGAACACGACCGGAAGAAGGGCGTGTATGACGCGGCGCGCTTCCTCGAATACCTCAAGCTCCCCCGCAACATCCATTATGTGAATCCAAAATGGCTCGAGCGCACGCGCGACACGGTGCCTCTCACCAATCTCGGCGAGGACCTCAGCGATCCCCTGCTCCACGCTCCGCCGGTGAACAATGACGAGCCGCTCGTGCGGGATTATTTCCTGACCATCTGGCAGCGCGCCGCCGCGCAGAATCTCGGCGACATCGGCGTCGGAATGATGGCGCCATACACGGACTATGTGCGCGACACCTGGATGAAACCGGTGCTCGCCGAGGCGCTCATCACGAGCGGCCAGGGGAATCCCGAGCAGTGGGCTTCGCTGATCACGCCAGCGGAATTTCAAAGGCTGAAGGAGCGCGTGGACATCGAGTTCCCTGCGACGAATGCGCCGCTCTTCAAGCCCGCGAGCGAGGGGCACGCGGGCGACGATGTGCAGTTCGATGTCGTGGTGAAGAATACGCCGAAGGTCATCGTGAAAATCTACGAGGTGAATGCGCTGAATTTTTTCTCCACGCAGCACCGGCAGCTCAACACGGACGTGAATCTCGACGGCCTCGTGGCGAACAGCGAGCAGTCGCACACGTTCGACGGCGGGCCGTTCAAGCGCACGCGGCAGACGTTCAAATTTCCCGCGCTGAAGGGCAAACGCGGCGCGTGGATCGTGGAGTTCATCGGCGGCGGGCGCAGCAGCCGCGCGCTCGTGCGCACGGGGCAGTGGCAGGTGCTGCAAAGCTCCGGGCCGAGCGGCGACATGCTCACGGTGATTGACGAGCGCGGCGCGCAGGTGAAGGACGCGGTCGCATGGCTCGACGGACGCAAGCTCGTGCGCGATGAGAAGCTCGGACGCATCGTGGTGCCATTCACGGCGCAGGCCGGCATGAGGCCGATCGTCGTTGCTGATCCCGAGGGCACGTTTGCGACGCTCACGCAGTTCGAGCATCACTCGGAGGCCTACACGCTCGATGCGAAATTCCACATCGAGCGCGAGCAGCTTCTCGCGCGCCGCGAGGCGACGCTCGCCGTGCGCACTGCGCTGATGATCGGCGAGACGCACCTCGATCCCGCGATGCTCACGGAGCCGAAGCTCACGATTACTTCGACGACGCACGACGGCATCTCCACCACGCGCGAAGTGAAGGGCTCTGAAAAATTGAAGCTCACTGCGGGCGGCGTGCTCGTGCATGACCTCAGCGTTCCCGAGCGGCTCGCAAAGCTGACCGTCACGCTCTCGGGCAAAGTGGACATGCTCAGCGCGGGCGGCGAGAAACGCGACGTCTCGGCGAGCCACACATGGACACTGAACGGAATAGAGCGCACCGATTTTGCGAGCGACGGCTACCTCTCGAAGCTCGGCAACGATTACGTCTTCGAGCTGCTCGGACGCAACGGCGAGCCGCTCCCCGATCAGCAGGCGGTCTTCACGATCAAGCACCGCGAATTTGCGCGCACGCAGACCATCGCGCTGCGCACGGACGAGAAGGGCCGCGTGGTGCTCGGCGCGCTGCCGGGCATCGCGAGCGTCGCCTCGCAGATTCCGAACGCACGCCGCAGCTCTTGGGAACTCGACACGTTCGAGCGCACCTGGCCCGCGGCGATTCACACCGGCGCGGAGCAGGCAATCCGCGTGCCGATGCCGAAATCGCTCGCAGAATTCCTGCTAACCATAAACGCAAACGGCCTCGCGCCGCTGCGCTCGCAGGTGTCGTTGCTCCAAGTGAATGCAGGCACGTTCGTCGCCGACCATAGCGAAAAGATGAAAACTGAAGGCGGTTTCCTCGTCATCGAGGGACTCGCGCCTGGCGACTACGCACTGCGGCTGCGCGAGGAGAAGCGGAACATTGCAATCAAGGTGAGCGGCGGCAAGCCGAGCCACGGCTGGTATCTCGGCAACGCGCGCAATTTGCAGGCAAAGGCCGAGGCACCGCTGCACATCACGGATGTCGCGACGACGCCCGAGGCGATCACCGTGAAGCTCGCGAACACCTCGCAGTTCACACGCGTGCATTTCGCCGCTTCGCGCTTCGAGCCGGGCCGCGGAATTTTCGGCGACTTCGGCGGTTTCGTGCGCTTCGGCGCATCGTCGGGCACTCCATCGCGCCTGCCGAATCTCTACGCCGCGGGCCGCGAAATCGGCGACGAATACCGCTACATCCTGGATCGCCGTTACCTGAAGCTTTTCCCCGGCAACATGCTCACGCGTCCGGGCATCCTGCTGAATCCGTGGGACCGCCGCTCGACCGACGTGCAGGATCTCGCGCAGCAGGCCGGGCAGGCCGCGGGCGCGACGCGCGGTGAACGTGAAGCGGGCCTGCGCCGCGCACTCGCCGAACAGCCGCAGCAGCAACTCGCCGGCCCCGCCGGTGCCGCGGCGGAGGCGAACATTGACTTCCTCGCCGCATCCGCGCCGGTGATTTACAACCTCATCCCGGACAAGGACGGCACCGTGCGCATTGACCGCAAGCTCCTCGGTGACCGCCAGCACGTCCAAGTTTACGCGGAGGATCTCGCGAATGCCGTGTGGCGCACCATCACGATGCCGGAGGTGCCGACGAAATTCACCGACCTGCGCCTCGTGCGGAACCTCGATCCGGTGAAGCCATTCACGCAGAAAAAGGAGACGACCGTCGTGGAGCCGGGCAAGACGCTCACGCTCGCGGACATCCTCACGAGCGAGTTCGAGACCTACGACACGCTCGGCGGCATCTACTCGCTGCTCACCACGCTGAACGGCGATGCGACGCTCGCGAAATTTGCGTGGGTGCTCGAGTGGCCGAAGCTCAAGGACGACGAGAAGCGCGCGAAGTATTCCGAATTCGCCTGCCATGAGCTGAATCTTTTCCTCGCGAAAAAGGACGCGGCGTTTTTTGACAAGGTCATCAAGCCGTATCTCGCGAACAAAAGGGATCGGACATTTATGGACGACTTCCTCCTCGGCAACGACCTCACCGGCTACCTCCAGCCGTGGGCGTATGGGCGGCTGAATGTCGTCGAGCGCGCGCTGCTCGCACAGCGCACGCCGGCAAATGCGGCGGACACCGCGCGGCACGTGCGCGAACTTTGGGAGATGATCCCGCCAAACCCGGACGCGCAGGACCGGCTCTTCGAGACCGCGTTGCGCGGACGCGCGCTGCAAGGCGAGGGCAAGGGCGAAGGGGATGCGGCATTCAAGCGTGAGAAGGCTAAGCAGCTTGATGCGCTCCGGCCTGAAGACAGATTTAACGTGCTCACAGCAGCCGCGCCCGTCATTTCCCCGCCGGCCCCGGGGGCTGCTGCGGGGTTGACCGGGATGCCTGGCGGCGGACCAGGCAAGGCGAACCGCGCTCCCGAAGGAAAGGAAATGGACGACAAGGCGGGCGAAAAACTGCAAGAGATGCGCAAAGATATGGCCGCCACAAAGGCGAGGGGCGCGAATGAACTGAGGAAGCGCGCAGAAATGCTGAAGAAGTCTGACTTTGCGTATCGTGATTCCGATGGCTTAGAGAAGAACGGCACTCCCGCGATGGAAGTCGGCTTCATCGGAAGCGAGGCCGCAAAGGACGCGCGCGCAATCGTCCGCGCCTACTATCGGCAAATCGGCGCGACGAAGGAATGGGCGGAGAACAACTACTACCGCCTGCCCATCGATCAGCAGAACGCGAATCTCGTGTCGGTGAACGCATTCTGGCGCGACTACGCCGCGTGGGTCGCGGGCGGCGCGAAGGGCGCATTCGTCTCGCCGAACATCGCCGAGGCCAGCCGCAATTTCAGCGAGATGATGCTCGCGCTTGCCGTGCTCGATCTGCCGTTTGACGCGCCGAAGCACACGCAGAAAGCGGATGGCGGACAGTTCCTCTTCACCGCGGGCGGCGCGGCGATCGTGTATCACAAGGAGATCAAACCCGCCGCGCCCGCGAAGGCCGACGCGGGTCAGCTCCTCGTCTCGCAGAGCTTCTTCCGGCAGGGCGACCGCTACCGGCAGCAGGGCAATGAGAAGTTTGAAAAATACGTCGCGGAGGAGTTCCTCACCGGCGCGGTGTACGGCGCGAACATCGTGGTGACGAATCCGACCAGCTCGCCTGTGAAGGCCGAGGTCCTGCTGCAAATCCCGCAGGGCGCGCTGTCTGTCCACGCCAGCAAGCCGACCGATTCGCTGCGCCTGCGGCTGGAGCCGTACACGACGAAGACGTTCGAATATTACTTCTACTTTCCCTCCGTGCCGCGCGCCGGAATGAAGTTCCCGCACTACCCTGTGAATGTCGCCGTCGCCGGCAACAGCGCGGCTGCGGCAAAGGCGTTTGAGTTCAACGTCGTCGCGAAGCTCACGCAGTTTGACAAGGCGTCGTGGGACTACGTCTCGCAGTACGGCACGGACGCGGACGTGTTTGAGTTCATCGCGCAGAACAATGTCGAGTCGCTGAACCTCGAACGCATCGCGTGGCGTTGCCGGCAGAGCGGCGACTTTTTCAAAAAGCTGATCGGCGTGATGCAGGCGCGGCACGTGTGGCAGCCCGTGATCTACAGCTACTCGGTCGTCCACAATGACACGCCGGCGCTGCGCGAATTCCTGAAGCACCGCGACGACTTCCTCGGCGGATGCGGCCCGTTCTTTGCGTCGAAACTCATCACGATCGATCCGATCGAGCGCCGCTCCTACGAGCACCTCGAATACAGCCCGCTCGTGAACCAGCGCGCGCACATGCTCGGCAACGAGCGCCGCATCGCAAACCCGACGGTGCTCGGCCAGTACCAGCACCTGCTCGCTATCCTCTCGCACAAACCGCAGCTCGACGCGATGGACAGCATGAGCGTGACCTACCAGCTCTTCCTTCAGGATCGTGTCGAGGAGGCGCTCGCGCGTTTCCACTCCGTGGATGCGAAGGCGCTGCCGACAAAAATCCAGCACGACTACTTCAGGTGCTACGCGGATTTCTACGAGGGCAACCTCGCCGAGGCGCGCGGCATCGCGGCGAACTACACCGAGCATCCGGTCGCGCGCTGGCGGAATCTTTTCGCCGAAGTCGGCTCGCAGCTCGACGAGATCGAGGGCAAGGCCGCGGCGAAGAAGGACGACGACAAGCCGGACCGCGAGAAGCAGCAGGCCGAACTCGCGGCGACGGAGCCGACGTTCGACTTCAAGGTGGAGAACAAGTCCATCGCGCTGACGTGGAAGAATCTCGGCGACGTGACGATCAACTACTACCTCATGGACCCCGAGTTCTCGTTCAGCAGCAGCCCGCTCGTGAGCCAGGATTCGGGGCGGTTTTCGATCATCAAGCCGAGCAGCAGCGCGAAGCAGGCGCTGCCGAAGGGCAAGGACGCGCTGGACATTCCGCTGCCGGGTGAATTTGCCAAGGCCAACGTGCTCGTGGAGATCGTCGGCGCTGGCCAGCGCAAGGCGCAGGCGTATCACGCGAACACGCTGAAGCTCACGCTGGCGGAAAACTACGGCCGCATCGAGGCGCTCGACAGCGCCACCGGCAAGCCCGTCGCGAAGGCCTACGTGAAAGTGTATGCGCGGCTGAACAACGGCACCGTGCGTTTCTTCAAGGACGGCTACACCGACCTGCGCGGACGTTTCGACTACGCGAGCCTGAACGCGCCGGAGAATGTGCGCCCGATGCCACTCGCCGCCGACGCCGCGCCCGCAAACGGCCTCGACTACCAGATGCTCAAGCCCGCCGAACTCAACAACGTGGAAAAGCTCGCCATCCTGCTCCTCAGCGACACGAACGGCGCCGCCGTCCGCGAAGTCGGCCCGCCGCGGAACTGACTTGGCGGAGCCAAGAATGAAATGAGCACAAGCAATTCAGGCAGGCCCTGGCTGATTGGATTTCTCGTCTTCACAATCGTGCTCTCTATCGGAAGGCTGATTGGCCCGTTGTTTCCGATTCCGATCACATCTCTCGGACGACTCGCTGCGTCCAAGTTTGGAATCGATGAGAAGGCACTGGGTTTGGTTTATCGCGACAAGCCGTTTTTTCTCACACCCTTCGGTGCGACCATCTATTCAATTCCAACCGCCGTCATTCTCAGCCTGATCATCGTCTGGATTGCGAAGAAATTGACTGTGCGAGGCGCGCAGGGACAACTCACTGATGCAGACAAAGAACGATAAACTCCGCTGCCCCATCTGCGGAAAGCCGGCGGACTTCGACACACCGCCCGCCGGCCCGTTCTGCTCCGCACGCTGTAAGATGCTCGATCTCGGCAAATGGCTCGGCGAGGACTACCGCATCAGCGAACCGCTGCGGCCGGATCACTTCGAGGAATTCGAGGAGCTGTCAGGCGACGCGCTGGATTCCCCGGAGAAACCGCGCAACGAAACTTTCCCGTGAGAGCGTGGCCGGCAGGCTGATTCGCCCTGCCGCTAATCCACCCCGCGGATCGCACGGATCGCCGCCGCCATGTCCGGCGCTGCGAAGACACTCGTGCCCGCGACCAGCGTGTCCGCACCCGCCCCGATGCTCACCTTTCCAGTCACCGCATTGATGCCGCCATCCACCTCGATGCGATAGCCCAGTTCACGTGACTCACGTGCGTCGCGTGCCGCGCGCACCTTCTCCATCATCTCCGGGATGAACGGCTGCCCGCCGTATCCGGGCTCCACCGTCATCACCAGCACGAGATCCACATCCGCGAGAAACGGCTCGACGCTTGCGAACGGCGTGCCCGGCTTCAGCGTGATGCCGCAGCCGATTCCCGCCGCGCGGATCGCGCGCAGCGTCGCCGCCACATCGCACGATGACTCGGTGTGGATCGTGATGTTCTTCGCCACCTTCGCAAAGCGCGGCCAGAATGTGTCCGGCCGCGTGATCATGAGATGCACATCGAGCGGCACCGTCGCCGCCTCCGCCACGCAGTCGCAGAATGCCGGGCCGAAAGAAATGTTCTCCACGAGATGCCCGTCCATCACATCGAGGTGCAGCCAGTCCGCGCCCGCCTCCTGCACCGCGCGGATCTGCTCATGCAGACATCCCCAGTCTGCGGCAAGAATGGAAGGCGCGATGATGGTCGGATGCGTCATGCCGCGCAGCAAAGCGCGCAGCACGCGCGCTGGCAAGACGCAGCGGACGATGTGGGCGGGACGATGTGGAATTTTCCGGCCGTTCCAGTTGCGTGACAAAAGCGTGAGGCATCTGGCGCGGATGAAAAGCGGCCGATCGGTGGCAGGAATTGGCGAGCACACGCGGCCCGCCTGTCGTGCCACGCGACTCGCGCGCAGCGAGATGAGCGCCCCCTGACCGACAACGGGCGGCAGGAAAACTCAGCAGCACGGGAAACCGGAGCAGGAAATCGAGTCGGCATTCCCTCGCTGGATTGCGCGAGCGTGTGCTCCTATTTCGCCGGGAGCACCCTCTCCCGCCACTGCCGCACGCTGCTCATGTCCAGCCGTTCGCCTGCAAACTCGATCTGCTTCACGGGCTTCGTGCCGTTCGCGCTTTCGCGTTTGAGGACGCTGCTGATTTCCATCCAGCGTGCGTCGGCGAACTCCTGCTTCGCACTGCCGGTAGCGCGCCCGTCTTCCCCAGGAAAAGTGCCGATCACGAGCATCACGGGATGCGGCTGGTTCGTCCACGTCTTCACCCATCGCTCTTTCTCGATCCTGAAAATCTCCGTGCCGTCCTTCCGCTTCGTGGGTGGTGGCTCAGTTTGGAAATAGATGAAGCAGGAAGCCATGAACCCATGAAGGAGATTTCCTGATTTCATGGCTTCCTGCTTCAAAATGAGCCAGCACCACCTCGTAAGATGAGAAACGAAGTATGCCGCCCACTCTGTTTTATGCCCTAAGCGGCAATTGCCGGCCTTGAGTTGCAGGCAAGAACCGTAGCCGCGTTTGTAAAAACGCGGGCAGATCTTGCGGCACGGAAAGGCAAGCCCATTCGCCGAAGGCATCCCCTGCGAAAGTCAGTCCGAACAAAGGGATGAGGGTGCGTTTCATAGGCACCCTTTAACAGGCGCTTCCCTCAACAGTTGCGAACTATGTCAGCGACTACGGAATTTTCAGCAGCCGATCAAAACCCAAGCCCCGGCGGCAGGCCCATGCCTCCGGTGATTTTTCCCATCTCGGCCTGCATGAGGGCGCGGCCTTCCGCGATCGCCTTTTGCACGCCGGTCAACACGAGATCCTCGAGCATTTCCACATCGTTCGGATCCACCACGTCCTTGCTGATCTTGATCGAGAGGATGTCCCCCGCCCCATTTGCCGTGACGGTGATTTTTCCTCCGCCGGCGGTGGCTTCGACGATCCGCTGTCCGAGTTCCTCCTGCGCCTGCTGCATGTCTGCCTGCATCTTCTGCGCCTGCTTCATCATCTTCTGGATGTTCATGGTCGGTGTGGTTTTTTGGGTGTGAGCCGCAATGAATCAGCCCGGCACATGCGATGTCGAGCGCGACGTGCATCGCCTCGATTTCCGCATTGTCTTTGCCTCGCTGTGGGAATGGAATCGCACACATGAAACGTACGTCCATCCTGAAGCGGTTTACCCAAGTCACCCTCGCCCTCGCGTCGCTGACTTTCACGCAGTGCGACAAACCCGCCGCCGACACGCCAGCCGGCTCGACGACAACCACTCCGGCGTCGAAACCCGCAGCGCCGGGGAATTCCGTCGCGCTCATCAGCGAGGGCGCATCCGCATCGTTCCGCACGGTCACTTCGCACCTGGATCTCGGCGCGCGTTCCTTCGAGTATTCGGAGGCAGGCGGCGTAAAGATGCTCGTAGGATTACTCGATGAAATCTTCAAGGCGCTCCCCGAACGCGAGCGCAAGGACTTCCCGCCGGGCTTCACGTTTGAAAAGCTGTTCCAGCTTCTAGGCCTCGATTCCATCGCAGCCACCGGCGCGAGTTCGCGCGCACGCGGCGATGGCACGTTTCACTCGCGCCAATTTGCCCACACGCCGCAGGGCCGGAAGGGCCTGCTCACCCTGAGCGGCGGCCCCGCGGCGAAGCTGATGCTCCTCGATCTCGCGCCGAAGGACACGGACCTCGCGCTGGAATTTCCGATCAACCTCAAGGATATCGCGCGCGACACGCTCCCCGGGATCCTCGCGATGATCCCACCGAAGGAACGCGCAACCATTGAACAGGAAATGGCGAAGCCACTTGCCCCTCTCACGCTCAGCGGAAAGCAGATGCTCGAGAAGCTCGATGCACGCATCGGCATTTATCTCCGCCTCGATCCTTCGCAAAAATTCCAGCCTTCGCCGAATGCACCCGAATTCCCCGGCGCGGACGGCGTGATCGTGATCGAACGGCTCGGCTGGCTCGTCGAGGCGCTGAAGCCGCAGTTCATGCCGATGCTCTCGCAGCCCGAAGCACCAGTCACGTTCACCGACGAGGGTGGCGTGCTCACGGTCCGCATGAAGGCTCCCGCCGGTCCGGCTCCGATGGACTTCCAGCCCGTCGTGCGATTCGATTCAAAGGCCGACCGGATCATCATCGCCTCGCGCGTCGCGCTCTTCGACTCAATCGTCGCGGGCAAGGAAAAGATCACGCAGGGCGCAGACTTCACGCAGGCGTGGCGCGACCTCCCGACCGAGGGAAATGCAAGCATGTACGTCTCCGCGCGGCTGCTGCAGACCGTGGGCAATCTCGTCGCGAAAGCCACGGAGAAGGAAGGCGGCTCCGGAGCGGACAAAGCGATCATCGCGAAACTTCTCGGCTTCGTGAAACCGCACCTCAGCCGCGGCCATGCGCTTGTCGTCGCCAATCAGGCCGACGGAATCTTTGCAGCAGCGAACAGTTCGATCCCAGTCGGTTCCTTGACGATCGCCGCAGTCTCCACCGCCGCCGTGCTGGCCAGGATTGCCGTGCCCAATTACTCAATGGCAAGAGTGAAGGCCGTCGCCGCGAGTAACATGAACAACCTGAAGCAGGTAAATCTCGCGCTACAACTTTATGCCAGCGACCAAGTCGGAGAATTTCCCACCGCGCTCTCCGAACTCACGCCAAAGTTCCTCCCTGATGCCGGCATCCTCGAATTCAACGACCACCGCACGCACGAGCGCACGCCCTGGCTCTACCGCCCGGGACTGGACATCACTGTGGTTGGCAACGAGATCCTCATCGCTGCGCCGAAAACAGGGCCGGATGGCAAGCGCATGGTCGGCTTTGTGGACGGCAGCGTGAAAGCGATCTCCGAGGCGGAATTTCAGACGCGCTGGAACAAAAAGTAGGATCGTCCCGGACGGCTCCGCGCACAGTGCGTGCATTCTGCGCGAATCCCGCGTAAGCACCCAGCCATGCCGTCATTCCTCAAGACCCTCTTCGTCAATCCGCCCTCGTGGCAGGGCTTCGATGGCGGCGCGGGATCACGGTATCAGGCGAAGCGCGAGATCCGATCGTTCTGGTATCCCACATGGCTCGCGCAGCCCGCGGCGCTCGTGCCGGGATCGCGGCTCGTGGATGCGCCTCCGCACGATCTCACGAAGGACGACATCCTCCGCATCGCGCGCGATTACGAGCTCGTGGTCATCCACACGAGCGCGCCGACTTTGCGCGGTGATGCGGCGCTCGCGGAGTCGCTGAAATCGCAGCAGCCAGGGCTTTCCATCGGCCTCGTCGGCGCGCACGCGGCGGTGCTGCCGGAGGACACGCTGCGGGCGAGCGAGGCGATTGACTGGGTGGGGCGCAAGGAATTCGACTTCACCTGCCGTGAAGTCGCCGAGGGACTGCCGCTCGAAAAAATCGCGGGCCTGAGTTTTCGCCGCGACGGGAAAATCATCCACAACGAGGAGCGCCAGCTCATCACCGCGATGGATGAGCTGCCGAGCGTGATGGACGTTTACAAGCGCGACCTCGACATCGAGCGCTACGACATCGGCTACCTGAAGCACCCGTATGTCTCGCACTACACGGGCCGCGGCTGCCCCGCGCAATGCACGTTCTGCCTCTGGCCGCAGACCGTCGGCGGGCACAAATATCGCGCGCGTTCGCCCGAGGCCGTCGCGCGCGAGATGGCGCACGCGAAGCAACTTTTCCCGCAGGTGCGCGAGTTCTTTTTCGACGACGACACCTTCACCGCCTACCAGCCGCGCGCCCGCGAAATCGCGCAGCATCTCGGCAAGCTCGGCATCACCTGGAGTTGCAATGCGCGCGCCAACGTGAACTACGAGACGTTGAAAACGATGCGCGACAACGGCCTCCGGCTGTTGCTCGTCGGCTATGAGAGCGGCGACCAGCGCATCCTCGACAACATCAAGAAAGGCATCCGCATCGAGGAGGCGCGCGAGTTCACGCGCAATTGCCGCAAGCTCGGCATCACCATCCACGGCACATTCATCCTCGGCCTGCCGGGCGAGACGCCGGAGACGATGCGCAGCACCGTCGAATTCGCGAAGGAACTCGATGTCTTCAGCATCCAGGTGAGCCTCGCCGCGCCGTATCCCGGCACGGAGCTCTACCGGCAGGCGGTCGAAACCGGATGGTTCGGCCGCGACACGGCGCTCGTGAGCGAGAGCGGCACGCAGACCGCCGCGCTCGAATACGACGGCCTCAAGCGCGAGGAGATTTTCGCGTGGGTGGAAAAATTCTACCGCGCGTATTACTTCCGCCCGCGCCCGATCGCACGCATCGTCGGAACCATGCTCACCGACTGGAAAGTGATGAAGCGCCGCCTTCGCGAAGGCGTGGAATTCTTCCGCTTCCTGCGGATGCGCAGTGCGTCGTAAATGTAGTACGGCGCCGACCATGGCAGCACAGTGCCCGCATCGCAGACCATCGGATCAAGGATCGTCTAGCCAACGCCGCCGTGCGCGGTTAATTCCCGCGCACCCATGACTCCGACCAAGCTCCTCCTCGCCGCAGCCCTGTTCACCCTTCCCCTCCACGCCGAAGAGAACTGGCCGCAATTCCGCGGGCCGAACGGCGACGGGCACAGCGATGCGAAGTCGCTCCCACTCAAGCTCGGCGAAGGCGTGAATGTGAAATGGAAAACCGCGACGCACGGCAAGGCGTGGTCTTCGCCGGTCATCTGGGGCAACGAAGTGTGGCTCACGACGGCGACCGAGGACGGCAAGGAACTCGGCGTGATGGCGTTCGACAAAGCCACGGGAAAAGTGATGCACGACAAGGTGCTTTTCAAAGTCGAGAAGCCGCAGTTTTGCCACAAGTTCAACAGCCACGCGTCGCCGACGCCGGTGATCGAGGACGGCAGACTTTACGCAAGCTGGGGCTCGCCCGCTACCGCGTGCATTGACACAAAGACATGCGCGGTCGTGTGGGAGCGGCGTGACTTTGTGTGCAACCACTACCGTGGCTCGGGGAGCTCGCCGGTCGTCTGGAACGGACTGCTCTTCAATCATTACGACGGGAGCGACCACCAGTTCATCGTCGCGCTCGACAAAAAGACCGGCAAGACCGTGTGGGAAGTGAAGCGCTCCGTGGACTACAAGGACCTCACGCCCGACGGAAAAGTGCAGGCCGACGGCGACTGGCGGAAGGCCTACGCGACGCCCCATGTCGTCGAGTGGCAGGGCAAGCCGCTTCTGCTCTCCAGCGGTGCGAAGGCGCACTACGCGTACGAGCCCGCGACGGGCAAGGAAGTGTGGCGCTTCGACGAGCACGGTTCGCACAGCGCGGCGGCGCGTCCCGTGGTCGGAGGCGGGCTGGTCATCTTCCCAACGGGCTTTGGAAAAAAGCAGATCGTCGCACTGAAACTCGGCGGCACCGGCGCGCTGGACGAATCCTCCGTCGCATGGCGCGAAACGAAAGGCGCACCGAACAAGCCGAGCCTGATCCTCGACGGCGATTACGTTTACGCCGTGGACGACAAGGGCATCGCGACCTGCTTCGAGGCAAAAACCGGCGCAGTAAAATGGACCGAGCGCATCGGCGGCGACTACTCCGCGTCCCCTCTCCTCGCGGCGGGCCGGCTCTACTTTTTCAGCGAAAGCGGCACCGTGACAATCGTCGCCGCCGCACCGGAATTCAAAAAGCTCGGCGAGGGAAAATTCGACGACGGCTTCATGGCCGCGCCCGCAGCGAGCGGCAAGGCGCTCTTCCTGCGCACGCGCACGGCGCTCTACTGCGTGGAGGAATAATCACAGTGCCCTCGCTCGTCGAAAGCCTCGCACTGCTTGCAGACTCCACGCGTCTGCGGCTTCTGCTGCTGCTCGGCGAGGAGGAGCTGTCCGTCGTCGAGTTGCAGGAGATCCTCGGCATGGGGCAGTCGCGCATTTCGAACCACCTCGCACAGCTCCGGCAGGCGGGCCTCGTGCGGGACCGGCGCTCGGGGAAGAACATCTACTACGCGCCCGCCGGACGCGACTCGCTGCCCGACCTCGAACCGATCCTGAAGGCCGCGCGCCGTGAAATCGCGGAGGCCGAGCACGACCGCACCGCACTGAAAGTCGCGGTGCAAAAACGCAACGACCGCACGCGGGAATACTTCAACAAACTCGCGGGAAAATTTGGCCGCACTTACTGCCCCGGACGCACGTGGGAAGCCGTCGCGCACTTCCTTTTCCTCCTCGTGCCGCAGGACACGGTCGCAGCAGATCTCGGCGCCGGCGAGGGCACGCTCTCGCAGCTCCTTGCGAAGCGCGTGCGCAAAGTCATCGCCGTGGACAACAGCGAGAAGATGGTCGAGTTCGGCGCAAAGCTCGCGAAGGAGCACGGGCTCACGAATCTCGAATTCCGCCTCGGCGACATCGAAAATCCGCCCATCGATCCAGGCAGCGTGGACCTCGTGCTGCTCAGCCAGGCGCTGCATCACGCGGAGCATCCGCAGGCGGCGATCGCGGCTGCTGCAAAGTTGCTCCGCAAGGGCGGGCGCATCGTGGTGCTCGACCTTCTTCAACATCAGTTCGAGGAAGCGCGCGAACTTTATGCCGACCGCTGGCTCGGCTTCGGCGAAGCCGATCTGCACGGCTGGCTAGAGAAGGCCGGCTTCAGCGGCATCGAAGTGATGACCGTCGCGAGAGAGCCGCAGCCGCCGAACCTTCAGACGCTGCTCGCGACGGGAGTGAAAAATTGAATGACCGATGACGGATGACGAGCCGCGGCGCGGCTCCTTTCGTCATTCGTCATTCGTCATTCGTCATTCGTCATTCCGCCCTGATCTCGATCGGCGTCCCCACCCGCACCTTCTCGTAGATATACCGCGCCACATCGTCCGGCACACGGATCGAGCCGTGCGCCGCGGGATACCCCGGCAGCACTCCGCCGTGGATGCCGAAGCCCGTCTCCGTGAAGCGGCAGAAAAACGGCATCGTCGTGGCGATGTAACGCGTGCCCGCGGGCGCGGCATCGAGCTTCATGCTCACGCCTGAACGCACCGTGCGCCCAATCTTGTCCACGAAACTTCCGTAGGTTGCGGACTCGTGCTTCTTGATTCTTTCCAGCACGGTGAAAGTGCCCGCCTGCGTCGCCGCGCCGCGTTTTCCCGAGGAAATCGGCGAGTCAATGCACATCTCGCCGCCGACCAGCATCACGATGCGCTGCGTCGCGAGATTCACGACGAGGCGCGTGTTCTCCGGCGTGGACTTCAGGTAAGTCTCCGGGACGACACGCAGCGGCTCCTGTTTTTTGATCCAGTCCTTCACGCCCTTCGCTTCCGGCTCGTCCGCATCCTTTCCGACGGCCCATGCAATCGAACAGGCGAGAAGAGTCGTCGCGAAGATGGCGGCGTGGAGAGAACGGAGCATTGCACCGCGTTTGTACGGAAACGCGCGCACGCGCCGCAATGCCGGAAATCGCCCTGCTGCATTGCAAGCTGCGCGCCGCGCTGCATATATGCCCACGCACTTCCCCGTGTTCATCAAGACGCTTATCGCCGCGACGCTCGCCGCCGCCCTGCTTTCCTCCGCCGAGGCGCAGGGCCGCCGCGATTTGAAGGGCGGAGGAGTGCCTCCGCCAGTCGTGTCGCAGACCGTCGCCGCGCAGCGCGGGGAGAAAATCACCGTGCCGCTCGGCATCCACGGCACCCGCGGCGAACTGCTGGAATTCATCATCCGCACGCCGCCCGCGCACGGAAAACTCTCGCCGGTGAAAAACGCGGCGATGAACACAGCAACGGTGACCTACACGCCGTCCGCACGAAGCGACGCGGCCGAGGATCGTTTCTTCTACGCGGTGCGCGGCTCCGAAGGCGTCTCTGCTCCGGGCGTGATCGCGATCCGTTTTTCCGATCCCGTCGTCCCGCAGCCGAGGCTCGCCGCGCCGCACGAACTGGAATTTCCGCCGACGTTCCCCGGCCAGCGGAGTACGGCGGAATTGGAAATCACGAATGATGGCGGCGGGTTCCTCGAAGGCGGGGTGAGTGTGGAGGAGCCGTGGAGCATCGAGGGGATCAAGATTTTCAAAATCGCCGCGAAGAGCAGCGCACTGATCAAACTCGTCTTCTCGCCGACGCAGCCCGGCGTGCGCACCGGCGAGGCGGTCATCGGCGGTGCGCAGCGGAAAGTCGTGGCGCTGCGGGCGAGCGCGGAGCAGCGCCTCGAGGCAGCGCCGGCAATGCTGAAACTCACCGCGCAACCCGGCAACCAGACGCGCATGGGCGTGCTGAAAATCACAAACCGCTCCGATGATGACGCAACCGTGAGCATGGAAGCCGGTGGAAATATTCTGGTGAACCGCAGCATCCGCGTGCCCTCGCGCAGCACGTCATCGGTCTCCGTCTTCGCCGACGCCGCCGAGGGCGCGGCATTCGACGATGTCGTGAAGCTGAATTGCAAGGAATGGAGCGCGAGCGTGAACGTCCATGCCGTCGCAGTCGGCGCGATTTTGCAATTTGCGACCGCCGAAGTGAGCATCACGGGCAGCGCCGGTGACGCGATCGCAAGCACGGCGATTTTGGAAAACAGCGGCGGCGAACCCGTGACGGTACGCCTCGATGTGGGTCGCCCGTTCGATCTCGCGTCGCGCGTCGTCACCGCGCCCGCGCGCGGTCGCGTGGAGATTCCGATCCTCGCGCGCAGCGAAAATGCGGGTAAATTTCAATCCGCCCTGAAGGCCAGCGGAGAAGGCGGCTCGGCGACCGTGCAGGTGAAGGCGGAGATCGCAGAGCCTTTGCAGATCCGGAGGGACGCACGCGCATCCCCGACCGCGCCCGAGAAAATGCCGGAGAACCCGCCCGCGGAAGACGCATCGAAAGATGACGATTCGCCGCTGATTCCGACCGAGGCGAAAGACTTCCCGAATGCGCTTGGAAAATTCGCACGCGGCACGGGCACGAACACCGCGGTGATCGAATGGCCCGCGAGCCTCGGCCCGGTGGAAAATCTGCGCATCGAGGAGCGCGTGCTGTCCATTTCCGACGGAGACGGATTGCAGATTGGATGGTCGCCGCTGCCAACCGCGGCGATTACAGCGACAGGCGGGCAGATGACCGTGGCCCTGCGCGGGCTCAAGCCGGGGACACTCTACACGGTGCGAATCGTGACGGGCAGCGACAAGGATGCGACCGTTCTCTTTACCGCAGACTTCAAGACCACACCGAAGAAACCCGTTTTCACCGTCGCAAAAATGCGCACGCCGCTCCTCGGCATCGCGCTCTGCGTGCTGCTTTTCGCCGTCTGGCGGGCACGGCGGGCAACGCCGAAGTAAGTCCGCTCATCGCACGGCGAAGCCCTGCATCACGCGCCGATGCGCTCCTGGAGCACTCCCGCAATCCTGTCCGCGTGTGCCTCGATCACCACGCTGTCGCGGCCTTCGATGAGCAGGCGGATTTTCGGCTCCGTGCCGCTGTATCGCAGCAGCACGCGGCCCGCGCCGCCAAGGATTTTCTCCGCCTCGGCCACGAGCGCAGTCACATCGGGCATCTGATCGATCGGGATCTTCTCGCGCACCTTCAGGTTACGCTGCGCCTGCGGATACTTGCGCAGGCATTGTTTGAGTTCGCTGAGCGGCTTCCCGCTCTCAGCCATGATGCGCAGGATTTGCAGCGCGCTCACGATGCCGTCGCCGGTCGTCGAGTAGTCGCGGAAAATCATGTGCCCGCTCTGCTCGCCGCCGACATTCAGTTCGTCGCGCAGCATCGCCGCGATCACGTGGCGGTCGCCGACCTTCGTGCGCAGCACGCGGCCCTTGTGCTCGGCCAGCGTCTCGTCGAGGCCGAAATTGCTCATCACCGTCGCTACGAGCGTGTCCTTCGCAAGCGCGCCCCGGCGCAGGTGATCCACTGCGGCGATGGCGAGGATGTCGTCGCCGTCCACGACCTCGCCCTTCTCGTCACAGAGCTGCACACGGTCGGCGTCGCCGTCGTGGCTGATGCCGATGTGCGCGCCGGTCTCCCTCACGAGCCGCGCGATTTCATTCGGATACGTGCTGCCGCAATTCGCGTTGATGTTCCGCCCGTCCGGCTTGTCGTGAAAAATGGAGCACGTCGCGCCCAATTCGCGCAGAATCCACGGCGTGCTCTTGTATGCCGCACCGTTGCCCGCATCCACGGCGATGCGGATGCCTTCGAGGGTGAGCCCTTTTGGGAAACTCGCCTTTGCGTGTTCGACATACCGCCCCAGCGCGTCGTCAATGCGCTTCGCTTGGCCGATCTTTCCCGCGATGGGCCGGATGTTTTCGATCTCGCCGCTGAAGACGAGATTCTCGATCCGCTGCTCGATCGCATCGTCTAGCTTGTAGCCGTCATGCCGGAAAAATTTGATGCCGTTATCCTCATACGGATTATGCGACGCGCTGAGCACGATGCCGCCATCCGCACGCAGCGAGCGCGTGATGTAGGCCACGCCCGGCGTCGGCAGCGGGCCGAGCAGGAAGACATCCACACCGAGCGACATCAGCCCCGCGGCCATCGCATTTTCGAGCATGTAGCCGGAAAGTCGCGTGTCCTTGCCGATGACGATCACGGGCCGGCGATCCGTGCGATGCGTGAGCCGTCCGGCCTCGGTGAAGACGTGCGCCGCCGCGCGTCCGAGCTTCAGCGCGGTCTCGGCGGTGACGGGTTCGAGGTTTGCGACCCCACGGACGCCGTCTGTGCCGAAAAGTTTCCTGTTGCTGTCGAGGGATTCCGCCACGCCGCTATTTTTTGTCCCCATACGCTGTCGCTCCAAATTCGATGCTGTGCGCGCCCTTAGGCGGCGATGTTATCGTGTCGTTCAACTGGCTTTTTCGGATGACCGCCCAGAGGAGGATCGCCAGCGACAGGGACACGGTCTTCGCCAGCAGGTTGTTCGTGAGCAGTGCTTTCATCAGGGAGCATCACCAGTAGTTCGGAAAGCCGCGCACGCAAGCTCGCTGGCGTGAATTCACGTTCAAGTTTCGCGCGATGGCAGAGCGAGATGCCCCCGGTCTCCTCGCTCACGATGAGCACGATCGCGTCGCTCTCCTCGGTGAGCCCGATGGCCGCGCGATGCCGCAGGCCGAGATTGCGGTCAATGTCCTGCCGCTGGCTCACGGGAAAAATGCAGCCCGCACTCACGATGCGGTCGCCGCGCACGATGAGGCCGCCGTCGTGCAGCGGAGTCTTCGGGTGGAAAATGGTGACGATGAGTTCGGGCGAGAGCTTGCTGTCAATCATCACGCCGCTCTCGATGTGCGACTGGATATCCGTCCCGCGCTCGATGGCGATGAGCGCGCCGAGGTGCCTGCCCGAAAGATCGAACGCAGTCTGCGCCAGCTCCTCCACGATCTCCTTGTTCTCCGGCGCGATGCCGAAGATGTGATGGCTCCCGACCTGCGCGAGCATCCGCCGGAGTTCCGGCTGAAAAATTACGACCAGAGCGAGGATGACGACGGCGGAGATTCGCTGGAGCAGCCAACTGATCACCACGAGCCCGAATATCTGCGAGAGCAGCACGAGCGCCAGCACGAGCGAACCGAGGCCGGTGAGCACGCGCAGCCCGCGCGTGCCGCGGAGGCCGACATACGCAAAGTAGATCCCCACCGCGAGGATAAGGATCTCCAGCGCATCCTTCCAATACGTCCGCGCCATTTCCAGCATCATCGCGAGGATCATGTGCCGAGAATCGCCTCCGTCATCCGGAGCGCCTCCACGTTGGGCTTCACATCATGCACGCGGAAGATGCGCGCGCCGTTCGAGCGTGCATGGCACGTGAGCGCGACCGTCGGCCACTCGCGATCTTCCATCGCGGCGGAGCCAATCACTTTTCCGATGAAACCCTTGCGCGAAACACCGACCGCGAGCGCGTGTCCCGGCAGCGCGATTTCCCCCGTGCGCCGCAACAGGGCGAGGTTGTGCGCGGTCGTTTTTCCGAATCCGATTCCGGGATCAAAAGCTGTCGCTGCGGGAGGCACGCCCGAGGCTATGCATCGCCGCAGGGTCGCGCAAAAGAATTCCCGCACGACGGCGCAAACGTCACCGTAGCGCGGATCGCCCTGCATTGTTCTGGGTTCGCCCTGCATGTGCATGACGACCACTCCGGCGCAGGTGTCTTTGGCCGCAGCGAGCATCGCATCGTCGAGGAAGCCGCCGACGTCGTTGATCACCGACGCGCCCGCGCCCATCGCAGCGCGCGCGACGGCGGGCTTCATCGTGTCCACGCTGATCACAAACCGTTCGCCGTGCCCGTCCAGTTTCGCGAGCCGCCCGATGATCGGCAGCACGCGCAACAGCTCCTCACCTTCATCCACCGGCTCCGCGCCGGGCCGCGTGCTCTCGCCGCCGACATCAATGATCTCCGCACCCTGCGCGATCATCGCCTGCGCGTGCGCGAACGCCGCGTCCACTTTTGAAAAACGCCCGCCGTCGCTGAACGAATCGGGCGTCACATTCAGGACACCCATCACGATCCCGCGGCGCGTGAGGTCAAATTCGCGCGTGCGGGTCTGCCAAATGATTTGCGGATGGTCGGAAGGTTCGTGCATCTTGTCTGCCTCTCAGGACGTAAAACGACTCGGCACGACAAACCCAAGCCCAATCCCATGAGCACGACCGCGACACCAAGGACACCCGCCAATTTCACCGACCGCCAGTTCCCGCCTTTCAGCCTCGCGCGCCTGCTGCGCACCGTCTTCGCGCCGAAGCCCGGCCAGCGCGTGTGCGTCCTGATCGATCTCGAAGACCCGCGCGACATCACGGATTTCCGCTTCCTGAAAAATCCCGACCTCAGCATCCAGCGCAACGCGCACGACGTGGTCTTCTGCGGCCTGCGCGAAGGCGTGCTCGCGGAACTCGGCCTCACCGGCGGCGAGATGTTCGCGTATGAAGTCACCGGCGGCAGCAATCTCGATCTGCCGGAGAACGCATTCACGCCTGCCGGCACCGAGGTGAAAATGGCCGAGGCGATCTACTCGGAATACGACATCGTCCTCTGCGTCTCGACGTATTCCGCGACTGCGCCGCTCACCGCATTCGCAAAGAAGTTCGGCTTCCGCGGCGCGACGATGCACGGGATGAACGCGACCATTTTGCGCAGCGGCCTCGCCGTGGATTACGACGACGTGAGCCGCGAGGCGGAGAAATTGCGCCTCGGCATGACGCGCGCAGACTGGGTCGAGATTGATTTCATTTTCGACGGCCAGCGCCACACGCTGCACCTCGATCTCGGCGCGCAGGATGCGCAGAAAAGCCACGGCCTCTGCCGCGGCGGCCCGGACATCGCAAATCTCCCCGCCGGCGAAATCTACTACGTGCCGGTGGACGTGCGCGGCGAATTCCCGATGCGCTACGGCGACGGCACCATCGGCCTCCAGCACGTGAAGGGCGGCCGAATTTTCAAAGCGGAACTCCTGCGCGGAAACGCAAAGACCATCGAGGAGCACAACGCGAAACTCACGAGCGATCCCGTCACCGGCGAACTCGGTGAACTCGGCTTCGGCACGCAGCGCCTGCCGGTGAGCGGACGCGACATCCAGGACGAAAAGATCCTCGGCACCATGCACGTCGCCACGGGCCGCAGCGATCATCTCGGCGGGAAGCTCACGCCGGACCGTTTCGCCAACCGCAAAAACGCGACCCACGACGACATCCTCTTTTCACCGACGAAGACGCCCGACATTGCAGTGCCGCAAGTCCGCATGTCGCGCAACGGCCAGACCGTTGTGCTCATCGAAGGCTATGAGCCCGCGGCCTACATGCGCAGCTTGCTCGAAGCGTGATGCGTCCTGGAATTTCCCCTCTTAATCCTGATCGTAATCTTATCCTTAGTCCCCGCCGCCGAGAGCAGGAGTTCCCGAGGCAGGAGCAAGATTAGGATTACGGGTAAGATTTAGAAGCCGCCGCCTTTCCGCATGAACCCCTACGAAACAGACAAGCTCGTCTCGGAGTATCTGCTCTTCCACTACGGCGAGCCGCGCGAGGTGCTGCCGTGGGATTTCGGCCCTGCAAGCGCGCTAAACTACGCCGTCCGCTGCGTGAGCGAATGCGTGGAGGTGGCATCGCTACCACAAAATGCGCGCGCTCTCGACCTCGGCTGCGCCGTCGGACGCTCGACCTTCGAACTCGCGCGGCACTGCACGGAAGTGATCGGCATTGATTACTCGCACCGCTTCATCGATGTGGCCGCGGCACTCGCGGGCCACGGGACTTTTCCGTACGAACGCACCGACGAAGGCGCGCTCACGACGCGCTTGATCGCGAAGGTTCCGGCAGACATCGCGCGCGACCGCACGAGCTTCGAGCACGGCGACGCGCAGAGATTGCGCGAGACGCTCGGCAGCTTCGATGTCGTGCTCGCTGCAAACCTGATCGATCGCCTCAACGATCCGTCGGGATTTCTCGCGCATCTGCCAGCGCTGATCAAAAGCGGCGGACAGCTCGTGCTCACGTCGCCCTACACCTGGCTCGAAGAATTCACGCCGCGCGAAAACTGGCTCGGCGGCTTTTCCGCAGACTGCTTGCCACGCACGACGCTCGACGGACTCCGCGCGGCGCTGTCTGCACACTTCGATCTTATGCAGACAAAAGACCTGCCATTCCTCATCCGAGAGCACGCGCGAAAATTCCAATGGAGCGTCGCGCAGGCCAGCATCTGGAGGCGCAAGTAGCGATGCCGACCGACTGGGAAGAGCGCTACCGCACCGGCGACATGCCTTGGGAAAAAGGCGCGCCGCATCCCGCGCTGATCGCATTTCTCAAATCGAACCCCGTGCATGGCCGAGTGCTCGTCCCCGGCTGCGGCACCGGTCACGACGTGCGCGCGCTCGCGGCCACCGCCGATGAAGTCGTCGGCCTCGACATCGCGCCCTCGGCGATCACGCGGGCCAAGGCCCAGCCGCCAGTCGGCGGCGAGCGCTACCGGCTCGGCGATCTTTTCGCACTGCCGCCAAAACTGCGCGCCACGTTCGACGCAGTCTTCGAGCACACCTGCTTCTGCGCGATCGATCCGTCGCTGCGTGAAAGCTACGTCGCCGCAGTCGCCAGCGCGCTGAAACCCGGTGGTCATCTCCTAGCCATCTTCTACCTCGATCCCGGCCTCGACCCCGGCGAATCAGGCCCGCCCTTCGGCGTGACTCGCGAGGAACTGGACCAAATTTTCTCCCCTCGCTTCACGCTCCTCCGCGAATGGAAGCCGCCCGCGACGTATCCCGGACGCGAAGGCCGCGAGACATTCCGGCTGCTCCAACTCGCCTCGTGATCGCTGTCGGCAATCCTTGGAATTTCGCAGGAACCTCAAACTGCCGGCGGCCCCATCCGGCGGAGATCGCCGGCGGAGATCGCGCTTGCCACCCCGGATGCCGCACCTAGTCTCGCCCGCCCAATCTTCGCACCACGTAACGCATGACCTTAGGCAATCTCCTTTCGGCAGAAACGATCCTCCCGGAGATGCAGGCGACCGAACGCTATGCGGCAATCGCCGAGCTTGTGGATCTGCTCGTCACGCACAGGCAGATCGACGGCCCGGATCGCGACACGGTGCTCGCTGCGCTGCGCGCCCGCGAGGAGACGATGAGCACGGGCATCGGGTTTGGCATCGCGATCCCGCACGCATCGAGCGACCGCGTGACGAAAGTGGTCGCGGCATTCGGACGCTCGACGAAGGGGATCGAGTTCGAGTCGCTGGACAATGCGCTCGTGAAATTCGTCGTGCTCTTCGTCGTGCCGAAGGATCAGTTCCAGACGCATCTGCGCACGCTCGCGGCGATTGCGAAATTCCTGAACGACCGCAACGTCCGCGAGCGCCTCGGCACCGCGCCGACCGCTGCGGACGTCCTCGCGGTCTTCGAGAAAAGCCAGACCGCGTAGCTGCGCCTGCGGCTCGTAGCCGCGCTTCTCAAAGCGCGGGCTGATCTTCCCGCGAGAAAACAAAGAGTGCCCCCGCTTTCACAAGTGCGGCTACGAGGCGGACACTTTCTCCGTGCCCTCCGCACATCGCGCGGCTAAATGCCCTCCCCTTTTTCCATGGAAACCATCCAAAGCATTCTCGCATCGCGGCTCGCCGCCGCAGCCGGCGACACCGGCGGCATCGCCGTGACCGTGCAGTCCGCGCAGGACACGCGCTTCGGCGACTACCAGTCGAACGTGGCCATGCAGCTCGCCAAGCCACGCCGCGCAAACCCGCGCCAGCTCGCGACCGAAATCATCGCGAAGCTGCAAGTGGACGACCTGTGCGAGACGCCGGAAATCGCAGGCGCAGGGTTCATCAATTTCCGCCTGAAGCCCGCCACGATCAGCGCGCACCTTTCCGCGCTCGCCGCGGATGATCGGCTCGGCACGCCACTCGTCGCAGCGCGCAGGCTCGTCGTGGACTTCTCGTCGCCGAATGTCGCAAAGCCGATGCACGTCGGCCACATCCGTTCAACGATCCTCGGCGACTCGCTCGCGCGCATCGGGCGTTTCCTCGGCCACACCGTCGTCGCGGACAACCACATCGGCGACTGGGGCACGCAATTCGGAATGCTCTGCCTCGCGTGGAAGACGCTGCTCGACCGCCCCGCGCTCGACCTCGATCCGATCGCCGAGCTGGAGCGCATCTACAAAATCCAAAACGAGCGCTGCAAAACCGATCCCACCGCGCTCGACGCCGCGCGCGCGGAACTCGTGAAGCTGCAATCCGGCGACGAGGAAAACCTCGGCATCTGGCGCGAGATGATCCGGCTTTCGCAGGCGCAGTTCGACACGATCTACGCGCGCCTCGCGATTCGTTTCGACCACGTGTTCGGCGAATCACACTACAACCCTTGGCTGAAGCAGACCGTCGCCGCGCTCGTGGAAAAGGGCATCGCGCGCGAGAGCGACGGCGCGCTCTGTGTCTTCAGCGACGGCTCCGTGCCGCAGAAGGATGATCCGTTTTTGATCAAGGACGAGAACGGATGGAAGGATGCGCCCGCGCTCGTGCAGAAGGCCGACGGCGCCGCGAACTACACGACGACCGACCTCGCGACGCTCGATTTCCGCCGCCGCGAATTTTCCCCCGACGAGGTCATCTATGTGACCGACGGACGGCAGCAGCTCCACTTCCGCCAGCTCTTCGCGATCTGGCGGCGCTGGCAGCCGGAGTCCGCGTTCAAGCTCTCGCACGTGTGGTTCGGCAGCATCATGGGCGAGGATGGCAAGCCTTTCAAAACGCGCAGCGGCGACACGGTGAAGCTCGGCCAACTCCTCGACGAAGCCGAGGAGCGCGCGTTCGCGACCGTCACGGCAAAGAGCCCCGAGATGCCCGAAGCCGAGCGCCGCGACGTCGCACGCATCGTCGGCATCGGCGCGGTGAAATACGCCGACCTGCTGCCAAACCGGCAGAGCGACTACGTTTTTTCGTGGGACAAAATGCTGAGCTTTCAGGGCAACACCGCGCCGTATCTGCAATACAGCTACGTGCGGATTCGATCGATTTTTCGGAAGGGCGGGATCGATCCGGCGTCGGTGCGACCAGGCGCGGAACATCCAACATCCGACGCTGCGGTGCCGCTCACGGAGGCCGGTGAACTTTCGCTTGCGAAGAAGCTCGCGCAGTTTGGCGAAATCCTTCCGATGATCCTCGACGATCACCGCCCGAATCTCCTCTGCAATTACCTCTACGAACTCGCGGGGGCGTTTCATTCATTCTTCGAAAGCTGCCCCGTACTCAAGGCCGAGGAACCCGCGCGCAGCACGCGTCTGCTGCTGTGCGACACGACCGCGCGTGTGCTCGCCAAGGGCCTCGAACTCCTTGGCATCGGCGTGCCAGAGCGGATGTAGGGAAGTGGTGATGACTCGGTTTGGTCGGAGTGCTGCGCGAAAGAAGAATTGCCCGATTCGCAGTGCTCAGGGCTCACACTCGAAGTAAGTGCTCGTCAGATCGTAAAGCAGCACATCGAAGCTCGCGCCGAACATGTCCTGCCATCGCCCTTGGAGATGCGTGAAGAGCGCCCGCTTGTGCTGCACCAGCTTGTTGAGCACGCGGTAGAGATTATCCTTCGCCACCAACGAAAAGTCCTCCTCGAGAAGGTCGCCCATCGCCGATTGATCAAACCACAACCGATGCAACCGCCACTCGCTGCCAGGATTGACCAAGCGATACGCGCACGAAGTCGCCAGCGTGTGATACCAGGAAGTCCCCTCGCGACTCTCCGGCAAGAGCGGACGCCAAAACGCATCGAGTTGCAACTGCTCCGACAACTGCATGAAGAGCCAGCACGCACCCCATTGCCGGGGCCGCACCAGGTATCGTCATTCGTCAGTCCTCATTCGGAATTCGTCATTTTGATCAGCCCGCCTCCTGACCAAACTGTGTGAAAAGTCCGCGTGCGGCGGAAAACAGCCGTCCCGGCTGTGATGGCAAGCGGGCCTCCGGCCTGCCATGCACTGAGCCGACAGGCTGGAAGCCTGTCTGCCATGACAGGCGAGGACGCCTGTCTTCCGGCCCTCGGCGACTTTTCACACAGTCTGTGCCGTCGGCAGCTACGGGGCACTACGCCGCCGATGCGTCCCTGCGGCGGATCGCGCTCACTGCGCCTGAACCCCGCTTGGTCTTTGTTTCCTTGTCGTCCGGATACGCGACGCGCGAATGCATCATGCTGCTCAGTGTGTGGCGGAAAGCCTCGGCGATCAGCTCGAGATCCTTGAAGCGCAGATCGCAGTCGTCGAGTTGCCCGTCGGCGGTGCGCTTGCGAATGATGTCGGTGATGAGCTGCTCGATCTTCTGCGGCGTCACGCGCTCCAGGCTTCGCGCGGCACTCTCGATGGAATCCGCAAGGCTGACGATCGCGGACTCGCGCGTCCGCGGCTTCGGCCCGCCGTAGCGGAAGCTGCTCTCGCTCACCTCGGGCAGTTCCTCGTCGTGCATCTGCGCGATCTTCCCATCGGTGTGCGCGGCCTGCTGCTGGTCCAGCGCCTTCTTGTAAAAATAGTACACGAGCGACGTGCCGTGGTGCTCTCGGATGACGTCAATGATGTCCTGGTTCAGCTTGTGTTCCAGCGCGAGCGAGATGCCCTCCTTCACGTGCGCGACGATAATGAGCGCGCTCATCGTCGGCGCGATGTCGTCGTGCGGGTTGCGGTCGTGCCGCATATTTTCGGTGAAATACTCGGGCTTCACGAGCTTGCCGATGTCGTGAAAGTAGCTGCACACGCGTGCCATCGCCGGGTTTGCGCCGATCGCCTCGCACGCGCCCTCGGCAAGGTTCGCCACGGCGAGGCTGTGCTGGAAGGTGCCCGGCGCCTCGATGGTCATGCGGCGGAGCAGCGGATGGTTCAGATCCGCGAGTTCGAGCCAGCGCACGCGCGTGGTGATGTGGAAGAGGCTCTCGATCCAGGGCAGGCCGCCGACGATGATCAGCGTCATCATGATCGGTGCGCCGATGGCGACGATGCTCTCGGCAGCGAGGCTCTGGTAGTTCAGCGCGGTGCCCTCGACCCACATCTGCAGGAGGTTGATTTTGCGAAACGCGATCGCGAGCATCCACGTCGTGAGGCCGACGAAAAGCCCGGCGCGCGGGAGGTCGCCGCGCTTGCGCACCTCCGCCGTGAGGAAAATGGCGATGAAGCCGCAGACGAGATTGCACGTCACATTCGTCACGATGAACACGGTGTCGTCGTTCAGGCTCGCGAAGATCGGCAGCAGGAGCAGCGCGCTGAAGACGGAGACGAAAATCGCCATGGTCCGCCCGAGCAGCACGCTCGCGAGCACCGGGCCGAGGCCGAAAGGAATCGCGAGCAGCCACATGTTCCGCTGCTGCAGCGCGCTGAACTGGCCGCCGCTGCTGTGGACCGCGGCGGCGGACTGGAGCACGCACAGCTTCGCCAGCGCGAGGTGGCCGAGGACGATGAGAAAGGTGAGCAGAAGCCGCGAATTGCACGTCCAGACTTCACGGCGGTTCAGGCACAGATGGCCGACGGCTGTGGAAAAAATCAGCACCACGACGACGTATGCCTCCTTCGCCACGGCCTGCCTGCCAGCAGCCAGCAGCCACACGAGCACGGCGACGGCTGCGATGATGAGGCCGACGCGCGTGATGACGCCGTGTTCGAGGGTCTCGACCACTTCGCTCTGGGTCAGGCGGCGGCGCGTTTTCTGCGGTGTGATGCCTTTTCGGGCAAGGCGTTGGCGTTCAAAAAAACCGAGCATGGATTCCCCGAAGGGAGGGAGAGTGTCCCCCGTGAAGGGCTTTTGTTCAAATGGAAAATCCGGAGTGCGGGGGTGGCGACGCGACGCCTGCTATCCGGCAGCCGATTGGCAGTACCCCGGTTTGGCAGGAGCACTGCGGAAAAGGAGAAGTGCTCAGTTCTCAGTTCTCAGTTCTCAGTTTCAGAATGTGCGCCTTCTGAGCACTGAGAACTGCGCGCTGAGAACTCCATTTTCACTCGCGCCAAAGAAATCCCTTTGCCCCAGCGGCAATGCCCTCTACCTTCCGCGCCCCAATATGACAGAAGACATCAAGAAGGCAGTCGAATCCGGCAAACTCACTTCCGTCGCCGGGGCCGCCCTCGCGAAACTCCCGCCGGGCACTTTCGTGCAGCACAAGAGCTGGGGCTACGGCGTCATCGTCTCGCACGATTTCCTGCTGAGCCAGACGACGATTGATTTCAAATCGAAGAAAGGCCACTCGATGCAGATCCAGTACGCGGGCGAATCGCTCGCGGCGCTGCCTGCCGATCACATTGCTGCGAAAAAATTCCAAAACCTCGATGCCGTGAAAAAGCTCGCGCAGTCCGACCCGGCTGCGCTCGTGCGGCACGTGCTCCACAGCCTCGGCGGACGCGCGACCGCAGATCAGATCGCCACGCAGCTCGTGCCGGATGTCTTCGCGGATGCGCCGTTCAAGAAGTGGTGGGAGACCGCGAAGCGCGCGCTGAAGGCCGACGCGCTCGTGGGCGTGCCCGGCAAGAAGACCGATCCTTTCATCCTCCGCGACGAGGCGCTCTCGCCGACGGAAGAAATCCTCACCGCGTGCAAGGCCGCGCGCACGCTGAAGGAGCAGATCACCGCGCTCGACAATCTCACCAAGGCGCTCCCGGCGTTCACCGATGCCGCGCAGCTCCAGCCCGTCATCGCGACAATCGAAGACGCGGCGAAAAAGAACCTCAAGCTCAAGACCGCCGAGACGCTCCAGCTCCTCGCGCAGCGCGACGAGATCCTCGCCGCGCACCCGTCGCTCACCGCCGCCGCGAACACGCCGAGCATCGCATCCATTCTCCGCGACAACGACCGCAACCTCACCACGCTCCTCGGCGAACTGCCCGTCTCGAAGCTCAAGAAGGTCATCCTCGCGATGCCCGAGGCGTTCAGCGACCACTGGAGCACGAAGGCCATCGCGCTCTTCATGCGCGGGAACCCGAAGGTCGTGCCCGAGGCCGCGCGGCTCCTCATTGAAAAGGGGCGCATGGATGAATTTGGAAATGCGCTCGACAAAGCGCTGCGCGAGCACTCCGTCGAGGCCGAGGGCCTCCAGTGGCTCTGCGGCGAGCGACACGGCGTGTATGCCGAGATCGCGCAGCACCCGCGCGTGCTCAGTGCGATCCTCACCACGATGGAGCGCGACCAGTTCAAGGAAAAGCGCGACCGCCGCCTGCAGGACATGCTCGCGAACGATCAGGATCTCATCATTGACCTGCTTGCCGTCGCCACCGACGAGGAGCTGCGCGAAGTGATGCGCAAGCTCATCGGCTCGCCGCATTTCGAGGAGCTGAACAAGCGCTCGCTGCTCGGCCGCGTCGTCCGCACTTACCCCGAGGTGGAAGTGCTCATCACCGGCAAGGGTGAGGATGACAAGAAGAACGAGCTCATCGTCTCGTGGAAAAGCCTCGAAGTCCGCAAGGAGGAATACGACGACCTCGTGACGAAGAAGATCCCGCAAAACCGGCAGGACATCCAGATCGCCCGCAGCTATGGCGACCTTCGCGAGAATTTCGAATATAAGAGCTCCAAGGAGCAGCAGCGCGTGCTCATGCGCCAGAAGAGCGAGGCCGAACGCGATCTCGCCCGTGCGCGCGGAACCGATTTCGCCGGCGTGACGAACGAGAAGATTGCCATCGGCACCACCGTGAAACTCCGTCGCGTGAGCGATGGCGGTGAGGAAACCTACACGGTCCTCGGCGCGTGGGACACGAACCCCGAGAAGCACATCATCAGCTACCTCTCGCAGATGGCGCAGGTCCTCATCGGCCACACCGTCGGCGAACACGTCACCGTGCCGAAGGAAATCGGCGAGCACGAGGTGGAGATCGTCAGCATCGAGGTCGCGAAAATTTAGTGTAATCGCCTAACGACCAAAACTTAGGCGTTTCGGCTGTTCGGAGTTTGACTTGAAGCGTCACAGGCAATGGTGGCGCGCCGCATACATGCAGTAGAGGCCAAAGACGGCGATAAACGCCCAAATGGATGCGGCCAGCACGAAGTAACTGCAATAGCGTGAGACTGCGCTATCGCACGGCTCTTCTGTGCTGAGCAAGCGCTTGCCGAAAACGCCTGCCGCGACTGGCAGCAGCTCCTATGAAGGTTTGTCAACGGTCCAAGTGAGTGCGCCAGCCTTTTTTTGCCGGTTGGGGATAGGAGCTTTGGAAGTTAGATGCGCATCAATGATAAGTGCCGCTCCTTGACAGCCGTAGGCTGCCGGAGGGTGGCTGTTCCCCTCAGCGGCGGGGGAATGGCGGCGGGGTTGGGGTTGGTCCATACGGCTTGCCAGACGGCCTTGGGCGGGTGACGGAGCCGCAGGGACTCCAATCTCCTATTCGAGCGGCAGCGGACCTTCCCGCCGCCGCGCGAACGGCGATGGTCGCGTGAAAGTCGCGTGAAAGCCGCGTAAAAGCGCTTGCCAAGGCGCGGGGGGCTCCCGATATTCCGCGCCCGCAATTTGCGCAACGCCAGAGTAGCTCAGTGGTAGAGCAGCGGTTTCGTAAACCGCAGGTCAAGGGTTCAATCCCCTTCTCTGGCTCCAGCGTGTGGGAGGCGGTCGGTGTCGGCGGGGAGGGAAATCAGGATCGCGTGGAATGCAAAGCAGACAAAGAACGGGCCGGGCGTCTTCGTGATTCCGTCATTCGTCAGCCCTCATTTTTCCAGCCAGCCCGCCTCATTCCGTCGGCGGCTGGGAATGTGTCCTTTTCGCATTGCGCGAACGGCGCACACTCCGCACAAGTCGCGCATGTTTGCACTCGGCGGTGATGCGTTTCCACATGACACAGTGAGCCTCTGCGCGGCGCTCACGCGCGGCGCGATGCCGCTGGGGGCGCGCGAGGATGCGGTGACGACGGAGGGGGAGTTTCCCTCGCTCAGCGCGCTGCGGATGAATCTCACGGGCGTCCGACTGGACGGGAGTGCGCGTCACACGGTGGCTTTGGAGAATGCGGCGGGCGGATTTTTTTCCCGCACGCTGGAGATCGAGGCGGAGCCTGCGCTGCTCGGCCCGGTGCAGGTGCAGGTGCGCGTGGGGGCCGAGGATTGCGTATTTGCTTTCGGGACGACGGGGGATGGTGCGCGGACGATGTCGCTGCAAAGTTGCACGAACGGGACGTTCGAGGCGTCGGCGGCGACGGCGGATCTCGATGCGGCGCTGCTCGGCCTCGCGCGCGATGCGGCGTCGAAGCACGGTGCGGAGGTGGAAAGTGTGCAGCTCACGCTGGAGTCGGAAGGGCCGCACCGGATCGGGGTGACTGCGGTGGCGGTGGCGAAGGCGATGTTTTTCAAGGCGACGCTGACG
>Ga0315909_10001517_pt1 | contig 31250 bp, 22 predicted proteins | sample LakEriMetagenome_11_FD_203527 | JGI IMG/M metagenome (GOLD analysis project Ga0315909, IMG submission 203527) | Freshwater fungal communities from buoy surface, Lake Erie, Ohio, United States - Buoy 2 MA125 | ecosystem: Environmental > Aquatic > Freshwater > Lake | place: USA: Lake Erie, Ohio... | reverse complement strand
CCCGCTGCGACTGGCGCTTCTGCGACGAATCCGAAGTGCCGGACGGTCCATGGAGTCGCTACGGCAGCAACAATTCCTTCCTCACCAAGGACGCCCGCAACAACGAACGCATCCGCCGCCAATACGAAGAACTCGTCCGCAAACGCGAGGAATGGCTCAAGAAACAGGCGGCCACCCGCGTGGTCAATTGAGGCGCAGCCGCGCTCATCTTCCGCCCCGCCGGGAATCCCGGGCCCCTCGAGGGGCGTAGGGTGGACATGAACGCCCGCTTAAACCCGTGCCACCCGGTCCTCGCGCTGGCGCTCTCCCTGACCCCGACCGCCCACGCCCGCTCATGGCGCACCAGCCAGATTCCCAGCGGCAGCACGGTCGGCTGCGCTGCCTGCCACAACAATCCCTCGGGCGGTGGATCCCGTACGGCCTTCGGCCAGGCAGTCTGGGCGGCTCTGCCGGCCGCCAACAAAGGCACCACCGCCGCCTTCTGGTCGGCTGCCCTCGCTTCCCCGGACTCGGACGGCGATGGCCTCAGCAATGGCACCGAACTGGGCGACCCCGCCGGCTCGGGCGCCGTCGCCCCGGGCACAGTCCCCACCAACCCGGGCAATGCCCCACCCACCATCACCAGCACACCTCCCGCGTCCGCCGAGGAAGGTCTGCCGCTTTCCTACCAGGCCACCGCCACCGACCGCGAAGGCAATCCCTTCACATTCTCCATCGTTTCGGCTCCCGCATGGCTCTCGATCACAACCGCCGGACGGCTCAGCGGCACACCGCCCACCGGTTCTGCCGGATCGTACCCGGTCTCCCTCCGCGTCGCGGATTCGGCCACCTCTTCGCTCGGTCACTCCCGCGCATCGACCTCCCAGTCGTTCTCCCTAGCCGTTTCCCCCGCACCGACCCTCACGCCCTCGCCGCTCCTTTCGCTCCAACCGGTACTCCTCGGCCATATCCACTCACCAACCAACATCACCCATGCCAATGACGGCACGGGCCGACTCTTCATCAGCGACCAACCCGGCCGCATCTGGGTCATGCGCGGAGCCCACGTGCTCCCAGACCCGTTTCTCGACCTCACGGCACGCATGCAGGGCATGATCCCTGCAAGCGGCTACTCGGAACGCGGCCTCCTCGGACTCGCCTTCGCCCCGGGATTCCATACAGCCAATTCCCCGGGCTTCCGGAAATTCTACGTCTACTACAGCGCCCCGTCCGACCTCCCCGCGGAAACCGACCCGATCCTCGGGACGACGGACCCGGTCAATCACATGTCGGTCCTCGCCGAATACATGGTTTCGGCCACCAACCCGGACGCGGCCGATCCCTCTTCCCACCGCACCCTCCTCCGCTTCAATCAGCCTCAGTCGAATCACAATGGCGGCCAACTCGCCTTCGGACCGGATGGCTTCCTCTATATTGCTTCCGGCGACGGCGGCGGCCGGGAAGATTCGTCCGCAGGCCACTCGGGCGGCACCGCCAGTCGTCCCACCAATGCCCTCGGCAATGGCCAGGACCTGCGCCGCCTCCTCGGCAAGATCCTCCGCATCAATCCCTTCGGTTCCAATGGCCCGGGCGGAAGCTACGGCATCCCCGGCGACAATCCGTTCGCTTCCCAGCAGGGAGCCCGACCCGAAATCTTCGCCTTCGGCCTCCGCAATCCATGGCGCTTCAGCTTCGATTCCCGGCCCGGCGGCACCAACCGATTCTTCGCCGCCGATGTCGGCCAGGACCGCATCGAGGAAATCAACCTCATCACCCGCGGCGGCAACTACGGCTGGCGCTACCGCGAGGGCACGGAAACCACTTCGTTCTCCACCGGAATGCCCACGGCACCAGCGAACCTCATCGCTCCCATCGCCCAGTACCAGCACCCGGGCATCTCCCCATCGGCCGGCCTCCCCGCCCTCGGCCTCTCAGTCACCGGTGGCTATGTCTACCGCGGTCAGGCCATCCCGGAACTGCGCGGACGCTACGTCTTCGGCGACTACGGAGCCACCTCGGGCGTCTCCAGCGGCCGACTCATGTCGCTTCAGGAAACCGCCCCGCTCAGCGGCCGATTCCTCCTCGAGGAAGCCATCCCCCTCGCCCAGGGAAATCCATTCGCCCTCCGCGTCCTCACACTCGGCGAAGACGAATCAGGCGAACTCTACGTAGGCACCAAAACGACCGCCGGTGTCCTCGAACTGGCCAATGGCAGGCCAGCCGGCGGCGTCTACCGCCTTGTCCCCGTCCGCGCCGGAACCGTCACCCTGACTCCCACCCGCGACGCCACGCTCTTTGAAGAAAACGGAGCGCTCGCCAATGGCGCGGGCGCATGGCTCTTCAGCGGTGTCACCGCAGGCACGAACTCCCTTTACCACCGGCGCGCCCTCCTCGGATTCGACCTCTCTTCCATCCCACCGACAGCCCGCGTGGATTCCGCCACCCTGCGCCTCACCATGGACAAGACAATTGTCGGACCATTCCCCTTCCAACTCCAGCCGCTCACAACGCCATGGTCGGAAGGATCCTCGGACGCCGGAAATCCCGGCGGAGCCGGCACGGCCGCAGCCCCCGCAGACGCCACGTTCACCCACGCCTCGTTCCCCGACCGACTCTGGACAACCCCCGGAGGCGATTTCCTGCCGGCGGCTTCCAGCACCACCACAGTCGATGGCAACAACCGCTACGCATGGTCGGGACAAGGCCTTCTCGCAGACGTCCAGTCGTGGCTCGCCAATCCCTCCGGCAATCACGGCTGGATCCTCCGCGACCCCGCGGACACCACCAACCGTCCCAGCCGCACGGTCTCGGCAAAACGCTTCGCGGGCCGATCCCACCCGGATCCCGCGGCCCGGCCTTCCCTGGAAATCGCATGGACGGACGGCCCCGTCCCCTCGTTCCGCGAATCATGGCTCGCTCAGTACTTCCCGGATCTCCTCCCGGGAGCCCCGGCCAACGACCGGGAAGACGCTGACGGCGACGGGCTTCCCAATGTCCTCGAATATGCCTTCGGTACCAACCCACGCTCCCGGGACCACGCCAACCCGTTCGCCCCCGTGGCTTCAGGACCCGAACTCCGCTTCTCCCGCGATTCCCGCCCGGGCGACCTCCGCTGGCAACTGGAAAGCTCCACGAACCTCCTCCAATGGTCTCCGGCCGGACCACCCGTTCTCCCCGGCGGAACATTTCCTCCGGGCCCGCTCGCAGACGGCATCGAGGTCGTCAGCGATTCCCCGAACCCGGACAACCCCCTCCGCACCGTGACCCTCCGCGTCGCTCCATCCCCGAACCGCTTCGTCCGGCTCGCCATCACAAGGTTCTGACCACCATAAAGGGGCAGAGCCTCCAGGCCTCCCAGTCCCCTCCCGCGTGATTTTGTTTGTGCTCCAAGCCAGGATCGGATGAAATCGCACGCAATCCCATGCGTGCTCCCCTCTTCTGCGCTGCCCTGCTGTCGTCTCTCGCCACCGCGGCCACTGCCGCCGACAGCGTCGTCGTCTTCAACGAACTCCATTACCATCCACCCGCTTCCTACCAGGCCGGGGAATGGATCGAACTCCATAACCAGATGGCCATCGACATCGATCTGTCGAACTGGCAACTCAGCGAAGCCGTCCGCTTCCGCTTCCCTGAAGGCACCATCATCCCCGCCGGGGGATACCTCGTGATCGCCGCCAACCCGGACGCCGTCAGATCCGCCACGGGCCTCGCCACCGTCCTCGGCCCGTTCTCCGGAAATCTTGCCAACTCAGGCGAGCGCGTGGAACTGCGCGACCTCAATGACCGCCTCATGGACCGGCTCGACTACCGCGACGGAGGCGACTGGCCGGTCGCCCCGGATGGATCCGGTGCCTCTCTCGCCAAACGCGATCCCGGAACGCCCAGCGACGATCCCGCCCTCTGGACGTCCAGCATCGTATCCGGCGGCACCCCGGGCGGCCGCAACTTCCCAGACACGAAGGTCACCTCGCGATCCCTCATCCCCCTCAATGCCCTCTGGCGCTACGACGCCTCGGGCACCGACCGCGGATCGGCATGGAAAGAACCGGAATTCGACGAGGCCGGCTGGGCAGGACTGAACTCGGCTTCACTCGTGGGCTACTGGCCCCTCAACGGAAACGCCACCGCCACCCGGGGCTCGAATGGCGTCCCCACAGGATTACCCACCGCCACCGCGGACCGCGCGGGCACGGCCGGCGCAGCCGTCGCCTTCAGCGGCAATACCCAGTTCTTCAGCATCCCGGGGGGCGGCGGACTCAACGCCGCAGCCGCAGGCACCATCAGCCTCTGGGCCCGCTGGAACGGCGTCACCCAGGATGCAGACTGCTGCGGAACCTTCGGAGCCATCACGGCCCGCCAGGCCAATGGTGCCTTCTCGGATACCATCCTCAGCCTCAATTCCAGCAACCCAGCCACGGCCCGTCTCGTCTGGCGCCAGTCGGGTGGCCCCGCACCGATCCTCCTCACCAGTTCCGCTGCCGTGGGCTCGGCATGGCACCACATCGCCGTCACCTTTGGTCCCGATGGCAGCACCCTTTACATCGATGGCGCCTTTCAAGGCTCCGCCAACGGCGCTCCCATGAACAGCAACCCGGCAACCCCGCTCACCATCGGTGCATGGGGCGGGGACGGCACCGGCTACATGAACGGGGCCCTCGACGACGTCGCCATCTGGGACCGACCCCTCTCGGCTGCCCAGGTCGCAGCCCTCGCCGCGGGCAACCGTTCCCCCATGGATTTCGCCAATCCGGAAAGCGCGGTCTACTTCAGCGGCGATGGACGCCTCATGGCAAATGACGAACTCCGTATCACGGAACTCCCGTCCACTCCCGTCACCACCTACTTCCGCCGCTCGTTCCAACTCGACGACCCCAAAGCCCGCACTTCCCTCCTGCTCGACCTCGCCGTCGACGACGCCGCCGCCATCTACCTCAACGGCACGGAAATCCACCGCCATAACCTGCCGGACGGACCACTCACCTTCTCCACCCTCGCCTCGTCCGCAGTCGCCGATACTCCGCTCCTCACCCGCATCCCACTGCCATCAGCCGCCCTCCGCCAGGGACAGAATGTCCTCGCCGTCGAAGTCCATCAGGCCAGCCCGAGCGATTCCGGCATGGTCTTCGGTGCCGGCCTCACCGCCATCATCGGACCCGATGGCCCGCAGTCGCTCCCAGCCACCAGCCTCGTCATCAACGAAATCGCCCCGCCCGGCAGTCCATGGCTCGCAGAACTGGTCAACCGCAGCCCCTCTCCCATCGATTCGGCCGGTTTCATCCTCCAACGCTCGGGTGCCGGACCGGACCAGTCATGGACAATCCCCGCCCAATCAATCCCACCCAACGGTTTCCTCGTGATCACAACGGAGCAGACGGGCTTCCCGCTCGCGCCTGGTGACCGACTCTTCCTCCTCCACCCGAATGCTGCCGCCGTGGCCGACGCTGCCACCACCACCGCCACGGGATCGGCCCGCTTCCCAGATGGCTCGGGGCCATTCCTGAACCCCTCCACCCCTACACGAGGAACCCCTAACCACGTGGCCCTTTCACAGGCCATCGTCATCAGCGAAATCCTCTACCACGCGCCCCCCACCCTCCAAACGCCCGCCTCCGGCGGCCAGCCAGCCATTCCCTTCCAGCGCTCGGACGAGCAATGGATCGAACTCCATAACCGCTCCAGTGAACCAGTCAGCCTCGCCGGATGGCACTTCACCAGCGGCATCGATTTCACCTTCCCAGCCAATGCCGCCATCCCGGCAGGAGGCCACCTCGTCGTCGCCAGCAATCCCTCTGCTCTCGCCAGTCAATTCCCCGGCCTCGCCCCGCTCGGGCCTTTCTCGGGCTCCCTCTCCCGCAGGGGCGAACGCATCACGCTCAGCGATGCCTCCGGCAACCCGGCCGACTCGGTCCATTACTACGACGACGGCAGCTGGCCGGAAGCCGCCGACGCTGGTGGCTCAAGCCTCGAACTGCGCGACCCACGCGCGGACAATGACATCGGTTCCAGCTGGGCAGCCAGTGACGAATCCTCGCGCTCGTCATGGCAAACCTATACCTATTCCGGCCTCGCCGCCGCCAGCCAGATCGGACCGGACACCCAGTGGCGCGAATTCGTGATCGGCCTCCTCGACAAAGGTGAAGTCCTGCTCGACGACATCACCGTCACGGAATCCCCCACCGGCACCCCGGTCGCCATGCTCCAGAATGGCACGTTCACCACCGATGCCTCCAAGTGGCGCATCATCGGGAATCACTCGGGCACCGTCATCGATGACCCCGACCAGCCGGGCAACAAGGTCCTCCGCCTCGTCGCCACCGGCAGCACGGACCACATGTCGAATCACGCGGAAACCACCTTCGCCGCGTCCCGCAGCGTCGTGAACGGACGCACTTACCAGATCTCGTTCCGCGCCAAATGGATCAGTGGGTGCCGCCAGCTCAATACCCGGCTCTATTTCAACAGGCTCGCCCGCACAACCATTCTTGCCGGCCGCTCCCCCATCGGCACACCCGGTGCCCCCAACAGCACCGCCATAGCCAACGCCGGTCCCACCCTCGCTGGCCTCTCCCACTCGCCCACCGTCCCCGCCGCCTTCTCCCCAGTCACGGTCTCCATCACGGCAACCGACCCCGATGGCCTCGGCTCGCTCACGCTCTGGTCCCGCCCGGACGGAGGATCGTGGTCAAGCCAGCCCCTCACCCCTTCGGCCTCCCTTCCCAATACCTTCACCGCCACCCTCCCGGGCGCGGCCGCCGGAACGGTCGTCCAGTTCTACGTCGCCGCCACCGATTCCCGCGGAGCCACCACAAACTTCCCCGCCGCCGGACCGGATTCCCGCGCCCTCTTCAAGGTCAATGACGGACTCGCCGCAACCAATGGCCTCCACAACCTCCGCCTCGTCACACTCAAAACAGACGCCGACTGGATGCACACCACCATCAACCTGATGTCGAATCAGCGCATCGGAGCCAGCCTCGTCTACAACGAAAACGTTCCCTTCTACGACATCGGGCTGCGCCTCAAAGGGAGCGAACACAGCCGCACCACCAGCGCCCGGCTCGGCTTCAACCTCGGCTTCCCATCGGAACAGCTCTTCCGTGGCATCCACCGCAGCCTCGCCATCGACCGGTCCGAAAGCACGGGCTTCGGCCAGCGCGAAATGCTCGCCCACCAGATGCTCAATCACGCCGGCGGCGTACCGACCAAATATCACGACCTCTGCCACGTGATCGCCCCGCGCAGCGAACACACAGGCGCAGCCGAACTCCAGCTGGCCCGCTACACCGATGTCTTCCTCGATGACCAGTACGAAAACGGCGGCGATGGCATGCTCTTCGAATACGAACTCGTCTACCAGCTCAATGCCACGGATAATGGCACCGCGGAAGGCAACAAGGTGCCCGCCCCGGACTCGGTCGTCGGCACCACCATCCGCAACATGGGCGACGACCGCGAACAGTACCGCTGGACCTTCCTCATCAAGAACAACGAAGACCGCGACGACTACAGCCGCGTCATCCCATGGGCCAAATGGATGGCCACCACCGGCACCACCTTCACCAGCCAGATCAATACCTTCCTCGACGTCAATCAATGGCTCCGCGGGCACGCCGTCAATGTCCTCACCGGAGCAGGCGACAGCTACGGGGGCGACGGCGCTCAGCACAATGTCCAGTTCTTTGCCCGCCCATCCGACGGCAGAATGCTCTACTTCCCCCATGACATGGACGCGTTCTACGATGCCAACCGCAGCATCTACCCGAACGCCGACCTCAACAAGATCCTCGCCGTGCCGGCCCACGCCCGCACCTACTTCGGTCACCTCCTCGAAATCCTCGATACCACCTACAACACGGCCTACATGACCCGATGGGCCAATCAGTTCGGTAAACTCCTGCCCGCCCAGCCCTTCAGCAGCCACCTCGCCTTCATCGGCCAGCGCGCCACCATCGTCCGCAACGCCGTCAACAGCGCCGTCTCCCCCAACGTTCCGTTCAGCATTTCCTCGAACGGCGGAGCCGACTTCGAAGTCGCCACCAGCACCGCCACCCTCGCCGGAACCGCAAACCTCGCCATCCGCTCCATCCTCGTCAACGGCATCGCCTATCCCATCACATGGACCACCCGCTCGGCATGGTCCATCACCGTCCCCCTCCAGACAGGCACCAACGCCATCACCATTCAGGGAATCGACCGATCCGGCCAGCCCATCACCACCGCCACGGATGCCATCACCATCACCACCACCGCCCCGCCAGGCAACCTACCCATCCGCATCAACGAATGGATGGCCGATAACCCAACACCCAATGGCTACCCCGACCCCGCCGATGGCCAATGCCAGGACTGGATCGAACTCCACAACCCCAACGCCAACGATACCGACATCTCCGGCTTCACCCTGACAGACGACCTCAGCCAGCCCAGCGCATGGGCCTTCCCCCAAGGCACCACCATCCCCGCCAAAGGCTTCCTCCTCGTCTGGGCCGACGGCGAGCCTTCCCAGAACACCCCCGGCAACGGCCTCCACACCCCGTTCCAACTCAACAGCGCCGGCGAAACCATCGCCCTCTTCAATGCAGCCGGTCTCCTCCAGCACGCCGTCACCTTCGGCCCCCAGTCGAAAGGCATCAGCGAAGGCCTCTTCCCGGACGGGGCCTCCGCCTCCCCCACCCCCATGCCCAACCCAACCCCGCGCTGGCCCAATACCCTCGCCGGCCCCCTCCGCATCACTGCCATCTCCCGCTCCACCACCGCTACCTCCCTTTCATGGTCCTCCCTCCCCGGCCGTTCCTACCGGGTCGACTTCACCAACGGTTCGTCCCCATGGCAAACCCTCTTCCCCTCCATCCCTGCCACCGGCGATACCACCACCACCAGCGACCCCACCACGGATCCCCGGCGGTTCTACCGCGTCCAGCGCATTGAGTGAAGCCCCCTCTCGATAGCTTTGCGCCGTTTTGTTCCCTGAGGTTCTCCGGCAGCGGGCGAGGGCATGCTTCAGAAATTTTGCTTGACGCCGCGTCGAAGACTATTAATTTTTTAAAATTAATGAAAGCATCGGCCTTCCTCAACCGCCTCCCGCTGCTCGTGGCGCTCGCTGCTGCTTCCTGCGTCAGTTCATCGCATGCGGCTGTCCTCGATCTCGTAGGGCCATGGTCCCCGGGACTATCCGACAACCAGTGGCTCCGCGAGGTTCACACCGGCCTGTTCGCTATGGTCTCCCTGTCCGGAACCACACGCTCCACAGCTGCCACCTTCAACGATGACGGGACTTTCGTCCTGTCGGGGGATCCGGCAAAAAATCCTTTCCTGACCTACACGCTCTCCCTGCACCGCAAAGACGACAGCGGCAGCCTCGTAAGCCTCCTTCCGGGCGAATTCACCTCTGTCAGCATCGAAATCGCGGATATCGATTCCGTTGCAGGATCAGGAATTTCCGACGTGTGGGGACTCACCATGCCGAATGATGGCCTCTGCCTGTTCCCTTCCTCTCTCGTCGAGAAAAACCGCTTGGCCTCCCTCGCGGGCTTTACGCAGTTCAGTCTCCGCGAGGACCTTTGGCATTCCGGTCTCAATGGCGAAGGCCCGATCGGAACGGACACCCAGAAGGATTTCACCGTGACTGTCAGCCTTCCCTCATTCGAGCAAGGCCGCTTTGTTTTCGGGGTCGCCTCCGCCCCGGACACGACAGAGGGATCCGGCAAAGTGGACCGTGGATTCACCATGAGAATGTCCGGCACCTTCACCCCAATCCCGGAACCATCCCATACCATGCTAGCGGCCACCGCGGCCGCTATCCTGCTGGCCCGACGCCGCCGCGACTGAAGGTTTCTGGTGGCTTCCCACTAGATCCCAAGTACCACGCCGCAGGCTCTGACCCGGCTGCCAAGCACCCTGGTTGCGGGCCTGCGAGCAGGGGCTCCTAGCGTCGGACCACGCCCACCAGACGCCCGGTCTGCTCAACAAATGGCCGCACCCGTTCCGGCGAAGCCCTGAGCCATTTTAAAAAATATTCTTCCGTAGTCTCGCCTTCCGGCGAAGGGGCACTGTTGAGCCAACTGACCGCTTCCCAGTACTGCGGCGCAGCCTCCAGCTGGCGCAGCAGGGCCACCGCCACAGGACCATTGCGGGCACGGTCCGAAGCGTTCTTCGTCAGTTCCGCCCGGTGGCGCTTCACGTAGCCGGCAATGCCCGCATCCGGTACGTCCTCGAACTTTTTCATCACATCGTCGGCATACGTCCGGAAGTTGGGCGCATACTCCCGCCACCCCGGAAAGGGAGGATGCCGCGCCCACGCCACGGCCATGTGCCGCAGCACATAGAGAGACGCACATTCGCACAGGCTTTCCTCAAACCACTGGTTCCCCTTATAGTCGTCCTCAAATCCGCAGAGAATGTGGCAGAATTCGTGCGCCAGCTGGTACGCATACTGACACCAGAACCGATCCTGCGTGTTCAGCTGCATGACGATCTCGCCAAGTCCGCTGCGGGCATAATGCACAATCGGATTCTCATGCCCCCGGCGCACCACGAAAGGCTCCAGCTTCCGCTCCGGAAAAAAGCGCCACAACTCGGCCATCGCCGACCCCAGCACGGCCCTGATGTCAGGCTCGGACGCCACCCCCCAGCCCTCGGGAACAAGCCTCCAGCGCAGCCTCTCCGCTTCTCCCTCAGCAGCCCCCGCCAGCCACGGCACCAGCAAGGTTCCCAGCATCGCTCTCCGCTTCATGCTCATCGCGCCAGATGCCGATCGGCAAAATCAAGATACGCCTTCCAGTCGGCCAGCGTCACGTCATGCGCCCCCGGCCTCAGCAGATAGCCAATGCGGCTTTCCACCAGCCGACCCGGTTCCGGCCACTCCGCCGCCGCCATCCCATCGGTCCCCAGCAACCGGTAAACCGGACTGGCATGAAACCCTCCCAGCCATTCCCCCTTCGGATCCGCCCACTGATCCTCGGTCGCACTGGTGATGAGGACAGGCCGGGGAGCCGACAGGGCAATGAGTTGGTGGCTGTCGAACGGCAACTCGCCTTCCCGGTCGGAATACTTCCGGAAATTCCCGCAGAACCAATGCGGGAACGATGCATTGAGCCGCGCCACGGTCTCTCCGAAAATCCTCTTCCCAAGGGCTGCTCCCCCTGCCCCGCTGTCATTGGAAATGACCATGGCAAAGCGTTCGTCACAGGCCCCGGCCCACAGGGCAGTCTTGCCAAGCCGTGAATGACCCTGACAGATCACCCGCTTCGCATCAACCAGCGCCTCCTTCCCGAAATAATCCATCGTCAGACTCATGCCCCACGCCCACGCCGCAATGCTGCCCCAGCTTGCTCCGTCACGCCGTGCCTCCACCTCCGGATGCAGCGCATGCACCCCGTTCTTCCATTCGTCATGGAAATCCGGATCAATATCGCAGTAGCAGACCGTCGCCACCCCATAGCCACGGCTGGCCGCATACTCAATCTGCCAGCGCTCGGTCTGGAGCCCACGCGACGCCTCAGTCGCACGGTTCCCGGCAATCCCGCCCTTCACATCGTCCCGCAGCCACGACCGGCACAGCCGGATCCCGGGATCGTGACTGACGGCCTGATTCCCCTGGAAATTCAGTCCGAACACCAGCGGCACGGGCCCCTTGGCCCCGGCAGGCACGCAGATCAGCAGATCCAGAAACGGTCCCTCTTCCCTGCCGCTCAGCGATACCTCGACCTGCTTCCTCAGTACCTTGCCTCCAGGCATCGGCACGGCTTCCCCCACAACCCGATACCACAGGGACGGACGCGCAGGAGCACGGCCGAACATCTCGCGCTCCAGCAGGCTTCGCGTCTCTTCCCGCAGCCCGCCCGTCCACTCGCCGGCCTTCGAGATGACACGCCCATCCGCCCCACGCAGAGGATCCGGCACGGTGTACGGCGGCACCTTCGCCTCTTCATAATTAAAGCCCTCGGGAGCAGCTACCACCACGGACATGGACGACAGCAGAGCCAGCATCGCAGAAAAGGAAAGGTTCATTTCAGATCGTCAGTTTGAACTTCTGAACGCGACCCGCCTCCCCTCCCTTTCCTCCGCATCAATGCCGCTCAGCGCTTTGTCTCCAGCGATGCCCGGATGAAGGCATCAAAGAGCGGGTGCGGCTTTGTCGGCTTCGACAGGAATTCGGGATGGAACTGCGACGCAATGTAGAACGGATGACCGCGCACTTCCACCATCTCGACCAGTTCCCCATCGGGACTGGTCCCGGAAATCACAAAACCCGCGGCCTCCATTCTTTCCCGGTAACTGTTGTTGAATTCGTACCGGTGCCGGTGCCGCTCACTGATCTCCTGACGGCCGTAGATCTTTTCCGCCAGACTGCCCGGCCGCACCTTCGTCTTCCATGTCCCAAGGCGCATCGACGCGCCCATCTCCCGCACACCCTCCTGCTCTTCCATGAGACAGATCACCGGATGCGCACAATCCTTCACGAACTCCGTGCTGTTGGCTCCCTCCAGCCCGCAGACATTCCGTGCAAACTCGATGCTCGCAATCTGCATCCCAAGGCACAGCCCCAGATACGGAATGCCATGCTCCCGTGCATACCTCGCCGCCAGAATCTTCCCTTCCGTGCCGCGATCCCCGAACCCTCCCGGAATGAGCACACCCCCCACATCCCCCAGCATCTCGGCCGGATTCTCATGCTCCAGATCCTCCGCATCCACCCGCACCAACTGCACCTCGGCATCGTTCGCCGCCCCTGCATGCGTGAGCGCCTCATAGACACTTTTGTACGCGTCCTGCAGCTCAATGTACTTGCCCACTACCGCAATCCGCACCTTGCGCGAAGGATTCACCACCCGGTCCACAAAAGCCTTCCACACCGTCAGATCCGGCTCGGGCGTCTCCAGCCCCAGCAGACGGCACACCAGCTCATCAAGCTTCTCCCGCCTCAGCATGAGCGGCAGCTCGTAAATCGAATGCTTCACGTCCCGCGCCTCGATGACAGCCTCCACCGGTATATTCGTGAACAGCGCAATCTTCTCCCGCACATCCTGCTCCAGAGGAAACTCGGTCCGGCAGATCACCACCCCTGGCTGAATCCCGATCTCCCGCAGCTTGGCCACCGACTGCTGCGTCGGCTTCGTCTTCAGTTCCCCCGCCGCCTTGATGTACGGCACCAGCGTGACATGCACGAAGAGACAGTTCTCCCGCCCCACCTCGTGACGGAACTGCCTCATGGCCTCGAGAAACGGCAACCCCTCGATGTCGCCAGTGGTCCCCCCGATTTCCGTAATGATCACGTCCGCCTTCCCCGTGGCCGCGACCTCCCGGATGCGCGCCTTGATCTCATCAGTCACATGCGGAATCACCTGCACGGTCTTCCCGAGATAATCACCCCGCCGCTCCTTTTCGAGCACGTTGGTGTACACCTGCCCGCTCGTCAGATTGTTGATCCTCGTCAGCGGCCCGCTCGTGAACCGTTCGTAATGCCCAAGATCCAGATCGGTCTCCGCACCGTCATCAAGCACATACACCTCGCCATGCTGATAGGGACTCATCGTCCCGGGATCGACGTTCAGATACGGATCGAACTTCTGCAGCATGACCCGCAGTCCCCGATGCTCCAGCAGAGTCCCCAGCGACGCCGCCGTAAGCCCTTTGCCCAGTGAACTAACCACCCCGCCAGTGAAGAAAATGAACTTCATGGACCCCTCAGAACCGCGGATGCCGCAGCGGCGCAACAAGGAATTGCCGGCAACTCGGCAAGCCGGATGTTTTCACGCCTTCAGACCTTGCGGAACCACTCCTTCCCACCCACCTCTGACTGCCCCGAACGGCCGCCTCACCTCCCCGTCACTCACCCATTGGCTACCCTGCCAGACCTCAGTCACCCCAGCATGAACTCATCGATCCCTCGCCCGGTCCAGCAACCCGGCGAACGGAACTCAGCCACCCTGCCCGGCGTCGGCATGGACCTTCTGCTCGCGGCCACGGCCTGCTGTTCCCTCTTCTCTTTTCTTGCCGGCAGTATCCTGCATGCCGACCTCGGACAACTGCCGGCCTCCCTGCCGGTTCTTTTCACCGTTTCCGCCCTGTTCCTGATTTTCGCGGCGCTCGTCAGGCTATCGGGACACCCTGGCTGGGGATTCGCCGGCCTCTTCGGCCTTCTGCATCTCGTCGCCCGCCACCCCTCGCCACTGCTGACCGCAGCCACCACCACCGCCGCCCTCCTCTGCCTCGCATACCTGCTGCGGAAATTCCGTTTGTCCCCCAAGGCGTGGTCCCACGCCGCCATCATGGGCCTCCTCGGCACCCTCGCGTTCTTCAGTGTCAATCACGTCTGCTACACATGCTTCGATCTCCACAACCGGCTGACCGATGGATCCATCCACATCGATCCCCTCTACCACAGCGCGGTCGCTTCCATGATCAAGACGTACGGCATCACCTCGACCGGCGTCAACGGCCTGCCACCGCTCAACTACCACGTTCTCTCGCACGAAGCCATCGCTGCCATCAGCCGACTTTCTGATGCACCGGTCTTTTCCTGCTACGGGATTGTCCCGTTCATTCTCTTCAGCCCGCTCCTCCTGTTTGGCATCGCATCGGCAGCCATGATGCTCGCGCCGGCAGACTTCCGGAACCGCCCGCGCCCGCTCTGGCTCGCTACCTGCCTCTCCCTCATCCTCCTCCCGTTGATCGGTTCCCCGGAACCAACCGCCGGACACTTCGTACGCTCGGAATCGTTTCTCGTTTCCCTTGGCCTGCTCTGCGCAGGTCTCATCCCGCTGAGCCGGAATGAAATCAAGCCTGCCACCATCCTGCTCGCCGCACTGCTGACGCTGCTGATGTCACATGCCAAACTCTCGGTCGGCATCGTCTACGCTGGCCTCTGGGCCCTCCGCCTCTGCTTCGCAAGGTCGGCCAGCCCGTTGCGCGAAGTGACCGCCACCCTGCTCGTGTCGGCTGCCGCCTCGCCATTCCTTTTCAGTTCCGGATCGAGTCACCCCATGGAGTTCGCCCCCCCTCCATTTCTTTCTCAACTTCTCCGCCCGCAAGGAAACCTTCCAGGCCGCCGCTTTCTCCCTGTTCCACGGGAAACCATTTTCCCCTGGCACACTGATCGCCGCCGCAGCCGCGCTCGTCACGTTCTGCCTGAGCCACTTCCTGCCCGCATGGGCCGTCGTTGCGGCGGCGGCCCGACGGAACCTGCGACAGATCCTCAGCCACCGCCCCGCCCTCTTTTCCCTCGGAGCCATCGCAGCCGGACTCGCCGCCCTCGCGATCCTCAAAGTCGCCGGAGGCAGCGCCATCTACTTCTCCGCACCCGCTGCGTTCGTGGCACTCCCCTTCGCCCTTCCCGGATTCACGCAGTGGCTTCAGCGGGCAACCGCCAGCCTGCAGCGGGCTTCCCTGAACAGAATGCTGGCATGGGCAACCATCGCCACCTCCACAGCGACCGCCCAGTTCTCGCCCGGTGGCCACCCCCAGGCCACTCTCCCCACCGCCACCGGCGACTTCCTCGCACGCATGGAAACCATCCGGACCACCAGTCCCGCCAGCACCATCTTCAGGGCCAATCCCGGCATCACCACCGGCAACCCCATCACCGACCCCAAAGCAAGCCCCTTCGTCCTCCCGGCCCTCTCGGAACGCGCATGGACCAACCTGCTCAGGCCAGAGGATATTCCCGCATATCGGAATTACGGCTACCCGGATTGCCTCTCTCCCGAATCGACCGGAACACACGTACTGCCTCCCGTCATCCCAGCAGACCTGCAGACCGCCGATCCCTGAGCGGCTGCGCAGACGAACCTGCGACTTCCTGAAACGCTGCGCACGAATACCTCCTCTGCTGCTCATCGAATCTCCGCCGCGCTGCCACCCGGATTCGCCGGAAAGTCCAATCGCTCCCAACCCATGGTACCGGGAACAGGACTCGAACCTGCACTCCTTGCGGAACCAGATCCTAAGTCTGGCGCGTCTACCAATTTCGCCATCCCGGCATGGATGAGATTGGCGATCATGCCGTGGTGATCCGCACACGCAACCGCCAGATGGCTGCATGCGCCGGCATGGTTCGGGCTCTTGCACCCGCCCGGCATTCCTGCTAGGCGGCCTGTACCATGCGAAAGCCTCTCACCAAGCTGCTCGGATTTCTGCTGACCCGCCTTCTCCCGGCACTGGGCTGCCTGCTTTTCAGCGCATGGGCCGCGGGCGCGCTGTACTTTGATTTCCCAGCGCGGTCGCTCCGTCCGGCGGCCGCTCTGCTGTTCGTGGCGGCCGTGGTGGCGCTCGTCATCCGCTTCCGCCGCCGCCCGCTGTTCCGCTACGGTCTCATCGCCGGGCTCTGCTTCACGGTGCTCGCATGGTGGCTCACCCTCCGTCCATCCCAGCAGCGCGACTGGCAGGACGATGTCGCCCGCACCCCGTACGCAGAGATCAATGGCGACCTCGTCACCATTCACAATGTCCGCCATGCCGACTACCGCAGCCCCACCGACTACACCACCAACTGGGAATCACGCACCTACGACCTCAGCAAGCTAACTGGACTGAGCCTTTCGGTCACCTACTGGGGATCGCCCTACATGGCCCACCCCATCCCATGCTTTGAGTTTGCAGACGCCCCTCCCCTCGCGATTTCCATCGAAACCCGGAAAGAAAAAGGGGAATCGTACTCCGCTCTCGGCGGGCTCTACCGTCAGTTCGAACTGATCTACGTGGCCGCCGACGAACGCGATCTCATCCGCCTGCGCACGAACTTCCGCCAAGGCGAGGACGTCTACCTTTATCACACGAAAGCCAGTCCGGCCACGGCCCGCGCCCGCCTCATGGAATACCTCGAAACCATGAACCGCCTTCATGCTCATCCCCACTGGTACAATGCAGTCACCGACAACTGCACGACTGCCATCCGCGCCCAGCACCCCGCCGAACAGCGCACGCCATGGGACTGGCGCATCCTCGTCAATGGCCTCGGCGATCAGATGTCCTACGAACGCGGTGTCATCGATACCTCCCTGCCCTTTCCGGAACTGAAGCGCCGCAGCCACATCAATGCCGATGCCATGGCCGCAGGCGACGCGCCCGATTTCTCGGCCCGCATCCGGGCCGGACGTCCGGGCTTTCCGGCCGCGCCGACGGCCCCCGCAGCGACTCCTTGATTCCGCCGCCGCCCGCTCCCATGCATGCCATCCAGTGGAAAATGCCCACGGCATCCTCATCCGGCGCACCCTGCTCTCCGACACCAGCCTCATCGTTCACTGGCTGACCCGCGAGCACGGCATCGTGCGCACCGCCGCCAAGGGAGCCCGCCGCCCCGGTTCGCCGTTCACCGGAAAACTCGACCTCTTCTACTCGGCCGATTTCTCGTTTGTCCGCAGCCGACGCTCGGATCTGCATACGCTGCGGGAACTCGCGGTTTCCCATTACCGCGCGGGCATCCAGTCGTCGTACCCACGGGTCCTCTGTGCCGCTTATTTCGCCGCCCTCATCGACTGCGTGGCGGAACAGGACGCCCCCGTGGAAGCACTCCACGACCTGCTCCGCCGCGGACTCGACTGGCTCGATGCAAACGACCCCACGCTGCGCGCGGTCCTTTTCTACGAACGCGAAGTCGCCAGCGAACTGGGTATCCATGGCGAACCGGGAGTCACTCCGGCCGGTGCCATTCTCGCCACCTTCCAGCGTTTGCCGGATTCCCGCGCCGCCCTCCTCCGCCGCCTCGGAGGAACCTGACACCAGCTCAGCGCGCCCGCCGCCATGCGAGGTAAGCCGTGTGCGCCACCACCATCGACGGAAAGGCAATCTCGCCGGGATCAATCCCGCACGGATCAAGCCAGCACGTGCTCTCAACCGCATCCAGAGCCTGCGCTTCCACTTCCCCGGATGTCTTCGCCGTGAAGAAGAAATCAAGCACCGGATACGTCAGCCCTTTGTAATCATAGGAATTCGGAGCCGAACAGAGGAAGGTCAGAGCTTCCACCACCAGACCCACTTCCTCCATGAATTCCCGCCGCAGTCCGTCCTCGGCCGTCTCCCCTTCATCCACAAATCCTCCCGGAATCGCGAGCCTCCCCCGCGCCGGATCCTTCGCCCGCCGGATGAACAGCACCTTCCCATCAGGTCGCTCCAGAAACGCCGCCGTCGCACACGTCGCATTGAAGTAGAAGACATAGCCACACGCAGCACACTGCAGCGGCTGCCGGCGGGACGCCTCCCGCGCATGACCACAGGACGGACAGAAACGGAAGGACTCGGAAGGATGCATGACAGGGAAACGGCGGCCTGCCGCTCAGCGCCGGCCGTCGTACCAGATGCCGCACTTTTCCCGCCGACGCAAGTTCCGCCCCCCGCTCAGCACGGTCTTCAGCACAAACCAGAGATGCGATGCCGGACTGCGGAACTTCAGCTTCCGCGCCGACGTGATGAGAGGATGCGCCTCCAGAAAAACAAACCCAAGACCCTCCCGCTTCCCGATGGCCCGCAGCCGCTGACTCAGTTCCAGTTCTTCCGCGGCGTACAGTTCATGACTGAACCCGCCCGATTCCTCGAACGCCCAGCGCCGCACAAAGAGAAACGATCCCGCGGCCCACTGCCTCCAGCGCGCCAGCCGGTGCCAGTTCCGGATGAAGAATTCCGCCCCCTTGAGCGGTTCATCCATCACGAGCGCACTGCCGCCATACAGAATCCGGTCGTCGGCCATCACCCTCCGCAGATCATTCATCAATCCCGCCGACGGCACGGAATCCGCATCCAGAAACAGAATCCAGTCGCCCGAAGCTGCCGCCGCACCCGCATTGCGAGCCCGGCTGATCTGGTTGACCGGCTCGAAGACGACCCTCGCCCCGGCCTCCCGTGCCACCGCCGCAGTCCGGTCCGACGAATTGTTGTCGCACACAATCACTTCCCACACGAAATCCGCCGGACAGCCCGCACAGGCTTCCGCGAGCCCGGCCAGCGTCGCCGGCAGCAGCTTCTCTTCGTTCCACGCAGGAATGACCACGCTCAGCTTCATCCCCGCTCCTTCCGCGGCTCGGGAATGCGGTCTTCCGGACAGCGGATCTCCGCAATCGCCGCCATGATCCGTTCGCTGATCGCCAGATAGCCTTCCTTCGTGTCCGGCAGCTGCTCACGGTCAAACCGCAGCACCGGCCCAGCCACCACCGTAACCGTCGACGTCCGGAACTTCATGCTCCCATACGGCAAGGCCTCGTACGCCCCGAAGATCCGTACCGGGATCACCGGAACGCGCGCCTTCGCCACCACCAGTCCTGGCCCCGGCTGCGCAGGCTGCAGCTGCCCGTCCGGGGAACGCGATCCCTCCGGGAAAATAATCACCCGCTTTCCATCCTGCAGCATCCGGATCGCTGTCTTCAGGCCGGCAAAGCCCGCCCGGTCCTGATCCACCGGCACCACGTTGAGCTTCGGAAATAGCCAGCGTGCAAAGGGGTTCGAATACAGCGATTTCCTCGCAAGGTAGTAGATCGGCTTGTCAAAGGATGTCCCCACCAGCGGAGGATCGAGAAAGCTGACGTGATTCGAACAGATCAGGGCCGGTCCATCCTCGAAAAGATGTTCCCGGCCCACAACCTGATGATCCAGCGCCGCGCGCGCCAGTGACTTCGACAGCTGATAGCAGAACCCATGAACAATACCCATAGCGCTGCCAGCTAAATCGGAGATGCCGCATCTGCAAGCGACGCCCGGAATCCTCACGCCACCACCGCCTCATTCGTCATTACTCAGACCCAGCAGCTCAAACAGGCGCAGCGCAAACCAGCCGAGCGAGGAAAGGAAAGCCGCCACATAGGTGAGACCAGCTGCCTTGAGCACCGCATCCACCCCGTCGGTCTCCGGTCCCGGCGCAATGATCCGGCTGTCGACCAGCGCCAGCTTGGCCCGGCGGCTCGCATCGAATTCCACCGGCAGCGTCACCAGATTGAAGAGCATCAGAATCCCCAGACACACGGTCGCCACGGTCAGACCAAGTACGAATTTCCCCATGAGACCAAGCACAAGCGGCGCAATCATGACCACCCACGACGCCGTCGCCGTCGTCCGCACGGCCGCCATCCGCCACATGAGCGGAGCATACGCCTGCGCATGCTGAAACGCATGACCCGCCTCATGCGCCGCCACCCCCACCGCCGAAAGCGAGTTCCCATGATACACAGGCTCGGACAGGGCAAGGGTCCGCGACGAGGGATCATAGTGATCCGTCAGCTCACCTTCCGTCAGCACCACCTCGACATCTTGCAGCCCAGCCTCGTTGAGGATCCGCCGCGCCGCCTGCGCACCCGTCAGGCCAGACCACGCTGCCACCGTGCTGTACCGCCGGAACTGCGACTTCACACGGGAAGACGCCCAGAAGGACAGAGCCAGAGAACCAAGAAGGACAATCCACATCATATGGTTGGGTATCGGATGAATTTCGCTGAATTACGCAGAGAAAGCGCCACCTGCACGGAAAATCCGCATTACAAAGCGGAAGACGGTTTGCAGCCACTGGATGGTCCCGCCGCCCCCTGAAGGCAAGGGCCTGCCGACCGTCTTGACCGTCTTGACCTCGCACGAAAGCCGCTCCTTCTTGCGGCCATGACCATTTCCCCATCGGAGTACGAGAAACTGGGAGCCTTCTACCTCGGCCGCGAGTACGATGTTGAGGCGAAGGAGATGACGGAGTCCCTCCTAATGTACGATTCCAAGGACCTTGTGACGCACGGGGTCGTCCTCGGCATGACCGGATCCGGCAAGACAGGCCTCTGCCTCGCCCTCCTCGAGGAAGCGGCCATCGACCGCGTCCCGGCCCTCATCATCGATCCCAAAGGCGACATCGCCAATCTCCTCCTCACCTTTCCGGATCTCGCCGGTTCCGACTTCCGCCCGTGGATCAATGAGGAAGATGCCCACCGGAAGGGGAAGACGCCCGACGAATTCGCTGCCGCGCAGGCGGAACTCTGGAAAAAGGGCCTCGGTGAATGGGGTCAGTCGGGCGACCGCATCCGCATGCTGCGCGAAACGGTCGACATCACGGTCTTCACGCCAGGCAGCACCGCCGGCGTGCCGGTGAGCATTCTGGCATCGCTGGGAGCCCCGGAAGAGGAAGTCCTCGACGACTCGGAAAGCTACAGCGACCGCATCGCCAGCACCGCTTCGAGCATCCTCGGTCTGCTCGGGATCAATGCCGACCCGGTCAACAGCCGCGAGCACATTCTCCTGTCGAGAATCTTCGATTTCGCATGGCGCGCGGGCAAATCGCTCGACCTCCCCACCATCATCGCACAGGTGCAGGCCCCGCCATTCTCCAAAGTCGGGGTCGTCGCCCTCGAGGAATTCTATCCCGAGAAGAAGCGCACGGAACTGGCCATGCAGATCAATAATCTGCTGGCGGCCCCGGGATTCCAGAACTGGCTCACTGGGGTGCCGCTCGACATCCGCCGCATGCTCCACACCCCGGAGGGCAAACCGCGCATCAGCATCTTCTCGATCGCGCACCTCAACGACGCGGAACGCATGTTCTTCGTGAGCCTGCTCCTCAATCAGACGCTCGGCTGGATGCGGGCCCAGAGCGGGACCACCAGCCTGCGCGCTCTCCTCTACATGGACGAAATCTTCGGTTACCTGCCACCGTCGCAGAATCCTCCGTCGAAGAAGCCCATGATGACGCTCCTCAAGCAGTCGCGCGCCTTCGGCCTCGGTGTCCTCCTCGCCACCCAGAACCCGGTCGATCTCGATTACAAAGCGCTCTCGAACATCGGTACATGGTTCCTCGGCCGCCTGCAGACGGAACGCGACAAGGCCCGCGTGCTCGATGGCCTCGAAGGAGCCGCCGCCAGCCAGGGATCGTCCTTCGACCGCGCTTCCATGGACCGTCTCCTCGCCGGACTCGGAAACCGCATCTTCCTGATGAACAATGTGCACAACAACGGCCCCTGCGTCATGCAGGTCCGCTGGTGCCTCAGCTACCTGCGCGGTCCCCTGACCCGCTCGCAGCTCAAATCCCTCGTCGATCCCGTGCGCGATGCCATCCTTGCGGAATTCGGAGTCAGCCCGGCTTCGGCGGCCAATACGTCCTCCCCGGCAGCCGCAGCTTCGTCCGCGCCGGAAGCATCGGCGGCAGACCCTGCCCCGCCAGCCACTTCCGCCAGCGGCCGACCTGACCTCCCGGAATCCATCGTCCAGACGTTCTTCCCAGTCAGCAGTCCCTCGGCCTCGCCCCTCCCAGTGGTCTACACCCCGGCCATCCTCACGGAACTGAACGCGACGTTTTCGGACAAATCGACGGGCACCAATGCCCAGATCCCGTACCGCTTCCTGCTCCGCATCAGTCCGGAAGCCGCCGGCCTCCCGGCGGGACCGGGCGATCCCGTGGATCTGGCCGACACCAAGCTTTCGGCGCAGCCTCTGCCGGGCTCGCCTGCGTGGGCCAACCTGCCGGCCTTTGCGCGCAAACCCGCTGCCTTCAATTCCGCCCGCGACGCCGCCATTGAGCACGTCTACGCCCGCTGCTCCCTCGACCTGCTCACCTGCCCCGCCCTCGGGGAAGTCTCGCAGCCGGGCGAAGCGGAGGGCGATTTCCGCGCCCGTCTCCAGCACGCCGCCCGGGAACGACGTGACCAGAAACTCGCGGAAATCGAACGCAAATGGGGCCCCAAACTCCGCAGCGCCGAGGAAGCCCGGAACCGCGCGGCCGCCGCCTTCGAACGCGAACGCGCCCAGGCCAATGCCGCCCGCGTCAGCACCGTCGTCAATGTCGGCCAGGCCATTCTCGGAGCCCTCTTCGGACGCAAATCGACGACCACTCTCGTCTCCCGCAGCGCCCAGGCAGCCCGCGGTGCCAACCGCGCATGGAATCAGGGCAGCGATGTGGAACGCGCGGTCTCCCGTGTCGAATCCGCCGAAACCGACGCGGCCCGCATCCAGGAGGATCTCGAAAGCGAACTGAATCTCGCCCGTCAGTACTTCGACGTCTCGCAGATTCCGCTCGAGAAGAAGTCGCTCTCGCCCCTCAAGAAGAATATCGCGGTCACCACGAGCGCCCTCGCATGGATTCCCTGCTACGACGTCGGCAACGGCCAACTGGAACCCGCATGGGAGGACTGATTCCCCGCATGCGCCGACTCGAAGTCAGACAGACCCGCTTCCAGCGCATCGAAGTCTGGGGAACTCCGGACGAAACGGAATTCCGCGTCACCGGAGCCGTCCATGCATGGTGGCACCGCCACCGCTTCCTCACAGGCCTGGCATGGGACTGCATCGCCGCAGGCATTCTCTCGCACCCGGGCCAGCCGGTTTCCATTCTCATGCTCGGCCTCGGCGGCGGCACCAGCCTCCGCACGCTCCAGCACCTCCTCCCCCATGCCTCCGGCACCGCCATCGAAATCGATCCGGACATGATCGGTCTCGCCCGCGGCTACATGGAACTCGACCGCATCGGAACCCGCATCATCACCGGCGATGCCTACCGATGGCTCGCTTCCTGCCGCCAGAAGTTCGATGTCATCTTCGACGATGTCTACGGGGTAACCGCGGACGATGTCGCCCGCCCCGGCCCCATCACTCCGGAAATCGCCGCGGCCATCCACCGCTGTCTCAAACCCGATGGCATCTTCGCTGCGAATCTCGTCACGGGAAAGGGCCACCGCCGCACGCAGTCAGCCATGCGGTCGTTCTTCCGCTCGAGTTTCCCGTCCGTCCGCTCGGTGACCACGCCGGACAGCCTCAACGAATGCCTCGTCGGTGGTTCCCGCCTCGCCCCATGGCACGCCATCCGCGCCCGCGCCGCGGATTTTCCGGACAATGCGGACTACGGATTCTGGCGGCTCCTGCGCGCCCGCACGATCGGGCGGCCCGGGCAGTCCTGAACTCCCTGCCCTTGCCGGAGGTGCGGCGCCACGCTACGGCACGGCCATGAATTCAGGCGGACTGTCCCCATGGCGACTCTGCCGGCTCATGGCCGCCGCGCTCGCCACGGCAACCTCCTGCCACGCCCAGGAACTCCGCGGCTTCTGGGTCGATGCCTTCAATCAGGGCATCAAAACGTCATCGCAGGTCACTGCCCTCGTGGAAGACGCCCGCCGCGCCAACTGCAACGCCCTCTTTGTGCAGGTCCGCAAACGGGGCGATGCCTATTTCAGCAATGGCCTCGAACCCCGGGCCACGGACATCACGTCGGCCAGCTTCGACCCCCTCGCCGACCTCGTCGCCAAGGCCCGCAGCGGACCAGAACCACTCGCAGTCCACGCATGGATCGTCACCTACAATATCTGGAATCAGCAGAACACTTCGCCATCGCAGCCATCCCATCCGTTCAATCTCCACCGCGACTGGCTCACCCAGCGGAATGATGGCGTCCAGTGGGACGGTGCCAATTATGCCTTCGACCCAGCCCATCCTTCCGTGCAGGACCACACGTTCCGCGTCTGCATGGACATCCTTTCGCGCTACGAAGTCGATGGCCTTCACCTCGATTACATCCGCTACACGGATTCCGGTTCTTCCGTGGGCAGCAATCCATGGGGATACCATCCGCTGGCCCTCCAGCGCTTCCGCAGCCTCACAGGACGCTCGGATACCCCGGCCGCAGGCGACCCCGCATGGCTCCAGTTCCGACGGGATCAGGTCACTGCCCTCGTCCGCAAACTCCAGATGCACGCATGGCAACTCCGGCCATCACTCTGCCTCTCGGCGGCCACCATTGCCTACGGATCCGCTCCCTCCAGCAACTCGTTGAGCGCATGGCAGCAGCGCGATGCCTTCGGCCGCGTCCTCCAGGACTGGCGTGGATGGCTCGAGGAAGGCATCCTCGACCTCGCCATCCCCATGGTCTACCGCGACAACACCAACGCCACGCGAGCCTCGGAATGGATCGCATGGACCCGCTGGGCCCGCGACAACCAGTTCAACCGCCTCTGCGCCGCCGGACTCGGCAACTACCTCAATGCCGTCGAAGGCACTCTCAGCCAGATCAGCAGCGCCCGCGCCGCATCGGCCACCACCGGCCGCAGCCTCGCCGGACAGGTCCTCTATTCCTACGCCACATGGTGCCGCCGCCAGAACGCAGACACCACCTACACGAGCAACTACCTGCCACGGCAGGATTTCCTCAATGCCCTCAGCGACCCCGCCGCCGCCGCTGCCTTCAGTGCTTCCCCCCTCTACCCAACCCCGGTTTCCATCCCTGCCATGCCATGGAAGTCGGATCCCTCGCGCGCCCAGCTCATGGGTTTCGTCCGACTGCCCGATCCCTCCCTTTGGCCCGACGGCGCACCGGTATCGCTCAGCGGTCCACAGGGTCAAGCCATCACGCTCAAGACAGACGCCACGGGCTTCTTCGGCTCCACGGGCCTGACCCCCGGCACATGGACCATCACCGTGCAGATCCCGGGCTTCCCGGCCCGCGCGCGCACTCTCTCACTGCAGGGCGGCAAGGTCACCAGCCAGAATCTCTGGCTGAGCCCAGCCCCCTTCACGGTCACGGCAGTGCAGCACGACCGCACGCTGCGGCGCACCACGGTCACATGGAACTCCCTGCCGGAATCGCACTACCGCATCGAAACCAGCACGGATTTCGTCACATGGACCGCGGCCGCCACGGGCGTCGCATCATCCGGATTCTCCACGGCATGGACGAGCGCGGCCGACCCGCCGGGTGCTTTCCGCCGCTTCTTCCGCATCGCGGAGGAATGACGCCGCTGCATTCCGGGTTGCCCTCCGGGTCCCACCATGGCAACGCCCATGCATGCTTTTCGCAGAGTACCTGCACCGACTCGATCCCGTCCTGCTCCGCATCACCGACAGCATCCAGCTCCGCTGGTACGGCATCGCCTATGTGGTCGGTTTCTACTGCGGCTGGCTCCTCCTCCAGCGCTGGGCGCGCCGCGGCATCGGGGAACTCAAACCGGAGGAAACGGCCGACTTCATCACCTATGCTGCCCTCTTCGGCGTCCTCATCGGCGGCCGCCTCGGCTACATGCTGCTCTACAACCGCACGGAATTCTTCAGCAATCCCCTCAGCTTCTTTCACGTCACGGGCGGTGGCATGGCCAGCCACGGCGGCATCGCCGGCCTCTTCCTCTTCACGCTCTGGTGGGCCCGCCGCCACCAGCGCTCATGGACAGGCCTAGGCGACAACCTCGTGACCGCCGCCCCCGTCGGTCTATTCTTCGGAAGACTCGCCAATTTCGTGAACGGGGAACTCTACGGCCGCCCCACCACGGTCCCATGGGCCATGAAATTCCCGGAGGAAGCGACCCGCTGGGCATCGGACCCGGAAGCGACGGAGAAGTACGCGGCGCTCTCGGCCCTGCTCACGAAACACGCCCCGCCCGACGCCACGGACGAACGCAGCCTCATCCTTTCTCTCGCCCGCGAAAACGATGCCTTCGCGGAAGGCCTCCGCCCGCTCCTCTCGGCGCGCCATCCTTCGCAGCTGTACGAAGCCGCCCTCGAGGGCCTCGCGCTCTTCCTCATCCTCTTCGTAATCCGCGAAAAATGGCCGAAGGCCCCGCACGGACTGCTCACAGGCCTCTTCTTCATCCTCTACGCGGTCTTCCGCATCATCGGAGAAAACTACCGCGAACCAGACGCCTTCATCCACGGCCTTACGGAAGGTCAGTACTATTCCCTCTTCATGATCGCCGTGGGAGCTGCCTTCCTGATCTTCGCAGCCACCCGCCGCAGAGCTCAGCAGGTATCGGGCTGACGCCGCGCCACCTTCACCGTGTGCGGCACCGCCGCGGCCACAATGCGCAGGCATTCCGCCGCCCCGGATGGCTTGCCCGGCAGCGCCAGCACAAAGGCATCGTCCACCACGGCCCCAAGAGACCGCGACAGAATCGCATTCGGCAGCGACGCGAACGACCCCATGCGCATGGCCTCGCCAAACCCGGGCAGCTCCACCCGCATGATCCCACGGATGGCCTCGGGCGTCACATCCCGCGGCCCGATGCCCGTGCCGCCAGTCGTGATCACAAGCCCGCAGCCCTGCGCCACAAACGACCGCACGGCCTGCTGAATCGCGCCAATCTCATCGGGCACCACGCCCTCGGCGGCCACACGCCAGCCGAGTTCCTCGGCCACCGCCCGCACGGCCGGACCGCCAAGGTCTTCGTATTCCCCCGCCGCCGCCCGGTCGGATACCGTCACTATGCCGCACGTGATCATGACCATCAGAGTACCCTCCGCAGCACCGTATCGTCAAGACAACGGGAGTCGCTCGCAGGATGATCAAGGGTGTAATGCAGTCCCCGGCTCTCGCGGCGCGACTGCGCACTGTCGACAATCAGCGACGCCACTTCGACCAGATTCCGCAGCTCCAGCAGCTCAGTGGTCACCTTGAAGTTCCAGTAAAACTCCCGCACTTCCCGGTGCAGGTTCCGCAGTCTCGTCGCCGCGCGCTGCAGCCGCTTGGTCGTCCGCACAATCGATACGTAATCCCACATGAGCCGGCGGATCTCATCCCAGTTGTGGTAGATCACCACGAGTTCATCGACATCCGTCACCTTGCCGGACTGCCAGCCTGGAATTTCATAGCGTTCGTCAGGCGGCCGCCCGGCCGGAAACTGCCGCAGCACATCCGCCGCGGCCCGGTGCCCCACGACCGCACCTTCAAGGAGCGAATTGCTCGCAAGCCGGTTGGCCCCGTGCAGCCCCGTGCAGCCGACTTCGCCCACGGCCCACAAACCCCGCAGACTGCTCGCCCCATTGGCATCGGTCCGCACGCCCCCGCACTGATAATGCGCCGCCGGAACCACCGGAATCGGATCGACCGCAATGTCCAGCCCAGCCTTCAGGCAGGTCTGATAAATGTTCGGAAACCGCTCGCTCAGAAAATCGCGCCCGCGCGATGTGATGTCCAGATAGACGCAGGGACTGCCGGTCCGCTTGATTTCCTGATCGATCGCCCGGGCCACGATATCGCGCGGAGCGAGTGATTTCCGCGCATCGTACTTCTCCATGAATTCCCGCCCGTCCGCCCCCACAAGGACGCCCCCTTCGCCGCGCAGGGCTTCGCTGATCAGAAAGTTCCGGATGCCTGGATGGTACAGGCAGGTCGGATGGAACTGGATGAATTCCATGTTCGCAATGGTGGCCCCGGCCCGCCACGCCATGGCCACCCCGTCGCCGGTCGCCACCGCCGGATTCGTGGTGTACTGATACACCCGCCCACTGCCGCCGGTCGCCAGCACCACGCGGTCGGACCGGAACGTCACCACTTCCCCAGTCCGCTCATCGAGCACATAAAGCCCCAGCACCCTGTCCTCGGTCGCAAATCCCAGCTTGCCGGTCGTCACCAGATCGATCGCAAAATGATTCTCGAAGAAGGTGATGCCGGGTTCCGCACGCGCCCGCCCAAGCAAGCGGTCGGCAATCTCGCGGCCGGTGGTGTCGCCATGATGCAGAATCCTCCGCTGGGTGTGACCACCTTCCATGCCGAGACTGACCACGGACTTTCCGCCCTCGTCGACGGAATCGAAGCGCACGCCCCATTCCATCAGTTCCCGGATTCTCTCTGGGCCGTCCTCAACCATCCCGCGCACCACGTCTTCCCGGCACAAACCCGCACCCGCATCAAGCGTGTCGGCCACATGCGCCTCGAAACTGTCGCCCTCACCCATGACACAGGCAACGCCACCCTGGGCCCACGAGGTGTTCGATTCCTCCGCACTCCGCTTGGCCAGCAGGGCCACCCGTCCGTGCTTCGCTGCCTTCAGCGCAAAGGTGAGCCCGGCAAGACCGGTCCCGACAACAACGAAATCATAAACAACCATGGACGCGCAGATGTGACCTCCACGACGTCCCGCCTGCTCTGCGTTGCAACCCGGAATTGCCCCACGCACTCATGGCCCTCCCATCACAGGAAAATGCCGCGCAATGGCCTGCCGGACGGATTCCGCCAGCCTCGGCACGACCGCCCGCGACGCTGCCAGCTCCCGCAGCCGCAGCACCACTCCCTCCACCGTTTCATCAAGGGTCGAAGTGCCCGCCGTCACCCCCACCGCCTCCACCCCGTCGAGCCATCCCGCATCAACATCCTCAGCCGTCTCCACCTGCCACGCCCGACACCCCAGCCCCCGCGCCGTCTCGACCAGCTGCCGCGTGTTGTTGCTGTGCCGACCCCCCACCACAATCACCAGCTCACTCTCCCGGCACAGGGCCTCAAGCGATTCCTGCCGGTCCCGCGTCGGCTGACAGACCGTGTTCCTGAAAACCACCTCCGCCGCAGGCCGCAGCTCACGAAGCCGCGCCACCAGCCACTCGACCCACTTCACAGGCTGCGTCGTCTGACTCACCACCCCAAACTTCCCCACCTCCGGCAAGCCCGCCAGATCTTCCTCGCCACCCACCACCGAAGCCCCCGGAAAATCCCCCGTCAGCCCACGCACCTCCACATGCCCCGCCGCCCCGATCACCACCGGATGATACCCCGCCAACACCAGCTGCGCGAGAGCATGATGAGCCTTCCGCACCAGCGGACAAGTCGTGTCCGTCACCCGGTACCCAGCCCCCTCCCACGCCTGCTTCGCCCGATCCGAAGCCCCATGCGCCGTGATCATGACCACTTCCGTCCCGCTGCTCCCCACTTCCTCCAGTTCCCCCTGCTTCACCCCCAGCGTTCCCAAATGCCGCTGCACCACCGGATTGTGCACCAGCTCACCCAGCACCGTCACCGGTCCCTCCTCCGCCACCGCATGCGCCTTCCGCAACGCATCCCTCACCCCAAAACACATCCCATAATGCCGCGCCAGTCTGATCTTCATGTTGTTCTTTCGTTTTCTGGTTTTCACCCCCCAGGCTCTCTCCACCCCGCATCACCGGGAGGCTTTGTGATGCAAAGTTAATGATCAAATAAAAACCCGCCGCTCATTCCCTCGCCTGACGCACGATCGCTTCGAGGACACTCAGGTAGCGGTTGAAGGCATCGCGTCCGTTTCCGGTGAGGGCATAACGGGTCTGCTGACGCTGCTTCATTTCGCGGATTTCGGAAACATAGCCTGCCTTGAAGAGGGCGCGCAGATGGGTGATGAGGTTGCCGTCGGACATGCCGAGCTGTCCCTTGAGATCCTGAAACGACCACTCATGCCGACTCGCAAGCAGGGTCATGATGGCAAGCCTCCCCTTCTCGTGAATGATGCGGTCCAACTGACTGAAATCAATCATGCCCTGCGGTTCGAAAGAAACACGGCGGCCGCGTAGACCAGATGAAACAGGCCGAAGGTCAGCGCCATGAAGAAAAGCGGAGCCACCGCGGGACCAGCCAGCTGGCGCACCGATGGCAGAAACGAGAGCAGCCCCGCCACAAAGAAGGCCAGGCCAAGCCGCTGAATCGACCGCGGCGCAAATGATCCCGTAGCCCGCAGCGCCAGCCCGTAGAAAAGAATCCAGCACGAACTCACCTGCACCGGATCGCGCGGCGCAGCCTCCGCCGCCAGCATCCCCAGCACAAAGCCCGCCACCAGCGGCGGCACGAGCGCCCCCAGCGCCAGCTTCATCCCAGCCGATACAAACGGTTCCCCACGCCCGCACGCACTCCGCCACAGCATGCCCACATTCAGCAGCGACACCACCACCAGCACCACCAGCCATTCCCCCGTGAACCGCTCACTCCCCAGCTCCCCGCCCCAGCCCATCTGCCACCCCTGCCACCAGCTCAACCCCACACTCAGCACCCCAGCCACCAGCGCCGCCGGCGCAGAAATCGCCCGGTACACCGTCGCCCGCTCCATGAGCGACCGGATTGTCCGCAGCTGCTCGGCCGCCTCGCTCGCATTCGGTTCGTTCTTCATGATCCTTTCGCTTTGTGATGCAAAGTAAAGCGGGAGGGAGGCTGTGCAAGTGATTTCTGCGGGCATCCGCCGATGCGCGTCTCCCTGATTGCAAGAAGGGGTGTGCAGGGACAGTTTTGGGGGAGAGAACCGAGAACATGACGACGCCAGCACCAGCAATCCATCCGCCAGTCCCGGCGGCCGCCGCGGAACAGACCGCCGCGGGCAATTATTTCGTGGCGAACTATCCCCCGTTTTCCTGCTGGACGCAGGAAGCGGTCGGCGAAGCCCGGGCCGTGCTGCAGCGCACGCCGGCTCCCGGGAAGCCGCTGGGGATCTACTTCCATGTTCCCTTCTGCCGGAAGCGCTGTCATTTCTGCTATTTCCGGGTGTATACCGACCGCAATGCGGAGGAAATCCGCGGGTACCTGCGGGCGGGACTGCGCGAGATGGAAATGGCCGCGGAAACCCCGTACCTGCGCGGACGCAAACCCCAGTTCATCTACTTCGGCGGCGGCACCCCAT
>Ga0315909_10001516_pt1 | contig 31289 bp, 44 predicted proteins | sample LakEriMetagenome_11_FD_203527 | JGI IMG/M metagenome (GOLD analysis project Ga0315909, IMG submission 203527) | Freshwater fungal communities from buoy surface, Lake Erie, Ohio, United States - Buoy 2 MA125 | ecosystem: Environmental > Aquatic > Freshwater > Lake | place: USA: Lake Erie, Ohio... | reverse complement strand
GTTTTCATCCGGCCCATGGGGTCATATTTATCTACTTGCTAAACCAATTTTTCTGGTGGATGCCGGATTCATTGTGGTTTTGCTTTGTGTTTTAAAGGAATAATTATATTTATTCTAAAAATAGTACAATTTTAAGTCTAAGAATTGTACAATTCTAACATACCGTTAGACTAAAATAATACCATGATTCCGCTTTAATGCCAGCGAAAAATTTAGAACACCCCACCTATTTTTGTTCCAACCGTTCCAACCGCTCCAACCAGTCATATATATATATTTTTTCCTTATGATAATAATATATATATGAGGCAGTTATGCACGGCAGACCATGTCCGGAACCCGGATTTTCCGGTTGGAACACCATTCCAACCTGTGCCAACCAGTTCCAACCGAATCATTTTCCCGATATCGGGTAAATGTTCAAAATGGTTGTCCTAAATTAACCGGAATGGCCATAGTTTATTTGTTTTCGAAATGGCTGAATTGAGAATTAACCAGGCACTGACCATGATCAATACTTGCATGGATGAATTCGAGATTGAATTTATCCGCAAGGATGGAAGTGAGCGAGTGATAAAGCCAAGGGTCCGGTTGGGAACTCCGGTTAAAAAATCAGCATTGGAAAATTTAAAAGGTAACCAAGTCGGAACCAAGTCGGAACTAAGTCGGAACCAAGTCGAAAAAAAAAGTTGGGGCCACAATATCAACCGGCAGCATAACCTTTTGCTTTATGATGTGGAAAAGAAAAGGCCATTTGAAATAAAAATTGCACTTTTAATGAGTTTTAACAAAATGCTTGTGCGCTGGTCAAATGAAAAATGATAAACACCTGGTGGCTTTCCTCAATAAAAGCCGGTCGGTTATGACACTGACAAACACCAAAAATGTTCTGCGAACTAAAAACCAGGGAAATCTGGATGGTTTTAAATTCGAAAAGTTTGGAGCCGATGATAAACTGCCGGATGAAATTTTGACTGCCATTTGGGAAAATGATTTCATGCCGCAGCTGCTTCATACGGAGGCGGCATTTTTACACGGTGCTGGATTGGGAGTTTATCGCCGCCGGATTATACCTGGAACCGCAATGCTCCCGGCTAAAGAAGTGATTGAACCGGTTATGGATTCAGCAGTTGAAGACTGGATGGATCAGGTTCATATTTCTGATTATTGGCTAAAGGCTTGCATTCAATTTGTAACCGGCGCCAATGTGTACACCGGATTCAATTTGAATATTTCCGGCCAACCGGTCGAAATGAATATTTATGATTGGTCCACAGTCAGAGCCGAACAAGTCGATGAAGCCACCGGCCAGATTAATCAATATCTACTTTTCGGCGAAAGAATAGTTGATGACAATAAAATAAAGGTTCAGGCATTACCAAGGTACTACACCGGTATCCAGAATGATTACCCACAATTTATTTACCATGCCAAAATGCCGACCTCCGGTCAGGCTATTTATGGATTACCAATTTGGTATGGCGCACTGGAAACAATCAAGGTTCTGAACCGGGTTCCAAAATTTCATGGGTCCGGTATTGACAATGGTTACAATGTAAAGTATCATGTCAAGGTTCCGAGTTTATACCTGGATCAATTCGGGAGCCAGGAAGAAAAAGATAAGGCATGGCGAGATTTACAAGATGCAATGGATGACCAGCTGTGCGGAGTGAACAATGTGAACAAGACCGTAATGACTAAATTTTTTATTGACCCGGTATCGAATAAGCCATTGCCTGGATTCGATATTGTTCCGCTGCAACAAGTTAAGACCGATGAACAGTATTTGGCACTGAGTAAAGATTTTCGGGTGAATGCGGCCAGTTCAGTTGGTATCCATCCGGGTCTGGCGAATGTGGACACTGGTGGTAAATTGGGTGGTTCGGCCAGCGAAATGCGAGTGGCGGCACAATTGCACACCGCACTGCGGACTCCGATTCCACGCACACTGATTTTGCAGCCGATAAAAATCGCAATGAAACTGATGGGATTCGCTCCCGATTTATTTATTGCGCCAAAAGATTTTGAATTGACTACATTGGATAACAACCCGACAGGGCAACAAACCGTAATGTCAAATGTTACTATCTAACATAGAAGAAATAAAAGGGTATTACTCCCGGCTGAATGTTAATTCTGATTTCGAATCATTCAGTTCATTCATTGCTGATGCCACCATCAAGTACATCCAGCCGTTAATTGGTCAGGAATCTGTTGATGAAATGGAAACCTGGTATGATGGGTGGGATGGTACAACAACCGATCCGGTTGATTTGGTAAATTCAAAATTGCTGGCCCACATTCAACGGGCATTGGTTTATTACACGATGCTAGATGCCGCACCGGTAATGGCATTGGATTTGGGCGATAATGGATTGACTGAAAAAACAACCGATGGAACAACACCTGTTCGGCCATTTATATACAACAACCTGATTGAATACCTGAGTCAATCAGCGGACACCTTTGCGGAAAATTTGTTATTCTATCTGGAAAGCAATGCGGCCGATTATCCATTTTGGGATGAATCGGAATCAAGGCAGAATCAGCGAAAACTTTTTCTGGATTCCGGAAAACGATTGGTTGAGTTTATACCGATGACCGAACCACGGCGGTTTTATTTGGGCATGGTTCCAAGCATTAATAAAATTGAAACATTGGTGATCCAGGAAATGATTGGCCCAGCTTTATTCGATGAATTAAAAACTCAGATGGCAGCCGGAACATTAACCATCGAAAATGAATTGCTGGTTTCTAAAATCAGGCCAGTTGTGGCTTATCATTCGATGGTTGATTGTCTTCCGAATATGACCGTTTCCGTTGGGGCATCCGGAATTAAGGTGCTGAATGCATCCGATGTTCAGAGGACCAGAACCGTAGATGATACACAGCATGGCATTGTTACCCAATATCGGGGAAATGCCACCACATACGAGGGATTATTGCGAAAATTCCTGAATGATAATTATTCAGATTACCCATTGTTTGAAGTTCCGGTTTTACCGACAGATCCGGGTGCAGCATTTACCATTCCGGACAATACATTTAAAAAATCATTCCGTTTTTGATGATGTCTCCCGAAATTATCGCCACCATCATTGCCATTGCATTTGGTATTCTGGCATCCATCATTGGAGTATACATCCAGCTGAATGCCAAGGTTTCTGTAATCGATGAAAAAATTGCACAGCTGGAAGAACAAGGTCGGGTTGATGCAGCGGAAAGAAAGGAACAAACCAAAGTATTGCATAATCTGGCATTAAGCATTCAGCGGCTATCCGGATTTTTGGAAGCACATCAAAATTTTCCAAAATCGTGAAAAACTTAGCCATGCCCATCATTGCAATGCTTATGATGGCTGGCATGGGTGCATACATTTTTTACCGGGAAAAAAATGTGAAGCGACTCATTTATTCCAACGAAAATTTGTTGAAATTTATAACTGCAAAAAATCAGGAATCGAAAGGAGATTCCGGAGAAACGATAGTGAGGCAGCCAAAAATTGAAGTGAGCCGGGAAACGATGAATCAGCTGATGGGAGATAAGATTGATAAACTGGAGGACCGGTTGAATACCAGGTTTAATCGAATCGAGTCAATTACTGAGTTGTCGGTAAAGACAATTACCAAGCAGAAAATTTATGGTAAAGACACTGTGATGGTTTGGCACTTCGATTCAACCGCTGCACCTAAACTGGATACCGTAATGGTTTTTAGATTCAGCGATAAATTTGGGTCCAGTCAAATTACCGTAAAAGGCCGGGAAGCCATTAAAGTTGATAGCACAATAAATTCGTTTTACATAATAGAAGATCGAGAAAAATGGAAGTTGAAACACCTGTTCAGAAAAAGAGAAAAAAGGTTCAATCTGATTATCATGAACCCGAATTCCAGATTGGATACATTGAAGAACCTCAGCGTTATGCCGCGCTGAATAAGTGGTGGCGCATTTGGAATGAATTGGTATTATCGCCGCTGGCGATGCTGATTTTTTTTGCCGGGTATTACTTGGTTTATCAGCAATTTGGAGCGGAAGCCGGGTTGATTCCTCCAGGTTATTTCACCAATATATTGGCCGGAGCCATGATCATGTATCTTTCCGGCATGATGGCCACGATGTCCACTAAATTTAATTTCCCGAAATTTTACCAGATTATTTTTTTGCATTCGGGTCCATTTAATAGCCAGACCATTACCGGACTATGCATCTATTTTCTTTATTATGGATTTTCAATTTGGGCATTAACGGCCCTGTTGTAAATCAACAATTCCAGATGGATGCGCAGTGCCTACTGGATAAGGCACGGAGTCTGTTGTATGTCCGGGAACAGGGTGGAAACAACCGAGGCCCGGATGTGGAGCGAATTATAATTTTTGCCGGAGGTAAACCCGGTCAGGCATGGTGCGCATATTTCCAAAGGTATATTCATGTGAAGTGCGGCCGTCAGGCTGCATCCGGTTATTCGCCGAGTTGGTTCATTCCTGGTAGGTTGATCAAAAACAATCAGGTTCCTGGTGATGTATTTTCAATCTGGAATAACGAGAAAAGACGCATTGCCCACATCGGCATAATTGAACAGATTTTGCCGAATGGAAAATTTATCGTTACTATTGAAGGAAATACCGGAACCACCGGCAGTAGAGATGGAGCCGGAGTGCATCGATTAACCAGACCAATTAAATCCATTTATAACTTTGCCAGATGGTGGAACCTAAAAATAAATTGAATTACAGACCAGGTATTACCGGAAATTTTTGGGTCGATGTTCTGTTCATCTATTTTTCCGGAATGGGTTTTTGGACAGTAGTGTTTTGGTTTATGGCTGAAAAATTTATTCCGATGGAATCCATTTTTGAACAGGCCAATTTTTTTATGGTGCCAATAACTTTGGCATGGGTTTTTATTTATTTAGTTCATAAGGCATTATATTGGCTGGGTGGTTCAGATCGAAATCGGGAAAACAAAAATTAGTTTTCCTGAAAAATGGGAAGAACTAACTCCGGCCGATTTTATCCGGGTTGGCCACATATTATTGCATGACTGGAATCCAGGTCTGCAATATATGATTATCAGAATGCTGACCCCTACAGTGCATCCATCGGTTTGGGTTAATCTTTCCGATGATGAATTGCTGGCATTGCTGCCATTGACTGATTTTATGCAACAACCGGTTAAGTTAAAATCCATGCGATTGTTTCGCATTGGATTTCGGTCGTATTACTTACCGGATCGTGGCAATATCTTGCTGGCAGATTGGGCATTTTCCGAAAAATTGGTGAAAGCATTTTTAACAACCGGAAACGAAATTTTTTTAAACCAACTGGTGGCCACAATATGCCGCCCGAAAAAATGGTGGATTCAACTGTTTCCATTTTGGAAAAAGTTCAATCTGAAATGGAATGGTGATGTCAGGGAAAAATTCCATTCAGCAATTGCCGAGGACCGATCACCAAAAATTGCCAAGGTTCCTCTGCATCTCAGATTAATGGTAGTCTGGTGGGTAGTGCAGCTGCGGTGGGAAGTCCAGCGAACCAACCAGATGCTTTTTTCCGGCAGCGGAAAATCTGGTGGCGATTGGGTGGAGGCAGCAATGGAAATTTCAGAGCGTGGTTTATTCGGCAATTTTGAACAAACCATGCAAACACCGTTTTCGACAGTGATCAAATATTTAAACTTGCAAAACAATAAGGCAAAAAGCGCATGAATAATTTTTTGGCTTTAAAACAATATTTCCAAAGTCTGGCCGACAGTCATATTTTGCTTCAGGGCAATTTCGTTCATGGTGGTTTGTCTAAACTTCGGGCCGATGTGTTATCGAAAAAAAAATACCCTTTAATGTGGTTTGAAACCCCATCGATTGAAATTTATCATTCCGGTTCCGCAATATTGGCGAACAAGAAATCAGCCATTGTTATTCTTGGCAAGATGAATTCCAACAATGATACGGAAGAGGACCAGGATGATAATCTTGATTTATTGGAGGGTATTGCTCTGGATGTAATTGCCAAATTGCGAAAGGATGCCGTTGATGGTATTCACAAAATCAATATTTCTGAATGCGACCTCGATCCGATTGATCCATTATTAATTGATAACTGCATCGGATGGCGGTTTGAGTTCACCATTACCAATGCAATCAATATTTGTTTTAATGCCGAAAACTGGACCTGATTATGGCTTGTTACTATTCTAAAAATCCAATCAATGTTCAGGTGGTAACCACCGGGGCATTTAATACTACGGAGATTCAAATTTTTGCAAACTCCGAAAGTGGTTCACCGACATTTACCAGTTTGGGAGTTTTTCGATTCATAAGCGATTCAGCCAGCGAAGTAAACCAAGACATTGCCAGTGTATTGGATGCGCATTGCATCCGGGTGCTGAAACAATCCATTCCAAACAATGATGGTCTTTTTGAAGAATTGCTGAAACATACATTAACCTGGTATATCAGCCATCGACATTATGATTCGGGAACCTGGTCCAGCTGGACCGATGAAGACCAGCACCAAGTAATTTTTGGAGGCCGAGGTTATGAGGAGGTCGAGTCTGGTAATTTGGAATTGACAAGCCAGATGCTGCGCACCAACGATAATGATTTTGCTGCTTATGTGATTGATGGCGCATTTTATGCATTGATTGAAACAGCGGATACTTACAATTACACGGTCGAACACAGCGAGTATTCAGGTGGATTCAATGGTAGTGAAACCGATTCATTTACTACAACCGGGTTATTTTCGGTTGTGAAAATTCCAATTGGAAATCCGGCTGGAACTTATAAATCAATTATTACAATCGACCTTGGCGCATCAGAATTGACTGGAACAATTATCCATGACACCTATCCACATGAACAACAGGAGGATTTTGTTTTCCTCAGTCTGCGCAACGGGTGGCGATCATTAGGATGCACCGGTAATTTGTCGGCCATCATTGAAGTGGCGCAAAATACATATGAAACCCAGCAACAGCACGAATATTATAATAATGCCAACATATCTACCAGCGAGGTATGGCGGTCGCTTGGCAGTAAAAAATACAAGGTGGCCACCGGGTTTCTTCCCGAATCAATGATTGAACAATTGCTCCAGGACTTTTTGTTAAGTCCGAAAAAATTTAAGTGGGATGCGAATCTGGAAAAATTTATCCCGGTTATTGTAAACACAAAATCGGTCGAATACCTAAACACTGGCCGAAAAGGATTGAAATCATTTTCGTTTGAATACAGGCTGGCATTTGACAATAATCAACCATCAGCAATATGAATCTAAGTTTAATCGCAAGTGATGGAACGGAATTAGACCTGAACCCTGGAACGGTTGTTCAGGTTAATTTCTTCAATTCAATATTCAGCAATGAAGTGCTGCGAGGCAGTTATACCTATACATTTGCGATTCCGCTTTCCGCAACCAATAAAATATTTTTTGGATTTAGCGATCACATAAACTCACTGGCAACATATCAGAAGGAGTACACCGGGATGAAATTCAAATCCGGTATCATCGAAATGCCATGCACCCTATCGCTGGATTCGATTAATCAGGATGGATTTAATGTCAGTCTATACCTGGCATCCGGCCGGATGGCCGATTTGCTGAAGGAAAAAATGATGACGGACATCAGCACGGAAACAATTCAGGTTAAAGATAATATTCAATTTGCCGCCTACCGGCTGACATTGCTGGCTCCACCGGCAATGAATGATTACCTGTATGCGACCGTGCGGTATGAAACCGCCGGGCCGACCTACGATGAATATGTTTATGGCATTGAATACACTGGCCAAACCGAATCCGAGTTAATGATTGCGATTGCGGAACAGATTAATATTTACCGGCCAATAACTAACTGGAATGCCGCAACAACCTACAATGAATTTGATTTGGCGATGGATCCGGCGACCGAGGATATATATGCCAGCGATCAGGACAACAATCTGAACAATGCGATTACTGGGGCAACTTGGAATTTTCTCTGCACTAAGGCTGATTGGCCAACTAAGAGGGCAGAATATAATTCTGCGCTGGACAACCGGAACTGGTGGAAGTATGATTTGTTTTTGGCCAACAAAAGTTTCAGGGCATTTTCAAACGGTAATTCAGTAACACTGTACGAATACACCGGGCCATCCTACACATTGAATTTTGATTCATTCAATCAATTTCTTGATCAAAATAACAATGTCGGGTATTGGTCATTTCTTGGAGGTATCAATTACACTTATCCGGATGCCAATATTTACAATGATTATTTGCCAATTTACCTGACCAAAAAAGTAAAACAGGCAGCACCGGGAGAGAATTTTATTGCTTTTCCGCACCTAAATCCAACTTTTTCGTTGCATCCGGATTATTGCGGCATTGTCAATTATTGGAAGAATGGCGGTTTCTGGGGTAATGATTATGATTTCGGAGATTATCAAACCCATGCGCACTCCATATCAGTTAATGCATTATATGCTGTTCAGAAGTTACACGATTATTTGGCGAATGAATTTGATTTTTCTGCGGATATGCCAAATATTTCCGACAATACTTTAATTGTCGGACTTTATATTTATTCAAATTATTCAGCCGACCGGTTTACCCGGTTCAATTCCGGTGGCTGGAAGGAATCAGATTTGGGAGCCAATGTCTTAAATGTAAGCCAATATTTGCCGCAAATATCGATTGGAGATTTCATCAACGGATTTAGGAATTATTTTTTTCTTGGAGTCTTTTTCGATTTCTTTAGTACGAAAGTCAAATACCGAAAGTTGGCTGATGTACTTACCGATTTCGCCAATGCGTATGACATAACTGATTCCGCCGGTCAATTTCAGGAAATCGTTTACGAAAATCCGAAAGGATTTTTCCTGAATTACACAAATGATCCAGGCGATGAATTGATTCAGAAATTCACGAATGATATTTACAATAATGAATTTACATTATTGACTCCGGTGGGCGATTATGCATCATTGCCAGGATCACCCGGTGAAAATGATTTGTGCTTGGTTATTGATGAGGATCAATATTATCTGGCAACCCGAATTAACGATGCCACGATTGAATGGAAATATTTTTCCAAAAATCTGTACGGGTTAGAAATCCCGGATGATGATAATAATACTCTGACCATTTACCAACCGAAAGCATCAACATTGTTGATGTACAATGGCCCAGATTGGATGGAAGGGCCAAAATATTTTCCGGCATTTTTTATTCAATCGACAGAAATTACCTACCGGGTTGGGGATTACATTATCGATGAAAACGGTGATTATTATGAATGCCTTGTTGAGCATTCAAATCAACCATTGACCAATGCCACCTATTGGGCGGCTCGGACATTTGAATTTGTCAAATACCCGATGACGAGCATTACCCGGAATTCCAAGACATTTAAGGAAAAAACAAAATGTACTTTGAGGTTTATCTATTATGCCGGCATGATAGGTAATATCGAAGTCGGTTCGGAAGAATATCCATTTGCCACCAACGATGCATCCACATCCGGATCATTGAAATGGGAAGGGGATTATGGTTTATATCAGATGTGGGGAAAGGAATGGATTGAATTTTGCCAGAAACGCAAGCGCACATCAATTCAAATCCCAATGAATGAATCGCTATTACAGGAATTAAGACCGGACCGGTTGATTAAGATTCACAATCAATATTACCTTTATTCAGAAATGAAAACATCATTTCCGATGGAAAACGGAATGGCTCAATTAACCCTTTATTCGATAAATTAAAATGCCATCACCAAAACGAATAAGGCTGCGAGATTTACGCAAATCACCCGGTCTGGTAACGCACGAACAATTGGCCGCCGTGATTGATGCGGTGGTTCTAATTGATGAACAGACTGGAGGTGGCGGCGGTGATGGGTTACCGGTTGGTGGAACAGCTGGACAAATTTTGGCCAAAATCGATTCAGTAGATTACAATGCCGAATGGATTGACAATTTTACCAGTACGGTTAAACACGAGGTCAAAGCCGGGGTTGCATTGACTAAAGGTCAGGCGGTTTATGTTACCGGGTCCACCGGAGGTTCGGGAACCAATATGATTGTTGGTAAGGCTGATTATTCAGTGGAATCGACATCCAGTAAAACAATGGGTCTGATTGCCCAGACATTGGCTGCAAATGATTTTGGATTTGTAGTCACTGAAGGTCTTTTGGCCGGATTGAATACCAGTGCGGCCACTGCCGGTGATCCGGTGTGGCTGGGCGATGATGGGAATCTATTATATGGCTTGGCAAATAAACCATCAGCACCCAATCACATGGTATTCATTGGTATTGTTACCAGGTCGCAGTCGGTCAATGGGGAAATTTTCGTAAAAGTTCAAAACGGATTTGAACTTGAGGAATTACACAATGTGGCCATTTCCAGCATTGCCAATAATCAATTGCTGCAATATGAATCTGCAACCAGTCTGTGGAAAAATAAATCACTGGCTCAAGTTATCATTGCTGCTCTGGGTAGCGATGGAACCAGCGGCCAAGTTATTCAGACCAATGGTTCGGGGTCATTATCCTGGGTAAACAACGGTGGAAATAGGAGCAATCAGTATATTAAGGCTACTACTGGTACTACATTAACCGGTCCGGTTGGTACAGTTACCACAATGATTTCATTGCTGATTCCAGCCAATACATTTGGGTCAGGTGATGTTTTCCGAATTGTGAGCCGGTCTCAAAGATTGACTCCAACCGGGACAACCACCAATATCCGAATCGTAATTAACACAACGAATAGTCCAACATCAGGTTCACCAACGATTCTGGCCAATGGTACATTGGGTTCAGGCGCATTGCCTGGATCAATCGCCAAAACATTATCCATTAATGGAACCACAACCACAATTCCAACAACAGCGATTGGAACTGCGAACAATGATGATGAGGCATTCGGTATTAGTTTTTCAGAAATTACAACAATCGACTGGACCGTGGCTCAATATATAATTTTGGCCGGTACTGCGACCACTGGTGAGTCGCAAAAACCAGCATCATTAACCATTACTCCATTATGATGAATGTTTTATTTCAGCCTGGAATCCTAACGATTTACGGCCATGATTATTCAATAAAATCAATTGCTATTGCTGACACATTTGCGATCGATTTGGAATTGGAAAGACAAGGAAATTTATGGACAACCAGTTTTAATATCGATTCAATATCGATTAACGGGTTAATTTTTGAATCCAGCGTTGAAATGCTTGATTTTCTAAAGTCAGAATGAATATCAAATTGAAACGCAGATTGCTTACCATAGTTGCCAGCCATTTTCGGGTGAAATCAGTAAAACTATCAGGCCCGGATTCAGTGGATGTTATGATGGATTCACACGGGAACCCGGTATGGATGACTTTTTTCGCAAAAAATACCAGGATCAATGGTCAAGAATTTGCCGATGGCCAAGAATTGCTGAATTTTTTCCAAAAAGAAATCGCCTAAACACAAGATTCAAAACTTTTTTAAAATTTTTTTATAAAAAAGTGTGCAAGTATTTGCACATATCAAATCCATCTGTTTCCTTTACAACATCAAACAACAACAATTATGACAACAACACAATTATCACAGCGCATTGATGTAGTAAGCACTACTTCCTATGGCCATTTTAAAGTTACTATTGAATACCGGAATAAAAAGTATTCATGCATTACCAATAATGCACCAGCAATAGATCGTCATGATGATGATACTGCAAAAGGGCCGTATTTTAAAGGAATCTATACTCAGAAAGATGCTCTCAAGTCTTTATGGGAAGAGTGCAAGCGCAAAAACAATCTTCGTTAATATTTAATTTTTAACAATCATGAAAAAGTTTACAAAAGTAAAAATGGTAAAAACTCCGATAGGGGTTCAATACCTTGTTGAATGGTTTTACGAATTACACGGCCAGCGATATTTGGCTGATTGGGCCATTCTAAATTCATTAAAATGGTAATTACCACATATCAGATTCAGGACCGGGATGGAGTTACCCGGTCCGTTTCATTTATGAACTTGAAATTCAGTTATGAATTCAACCGGCCAGCGGCCAATAATAAGGTTGGAGATTGGATCAATGTCCGGCCCGGTGTTTCCGGCCGGATTCAAAGCATCAGACACGAATTTTATGAAAATGGGAAAAAATACAGCACAGCAAAAACATTTAGATCATGTTAAATCAATTTTCGCATCGCTTAAATCTGAGCGAATCCGACAAGGAAAATCACAGATGGAAATCGCCCAGCGAATGGGAGTGGACCGTTCTGCCATATCTAAGATGGAAGCTGGAGCCAATATCAGCATTTATCGAACGGTTGAATTTGCCGAAATTTTGGGTCAGAGAATCAAGATTACAGATGAAAAAGGATTTTAAAATTGGATTAGGTCTGAAATATTGGACCATCATGCCTCCAACCGGAAGCCATGAAAAATTTGTTCGGCCCTGGTTGGTTCGATTTCACCAAATGCACATGGGGTTTGATTTATTTCAAGATGACGATGGAAACAGTTTTTTAATGGCCACAGAAAAAGACCCGGCTACATTTTTATTTACATGTGCCGATGAGGCGATGAAAGAGTATTACAGCCGGAAAATAGAAGAAAACGAATCCAAAGTGCTGGAATTGCTGAATGAAAACAAGATTATGTACACAATGATGCATTCTATCCTATGAATGATTTTAATAAATTTTGCGCATTCGTGAAATGCACCCTTATTACTGCCGATGTAGTTCATTATTCCGGGAAGCAATTGCGATTTGATGTTAAGCATCATTTTTACCGGGTAAAAAATGCCTGTAATATGTTTGAGAAATTCATCCATCAGGAAATTGGAGAAATGGCTAATCAGGAAGATGATATAAATTCAGGCATATGCAATCTGGTTTGGCAGATTTTTGAAATGAAGCCAGAGGACCGGGAAAGATTTTTAGAATATATCAACAAATTTGAATATGACACAGGAGAATCAAATGGAAATACTGGATCACCAGTGGTCTGAAATAACCAAAATTCTTGGCCGAAAAGGCGAAGATTATTCCGGTAATGAAGATGTGTTGAAAGTTTTTCGCCAAGTTGGCCAATTGCTGGACCTGGATATGGCCGGAGTTTGCCAGGTATTTATTGCCACCAAAATTATGCGGCTCCGCAATCTGTCTGAATCTGGTAAAAATCCCAATTTTGAAAGCATCACAGACACATTGCGTGATTTGCAATGCTATTCCCTGATCTTAGAACACATTTATTTAAGTCAAAATGCCAGCACCAATCGGAAATAAAAATGCGCAGAAATATGCCGAGAAATTATACCATCAAATCTGCTTTAAATTGCCAAAAGAAGATTTTGTGGAGTTTAAAAACCATGTAGGTCCGACCGGCTGGAGTGAATTTATTAGAAAATCAATAAAACAATCAATACAAGATGAGAGAATTTTGGACAAGTGAACAAGATGAATTATTGATGGAGTTATTTTCAAAAACTCCAACCATAGACATTTGTGATAAACTGGGAAAATCCTATTCATCGGTGGCGCAGAGGGCCACCAGATTGGGATTAAAAAAGGATCCGGCTTACATATTTGAAGTAACGATGCAGCTGGCGCAGAAATTACAGCATAACGGGAAGCGTTATCAATTCAAAAAAGGTCAAGTATCCTGGAACAAAGGAAAAAAAATGCCTGATTCGGTAAAGGAAAAGGTAAAAGCGACTTTTTTCCCGAAAGGCCATCAGCCGCATAATACAAAACCAGCTGGCCATGAACGGATTTCCAAAGATGGATATATTGAGGTCCGCATCCGGGCCGGTAAATATGTTCAAAAACACAAATTGGTCTGGGAATTAGAGCATGGTCTGGTTCCAAAAGATAAGGTGCTGAAATTTATTGATGGGAATCCGTTGAATTGCACGGTAAAAAATCTGATGTTAATCAGCCGGGCAGATTTAATGAAGTTGAACACCAGGCACAATTGGCCGGTAGAAATTCAGGAGGTTATAAAGTTGAAAAATAAAATAAACAAACAAATCGATGCCAAGAAATAAGATTGAAGATTTGCGAAACCATCTGTTCGCAACACTGGAAGCATTAACCGACCCGGATAATCCGATGGATTTGGAACGAGCCAAAGCGGTGGCCGAGGTGGCCCAGGTAGTTATTAATTCAGCCAAGGTTGAAGTGGATTATATGAGGCTCACCGGAAATAATGGAACAAATTTCATTCCTGAATCAAAACAAATCGAATTAAAATGAGGCAGTGGAATAATATATCCGGTTTTGCCATCATGTTATTGATGGGCATTGCGGTTCAGATGCATGAAAAAAAAATGATTGCTGATTGGTTGTACAGTTTTTATATGTGGTTTATTGGCCCGATGCTATTATTGCCATTTTGCGCCATTTTCGTTTTATCGATTGAATCCTGGCGAGAACGATTTGAAGTAGTTATATCTGGATTGGTCGGGTATTGGATTGGTTATTTACTTTTTTTCGGCATTTGAGATGCGGTATATCCGGCCAACATCAGATAAATTTGAAGTATTGATTCCAATCATTGCAATTAAACTGGAACAGGCTGGAATTACCCGGCAGACCTGGAATCAGGATTTATGTTTAGAAATTTTAAAGCAATCCAGTAATTATAAAAATCTGGCTTTTTGTTTCATGAAAAACCAAAAAGCTATATTTGAGGGGTTAAAATGGTGAGAAGTAAATTTGGTTAATTGAAGTTGAACATAAATTCTAAATGCGGCAGTCAATGACTGCCGTTTTTGTTTGTCCTAAATGCGGTCGCAAATTGTTACGATAATTGCGACATGGCAGCACGGGAATTATCAGCCGAAATGGTTGAAGAATTGAAAGATGCGGTGGCCGCATGGATGCAGATGGCCCTGGACCGGTTGAAAAAAAATGCATCGGATAAGAAGTTAAATAATACCGGTGAATCTATTCAATCTATTGCGGCCCGGATGGTGGCCACGGCCGAGGGTCAGGTTGATGTACTGATTGATTTCAAAAATTCGGCCAGATTTGCCGATTACCGGCGCAATGTGAAATATAGTTCACTCCCTCCAGTTGAATTATTGACTGAATGGGTACTTGGGAAGGGCATTGGAAAATTTAAATATGTTCCAGGTTACCAGAATTCGCCAAAAAAATTATCTGATCAGGTTGCTGCCAGGCGCATTGCCTGGGGAGTGGCCATCCGGCGATATCAGCGAGGATATGGCCGGAAAAAACCGTGGTTTGCCAAATTGATGTATGGTCCATTGATCGCACAATTGATTCAGGTGAGCCGGGATACTATTGGATTTACATCGACAAAAATATTTGAAGGGAATTTAGACACTGAATTTTAATACTATGGCTGGAAATAAGACTGAAACCCAGATTGGGTTGAAAATAAACGGCGAGGTGGCGGCCAAAACAATTCGTGAACTCGAAAATGATGTGAAAAATCTAAACCGAGAAATGCGAATGCTGCCGGTTGGAAGTCAGGAATTTGCTGATAAAGCCAAAGAATTAGGTACTGCAACCAACCGATTGAATGAGGTCAGAGATGCAACCAGACAAGTGCGCCAACAGATGGCCAATGTTGGCGATACTGCGAAGCAGGCAAGGGCCGATTTGCTGGCTATGACTCCGGTCGGACAAATGATTCAAGGATTCCAGGCATCATTTGTAGCCATGCGTGGTGCAATTATGGCCAATGTGGCTGCGATGGGAGTAATGAGAGTGGCCATTGCCGCCACTGGTATAGGCGCACTGGTGCTGGCTGTTACTGCCTTATTTACCTATTTCACAAAAACGGAGGAAGGAGCCATTGCGCTTGAGGCCGCCATGAAAGGGTTGGGCATTGTCATGGAGGCATTAACTCAGGTGGTGGCTGAAGTCGGTGGATTTATCGTCAAAATGTTTACAAATCCATTAGAGGCGGCCAAAGAACTTGGAAATTTCATCATGGAAAACCTGATGAATCGAATTAAGGCATTCGGAGTAATCATTGATGCCATTATGAATGCTGACCTGACCAAATTGAACGATGGAATTATTCAATTATCCACTGGTGTTGAAAATGCATCGGAGAAGGCAAAAGTAATGGCCGACGAATTGCAGAATGCCATCGAGGTTGGCCGCCAATTGGCGCAATTGAATGACCAATTGGATGAGGATGAATCCAATAATTTGGTTCGAAATGCGCAGCTGGAAACCAGCATTGCCAAACTAATAGTACAATCTAAAGACCGAAGCAAAACAGATTTGGACCGATTGGCATTACTTCGGGAGGCCAGCCGGTTGGAAAAGGAGCGATTGGATAATGATTTGAGAATTGCGGCGCAAAAAACAAAAATTGCCGCCATTGAATTAGATCAAATTAAAAAGACATCAGCCGAATACGATGCCGCATACCGGAAATTTAAACAAGCAAAAGCGGATGAAATTAGGTTGCAAGGCGAATCACTGACATTACAGGAGAAAATCAGCAATCGACAAAATGCATTATTGGATGAAATAAGAGATAAAGAGGCCAAAGATCAGGCCGCCAGAGAAAAAGCAGCCGAACAGGCCAGACAGGCGGCCGAAAAACGCCAGCAACAACGGGAAAAAGCAGCGGAGGAAGCGAGAAGAAAGCAAGAGGCATTAGATAAGGCAGAACTAACCTATGCGCAAAAACTAACCGATGCCAAGGTGGCCAACATTCAGGATGAATTTGAGCGAAAAGATGCCGAAATTATGCTGGCATTTGAGCGTGAATTAAATCAATTGATGGCCCAAGGTATATTAAGGGTAGAACTGGTGGCTGAATTAGAGAAAAAACAGGATGCTTTGTTAGCCGAAAATCAGAAGGCGAGGGAAAAAGCAAAAGAGGATAAGAAAAAAGCGGACCAGGAACAGGCCATGAAGGAAGCGGAAGAACAAATTGCGCTGGATGAGGAGCGACAAAATATCGCCATTGATAGATTAATTGCCGCCGAAACCATTAAGGAAGAAAAACAATATCAGGTTAAAAAAGCCGGGTTGGAACGGAGGCTCAAATTACTGGTGGATGCCGGGCAGGGTGAAACCACCGAGGCCAAAAAAATCGGATTGGCCATCGAAAAACTGGATGTTGATCAGGCGAACAAACGGATTGAATTGGCTAAAAAGACCAAAGCCACCGAGGAACAATTAAATGCGGCCCGATTGGATTTGTTTAAAAACACAGTTACTGGTATTAAAGCAGCATTGGCCGAGGATGAAACCAATCGCCGGAAATTTTCTGGCATTATTAAAGCATTGACCATCGCCGAATTGATATTATCAGGGACCAAAGAAATTCAGGGCATCTGGTCAAATGCCAATATGAATGCGCTAAATGCAGTGATTCCTGGATGGGGTCCGGCATTTGCGGCCATTCAGTCAGCATTTGCCGCCACCAGAACAACCTTTGCCGTTACTAAAGCCGCCGGAGTTACATTTGAACAAGGTGGAATGATCACTCCAAAGGGCGGTTACCTATCCAGCGGAGGCCGACATAGCGAAGGAGGCATTCACCTGATGGATGGCCGCAATGGCCAGCACTTGGGAGAGGTGGAAAGGGGTGAATTTTTAACTGTATTCAGCCGGACCGCATACCAGAATAATAAATCAACGATTGATGCCCTATTAAATGCCAGCCTGTACCGTGGCGGTGCGCCGATTGAGGGCCGTAAATATGCCGATGGCGGTATGATTGATCTGGGAACCAAGTCTGGACCAGGAGGCGATTCTGCCGCTGTGAATGCGACACTGGCTCAAGCGCAGATTGCCGAAATGCGAAGATTGAATGAAGCATTTTCGGCATTCCCCAAACAATTATCAGCGGTTGTGGTTTATGAGCAAGCACAAAAACAGCAACAAGAAGCGGCCCGAATTGAGAGCCGAGCCAATGGATAAAGTTTACATATCCTAAATATTTACCTTATTTGTAAACCACAGTCATCATGGCTGTGGTTTGTTTTTATATTTAATTTGGAAACTGAAAAAAACTGAAATAAAGTTGCAGAAATTTAAAAACAACAATCATGGCAATTAGGCGAAAAGATCGGCCACAATATTTGGCCGAATTAAATGAGATTCGGCAGAATACCTTTTTTGGATATGCCGACAGGGTAGTGGATAACTGCCGAAAATCAGGGAGAGAGGTAAATCGAAAAGTGGTTTACCGGGTAATTTCCGGCCAACTAAAGGATCAGTTTATTTTGGATAAAATAAAGACCGTTTTGGCCGAGGAAATATGAAACAGCAAATTAGTTTTTTTGAAGGTGGCATTCAGGTTACCAAACCAACCCAGACCGTAAGCCTGGAATGGGCAATTGATTATATCCGCAACGGAAAAGGTTATGCGACCATCCGGCCAGTTCGGGTGGAAACGGATGAAAAAAAGAAAAAGGAATTGAAAAAACGATGTTCCTATTTTACTTTTTCCGGCACTTTTTCAGCCAGAAACGCAAATAGCCTGGTCCAGCATTCGGGGTTAATTACTCTGGATTTTGATAATGTCGGAGATGTGGAGGCCGTAGCCATGCAGCTGATGGAAGACCGTTACATTATGGTGATGTTCCGCTCCACCGGAGGCGAAGGATTGAAAGCATTGGCAAAAATTGACCCAGACCGGCATCTGGAATCGTTTAATTCGCTGGCCAAATATTTCTATCATAAGTACGGATTGGAATTGGATGCATCTGGTAAGGATGTTTGCCGGGCCTGTTTTGAATCCATTGATGAAAACATTTATATAAACGAGGCATCCAGCGTTTATTTGCCTGATATAGAAATGGAGGTGGATATGGAAACCGGTGAGGTAATCGAATCGGTTCGACAATTCAAGCCATTCCAGCCGGTTGATGAAATGGAATATTTGCGTGGTATCGCCGATCAGGTATCGGCCCGAGCAATTGACCTTACATCAGGTTATAATGAATGGCTGAAAATCGGATTTTCGCTGGCCAGCCTTGGAGAATCCGGTCGATCATTATTTCATCAAATAAGCCAGGTAAATCAGGATTACAATCAAAAGGAAACTGACCTGAAATTTGATAATTGTCTGCGCACCACTACATGGAGGGAACCCGGTTATTTTTTGGGCCAGGCAAAAAAGGCTGGCTGCGATATGCGTAAATTTCTCCGAACCGAATTGGTTGGTTCGGAGAAAAGTAGGGAGAAAAGTAGGGAGAAAAGTAGGGTGAATTCGGAAGAACAAGAAAATGATTCAGGCCAGCAAATCAGTAATGTTCTGGCCATCCGCTGGCCGGTAAAATTGACTAAATCAGAGGAAGCCGAATGCGGCGAGTTTGTCCGGAAATTTGGGTTTCTCAGCTGGAAGAATATCACTTACATCGGTAAAATCCGAGATGGGGAAATGACATTTGAAGCCAAATCCAATTTCTCGATGAAACCACATTACCTGGTTACCGATGAGGAGGGAAACACCACCAGGATAATCGAGTTTACAAACATCAAAAACGAGCGGAGAATTGACCACATTACAACCGATGCATTTGTTTCCGTGGATGCATTTGCCAAGTATGTGGAGCGTGGTAATTTCTGGTCGCTATTTGACCGCCGGGAATGGGTTAAAGTTAAATCATGGCTGTACGAGGTAACACCGGCGGCCAAAGAAATCAGCACATTGGGCCAACAGGAAGATGGCTTTTTTGCATTTTCCAATGGCATTTTTTCAGATGGCAAATTTCACGAAATCAACAACCTTGGAATCGTGAATCTGAAAAAGAAAAACTATTTTTTCCCGGCATTATCAGACATTTATCGCAACAATCGAATGCGCTATCAGTCGGAGCGTGAATTCATTCATGTCGGGCGCAATATCGCATTCAGCAGCTGGGCCGAATTATTTTGCAAAGTATATGGCGAAAACGGCCGGATTGGATTGATGTATTGTTGCATGGCTATGTTTTCGGATATCGTCTTTAAAACCGATGGATTTTTCCCGATGCTTTATCTGTACGGAAAACCGGAGTCTGGGAAATCTACCATGGCATATTCCATTTTGTCATTGCTCCACAAAACTGAGGGCAAATCCGTAGGATCAAATATCAATTCAGTATCGATGGCTGCATTGTTCCGGAAATTGGGTCAGGTGCGGAATGGCATGGTGTTGCTGGAGGAATACAACAATGAATTGGACACTAAGCAGGTGGAAATCCTAAAGCAAATCTGGAATCGTGATGCCTATCTGAAGGCCGACAGCAGTCAGTCGAACACATCCAACCGCACGGTAAGCCACCAGATTGAATCCAGCGTGGTGATCACCGGCCAGCATTTGCCGGTGGCTGATGTGGCACTATTTACCAGGGTTATTCTTTTGCAGTTTTTCAAAAATGATGGATTTTCAGAAGAAAGCATGGAACTTATCAGCGATCTGAAATCGCTGCAAAATGAATCCCTTACTCAAATTGCGATTTCGATTTTGAAGCACCGGCCGGAAATGGAAGAAAACTACGCAACCAATTACCGGCAATGGAAAAAGAAATATGCAAAACGATTTGTTGGTACGAATGTCAGCCGGATTGGCCAGCATTGCGCCATTGTGATGGCAATTTATCAGACATTATCCGGAAAATTGAATTTTCCATTTCTGGAAAACGAATTGCAGTACAGTCTGGAAAAAATTGCGGAGGCACAAAACGGCATGATGCAGAATTCGGAGGAATCCAGTCAATTCTGGGAGGCGATGGCCTACCTGGTCCATGCCGGAATTCTGGATGAAAATCGGCAATTTACATTCAGAGAATTGCAGACCATTGCGGTTCGCCGTGATGCCGCCAAATCCGAAAGCATTGTGCAGTTTCCGCAGCTGACAGAAATGATGTTTATCCGGTTGAATCAAATTCAGCCTGTATATGCCAAAGAAATGCGGCAGCGAGGCCAGCGGTACATGGATTCGGATACACTGCGCAGTTACCTTAAAAATTCACCGGCTTACATTGGCGAGAAAAAATCGATGAAATTCGGGGAATCAAATTCATCCGCAATGGTCTTTAATTATACCATGCTCAAGGATGATTTTGGGTTGCGGAAAATCAGTTATATGAGCGATACGAGCGAGAGCCAGTTATCCGTTCCGGATGCGGTTGAAGTAGAAATTTCGGATGACCGAAATTATGTTCCATTTTAAATTGCTGGGTATGATATATCATTCACTAACTATAATTATACCCATAAGGTATGATAAGTCATTCAAATAAATTGCACATAAACTATGCCAGACATTTCACTTTGCAAAAACAAAATTTGCCCACTATCCGAACAATGTTACCGATTTAAGGCACAACCGGATGAATTTCGGCAAGCCTATTCTGAATTCGAACCGGATGATGATGGAAATTGCGAATTTTTTATTTTAGACAAAAACATATTTACAAACGATTATGAAAGCGATTTTGAAATTTGACTTGGAAGAACCTGATCAGCGTCAGAGCCACATGAGGTGCATTAAAGCATTGGACATGGCTTTGGCGATAATGTACATCGGTAAAGTAATTAACCGGGCATTGGATACATCCGAAAATGGAAAAACAATCGATGGAATTAATTTGCAAACCGAGGTTAATGATATATTGCTTGAACTGGATATAAATATGGATTCACTTATAAGTTAATATGGAAAAGCAATCAGCGGTGGATTACTTTATGAATTCAATCCCGATGGATAGCTATCCATCAGAATTTTGGAGAATTTATAATAAGGCCAAAGAAATCGAAAAACAACGATTGGATCAGGAATTTAATTGTGGATTTACTGAGGGGTACAATCAGGGTAAATATGGTGAAGAAATTGACCAGGAAGAAAACAACTATCAATAAAATTATGCCAAAACAAAACGAGAAGACTAAGACCGCCGTTGATTGGATGTTTGAAAAACTATGGGAAGAGCCAAAGGATAAACTCACTTGGCAATCCATAATTGATGCGGCCAAAATAATGGAAAGGAACCAATTAATAAATGCATATCGCCGAGGCATGAATTACCCTCATGTATTGGGAGGCGATTACAATGAACAATCTGAATCTGAAAAATTTTACCATTCAAATTATGGAGGCTGAAAATGAAATTCAAAAAATAAATGTTTATCTGTGCCACAACCGGCACTATACATTTACGAGCGAACCGGTAATACCCGAATGGACAGCACCTTTTAAAATCAGTTGTTCAAAATGCGGAGATAAAGCAGAATCGTGTTATTTTCCGGAAGGAATTCAGGATCGTTATGATTTAGTCGAATTAAAATTTTTCCGGCCATCAGATTACAGGCAAATTCAACACAGTCTGGAAAAATTGCGACCTCATCGGGCATGGACAATTGGAGATTGCAAAAGAATTTTGGATAGTTTACAGATAACGAAACAATTTTTTTACATAAAAATAAAATGAAACGGGAAAATATTGGTAGAGCGATGCAGATTGAATCAAGATTGCGACTATTGGAAACCTGGATCAAATTATTGGACCAGAAAAAAGATTTGGAAATAGTTATTCATTATAATTCAGAATCAGATGATCCATTTCAAATTAGAATGGGTAATGATTATGATTTAAAAAATGGCCGGATACTGATGGATGAACAGGGTGAATCATTTATCAATCATATTCAGGATTATTATAAAAAGGAACGAACAATTTCACTTCAAGAATTAGAGATGTTATGAGGAGATTTTCAGATTTAGACATGAAATTACTGGAAAGGGAACTTCGGGTTCCTCGATACCATAAACGGATTGTTTATGTTTATTACCGCAATTCAAAACCGCCATTTCAGAAATATGACAAAATGAGATTTTGGGCATATACCCATGCTGAGGAAATCGATTACAGAAATCGTTTGCGAGATTTGGGATGGAATAATTTCTGCCGCCATTGGCGATCACCAAAAAAAACACCACCGGAGGGTCATTATGCAAAACAGGAATCCTTTATCAGGCCGCCAAAAAAAATTTGATTTAGAGAGTTAGGTGAAAAAACACAGCTGGGCATCCCGGCTGTTTTTTTTTAGATTTGTGGCAAGATTTGTATTCATGATTGTTTGTTTTTTTTGATTAAAACGGCCACCATTTTATGGTGGCTTTTTTTTCCTAACTACAGCAAAACACCATTGCCAATTTTAAGGCATGAAAACAAAAAAATCAGAACCGGCCGCCAAAAAATCATTTGGCCGCCGCCGGGAGGGCAAGCACTCAAAATTTGCCGGGCCGAAAAATAAATCAGTAAAAAAATATAAAGGCCAGGGCAGATGATAGTTGAACACCGTGAACATTATGATTTGATGATTGGCGAATCCAGCCGATCCATTTTTGATTTTTTTTCGATTGAGGCCATGCACGGATTAAGCCTGGATGAATGCATCCGGCATCCAGAGCCATCGACACCAGGAACACCGGGAGTTTATATTCATGGCTGGGCGAACTTGAGGCCAGACAATGGATTTCCATTTTTGTTTTTGAATTCATTCAGAATGGTTGGTGATTACCGTGATGCACTGGCAATTATGCATGAAACCATGCACATTGCCTGGTTGATGTTTGACCTGGAAAAAGAGGAGGAAGAAGCAATCAGCTGGGCCGAATTGGAGGCAGAATGGATTTACCAGAATTACTTTTTAAAATCCAATTTAGCCGAATGGTTTTAATGTAAAATCTTGGAAAAGTACAATTTTCAAGAAATTAGATTGGGGCAGTAATTTATCTAAATCACCAGGGTTAAATGCACAGATTAACGGCAAAAATGCCAAAATGCCGTAAAAAACCGTTCCAACCAAGTGTGCAATATTTTGCACAAAGTTGGAAAAGTTGGACCGGCCATTCCAACCGTTATTTTGTTGATTTAGAATTGGTTTGGTTTCATTGCTAAGGTTGGTTGGAACGGTTGGAACGATTTTAGGCCATCGAGCGTCAAAGCGTTTCAAAAAATCAAATTTGCGGTATCAAAAATCGTTATAATTTTGTCCTTGCCAGACCGGCTTAGAAGCGACCTAAATAATTGATAATTATAGTATTTATGTCCTTTTTAGTCCATCTTTGCGGATGGCATTTTACCTATCAAATTACCGATCATGAAGCTGCATAAATTACCCTGTAAACCTTATGTCCGGAAGTATGTTGCGCCTGACCTTTCCAACCGGGGTGTTTTGCGGATAAAAAACCGAGTGGTGCGTACCATCCGAGATAAAACTCAGGTCACCAAATTCTTTGAAAAGTGCAATGATTCTACCTCATTCATTATGGTTGAAATGAATGCGGCAAGTCTTTACACATTGTATTCACTCCACAACACATTGGCACAGGAATTCAGGGATAAATTATTCAGTGTAATGGCTTATGCAGTACATAAGGGCATACCAGCCAGAGAAGCGGCCCGGGATTTTTTGGCGATGTATGGAATTACTCCCGATGAATATGATCTCGATTCAGCATACCGCACCTGGCAGCGGCGAAAGGATAAATATCTGAATCCGACTAAAGTCCGCAATCCGGATCAGGAATTACCAGTTAATTTGAATCAAGTACAATTGAAGTTATATGAACTTGGATGATTTAATCGATGGTGCGGACACCATTTCCGGGTGCGATGTAGAAATCGCCGGGATTGATGAACTTTATTTGATACCGGCTGACACCAGCCAGATATTCATTTTTGAGCCGGAAACCATCACAGACATTATTACAGATGCCACGGCCATTGAAATTGATTTCGATTATCAATCATGTAATTTCAAAAGCCGGATGCGACTTACTGATCCAGGTGTAAATTATGATAACAGCCTGACTTTTCGAATAACTAAGGAAATAAGTGAATGGCTATTTCAAAATAAGGAACGGCCATTTTTCATTGTGTTCCTTAAAGGATTTCAATGGTATGTTACTGGATCCAATGCATTGCCTTATTACCTTAATTACGAATATATAACTGGCAAATCTCCGGGTGAGGCTCAGGGTTATGATGTTGAACTAACATCCAGCCAATTACGGCCGTTAATTAAGTACGAACCACCGGCTCCACCGCCACCGTAATCATTGCCGCAAGTCCTAATAAATACCTGAATTCAGATTGGATTTTTGCATCATGAATAATCGCCTGATTCGGGTAAACTCTAAAGGCTGGGCCACCAGGTCTATTGCCGGGATGCTGACTGGTTCAAAAATTGACCATGATAAAGGCATTCTTTACGATGTAGTATTGTGCCAGGCAATGCAGCCAAGGGGTGCAGCTGGCGAATCATACATTGAAACGGAAACGGAAGTGCTTCCGGTAACCATCAAAACTCCGGTGGAATTTATTACCAAATTAGTTAAACTGGCAAAATCCCATGGCGAAAATGGCCATCAGGTAAGATTCGGCCATCCGGGAATGTGCGACCAGGTGCTGGGTACTTATGCTGGCCGTGCCAAAAATATCCGACTTCGTGGTAATCAGGCCATCGGAGATATTCACCTATCCCCAGCAAGTGAAAATGCTCCAGGAAAGGGCAATTTAAGACAGTATATTTTGGATTTGGCCAGCGAAGACTCCGAGGCCATCATGATGTCGATTGTATTCACTCCGGGCGATCACTGGTACATTAATGCCGATGGTGATCGTGAAATATGGACCGGAGATGAACATCAGGTAAAATACATGGCAGAATTGCCGGATACTGATCGGGTAATTTTTGAAACTGTTGTAGATTGGCATTATACCGATTTTGTCGATCAGGGAGCCAATACCACGGATTTATTTCGTGATAGCCGAGGCAATGAATTATTATCCGATCGGGCATTTCAATTTTTAGACACAAATCCGGAAGTATGGGAAATTCTGGCCAATCAGCCGGAAATTGTTGAGCGTTTTTTAAACCGTTACGAAAATTATCGAAACTATAAAATGAATAAGACCGAAAAAAAAACCGGCAGCCTGTTACAGAGGGCCAAGTCGGCACTGGAGGCAGTTTTTGCCGTTCAAAAATCAATCGATGCCACTACCGCAGACGGCGTGGCCATATCTATTCAGACCGATGCCGAATACCCAGCCGTGGGTGATGTGGTATTCATTGCTGGCAGCACAGAAACTGCACCAGCTGGTGAGCATACACTGACCGGCGATTATGATGGTTGGGTGATCACTACTGATGAGGCTGGTGTAATTACGGCCGTTGTTGAACCAGGTGGCGAATCTGTTGAGCCAGAAACTGCTCCGGTTATGGAGGATGTGGTGGTTGTTGAAAATTCAGCGCAATTGGAAGAGGCCAACCGTTCAATTGAGGCTCTGGTTAATGTAGTTGAAAAACAGCAAGACATTTTGGATAGCCTTACTGAATCAGTAAAGAGCCTGACCAGTCAGGTAAACGCAATGCGCAATGCGCCATTGGCAGCCCGGGTATTTGCCAGCCAAGATGTGAATGTATCAAATCTTCGTGGCAACGATGCTGACCTGACTCCATGGGAGGCCGAGCGTCGCAGGATCATGTCCACTAAAAAATAAGTAGTTAAAAATTTAATCCATATAAGTAAAAATGGCATCAGTAAACATTACCGCATTAAACACCGCCCTTGGTGCTTATGCCCGGCAGAACAAGGTTGATATCTTCAACAAAATTCTGCGTGAATCAACCGCCCAATATTTCACCACAGTAACCGGCGCAATTGACCAGTTACCTTTGGCAAAATTGGTTACCGGTTCAATTTTGAAACCATATGCTCCCGGTGGTGGATTCGATCCAACCGATGATGCACTCCAGTTCGGCGCACGAATCCTGAATGCCCGGCGCATATCTGCCGATGTGGAAGTTGTTCCTCTTGACCTTTACAATTCATGGTTGGGTCAATTGGCTGGCGCACCTCCGGCATCTCCATTCGACATTCCATTTGAACAGTTCATTATGGATGCCATCGCCAAGCAGGCGCAGGATGATCTTGAGGGTGCAATCTGGAATGGTCTTTACGATAATACCGGAACCACCTCCGTTGACACAATGGATGGTATCCTCCAGTTAGTTAAGGCTGCTGTAACATCCGGCGAAATCCCCGGTGATAATGTAAGCACCTACACTGCGATAAGTTCAACCAATGCATTGGACCAGGTTAAATTGGTTCGCTCAAAAATCGCTCCTCAATATCGCAATAAGCCAATGTATTGTTTCCTCAGCGTGGCTAATTTTGACAATTACATGGACGATTACCAGGCATCTGTTGGTTCCGTAGTATACAACCGTGATTACAATCAGGTGTTAATCGAAGGAACCCAGACTCAGCTGGTGGCAATCCCTGGAATGGTTGGTCCTGATTCAGACCGCATCTTGATCACTCCAAAGGAGAATCTGGTTTTCGGATATGACATCGAAGGTGCAGCCTCTAATATTATCACTCAGGAGTACAACCGTACAATCAAGGTGATGATGGATTTCCGTGCCGGTGTAAACTTCCGTGATGGTGGTGTAATCTGGTGCAACGATAACGAGTAATCACCTTAAACTGAACATAGATTATGTGTGTAACTCTAATTGATATGTCCGCCAGCTGCGAGAGTGCAGCTGGTGGTATCGCCCGGCTTTTTGCCATCAAATCTGAAGATGTGGCCAGTATCGCCGCAATCGATGGAACTAGCAAAAAAGTTCCTCAATCTGGTTTGGTTTTTTCGCCAACCGGTGTGATGCGTGAATTTGATTTCGTGAAAAACTCCGAAGGTGGTAAGGCTGGTATTGATGAGAACGATATCGGAACTCCTCAATCACCGGCTTACGAAACGATTGTAACGATGGCCGTTAAGGGTAACTCAGCTGTGAACCGTGCATACCTGAATGAGGTTCGCCAGGGATTTCGTGGTGTGCTTGCCGCTGTGATGAATACCGGACAGATTTTCCTGATTGGTACTCCAAGCACTCCGGCAATTCTGCGTAAGTACAACCGCAAATTTGGAAACGATTTGGAGGTGGCCAATGTTCAGGAACTTGAATTTTATTTCAAGTCTGCCACTGGAATGGTCGAATACGATGGCGATGTCGATGATTTGCAGACCGTAGGTCTGAATGACTAACCGATAATTTTTCGGTCTTAAAAAGAAGGGCAGCAATGCCCTTTTTTTTGTGCCATGGAATTAAACGATCAGATTAGGGCATGGCTGGATTCCAGCGATAAGGATTTTTATACCGGGTTGTCATTGCTTCAAAAGGTGAGTAGAAACAAGGTTCTGGTAATGAACCTTGGTAAAAAGCAAAACCATAAACACCTCGATAAAATCAACTATGAGTTATCGAACTATTTAAAGGTTAATTACCAGCCGATTAAGCCAGCGGAGCCAATTAAGGTTGCCAAAGAAAAACCAATTGAAACCAAACCCATCGAAAAGACAGAATTTGATTTCAATTCACTGCCTGATCCGGTTCAAAAACTATTTACCCAAAAGCGTAAATTTTTCATGGAGCGCAATAAATTAAGCCAAGAGGTTCAAGATGATACTAAGGACCAGACCGTAATACCAAAATCGGTTCAGGAAAAAGTTAAATGCATTTTGGAACTGGATGAATTTATTAAAGCAGTAGATTCAAAAATTGAGCATTATTGGAAGTATGGCAGTCTTCCGGTTAAGCACGATGAAAAACCGGATCAGGAACAACGGAAAAACTCGATTGCTGAAATCAAAAAGAAAATTAACAATCAAAAGACCTATGTAACCAAGGCCCGGCAGAAATTTGAAAGGCATCCGGAAAATCTTCGGTATGCCGAGGATTATCAAAAAAAACTCCATGAACTTAAAGAACTCATTTACCAGCGTGATGCATTATCCGTTCAGACATCTGTTGAAGATGCTGATTCGGCATGATTTGCCACAGCTGGATTTATATTTTGCCGGGCATCCAGGCGATTTATATGATCACTTGAGGACATCGAGTATCAGAGGAATTCATAAATCGGAGGCCATCTTTTTTTTCTACATCACAGGATACGATAAAAGGCGGAAAAAGCCGTTTTTGTGCATCAATATGAAAATGATGGAGGGTGATTATGATTTGCACCGGGTTTTGCGCACTGGCATTCAGGAAATCGATGAATTCATGATAATAAGCCGAGAAGATTCGGTTTTTGAATCATTTGCCTTGGCCACTGACATTTGTCAGCATTTAGGCATACCGGTTGCATTCGGCAACCGGTCGCAAAAGCCTTAATAATCAATTATTATATTTGGGCAATGGAAGGCGCAAAAATTGACCGTTATCGGCAAATCGTATTGGGCATTATACCTGGCACAGCCAAACAGCGTGAAATGCTGGTGAAATACAGGCATGGTTTTTCACTATTATGCGAAGGATGGACCCCAATGCAAGTGGCGCATGAATTGATGAAGGAATTTGATTGCGGAACCACGATGGGATTGAGAATTGTCCGGGATTCAATCGCCATTTTTGGGGATGCGGCCAAATTCAGTAAGAAAGGTATGAAGGCTGCGAATTATGAAAGGCTGATGAAACTGGCGAAAAAATGCGAAGAACGAGGCGAGTATGGCACGGCCAGATTGCTGATTAAGGATGCAAATGAATTGCTGGGATTGGTTGGTGATTCAGAGGAGCATCTGGAAAACAATGCAGAATGGATGCGGCCAGATGGATTCGTAATTATAACGGATCCGGCTGTTTTGGAAAATGCCAATAAAATTATCACGGTTGAATCGGAGGATGCAGAGATAATCAACGATGAAGAAACAACAAGTCCAGATAATTTATCTGACTCCCAAACAGGCTGAGTTTTTAAATGCCAGGCAGAAACGCAAGGCATTAATCGCTGGCCGTGGATTTGGAAAAACCCATGTGATGGGGCATCATGTTTACCGACTGTTCAGAAATTTACCGACCGGTAAATCGCTGGCAGTTTCATCCACTTATTACCAGCTGCTGACAAAGACTTGTCCGGAAATGGAGTCTGCCTGGAAGGAATACGGATTGACAGAGTGGGATGATAAGAAAAAAACTGGACAGTGGGTTTTTGGGAAACGGCCACCTGGTCATTTCGCCCGGCCGTATAAAATGCCAAAGAATCCGGAGTATTGTTATTTCTTTATTAATGGCCATGTAATCGAGTTGGGAAGTCTGGAGGTAAAAGACCGATTTAGGGGTGGCAGTTACGATGCATTGTGTGGTGATGAATCGGCATTATTTAAAGAGGATGTCTGGAATAAAATATTTGTTACATCAGTCCGTGGCCGCACCATCGGACCAGGTGCATTCGACCCGAAAATAAATTTTATGCACCAAAGCATCTGCCATTTTACATCTGCTCCATGGTCTCCGGAGGGTCAATGGGTTTTTAAGTGGGAAAAGTTGGCTCAGGAGATGCCGGATAAATATTTCTTTATGTCTGGGAAAACCACGGATAATCTGGCAATTCTTGGTGAGGATTATATCGAGAACCTCAAAAATAGTTTATCGCCGCTGGAATATTATGTTGAGGTACTTAATGGCCGGATGGATCGCCAACCAGGTGGCGGTTATTACCCATCGTTCAGCGAAGAAAAACATACCACCATTATTACCTACGATTACGATTGGGATTCGGGTGGCCGGATGACCATCAAAAGAGATTCGTTTTTGCACCGGGATAAACCATTGCTGTTATCGCTGGATTTCAACATTACATTCACCTGCATGATAATTTGCCAGCAGATTCCCCAGGCTCAGTTTACTGAATTCCGGATATGCGATAATTTGTTTTCTAAGCCGGATCCACTGAATGATAAAGATGGCGAGATGTTGATCGATCGGTTGGTGGACCAGTTCTGTTCCAAATACCACCACCATCCGATCAAGGTAGTTGAACTGTATGGCGATGCATCAGGTAATAATCGGCGGCTGGGTGCGCCGCCATTATTTGAACAGGCAGTAAGTCGATTGCGCCATCATGGCTGGCAGGGAGTCATTAAAGCATCCAATCGGTTACCAGGTCATGAGATGCGACATATATTGATCAACAACATACTAAGGAGAAACGATGCACGATACCCGGTATTGATGATTAATGCGAACCAATGCAGAGCATTGATCATGTCCATAATGAATGCACCAATCCGGGATAATTATACCAAGGATAAACGCAGCGAAAGCCAGAACATTCAACAGGAGTTTGCGACTCACCTGAGCGATACATTCGATTATATCCTGGTCAGCCTATATGCCGGAGTCATGGCCAGCGGAAGCGACAGCATCTGGTCCAATATCATGCCGGTGCGGTAAGGCATTTATCAAAAGCAACTTTTCATATAAGCCGACAATGCTGAAATGCGTTGCCGATTGTTAAAG
>Ga0315909_10001515_pt1 | contig 31303 bp, 25 predicted proteins | sample LakEriMetagenome_11_FD_203527 | JGI IMG/M metagenome (GOLD analysis project Ga0315909, IMG submission 203527) | Freshwater fungal communities from buoy surface, Lake Erie, Ohio, United States - Buoy 2 MA125 | ecosystem: Environmental > Aquatic > Freshwater > Lake | place: USA: Lake Erie, Ohio... | reverse complement strand
TGGCTACAAATGACGCAAGAGTGATGACGCCAGAGATTGTAAAGATCGCACTAATCGTCGCTCGAAACTGAGCGATCGGTAAACCTCGTCCTTGTAATGCGAAAACTAACGGCGGCCCGTTGGTAGATAAAGACGATGACAGAGCTCCGCTCAAGAAACCGGAGACGATCTCTATGCGAGGGCTGGAGTGCCTGAAATTCGAGTTTCGGGCCAAGAAAAGAACCGCCAAGAAGATCCCTGCCGCTAGGCATCCTTTGAGAACCCGTTCATCAACAAGGTTAAAAACCAAAAGACCAAAGGGAATGCCGAAAAGTGCTGACAAAGACAATCGCCTCACGAGAAACAATTGCGCGTCGCGACGTCCATTAAATGCTTGGAAGCTTGAGCTGCCTAGACCGAGAAAAGTCGAAATGATGACAGCATCATGTGGATCAACCGCCAAAACCATCAGTGGAACGGCCAGGAGCGCAAAACCGAACCCGACAATGTTCTGCACCACCGCGGCTACGCCGACTGCCAGCAATAAAACGATGATTTCGCTGCCTGACATTGAATCCGATTCTTGTCGTTGGGCCGACCTATGGTCATCGGCATTGGGCTTTACAAAATGTAAACTTAACCCGTGGCCACCGCAGTCCCCTTTCTTGACCTGAATCTTCCGTCGATTCAGGGCTGTTCCATTTCTCAGGACCGTTTGCTCGGGCGTCTTGATGAGTTGGCAACCATTGGCCCCATTGATGGCGGCGGTTCGTGTCGTCTCGCCTTAACTGACGCCGATCGCGATGGGCGCGACTTGGTGATGACGTGGATGAAAGACCTCGGTCTAGATGTTTCGGTTGATGGTGTGGGCAATATCGTCGGGACCTGGAACGTCGGAACTGGTTCACCAGTCATGACAGGCAGTCACATTGACACTGTTCGAACAGGCGGACGTTATGACGGAAACCTCGGAGTCATCGCTGGTCTTGAAGTGATTGAAACTTTGATGTCCGCTGGTTTGACACCCGCACGTCCATTTTCAGTTGGAGTCTTTACCAATGAAGAGGGTGCACGTTTTCAACCAGACATGCTCGGCTCGTTGGTCTATGTCGGAGGTATGTCCCTTGAGACTGCTCTAGACACTGTCGCGATTGATGGCGCAGTACTGGGAGACGAACTGCAACGCATCGGATATGCCGGTTCATCTCCGTGTCCAAGCGCTGCTCCACACGCATTCGTTGAATTGCATATCGAACAGGGCCCACGGCTCGAAGCCGAAGGAGTGCAAATAGGAGCCGTGACTGGGGTTCAGGGCATCTCCTGGAAAGAAGTCACGATTGCCGGACAGAGTAATCACGCTGGCACCACACCAATGTCTCTTCGCCACGATCCGGCTTACATCGCTGCAGAGATAGCGGTCTACTTGCGACAAATTGCACGTGTGTACGGCGGTAATCAAGTGTGCACCGTTGGCAAAATTGACTTGCAACCGAACTTGATCAATGTCGTGCCCAAGAGTGCCACTCTCACTCTTGACGTGCGCAACACTGACGAAAAACTGTTGTGCGAGGTTGAAGCCAAGATCGCTCAGAAAATTTCTGAACTAGCCGAGGCTGAAGGAGTGACTATTTCTTCACGAGTGTTGGCGCGCTTCGAACCAGTTGAGTTTGATGATCAGTTGACCGACCTCATTGTCGATTTAGCTCAACACCACAATCGATCTGTCATGTTGATGCCTTCTGGTGCAGGTCATGATGCCCAAATGTTGGCGCGAGTGTGCCCCACCACGATGATCTTTACGCCATCGGTTCAGGGCATCAGTCATAACCCGGCTGAATTTACTCATACCGAGGACCTAGTAGCCGGAACCAATATTCTGATGGACACGATGTGGGCTCTCGCCCATGTTGATCTTTCATCGCAGACTGGATTGAAATGATGTCTCAACAATCTCGTGTTGTAGTCGTCGGAGCCGCTCAACTTGGCCCGATTCAGAAGGCTCATACTCGTACCAGCGTGGTTGAACGCTTGATCGCATTACTGCGCCAGGCCAAAGAGCGTTCGTGTGACCTCGTTGTTTTCCCCGAATTGGCGCTGACCACTTTCTTTCCGCGTTGGTATGTCGACGACATCTCTGAAGCTGATCATTGGTATGAAAAGACGATGCCAAGCGTTGAAACCCAACCCCTCTTTGATGAGGCCAAGAAGCTTGGGATTGGTTTCTCTTTGGGATACGCCGAACTGACCGAACCTGACCACCAAGGTGTTGTTCACCGGTTCAATACGCAGATCTTGGTTGAACGCGATGGTTCAGTCGTAGCCAAGTATCACAAAGTGCATATTCCTGGCCACGAACATCATGAGCCAAATCGGCCGTTTCAGCATGCTGAGCGTTATTACTTTGAACCAGGTCCAGAAGGCTTCGGAGTATGGGCTGCATTCGGTGGTCTATTCGGCATGATGATCTGCAACGATCGTCGCTGGCCGGAGTCGTATCGCGAGATGGGTCTTCAGGGCGTTGAGATGATTCTTTGTGGCTACAACACGCCCATTCATTACGTACCAGACCCCAGCCAAGATATTTTGCAGGGTTTTCATAATTCGCTTGTCATGCAATCAGGTGCTTACCAAAATGGAACTTGGGTTGTCGGCGTTGCGAAAGGCGGAGTTGAAGAAGGCGTTGACTCCCTCGGACAAACGTGCATTGTTGCTCCGAGCGGTCAAATAGTTGCTCAGACGTTAACAACTGATGATGAACTCATCGTTGCGGCCTGCGATCTTGATTGGTGTGAGCGTTACAAAGGCACTCTCTTCAATTTCGATCGCTACCGCCGCCCCGAGGTGTACACCCGTATTACACAGCAGCGCGGGGCAATCGTTTCACCGGAAAACCAAGCAGCGATGAAGGACCAGACTCATGACTGATATCGCACATAATCCGCACCGTCTTTCGACCCGGCGGGTGTCGTTGCAGGTCAATGGTCAAGAAGTGAATGTCAGTGCCGAGCACACTCATTTGCTGGCCGCTTTGCGCGATGAACTCGATATCACCTCACCGAAGGATGGATGTTCGCCCTCTGGCCAATGCGGATGTTGCACAGTTCTCATCGACGGCAAGGTTGTTGTCAGCTGCCAGCAATCCCTAGAAAAAGTTGCGGGTAAATCGGTCGTCACTCTCGAAGGCCTCGAAGAAGCAGAACGTGACTCTTACGCAAATGCATTTGCGGCTTGTGGAGGATTGCAATGTGGTTTTTGTATCCCCGGCATCGTGATGCGCGCCAAAGGTCAAATTGACAAAAAGGGAGCAGCACTCACCAAGGCAGATATGAGTCGCCATCTCGGAGCAAATCTGTGTCGTTGTACTGGTTATGTGAAAGTACTCGACGCGATTGAGGCAGTTGCGCAGGGCAAACAACTGGTACCTCAGCAGCCGACTGGTCTTGGTTCTGGCGGAATGAAATATGAAGCCAAGGAGTTAACTCTTGGCGATCGTGGATACGTCGACGATATTCGTATTCCCGGGATGCTCCACGCAGCTCTCGTTCTGACTCAGCACACTCGGGCAGATATCACAGCCATTAATATTGAAGCTGCGCAAAAGGCTTCGGGAGTTGTCGGAGTTTTCACTGCAAGCGATATTCCGGCCGAGCTTCGAGTTGGGCTTATTTATAAAGACTGGCCAGTCATGATTCCGGTTGGTGGTCGCACGAGCTACGGCGGAGACGTATTGGCGATAGTTGTCGCCGACACTCGAATCGCAGCACGAGCCGCCGTATCGCTCGTTGAAGTGCAGTATTCCCCCCTCAAGCCAATTACTGATCCCCTTTTCGCTATCACCAATCAAGAAATCGCTGTTTGGGGTACTGACTCAAATGTCTTGAGCATCAGTAAGTATTCGCGCGGCAATGTTGAGGTTGCTTTGGCGGCGGCGCCTCATGTCGTGCACGAGAGTTTTGATACACAGCGCATTGAACATGCTTTCTTAGAACCCGAAAGTTCTCTCGCCGTACCGTCAACAGTTGATGGAGCTCGCTCCTTGCATGTGTACTCGGGCGGCCAAGGCGTGTGGGACGATCGAAATGACATTGCCCGCGTTCTTGGAATTGATAATTCGCACGTCACCGTTGAATTGGTGACTAATGGTGGTGCCTTTGGTGGCAAGGAAGATATGAGTAATCAGGCGCACGCGGCACTTGCTGCTTGGCTGCTCGATGCGCCGGTGAAGTGCACGCTTTCGCGTGAAGAATCATTCTTGATGCATGCAAAACGCCACCCAATCCATATGGAATACACCGCAGGTTGTGATTCTGATGGGCGTTTAGTTGCACTGAAAGTTCGTGCTCTAGGTGACAGCGGCGCGTATGCAAGTGTCGGCATGAAAGTGCTCGAGCGTATGGCTGGTCATGCCAGCGGACCGTATGCGATGGACAACATCGACGTCGAAGCGATTGCTGCTCGAACAAACAACCCAGTATGTGGAGCGTTCCGCGGTTTCGGTGCGAACCAAGCACAGTTCGCTATGGAAGGCATCATGGATCGCCTTGCGCAAAAAGTCGGCATCTCGGGTTGGGAAATGCGCAAGCGCAACGTCATCAAGCCCGGTGTTGTGTGGGGCCCTGGACAAATCATGGACGATGGATGTCTTGGTGCTGAAAAATGCCTCGATGAAATCAAGCCCTTCTACGATGCTGCGATCGCTTCGGGTCAAGCTGTTGGGCTTGGTCTAGGTTTGAAGAACTCAGGTCTCGGTAATGGTTTCAAAGAAGTCAGTGGTGCAGTCGTGCATTTCCGCGCTGACGGGATTGTTGAGGTTCGCCATGGCTGGACCGAGATGGGACAAGGTATCAACACCGTCGCATTGCAGGTTGCTGTCCACGAACTCGGTATTGATCCGAACAATATTCGAGTGATCGTTGATACCACTCGAGAACTCGGCTTTGGACAAACAACTGGTTCTCGAGGCACCTTGATGGGTGCCGGAGCGGTGAAGGCCGCGTGTGAAGCTGCCCGCGCTGCGAACTGCGCAATAGGAGTAGACCACTACGGCGAGTATCGCGTTGATTGGACTCAGAAGTTAGGCGAGGTTGAAAATCCAACAATCCACTCAACCTTTGGCTACGCCGCACAGTTGGTGACCGTCGATCGCGAATCTGGAAAAGTGTCTGAAGTTGTCGCAGCCCATGACGTCGGACTCGCAGTCAATCCGACACTGTGTGAGGGACAGATTGAAGGGTCGGTCCACATGGGCCTTGGTTACGCCCTGTCAGAGAATTTCCCTTCTGATCCCGAAACTGGATTTCCAACAAACAAAACCTTGCGTTCCCTCGGAATCATTCGTGCCAAGGACATGCCACCTGTGAAGGTCGTGCTTGTTGAATCCCCCGAACCGAACTCACCCTATGGAATCAAAGGAGTTGGCGAGATTGGTTTGGTGCCAACTGCAGGTGCAGTAGCGGCAGCACTTTTTGATTACGACGGACAGTGGCGAACTGTGTTGCCAATGCGTCCAACCAACGAAGACAACGACTGACATGACCAGCACCACCCCTGGTCTTGTTTGTGGTCATCATCATCTGTACTCGTCGTTGGCTCGTGGCATGCCCGCGCCGCCAATTCAACCCACCAATTTTTTGGAAATCTTGCAGCAAGTGTGGTGGCGCTTAGACACCGCTCTCGATTTGGACATGATTTACTGGTCAGCCAAATTAGGTGCAGTAGAAGCATTAATGAACGGCACGACCGGAATCATTGACCACCATGAAAGCCCGAACGCGATTGAAGGAAGCCTTGACGTCATTGCTCAAGCCTGCGCGGAGGTTGGTGTTCGAGTCGTGTGTTCATACGGAATCACAGATCGACATGGTTCTGACGCAGGTCGGCGTGGCCTCGAAGAGAATCGCCGATTTATTGCCTCTGGCGGGAGAGGCATGGTTGGGGTGCATGCGGCGTTTACTTGCTCAGATGAGTTACTCGAAAATGCCTCTGGAATGGCAATCGATCTAGGTGTTGGCGTTCACATACATGTGGCCGAAGGTACTGATGACATCGCTGCAGGTGCTCGTCTTGAAAAACTCGCCCAAGATAATTGGTTGCTCGTTCATTGTGTTCACCTCGATCGAGAAATTCGCGGAACAATTGCACATAACCCCCGAAGCAATATGAACAACGGAGTGGGTTATGCCCGCCCAGCGCAGCGCTCTAACAAGATCATCCTTGGCACCGACGGAATAGGAGCCGACATGCTCGAAGAAATGCGCTTGGCCTACGTCGCGTATCGAGCCGAGGACGTCACGCTCTCCCCTGACTTAGCTTGGTCCTGGCTTGAAAACAGCTACAACTTCATTCCAGAGTGTCGCAACGATCAGGTGACCTGGAACTACGACCATAGTGACAGTCCGTGGCACGTGGCATTCACTCCCGGAATTCGTGCGATCGATGTTCGATCTCATGATGGCGAAGTGCTGCTTCAAGAAGGTCAACCCACGCGAGTAGATCTCAGCGAAGTGCGCCGCAAGGCATCCGAAGCTGCGGAACGACTATTTTCCAAACTCTAAACATCCACACGACACAAGGGCACGAACAATTATGAGCCAATCAAAGAGCACTCAATCCGTAGCTATCTATCTTCAGGATGCACATCCAATTCGCGAGGGCATGCAGTTTGCACAATATGCCGAAAGCAAAGGTTTTGATGCAGTGTGGCAGGCAGAGAGTCGTCTCGTTCGCGAGGCGACGGTTCCGATGGCTGCGTTTGCAAGTGTCACCGACCGCATCAAGGTAGGAAGCGGCGTAATTGACTGCTGGAGCCGCAATCCAGCTCGACTCGCTGCAACCTTCTCGACACTCGACGATTTGGCTCCCGGTCGAGTGATTTTGGGTATCGGAGCTTGGTGGGACCCGTTGGCGCAAAAGGTCGGCATTGATCGAGCAAAGCCACTGCGCGTGATGCGAGAAATCGTGACGTCGGTACGAGCTCTATTGAATAATGAAACCGTCACTTTTCACGGAGAATATGTTCATCTTGATGGAGTTGAACTTGACTACGTCTATCAAGATCGTCGACCGAAAGATGTTCCGATCTATATCGGAGCCACCGGAATGCAAATGATGGAGCTCACGGGCGAGATAGCCGATGGTGCAGTTCTCAACTATTTGGTGTCTCCTGATTACAACGATCAGGCTCTCGAGGCCCTTGAGAAAGGTGCGGCAAAATCTGGTCGTTCGTTGAATGACATTGACCGACCTCAACTTGTCGTGTGCAGTGTTCACGAAGATCGACAGACAGCACTTGATATGGCACGCATGATGGTGACCCAGTACCTAGGTCAGCAGCCTCACATCATGAAGGCTTCCGGAGTGCCCCAATCGTTACTTGACAAAGTGGGCGAAGTACTCACGTGGCCGGCTAGCCACGAACAGGTTGTGGCCGCTAGCAAACTCGTACCTGATGAAATCGTTCAAATGTTGACGGCAAGCGGCACACCAGCTGAAGCTCGAGCAAAGGTGAAGCACTACATCGACCACGGCTGCACAAGCCCCATTCTGTACCCATTGGGTGACGTGAAGGCTACAATCGACACCTTCGCCGGTTGGGACGGATTGTCCTGATTTCAGACTGATAGCTGAGATCTAGCGATGCCGAAAAAGTCGGACGTCACGTGACACTTCAATGTGTCGTACAACAGTCGCTGCCGCAACCATCGAAGGTCCGACGAAAATGAGCGCCAGTAACGGTCCTGGTATTCCTGGTGACCAAATCGTTCCGAAAAGAACGCCTAAGACCCAAATCGAAATTGCCGCCATATTCCACGCTCGCCACTGAACGACACGAACGGGATGAGCAAACTGCACATTGGTCATCGTCAGTATCGATAAACAAGCCACAACGATCAACGTAACTGTCTAATAACCACAGCGTGGGAATAACCATGTTCCACGACGCAGGAAAACCATGAAACCAACTGTCCGAATCTTGTTGATCGGTACGACTGAACCACAAACTTGAGAACATCAAAAGTGCCGCGACGGCGATCATTCCTGATCGATCGTGATTCACCATGTTGAATTCCCATAGGAATGCTGCTGGAACGAGCACACACGTCACGAAATCGATCACTAGATCGAGCACGTAACCGTCAAACTTTGTGGTGGCCTCTTCGGGCAACAGTCGACGAGCCAACGGACCATCGATTCCATCAATCAGCTGTGCAACGAGTAGCCAAATAATCGCCAGGCGTGCCGATCCGTCGAGCACTGCAACAAGAGCGGCCATCCCCACAAGAACGCCTGTTGCGGTAAACGCATGTAGAGCAAGAGACATATCTCGAGACGAGTTCTCGGATGATTCTGTACGAGATTGAGATTTATTAAACACAGCCAGAAAACCCTACGCCCCCATAGCCTTCTGACTGTGGCATGGAGGCAAAATTCACTCGAAAGGGCCTGGTTTATCGCCGTATTGGCATGGAGCATTCTCCGAATAGTCTTCGCCGACGTCTTTTTCGCTCAATACGGAGTAAATATCTGGATATTCGCAGCATGCGAATTCGTTTCTTCTCCGATTTTTGCTCGAGCGACCGCCAAAATGGCGGTCGCCCTGTCGACCCATCAAATCAGAAATTCTATGTTTTGGGGAGTCATCACACTGACGAGCTTCGCAGCGCCCGACGTCTACCTCCTATCCACAGGCAAAAACCTCCCTTGGATGGGCTACCTGGTGGTGATTGGGATCATGATGATTGCAGGATCAGTCTCAGTCGTGAAAATGCGACGCAAAGCCCGAGATTTGCGTATCTCCCTCGTGTGAGAAACCACTCCAGTTGTTTACAAAATGTAAACTGAATCTGTGCCGGTCCTTATTCCCCGAAGCGTTGATGAACTCGTTGAGATCTTTCAAGATCACCCCACGGCGAAATTGCTCGCCGGAGGTACCGACTACATGGTTGAGGTCAACCTGCACGGACGCAAACCCGAAACCATGATTAGTTTGCGCCAGGTTAAAGAGTTAACCGAGTGGTCGGTACGACCGACCCAATCAAGGATCACCATAGGCGCAGGTGTCCCCTACGCCGACATGGAAATCGGCGAGATCGCAAGACTCGTACCAGCCCTCGCCCAAGCGGCCAGAACGGTTGGCTCGCCACAAATTCGCGCGGCCGGAACTATTGGTGGAAATCTAGGTACTTGTTCGCCAGCTGGTGACTCTCTTCCCGTGTTGGCCGCTCTGAATGCCACGATCCATGTCATCGGACCTGACGGGAATCGAGATATTGAATTTGTGAACTTCATGGTTGGAGTCAAGAAAAATTCGTTATTGCCATCAGAATTCGTGCATTCGGTGTCATTGCCCATTGTTGAAGGATGGCAGGGTTATGCAAAAGTCGGAACGCGCAATGCGATGGTGATTTCTACTGCTTCGGCGTGCCTCGTCCGAGATAGTGATGAAGGTTTTGTGTCGATTGCTCTTGGATCAGTCGGTCCAACAATCATTCGCGCTCATGGTGCAGAAGCTTGGTTGATGAAGGCCACGTCTCTGCGTGGCGATGCGCAATTAGAGCCATCAATCGCTCAAGAATTCGGTCGACGTGTCGCTCAAGAATCCAGACCTATTGACGACCATCGTTCCTCTGCTGAATACCGACGCCATGCGGTTGGCGTTTTGGCTCAACGTCTATTACTGAGGTCATTTTCATGAGTATCAACATTCCAGTAGCGGGTCAGGCGAATGAGATTTACTGGTTGCGCGTCAACGGGCAAGAGCATCATGTGAAGGATGCGTGGATCGGCGAGAGCCTTTTGTACGTCTTACGTGAGCGACTAGGTCTGCCTGGATCAAAAGGTGCATGTGAACAAGGTGAATGCGGTAGCTGCACGGTGATTGTTGACAGCAAGGCAGTCTGCTCCTGTCTCGTCATGGCAGCTGATGCAGTAAATACCGAAATCTTGACCGTTGAAGGCCTCGGACCAAACGGTGAATTAACAGACGTCCAATCGGCCTTCTTGTCAGAAGGCGGAGTTCAATGTGGCTTTTGTACTCCCGGGTTTATTGTTGCGGTTCATCATCTCCTCGAGAACAACCCCAATCCGTCTGATGATGAGATTCGCGAGTCATTGTCTGGCAACATCTGTCGTTGCACCGGCTATGGCCGAATTTTAGAAGCAGTACGTACAGTCGCAGATCAACGGAGAACCAACTCGTGAGTACAACTGCTGCATCAACGTCATTGCGGCACGGCACACTTGGCACAAGTGCCAGCCGTCCAGATGGTGTCGCCAAAGTTCAAGGTGGCTTCGCTTTCTCGAGTGACATGTGGGCCGAAAACATGCTGTGGGGTGCAACTTTGCGCAGCCCTCATCCGTACGCTCGCATTGTCGCGATTGACGTTTCGGGTGCGTATGCAATCGATGGGGTCACAACGGTTATCACTGCGGCTGATGTGCCCGGCAAATTGACATATGGATTGATCGTTCAAGATCAACCAGTATTTGCTGCGATTGGCGACACTGTTCGCTATAGCGGAGAGCCCATCGCCGCTGTCGCCGCTGACCATCCAGAAACGTGTCAACGAGCTCTGGCCGCTATCAAGGTGACCTATGAAGTGTTGACACCCGTCACCGATCCCGAGGATTGCATCGCCGGTGTTGCCGAGCAGATTCATCCTGATGGCAATATTTTTCGCCATCAGCGAATCGTGAGTGGTGACACATCTGTCGTCGGAGCCATTCAAGTCGAGGGTGAATACGAAATCGGCATGCAAGATCAAGCGTTCTTGGGTCTTGAATCGGCATTAGCTATTCCTGATTCAAACGGCGCAGGCCTCGAGATGTATGTGGCAACACAGTGGCTTCATGAAGATCGCAAGCAGATTGCCGATTGCTTAAACATTCCCGAAGAGAACATTCGGTTGGTGTTGGGTGGAGTTGGTGGAGCTTTCGGAGCTCGCGAAGACATCAGTTTGCAAGTTCACACAGCACTGCTTGCGATGAAGGCTGGTCGCCCTGTCCGAATTTCGTACGGACGTGAAGAAAGCTTCTATGGTCATGTTCACCGTCATCCCGCCAAGATCTGGATGAAGCATCATGCTGATCTCGACGGACGGATCGTCAAAATCGAGTCACGTATGGTGTTTGACGGCGGTGCGTATTGCAGCACATCTCCTGCAGTACTCATCAACGGAATCACTCACACGCAAGGTCCGTACAAATGCGAGAACGCAATCGTTGATGGTTGGGCCGTTCGAACAAATAATCCACCGTGTGGAGCAATGCGTGGATTCGGAGTCGTACAGGCGTGTTTCGCCCATGAGAGTCAAATGGAGAAGCTTGCAACAGCAGTCGGCGTCTCCCCCGTTGAGATTCGACTTCTGAATGCCATGGAAACTGGTGACCGAATGATTACCGGTCAAATCATGGACAGCGTCGCGCCAGTTGCGCAGTGCATTCGAGAGACCGATGCAATCCCAATGCCAGCCCCACTTGAAACTACTGCTGACCTTCGCACGATTCCTGGTGGTACTGGCTTAACTGCGCAGCCCTCAAATATCCGCCGTGGTGTCGGCTGGGGTGTGAGCATCAAAAATCTTATGTACAGCGAAGGCTTTGATGATTTCTCTACTGCTCGTTGTCGAATCAGTAACGGTGTCGTCACCATCAAGTTCGCGACATCTGAAGTTGGTCAAGGGTTCACGATGTTGGCCCAACAGATCGCCCGAACTGTACTCGGTGTTGACGAAGTCATTCTTGACACCATCGATACTCAAGTTGGTTCGGCCGGATCAACTTCGGCTAGTCGTCAAACGTGGATGAGTGGTGGAGCAGTTCAAGTTGCGTGCCAAGCAGCACTTGCTCAATTGTTTGATCATGTTGCGACAAAGTTTGAGTTGACTCGTTCTGAACTTGAAATCGACGGAACCGACATTGTGGATCGCTTGACCCAACGTCGCGTGTCAGTGAGCGATGCCATCAGCGAAATCGAGATCGATTGCACGGAGGAATACCATCATCCTCCAACTGAAGATCTCGATGAAAACGGACAGGGCAATTGTCATGTTGCGTACGCGTTTGTTGCGCACAGAGCAGTCGTCGACGTCGATCCCGAGCTTGGACTGATCAAAGTGGTACAAATCGCGACGGCACAAGATGTCGGTCGGGTTTTAAACCCACTAGCTGCCATGGGTCAGATTGAAGGCGGAATCGCTCAAGGTCTCGGCTTGGCAGTGATGGAAGAAATCATTGTTAAAGATGGCAAGGTTCGCAATCCGAGCTTTACTGATTATTTGCTTCCAACTTTCCTTGATGCTCCAACTGTCGAAATGGTTTTCATCGAAGAGCTTGAGCCGAAATCGCCACTCGGCGCTAAAGGTATTGGCGAACCACCTTGTATTTCAGTGACTCCGGCCATTGCCAATGCGATTCGTCAAGCCGTCGGTCGCGAGTTACCGCGAGTTCCGATTCGCCCGTACGACATCTGTCTATAACTAGGTCAGTCATGCAGTCCTAGCCGTTCAAGAACGTCATCGGGAGCATTGATTTCCAGCAACGCTTCTTTCATTCTTCGCACGAGACTCTTCTCAATATCTGTTTGCACAGTGCCATGATCTGCAGCGAGGTTGTTGAGTTCGCCCGGATCAAGGTTTCGGTCGAATAAGAGATTTTCGTTCTTCAGACCTCCGTAGGCCCAAAATGGCAAGAAGTCACCTTGCATAAACGGCTGTCGGATGACCGGGACTGAACTTCCAGGCATTGCGTCCAAGTAGGCCCGCTGATCAGGGCGAGGTAATCGGATATGTGGCATCGAGTGAACGGGCATCGTGCTCCAACGATTTGACCACATCGACAATGGAAAACCGTCGCCCACTGATCCGCGCGTATACGTGTGCTCCTTGGTGATCAATTGCACTTCGCGTCCCCAATAACCAGACAAACAGTGGTCGCGAACACTGGATGCTTTTTGTTCAATCAGAGGCACGAGTGAGTGACCATGCGTGCGGTGTTCTACCGAAATTCCGTAGACGTCACACAGAGTTGCATGAATGTCAACCGTGGTCGTCAGTGCGTCTTCTCGCCGCGGTTTGATGCCTGGCCAACGAATCATCATCGGAATATGTCCCAAGGTGTTGTGGATCGGAAAACCTGGCTTGCCCCACACATCAAATTCGCCAAGATAATGACCGTGATCGGTGCAAATAATGACCGCTGTTTCTTCAGCGTCAGGCGAGGCATCAATCGCATCAAGCAATTTGCCAAACCAATGATCAATCATCGAGAGTTTTGCTCCGTACGCGGCTCGAAGCGAACGACCTTCGTCCTCAGTGAGCAATCCATTCTTGATTCCATCAATAACGTAAGGCGGCCAAATCATCCATGGACCTTCTTGGGCCAGGTTTCCTTGGCCGCGATACATAGATGCCCAGGGTTCGGGAGTGTCAAAAGGTTCGTGCGGATCAAACTCGTCAATAAGAAGCAACGAGCGATCATGATGGCCAGCGTTACTGCTCACCCACTGCACCGCGGCCTGCATCGTTCGAGGACCCGGAAAATCTGCTTCGGACTGAAACCACGTGCGCGAATCCTGATACTTGAAGTGACCGCGTCGGGGCTCATCAACTGGCAGAGCTGGTGTACCAACCCACGAAGGGTCGGGTCGCGTTTTCCACGGATCGTTCTCGTGCCCACGAACATATTCCCAAGCATCAAAATCAACGTGATAATTCTCGCCGCCGCATTCGAAGAGGTGGGGATGATCAGATACCAACATCGTCGTTACTCCCGCTTGACGAAGGGCAAAAGTAATCGCATCCTCCCAAATTTCAACCGAGCCCCAGGGACGCCAAGGAAAGTCCAACGCCCCGACCAATAGGTCGTGACGGGCGGGCATACACGGCAGCGAACCGGTGTGGTGGTTTTCAAAAACGACTGATTTCTCGGCAAACCGATCGAGGTGAGGGGTTGTGAACTCAGTGCTTCCGTAGGCGCCTAATAAATGGCGATTAAGGCTGTCGAGCAAGACCACGACTACGTGCTTAGGGTGGTCAGCAGTGTCGTCGGCCCGAGAAAATTCTTGGGGATCCATGCCCCTACGCTACGCACTCCGCCACGTGGCATCGTACGATGCTCTTATGAGCGACGACCTAGGTTTTGTTCCATTCGATGCCGACAACCACTATTACGAAGCCTTAGATGCATTCACGCGTTACCTCGACCCGAAAGACGGTCCTCGTTGCGTTCAGTGGGCTGAAATTAACGGCCGCCAGTATCCAGTGATTGGTGGGCGGATCAGTCGAGTCGTGGCCAATGCGACATTCGACCCCATCTCACCGGCGGGTGCGATGCACGATTATTTCCGGGGTAATCCTGAAAAGAAGCACCCTCTCGAATTCTTGTCGGTTCGTGAGGCTATTCGTCCCGAATATCGCGACCACGATGCACGATTGGCCGTCATGGACCAACAGGGTGTGAGCAAGATTTGGCTCTTCCCCACCCTCGGGATGTTGTACGAAGAAATCTTGAAACATGATCCAGTTGGCGTCGGCATCATGTTCACCGCTTTTAATCGTTGGTTACAAGAAGACTGGGGCTTCGCCTACAAAGATCGGATTTTCGCCGGTCCGTATATATCGCTCGCTTCAGTTGAATGGGCATGTACCGAACTTGATTGGGCATTGTCTCAAGGCGCTCGAGTTGTGTGCATGCGTCCAGCTGCACCTACCACTGACAAGGGACAAGTGTCTCCGTTTGATTCGATGTACGACCCGTTCTGGGCCCGAGTCAATGAATCTGGCATCACTGTGATCATCCATGCCGGTGATAGTGGTTACTCAAGTAATGGCTATGCCAATGACTCTTTCTCGGCAACATTCAGTGGTGCATGGAAGCCTTCCATCAAGAGCTTTGCAATTGAACGCGCGGCCCAAGACTTCATCATCACTTCGGTTTTTGAAAAACTCTTTGATCGCTTCCCGAATGTTCGCATGGCGTCCATTGAAAATGGCTCAAGTTTCTTGCGTGATGCCTGCGACAAGTTGACATCAACCGCCAAAAAGATGCCCGGATACTTCGTTGATGATCCCGTTGAAACGATGCGCAACAATTGGTGGATCAATCCATTCTGGGAAGACGACGTTCATGAAGTGGCCGACATCATGGGTGCCGATCACGTGCTTTTCGGCTCAGATTGGCCCCACATTGAAGGAATGCCCAACCCGCTTGACTACGTCACAGAGTTGAAAGCTTTCTCGGATAGCGACCGGAAGAAAATTCTCTTAGACAACGTGAGTGCTCTCAACGAACGACGGCCTGCTCGTTAACCACCTTAGAGAATTACCAAGTATCAATATTTGATCGTTTCTTACTCGAACGAACTGGCGCTCGGTGTGACTCCAGAATTGCATTCAGCCATCGACGGGAATCAGCCGGATCAATCACATCGTCAATCTCAAAATGCGTAGCGACCGACAGTGCTTTTCCGTGTTCGTACATGCGATCAACCATCTTTTGGAATGTGGCTTCGCGTTCATACTCGTCAGTAATTGCGGCTAACTCATTGCGATATCCAAGCCTCACAGCGCCCTCAAGTCCCATGCCTCCGAATTCACCCGTCGGCCAAGCGACGCAAGCGAGCGGAGCCTTGGTGCTGCCAGCCATCATCGCCTGTGCCCCTAAGCCATAACTTTTACGAAGGACTATTGATACGACCGGGACTGTGATGTTGACACCGGTGACAAAAAGACGACTGCAGTGCCGTACCAGTGCAGTTTGCTCAACTTCGGGACCGACCATCATTCCAGGGGTATCAACGAGAGTTATCAATGGGATATCAAACGCATCGCACAATTGCATAAAGCGGGCAGCTTTGTCTGCTCCATCGCTATCAATGGCGCCAGACAAGTGATGAGGATTATTGGCGATGACACCAACAGGTTTGCCTTGAACGCGTGCCAATGCCGTGATCATTCCGAGACCGAACCCGCTTCGGAGTTCAAGAACCGAATCAACATCAAACATCAGTTCAATGACATTTCGCACGTCGTACGCTTTGACTCGATTGATTGGAATGACCGTACGCAACTGATCTTGATCATGGATGGTGAAGTCGTCAGTAGAGCCCTGAAAATACGTCAGGTACTTCTTTGCTAAATCGACTGCATGAGCATCATCTTTGGCAACCAGATCGACGACGCCATTGGCCTGTTGAACTGATAGCGGGCCGATCTCTTGGGGCGCAAAAACGCCAAGTCCGCCACCCTCAATCATCGCTGGTCCGCCCATGCCGATATTCGAACCCTCGAGTGCAATGACGACATCGCAACAACCGAGGATCGCCGCGTTACCCGCAAAACAAAAGCCACCAGTAATACCAATTAAGGGCACCAGACCCGACAACTTCGCGAAATCATGAAACGCCCAACAGTCAAGACCCGACACACCAAGCCCATCAGTATCGCCAGGTCGTCCGCCTCCACCTTCGGCAAAGAAAACCACCGGCAACTGCAACTTCTCGGCGACATCAAATAAGCGATCTTTCTTACGGTGGTTCTGTTGGCCTTGGGTACCAGCCAAGACTGCATAGTCGTATGACATGACGACCACGCGGGAATCGTGACCGCTGAATAAGGCGCCGTTTATCGACGCAAGTCCACCGACAAGTCCATCAGCTGGCGTTTTAGTAATCAGATCGTCGAGTGAACGTCGACGCCGTTGGGCGGCAACAACTGTCGGCCCATACTCAACCAATGAACCCTCATCAATCAAAAGGTTGATATTTTCACGGGCCGTCAGCCGACCCTGTCCATGTCGTTTTGCCACCGCTTCTTTGCGTTCGGCATCTAACCCAACTTGGTGACGCCGTTGCACCTCATCAAGATCAGGGCGAACTAACGCTTCAACTTCTGGAGACACCTCAATCAAAGAGTCGAGCGAAATTTTCCGAGGACTAAATGAAATGAGACGGTCGCCTGTTTTGACCGCTTGACCAACTTGCACAAGAACCTCTGAAACGGCACCGTCTGCGTCAGCAGAGATATCGTGCTGCATTTTCATCGATTCCAGGGTGATAATTACTGAACCCTTGGAACACTCAGTGCCTGCAGACGCCACAAACAAGACTGTTCCCTGCAGCGGAGAAACAATGAAGTTTGCGCCCGCACTCATCGTTAACCGATTGACGGAAAGCGAACTGGAACGGTGCGAGGACCACGTACTTGACCGCCAGCCCAAGTGACTTTGGATTCATCAGCGATCTCGAAATCAGGAATTCGCTCAAGCCATGTCTCGATTGCGACTCGCAATTCCATACGTGCCAAGTTCGATCCTGCGCAACGATGGATACCGGCGCCAAAAGCGACATGTCGATTGAGTTGACGATCAAGAATCACTTCATCGGGATTTTCGAAAACGGCTGGATCACGATTAGCGCCAGGGAAGTTCATCAAAATGCGCTCATCTTTTTTCATCGGGCAACCGTTGTACTCAACGTCTTCACCAAGGCGTCGCGCCATCGTGACGGGTGAATACGCCCGCAACAGTTCTTCAATAGCAGTCGGCATCAGTTCTGGCTCGTTAATGAGACGATCGCGATCTTTTGGATGGCTCGCGAGATGCCACAAGGAAGATCCGATTGACGACCAGGTTGTATCGACTCCGGCAATGAGGAGCAACCCGCACATGCCCAAGATCACACTTTCATTGACGGATTCTCCGTCAACCTCGGCTTGAAGGAGTTCAGAGATGAGGTCGTCGCCAGGATTCTCTTTGCGTTCGGCAATCGCACCTATGAAAAATTGGATAACGCCAGTCATTCCACGACGTCGCCGTTCTTCGTCATAAGCGAATTCCAAAACGTCACGAACCCAACCGGTAAAGCTGTCACTCATTGATTCTGGGACGCCGAGAATGTGAGCGATCACTCTGACCGGTATCTGCTGTGCGTAATCTGCCGCAGCATCAGCGTTGCCGTTGGCGATAAAACCATCAATCAGACGATTGCACAAATCTTTGGTCATTGACTCGTAGGTGAGAGTTCTTTGCGGACTCATCCACGGAAGAAGAAGACGACGAGTCCACGTGTGTAACGGCGGATCAGAACTAATCGGTGGAACACCATAGGGCAAAAAACCTACTTGCGAATTGGCGTCAGCTGGATTCGCTGGAGGGACTACAGCAATACCAAATCGTGATGGGAACTTTTCGATATCTCGGGCGATTGCAGTGACATCTTCGTAGCGAGTCGGCAGCCACGAACCGCCCCAACGATCAGTGTGGGCCATCGGACACTCATCGCGAAGAACCGCCCAAATGCTGAACGGATCATTTACATATTGCTGGTCGAAAACATCAAAATCTGTGGCCCAATTTGAAACTGGCTTAGTATCAGTCATAGTGACAAAACCCTAGATGTTTTGACAATGATTACGCACGGCAGACACTAAATTTGGCCAGAAATATTCTGGATAATCGTGTCCCATTCCCTTGATCTCGATGAACCGTGCGTTAGGGATAACCTCGGCGGTGCGCAGGCCACCAGATATATCGATCAATGTGTCGCAGTCACCATGGATCACGAGAGTGGGCACATGTAACAAACGCAAGCGCTCAGTACGGCTGCGGTCGGCTCGGGACGCTTTGAATTGTCGCCCGACTCCCGCTGGGCGGCAGGCCCGATCAAAAACTTCTCCAGCGAATTCCCTTTCGAGAGCATCATCAACATGGCCTGGACTTCCCCACACCTTTTTGCCAGCGAGGTGTAGTTCGATGGCTTGATCACGTTGGGTGGAACCGGGTGTGAGTAACAATTCGCGGGCTTCATCGGTTGGGCGTCCCACATCGGAGTCGCCTGTTGTTGACATGACTGAAATAAGGGAGGCGCAACGATCTGGAAAATAGATCGCAAAGGTTTGAGCAATCATTCCCCCGAGCGAAACTCCAAAAACATGGGCCTTTTTCACGTGAAGCGAATCGAGAATAGACATGACATCACTCGCCATATCGCGTAATGAATAGCCATCAGGACCATCACTAGATAAACCGACATCGCGATTATCGAAACGTACAACGTGAAAACCTGCATCAACAAACATCTCGCAGAAATCGTTACGATAAGCAATGCACTGGTTGCCCAGACCATTGATCAGAACCAAGGTGGGATCTGCGATGCTCCCAAACGTTTCAAAATAGATCGATAGTTCGGCATTTTCGGCAAAAGCCATGTCAGCCTCCAGGGTTTGCGGCTAGATGATCGAAAACGCCCACTGGACGTGTCGCTCGGTATTCGCGCACTATCGGAGCCAAATCATCCGGACTCGCTCCGTGCATGATGACTCCGTCGCATCCCAAATCGAACTGATGACGAATGCTTGCGACACATTCTGCGGGGCTTCCCGATGCTGCACTCTCTAACCATTCGCTAGGAAGCAATGTTGCCACGTGTTCGAGTTGTTCAGTAGTTGCGATGCCATCAAGAGCACCACGAAATGTTTTGATGAACTCGTCATCTCGGAATCTTTGCAAAACTGCGGGATCCCAATTGTTGGTTGTCACCATCAAATCTCCGTACCCTTGTAGATACGTGGCGAGACGGCCAACTGTTTTCTTCAGTCGTATGTCTTCGGGAATATGATCGCCGATCGTTGCGAAACACGACCACACGCGTACTTTGTCGGGATCACGCCCGGCACGCTCGGCGCTATCTTTCACTGTCTTCACGCAACGTTGAGTTGTCTCATCAGAGAAAAACGTATGCAGGATCACGCAATCAAAGGCTCGTCCCGCAAGCTCAAGTGTGTTCTGACCAAATGCAGTGATACCAAGTGGAATATTCTCATCGAACGTCGGGTCAAGAGCGAGAATCGGGTACTTGCCGATGGGACCATCGTGCCCGAAAATCACTTCGCCTTTGAACAGTCGCTTCATGACGTTCGCGAAATCTTCCATTTGTGCAGTAGTAATTTTGGACATTCCATACGCAGCGAATAATGGTCCGATACCCCGACCGATTCCGAGACAAAAGCGTCCCTCGGTGAGGCGGTGCATGGTGGTGGCGTAAGAAGCAGTAACTAAAGGATGGCGAGTGTTGTGATTGGTCGCAGCTGTGGCGATTCCGACTGTCTTCGAGACTGCGCCAACGGCACCCGAAAGAGTGACTGCTTCCTTTATATTGAAGCGCTCAGAAATGAAGCATGCGCCGATGCCGAGTTCTTCGGCTGACTCAACTTCATGAATGAGATCGCGCGGCGACTTTGGAGCGCCTGGCAAGGTATAAAAACCCAGTTCGTTCATTTGAGTGATGGTCTGAGACATGTGAATCAGCTCTTTCCTGGAATTTGAAAACCTCGCAAAAGGTTCTTCACCGCTCGTGAACCGAAAGCCGTCACCGGCGAAGTCTCTGACGCCATCAATGTTGCCTCGTTTTGAGCAATCAGCTCAGGAGTCAACTCGCGTTCGCTGTAGCCATCAGTCATTGAGATTGACATTGCAGCCTGCCAGCCCGCTCCGACGCTCAAGGTCTCTCCATTAAGACCACAAGAAGTATGGCCAAGCCACACCACCAGCGGTGCAACCAAACCAGGACTCAGCCATTCACCAAGTTCGGGTGACCACGGAATCGGACCAAAGGCGGTACCGAGACGAGTCTTGGCATAAGGAACAACAACATTTGTTGATATACCAAACGGCGCCCCCTCACTTGCCATGCCTCGGGTTAAACCGATCACCCCCATCTTGGCCATGGCGTAAACGGTTCCGTTAGGAACGCCACCGAATGCTGCGCCTGATGAAACATTGATGAAACGACCACCACCATTGTTCTTCATCCATTTCCAAGCAGGACGACTGACATTCAGCGTTCCGCGCAACTGAGTATTGACGAGTGCGTCAATACTCTCTTCTGGAAAGTCTTCGAACGGTGCCATACGAACTTGGCCAGCATTATTGATAACGACGTCGACACGACCGAATGCTGAGATCGCAGTGTCAACGATGTTGCGACCACCTTCAGGCGTAGCGATCGAGTCATAGTTGGCAACCGCTTGTCCTCCAGCGGCGATGATCTCGTCGACGACTTCGTCAGCAGGATTAATAGTCGGTGCGGCGGCTGCGCCGTCAGTGTCAGATATTCCGACGCCAAGATCGTTCACCACAACCAAAGCTCCACGACGAGCAAACTCAAGGGCATACTCACGCCCGAGGTTGCGGCCGGCCCCAGTCACAATTACTACTTGTTCATCAAAACGAATGTGATTTTCTAACGAACTCACGATTGTCCTATCCCCTGTGCTTCTGGTGTATTCAAGAACTCTACGATTTCCTTGAGTGCACTGCGATCTTGAATGAAAAACATGTGACCACCGTTGTATTCGCGATATTCACTAGAGGGAATACGCGAAGCAATAGCCTGACCGTTTGTCGGTGGAGCAATCCCGTCAAAAGTTCCGCTAGCAATAAGCACTTCAGCCGTCACGTTGGGCAAACGATCCCACACATCGTGATGTTGACGGGCCTCGAGTTGCAACAACTCACCACGGCGTTTCTCATTGTCTGATGTCGTCTCAGCCGTGCGACGGTAAATCAAGTCTTCAGGATGATCAAGAAACCATTGATCGTCAAAGCGAGTATCGCTCAGGCTCAAAGAACGATCAGCGCGCTGATCTGGATCTAGTTGAACCAATTCATGCAACGGATAAGAACTTCCCCCATCTCCTCCAGAACTGGTACAGCACAAAGCCATCCGACTCACTCGATCGGTATATGTGGTGGCCAACTCTTGGGCCACCATTCCCCCGAAGCTGATTCCGAGAACTTTGAACGACTTCCAACCAAGATGATCAGCCAAGGCAATTGCATCGGCGGCGTACTGAGCCATTGAATACGGACCTTCAGGAATTGAAGTCTTTCCAAGACCACGCTGATCGTGGATACCGACTGTGAAGGACTTGGCGAAATAGTCAACGAGCAGACTGACGGCGTCGATGGTTGAACCGGAGCCATTCAAAAACAGCAGAGGTTGACCCGAACCCCTGACGTCGTAAAAGAAAATGCAACCATCATGCGTGAAAAAGGAATCCGAGTATTCTTTCTCGTTGCTCACCTTCACAAACTAATCTAGTGACATGGCTTTAGACCCAGCTTTGGTTGATGTGCAAGCGATTGAGCGCGCTGGAGTCGTGGTTACTTGCCGAGACTTCGCCGCCAACCTTGCCTTCTTCACCGAATCCCTTGGTTTTCGGGTTGAAACAATTCACCCAGCCGATGGCCCAACTCATGCGTCAATCATTGGTCACTCTTGTCGGCTGTATTTAGAAGTGGGCGTCGACGAACCTGTGCATATTCGTTTGACGGTTAACCCAGCGAGCACACTCGCTGGTCAACAACTCAAGGCACCAAATGGTTCTGTTGTCGAATGTGTAGCTACAAAGCCTGGAATGTCTGTTGAACCGCTTATTTCGTCGTTGGTTGTGAACCATGAGTATGCTGATGGCTCTGCGCAGGTTGGTCGTGCAGGGATGCTGTACCGCGATCTAGTACCCGGCCGTCAAGGTGGAGCAATCATCGCGTCGTTAATTCGCATTGCCGAAGGTGGCCCAGTCCCCGACTATGTGCATTTCCACGAAGTGCTCTTTCAACTCATCTTCTGCCGTTCAGGTTGGGTCCGCGTTGTGTACGAAGATCAGGGTGAACCATTCATCCTTCATGCAGGCGACTGCGTCATTCAGCCTCCGACCATTCGTCATCGAGTGCTTGAAAGCGGAGACAATCTCGAAGTCATTGAAATCGGTTATCCAGCAGAGCACTTAACAAATGCCGACCCCACAACAACGTTGCCTAATGCTGATGTGAATCCAAGTCGCGTTTGGGAAGACCAGAGTTTCATCAGGCATATCGCCTCTGAAGCAAAATGGCAGTTACTCTCGACAGGTGTTGAATTGACCGACACCGGAATCCTCACAGCAACTCAAGGTTTGACCGATGTGAAAGTAATCAAGGCTAACGGCAAGAGCAGTTGGCAGCAAGCAACGGTTCAGCCAATGACGTTTGAATTCCTGTTTGTACTTGACGGCGATGCTCACGTATTGACAACTCAAGACGGCAAGCATTCACTTGCTAATGGTTCAAGTTTGGTGATCCCACCTGGAAACTCGTACACGGTGAATCACGACAAGCAAAGTCAGTTACTGAAACTTTCATTGAACGCCGTCAAATAGCGAATAGCCCTATTACTGTCGTCCCATTTCGGCGCGAGCTTGTGACTCGGCAATCTTCGGGTCCTTCTTCGTATCAATCAACGTGATGGTGACAGAATCTAAGGTCCCTTCAAAAGGAAAGCCGTCGCTCCGGTTGGCGTAGTCATATGCAACCGGAGATCCGTGGTCGTAAGCCACCGAGGGACCAACACTCGAGATCACGCGCATGACGAAGGGCAGTTCCATCCGTCCGACTTCTTCTTGGTTAACGAGCAAAACGACATAGCCCGCCTTACCAGTTCGGCGAAGTTGACACGTGAGAGTTGAAGAACCAGTCGGCAATTCAGCGTCTGATCGCACAACAAGGTGTTCCCCAAAGAAGTTGTAATCAAACACCAATCGGTTATCAAAAACATAGAAGCTGAATCCAGAGTTCTCAGTTCCCGTAGCGAAGATAACTCCACCCTCAGCGTCTCCGCGATCGACGACTGCTTCCATATCCCAACTACGTCCGCCCATGGCAGCCGCAGCCTGTGAGGGCAACGGTGCCATGGGTGGACGGTAGACATACTTGCGTGATTCTGGGTGCGGACTATTCTTTTTGAAGTTGATTCCAAACAGTTCAAGTCCTCGATCATCAAGAGGCAAAACACCTTCGTTCTCTGCTTCTTCCCACCACAAAGCAATGAGTTCGTTCAGACGATCTGGTTCTTGTTTTGCTAAATCGTTAGTTTCAGAACGATCAATTTCTACGTGATACAACTCCCACACGTCGTCATCAAAAGAAACTCCAGGTGTATGGCGAGTCACGGCTTTCCATCCGTTGGCATAGATGCCGCGGTGTCCAACCATTTCGTAATACTGCACAAGTTTGCGGGTCTTCGCTTCTTTGTCATTAAAGGTGTAGTTCATGGCCACACCAGAAATAGGCATTTGCTCAAGACCGCGATAAGTCTCAGGCGGTGTAATTCCGATCGCTTCGTAGATTGTGGGCACGATGTCATTCACATGATGGAACTGGTCTCGTAATGAACCAGTGTCTTTCACACCCTTGGGCCACTTGATGATGAGGGGAACGTGAATTCCGCCTTCATGGGTGTTCTGCTTGTAAAACTTGAACGGAGTATTGCCGACCTGCGACCAACCCCACGGATAGTTGCTATGACTATGTGGTCCACCAATTTCATCAATGCGATGAATCGCCTCGTCGGGCATTTCAATCATCATGTTGAAGAACTTCATCTCGTGAAGAACACCGAATGGTCCGCCCTCTTGGGATGCTCCGTTATCGGCAAGCAATACGATCATGGTGTTGTCATCGAGACCGAGTTTTTCGATAGAAGCCAACAGGCGCCCTATCTGAACGTCCGTGTGATCAAGGAAGGCCGCATAAGCCTCTTGCAATCGGCATGCGAGCCGTTGTTGATTCTCTGACAACGCATCCCAGGCTTCAACTCCGGGATTGCGAGGTGCCAACTTCGTGTCTTCGGGCAAAAGGCCCAATTCTTTTTGACGGGCAAACCAACGATCACGAAAAACATCCCAACCTTCATCGAAAGCACCGCGATATTTCGCCATGTATTCCGCCGGAGCCTGGTGAGGTGCGTGAGTAGCGCCGAAAGCTAAATACATAAAGAACGGACGATCGGGACGAACGCCCACTGAGTCATGCACAAAAGTGATTGCGTGATCCACGAGATCCTCGGTGAGGTGGTAACCCTCATCGGGACCTGCCGGCGGCTCAACCCAATGATTGTCATAGACAAGCTCGGGATAGAACTGATCGGTTTCGCCGTCAAGGAAACCATAGAAACGATCAAAGCCTCGCTGTAAGGGCCACTGATCGTATGGGCCTGCGGGAGACGCATCGACCATCGGGCACAAGTGCCACTTACCTAAAGCGAAAGTGGTGTAGCCCTCTTCGCGAACGACTTCGGCGACGGTGGCTGCGTGATTAGAAATCTGTCCGCGCATGTGCGGGAAACCAGAGTCGAAGTTTGAAACTCCGCGCATGCCGACCGCGTGATGATTACGGCCCGTGAGAAGAGCAGCGCGCGTCGGCGAACACAAAGGTGTCACGTGAAAGTTCGTGTAACGAAGACCTTGCTCTGCCAATCGATCGATATTTGGAGTGTCGATAGTTGAACCAAAACAGCCAAGATGTGAAAATCCCAAATCATCGAACAACATCACGATGACATTCGGCGCCTTTTCGCCGGGATGCTTATTTGGAGGCCACGCGGCTTCCGATTCGGCAACGGTACGACCAATTTTTCCGGTAAAGCCTTCGTAATCTTTCACAAGTATTGACAATAGCCCTGCCACTACCTACCCTCGGCATATAGCTCAAGATTCTCAGTCCTCTACCCGCCCGGTCGCCGTCGTTGCCGATGGCCATTTCTATGTTGGGCCTGAACTATGTCGTCATTTCGCACAACGCGGCTTCAACCTGGTCGTGGGAAACGCTTCCGATGACCTTGCCTCCGAACTCCGGGGCTTAGGGGCAGTTGTTGAAGTCGTGCCCAACGTCCAAGATCTTTCATTGCCTGAGAATTCAGAATTGCTCGTTGAGCGGGCCCTTTCAAAGTTTGGTCAGATTGATTCAGCCGTCATGTTTTCGGGACAAATCGTGACTGGTCGTTTCGTGAATTCATCACTCGATGATCTGCGCTCAGTTTTGGTTGGCTGCGTCGAGGCTCCCTACAACTTCATGAAGGCTGTCGTGCCCAAGATGACCCCGCAGGGCCAAGGCCAAGTATTGGTCATCACAAGCGCCTCAGCGGCCCGTCCGACGCCCGGAGCGCCGTTGTATTCGGCTGCTCGTGCGGGAGCCTCAATGTTGGTGAAAAACGTGGCGGACGAGGTGGCCCGTAACGGAGTTCAGGTCAATGCTGTCGGAACTAACTTCATGGACTTCCCCGCCTTCCTCAAAGCCTCAGGAGCCAACGACCCCGAGGTTCGCGCCAAGATTGAGTCGCAGGTGCCGATGAGGCGTCTTGGCACCATGACCGAGTTCGCGGCATTCTGTATGGCCTTCCTCGACGGCTCAAGCCGATTTACGACTGGTCAGTTCGTCGCCTATGCAGGAGGCTGGGCGTAACGGCAGAATAGAGGGGTGAAACGATCCCTCTATAACGACGACCATCTCGCCTTTGGTGACAGCTTCCGTAGCTTCATCGCTAAAGAGATCACCCCCTTCTATGCCCAGTGGGAAAAGGACGGGATTGCACCTCGTGACATGTACGCCAAAGCAGGAGCTAGCGGCTTCTTGGGTATGGCGATTCCCGAACAATACGGTGGTGGCGGAATCAAGGACTTCCGTTTCAACGCAATCATCGCTGAAGAGTTAGCAGCCGCCGGTATCGGCGGAGCCGGAGCCGGGATCACTTTGCACAACGACATCACGACTCCGTACTACATGGAAATTTGTACTGATGAGCAAAAAGCGCGTTGGTTGCCGGGAATCGCGAGTGGTGAGCTCATCACAGCGATTGCCATGACCGAACCAGGTACGGGAAGCGATCTAGCCAGCATTGCGTCAACAGCGCGCAAAGATGGCGACCGCTACATCTTGAACGGGTCAAAAACTTTTATCACCAATGGCATTAACTCGGACATCATCATCGTTGCCGCCAAAACCGATCCGACTCAACGGCACACCGGTATGTCATTGATGATCGTTGAACGATCAATGGTTGGCTTCGAACGAGGTCGCAATCTTGAAAAGATTGGCATGCACAGTCAAGACACTGCGGAACTGTTTTTCAATGATGTTGAAGTTCCGGTTGAAAACTTGCTGGGTGAAGAAGGTCGCGCCTTCCACTACCTCACTTCAAATCTTGCTCAGGAGCGCCTATCAATTGCTATCGCTGGTGTGGCATTCGCTCGATCGGCCCTCAATTGGACTGTCGACTACGTCAAAGAACGCAAAGCTTTCGGCCAATCAATTTCTAACTTCCAGAACACAAAGTTTGTTCTCGCAGAACAAAGAACCGCGATCGACGTGGCTCAGGCATATGTCGATCAATGCATTTTGGCTCTTAACGACGATCAACTCACGGCCGCCGAAGCAGCTGCCGCAAAGTTCTGGTGCACCGAATTGCAGAACAAGGTTGCTGACAAATGTCTTCAACTGTTCGGCGGTTACGGATACATGAGCGAATACCCCATCGCTCGTACGTACGCTGATGCCCGAATCACAACCATCTATGGTGGAACTACCGAAGTGATGAAGACCATCATCGCCAAAGAGATGGGTTTATGAAGATTGCCCTAAGTGCCGAGACGTATCGCGAACCAGATGCGTATAAAGCTGAACGTCAAGCAATTTGGGCGACTGAATGGATCATGTTTTGCACCACTGCTGAGCTATCCAAGCCGGGCGACTACTTCGCAGGCGAATTAGCTGGCTTCAATCTTCTGCTTGTCGTTGATCCAGAAGGCTCAATTATTGGTTTTCATAATGTTTGCCCGCATCGTGCCGGTGTATTGGCTTGGCCAGGTCTTGGAACCCTCGGAAACTTGGTGTGCAAATATCACGGTTGGGCATTCGGATGGGATGGACAACTCAAGTCAGCGCGTGATTTCGGTAACGATGAACCCTTGTGCGCTGAGCATTCAGAACTGAAGAAGATTCGTGTTGAAACCTGGGGGCCATTGGTGTTTGTTCATCTGGGTGAACCTGAGGAGTCTTTGATTGACTCGCTTGGTGGGTTGATCGCCAAGACCGAGAGTTTTCCAGTTGAAACTTTCTCGTACGCACGGCGCATGACGCGCGAACTCGCGTGTAACTGGAAGACATACGTAGATAATTACCTTGAGGGTTATCACGTACAGTTATTGCACCCGTCGCTTAATCGTGCACTCAAGATGTCAAGTTACAAAGTGTCGGTGCACGACGATTCGTACTGCGTTCATGAATGCGAACCTTCGGATGGATCACCGGTGGCCGGAGCGTGGCTATTTCGGTATCCCAATTTGGCGATCAATCTTTATCCATCTGGGATGAATGTTGAGCGAATCATGCCGGTCGGACATAATCACACCCAAGTTGTCTACGACTACTTTGCTTTTGACACTTCAGAAGACAACATTGCTCAAATGGTGTCCATGTCGAACGAGATTTTGGACGAGGATCAAAACATCTGCGAGATCGTGCAGAAGAACTTAGACGGCGGTATTTACCAGGCCGGACCTTTAAGCCCGCGCCATGAAGTTTGCCTTGAATGGTTCCAAAGAAAAGTCCGAGACGCTTCAGAAAGCGTATAGAACGCTCTCATCTCTTGATCTCAAGAACATCAGTGGAAGTCCAAGCGCTAGCCGAACCTCGGTTATTGATGACTCGTAGAACAAGGTAAGCCTTTTCGGCTGAATTAATCGGAACTTCGATCACGAAGGATTCAAAAGCACTTCGAGCGAATTCAATGACCGACGTTTGATTCACCACTTGAGCAACTTCACATGATTCGATGATGTTTGCCGTCATTGTTAATGAGCCAATGAACTGCGCAGCGGGCGCTCCTAGTTCGGTCGATGAAAGTAACTGCTGCGAATCTTCTAACGAGTCTGAGACGTAGGCGGCAATATTTGTTTCGATCGCGAAATTGCCGCCCCCGCTTCCGGTATCTGAACCTATGCGTTCCTGACAGATTTGCAAAAGGCCCTGTTCGGTTTCTGGAGTTGACTCACCCAACGATCGTTCGTATTGGTCGTACAGTTGAACTCTGATTGTGGCGATGTCGCCGTCGACTTTTTCAACAATGGCCGCAAGATTTGCATTACCTTCACCGTAGAAACGTGTCGATCCATCGCGATAAACAATGAGCGACTGGTCTGTCGGCAATACGTCAGTGACAGGGTCCGAAGTTTGAGTTTCTGTATCGGTTGATGCGACCGAAGAGTTCGTTGATAACACCGAACTTTGTGCTGCTGAATTATCGCCGCGTATGAACCAACCAGCAATGATGCCAAGCGCCACCAACACGATTACCCCAATCCACCAAAAAGGTTTACCGCCCTGCCGCGTATCTGGAGAAAAACTGACTGGCTCTTCACCCAAAGTTGTACGTAAAGAATTTGCTTTGATTCGGGCCGCTTCGGATTCTGATTTTTGTCCTTTTCGTTCTTGATCGGCGGCTAGGGCCTCTAAGCGTGCCGCTCGACGTCGTACTCGATAACGAGAAGTGCCAATAACGTCAGTTGGTGAATCGGTGACATCAACGTACAACTCTCCCAATTCACCCTTGTGAGGAACAATTGAAGACGAGACTGCTGAACCGTCAGGTTGAACGCGGGCTCGGTCAACTGCGAGCAAGTCACCACTTTCACCTAGAGCAACCCGGACCCATAACCGACCTTCTCCTGGCTTGATTCCGGCCAAACGAATCTTCAATTCGAAAGTCCGTGAATTCCACACCACATGGGCCAACGATGAATCAGTGACACGCTCAACTCCGCTGACTTCTGGCAAGTTAACAACTGCTGTGCGAAGACCGTCTGGCGTTCCTTCAACAACAACCTCAATAGGAACGCCATCGGCAGATCTCACCGAAAAGTCAACAGCGAAAGACGACGGCACTGTCAAAGAAGTTGCATTCGTCATGAGTTGAGTCGTGTTGGATACAAGTTTCTCGTGTCCAGCAAGGTCAACGTCAGCGAGTTCAATATCAAAATGAGCTTCTTCGGCATCAAGAAGCGACAACTGAGCTTTCTTGTTCACTTCAGTAAATCGAGTCCCGAGAACCAACGATCCGTTTGACTCGTAATCCTCATCATCAAAGACAAGTAGAGCTTGTTGAATTTCTTGCTTGAAATTGATCCAGAGATGAACACCACTCACAACAATGTGTTGATGAGACGTCCCGTCGGGCACGTGAAAGGCGACCTCTAAAGTCCCGGTGAGGCGGTAAGCAGAAATGGTGGCGCGCATCACACAATCCCTACTGATTCTGCGGCATCTCGCAGAAGACTGAGGACACAACGTGAGCAACGACTCTTACGCTGTCGCGCTGCTTCTGAACGTTCCTCAGGAAAGTCATCATCTACTTCCTGCAACACCTCATACATCAAATCAGAGATTGAACGGCGATCTCCGATTTGCATCATCGCTAGCAATTTTAGGGCTGCCGCAAAGACAACATCGTTCGGACAACCCAAACATTGAAAATCATTTCGAGCATGTGCAACCAACGCCCGCCGCCAACGGTCAATAGTGACAGTGTCATCAACCTTGTGCATTTGATCCAAAACGGACGCGTCAATAATCTGATCATCCATTATTTGAGATCGACTTTCGACCCGCCGTACGTTACGTGCGACATCAATGGCGGTGCGCTGCATCGAGCGTGCCGCATATCGATGGGCAGATAACTCATCTTGCATGTGTGGAAAAGATTCCTCGCGGCGAGAGAGCGCTGTTCGTACTTTGACCCATGACTCTGAATGAATGTCGCCAGCCATGTCGGCGGGCAGTCCCTGTCGGCGGCAACAGATTTCTGACCAACGCACCGAATCTGCTGTTTCAAACCAGTCGAGTATCGCCTTGACTTGGACCGCGAGTTGCCAAAGTACGGGTGTAACTGGTGAATCAGCCATCGAACTGAACTCCGCGCACCTCCATGGCTTACTACATCCTTGAGTTTGCTGACGAACACACGTAGATAACGCCATTTCGCTGTTCTTGTGACAGTTCTGCGAGAATGGGTCATGGCCGTCGCCCAACAAGCTCACCAAACCATCGTTACCCTCGATCTAGAGGGGGTTTTGATCCCCGAGATTTGGATTGCCGTGGCTGAGGCGGCGGGAATACCTGAACTCCGACGTACCACCCGGGACGAGCCCGATTATGACCTCCTGATGCGTCAGCGTTTAGCGATCTTGGACCAGCATGGTCTGACCATGAGCGCCATTGAAGAGGTCATATCAACCTTGCGACCCCTTCCTGGAGCCTTGGATTTCCTTAATGCCCTTCGGGAACAAACTCAAGTCATCATTTTGTCGGACACTTTCGAGCAGTTCGGACGTCCCTTCATGCGCCAACTCGGTATGCCGACACTGTTCTGTCACCGACTCATTGTGGAGAACGACCGAATCGTTGACTTCGAATTACGCCAAGTTGACCAAAAGCGTCACGCGGTGGAGGCATTCAAAGGCCT
>Ga0315909_10001513_pt1 | contig 31315 bp, 21 predicted proteins | sample LakEriMetagenome_11_FD_203527 | JGI IMG/M metagenome (GOLD analysis project Ga0315909, IMG submission 203527) | Freshwater fungal communities from buoy surface, Lake Erie, Ohio, United States - Buoy 2 MA125 | ecosystem: Environmental > Aquatic > Freshwater > Lake | place: USA: Lake Erie, Ohio... | reverse complement strand
TGGTCGAACGCGGCGTCCGCGTGGTGCAGATCCTCCACCGCGGCTGGGATCAGCACGGCAACCTGCCGAAGGACATCGCCCGCCAGTGCCAGCAGACCGACCAGGCCTGCGCCGGCCTGCTGCTCGACCTGCAATCACGAGGCATGCTCGAGGACACGCTCGTGGTCTGGGGCGGCGAATTCGGCCGCACGGTCTACTCGCAAGGCACGCTCACCAAGACGAACTACGGCCGCGACCACCACCCGCGCTGCTTCACGATGTGGATGGCGGGCGCCGGCGTGAAGCCGGGCATCTCCTATGGCGAGACCGACGACTTCAGCTACAACGTGACCAAGGACCCGGTCCACCTCAGCGAGCTCAACGCCACGATCCTCCACCTCATGGGCGTCGACCACCGCCGGATGACCTACAAGTTCCAGGGCCTCGACCAACGCCTCACCGGCGTCGAAGAGCGCCACGTCATCAAGGGCATCCTTGCCTGAGGGCTTTTCCTAAGACGCAACTTGTCCGTCCCGAGCGGGGTTACCCGTAAGCTCACCCCGTCCCCATGTCCTGCCGACTCATCTCCCTCCTGCTGCTGTCCCTGGCGTCCTCGCAGGCTGCGGACACAGCCCCCTCAGCCTGGTCGGACGACTTTTCGGACGCGGGAGCCTTTACCAAGCATTGGGGGCCCTATGGTTTCCTCGCGTCCGGTATCGACGCCAAGCATCCGCTCGGCAAGACCGTCAGCGGCAAGGACGCGCGGCCGGAATGGTGGCAAGTCATCGACGGAGCGCTCCGTGGCCAGTGCTTCCCCGAAGAGAAACATCCGCCAGGACTGCGCCGGGCGATCACGGGGACCGATATTCGGGTGAGCTGTCGCTTCAAACTTTCCACCGGGGGCCAGGTCGGCATCAGCCTCGGCGGCCCCAACCCCGTCGTGGAGCGAGACTTCAACGTCGCCGGGGTGCATATCCGGGCCGACGCCGTCACCGCCTGGGACAACGACGTCCTGCACCCGAAAGGTTCGCCGGAGGCCGCCGCACTGAAGGCCAAGGGCATCTGGAACCGGAAGTTCTTCTACGCCAAGACCGTGAAGGCCCAGATCGCTCCCGACGCCTGGCACTCCCTGGTCCTGGAACTGCGTGGCAAAGAGCTGAAGGTCGTCGTCGACGGCCAACCAGCCCTCACCTACGTCACGCTCTGCGGCGACGTGGCGAAGCATGACATCGGCCTGCAACCCGGCGGCAGAAGCCCGCGTCCCCTCGCCACTTGGTTCGACGACATCCGCGTCGAACCGCTGACGCCTTAAAACCAAGCCATCCTTTGAAGGTCCGCCCCGACCAATCATCCCATGAGAACCCAACTCACCCTTCTGCTGCTCACGCTGACCGCGGTCGCCGCACCAGGTGAATTCAAACTGAGCGGCGAACGTTGGACTTACCGCGAAGGCGAGTTCGTGATGAACGGCATCCTGCTTAAGCCGGACGGGAAAGGACCGTTTCCCGCCGTGCTCATCAGCCATGGGCTCGGCGGCAACGCGGAGAGCTTCGGGCTCAACAAGGCGCGCGAGATGGTGAAATGGGGCTTCGTCTGCATCGCGCCCTCCTACACGCATTCGGCCGGCGCCTCAGGGGTCAGACCGGGCGCAACCAAAGGAGGCCCGCCAATCAAGGGCAGCGGTCAGCATGCCGCTGATTTCGGCGCGAGCGCAGAAAACCTCCGGCGAGCCCAAGCCTGCCTCGACCTGCTCAGCCGCATGCCGGAGGTGAACGCGAAGCGCATGTTCGCCTACGGCCACAGCATGGGCGGCTTCGTCACGATCGGCCTGGCCGCGAGCGCGCCCGGCCGCCTGCAGGCTGCGGCGATTACCGGCAGCGGAATCGGCAGGGGCGAAGGCTACCCCGCGCCGTCCGCCACCAAGGCGGAACAGGTCCGCACGCCATTCCTACTGCTACACGGCAGCGCAGATACGACCGTCCGCCCCTCGCAATCAGAAGAACTCAAAGGCATCCTCGACAAGAACCGCGTGCCGAATGACCGCACAGTCTACGACGGCGAAGGCCACCCGATCGACCAGACGCAACGCGAGCGGGTCTTCGACTCTGTCCGCACCTGGTTTGCAAAGTATGGCGCAAAGACGCCTTGAGCCTTCCCGCAAACTGCACCGAAAATCTCCCCATGCGCCTCACGACCCTCACCCTCCTGCTGCTCACGCTCACCGCGGTCGCCCGGCCCCCGAACGTGATCTTCATCCTGACTGACGACCAAGGCTGGGGTGACGCCAAGTTCGCCGGCCATCCCTACGTGAAGACGCCGAACCTGGACCGCCTGGCCAAGGAGGGCACCTGGCTCCGCCAATTCTACGTCGCCGCGACGGTCTGCTCGCCCAGCCGCGCGGCGTTCATGACCGGACAGGTCCCGGCGCGCTTCGGCATCCATGGCCATTTCGCAGATCATAGCCAGAACGCCGCCCGTTCGATGCCTAACTGGCTCGACCCCGAAGTCACCACCCTGCCCGACATCCTGAAGCAGGCCGGCTACGCCACCGCGCACTTCGGCAAATGGCACCTCGGTCACGGCACCGGCGCACCCGCCCCTGAGGCCTACGGCATCGACGTCTCCAAGACCGTGAACTCGTCCGGCCCGTCCCTCGGCGACGAAGGCAAGGAGCCCTATTTCCGCGCCAAGTCCACGGCGCTGATGGTCGACGAGACGATCCGGTTCGCCCAGGCCAACAAGGACCGCCCCTTCTACGTGAATCTCTGGACCCTCGTCCCCCACGCCCTGCTCAAGCCCACGCCGGAACAGCTCGCGGTCTACGCGGAACTCCAGCCCAAGGCCGACGATCCCGCCTTCGGCGAGTGGACCCGGAAGTATTACGCCAACGCCAAAGACCTTCGCTCGCAGATGCAGGTCTTCTGCGCCTCGCTCACCGACCTGGACACCCAGATCGGCCGCTTGCTCGACTCCCTCGACGAACTCGGCCTGACCAACGACACGCTCATCTTCTTCTCCAGCGACAACGGACCCGAAGACTACCGCATCGGCAACGCCGCCAACGCCGGGGTCGGCAGCGCCGGACCACTGCGCGCCCGCAAGCGCAGCATGCATGAAGGCGGCATCCGCACCTTCGGCCTCGTGCGCTGGCCGGGCAAGGTGCCCGCCGGCCGCGTCGAAGAAAACGCGGTCGTCGGCGGCGTCGATTTCTTGCCCACCATCGCCGCCCTGGCCGGCGTGAAAGTCCCGGCCGGTCTCACGGCCGACGGCGAAGATCGTTCGGCTCTCTGGCTGGGCGGAGCCGCCACGCCTCGCCAGGCCCCGCTTTACTGGGAATGGATCTCGGGCGTCCAAGGGCCGCAGGACGGCTACCAACCTCCGCCCCTCTGCGTGCGTGACGGCGACTGGAAGCTCTTCGTCGACCATGCCGGCAAGAACGCCCAGCTCTTCGACATCCCCAAGGACCCCGGCGAACACCACGACGTCGCCGCGCAGCACCCGGAAATCGTCCAGGCGCTGACCGCGAAGGCCCTCGCTTGGAACAAGGCCCTGCCGGCCAGCCCCGCCCGCGATAAGTTCATCGCCAACGGACAAACCAAGGCCACGGCTAAGTCAGCACCCGCCAAACCCAAGAAGACGCTCGACCGTCCGAAGATCTTCGACGGCTGGGACAAGGACAAGGACGGCTTCCTCGCGAAGGACGAATTCATCCCGCACATGGGCGACCAGGCCGACGCCCCGGCCCGCTTCGTTCGTTTCGATAAAGACAAGGACGGACGCCTCTCGAAGGATGAGTTCGTTCGCGCCGGCAACTGAGACTTTAACCATGCGATACCTCACCCTCCTCACCCTCCTCGCCGGCGCCGTGCTCGGCGCCCAGGAAGCCCCCAAGGCCAAAGCCTCGGCCAAGAAGGCCAAGGCCGCCCCCAAGGCCGACGCCTATTCGGCTTCGCTGCCCAAGCCCACGCACGCGGGCGTGCGCTATGGCGACCACGAACGCCAGGTGCTGGACTTCTGGCAGGCGGAGTCCGCGACGCCGACGCCCCTCGTCTTCATCATCCACGGCGGCGGCTGGGTCGGCGGTAGCAAGGAACGCGCGGAGAAGTTCGCCGACGTCGCCGCCCTGCTCAAGGCCGGCGTCTCGGTCGTCTCCATCAACTACCGCCTCATCAAGCGCGACCCCGCGGTCGACACCTCGCCCGCCGTGAAGGCGCCCCTGCACGACGCCGCCCGCGCCCTGCAGTTCGTGCGCAGCAAGGCCGCCGAGTGGAACCTCGACAAGACCCGCGTCGGCGCCGCCGGCGGTTCGGCCGGGGCCTGCTCCAGCCTATGGCTGGCCTTCCACGACGACCTCGCCGACCCGAAGTCGGCCGACCCGATCGCCCGCGAGTCCACGCGCCTGACCTGCGCGGCCGTGACCGGCCCGCAGACGACCCTCGATCCGGCCCAGATGAAGGAGTGGACGCCTAACAGCAACTACGGCGGCCACGCCTTCGGCTTCAAGACGTTCGAGGAGTTCCTCGCCGGGCGGGAGTCCATCCTGCCCCTCATCGCGGAATATTCGCCTTATGCGCTGGTATCGTCCGACGACCCCGCGATCTACATGACCTTCGGCGGCCCGCCGGCCATCGGTCAGAACGAGAAAGACCCGACGCACACCGCGAACTTCGGCCTCAAGCTCGCCGAACACTGCGCGACCAAGGGCGTCTCCGCCGAACTGCATTACCGGGGGCTCGCCAACCCTAAGCACGCGACGCCCACGGAATTCCTCTTGGCGAAGCTGAAAGCCGTCAAATGAAGGTCGCGGCGCTCCTTTCCATCCTGCTGCTGGCCGGTTGCGCCACGCCGGAGACTTTCTCGGTCCGCGAGGACTTCGGACCGGGCTTTGATGCGAAGAAATTCCTGACGCCGCTCCCGAACAAGAATACGTCGGTGCGCGACGGCGTCCTCTGGACGCGCGGATCCAGCGGCGGAAAATACCCGCCGATGGTCTACCTGGCGCTGGACGGTAAGGACCTGACGATGTCCTTCCGGTACCGTCACCTCGAGAAAGGCGGCATGCTCTGGCTCTTCGTCGACGGCGACGACGGCTACGGCTCGGTCGATCACATGCTCCGGGTCCGCCTCAACCGCGACTCGGTCGTGCTCGAAGTCGACGCCCACACCCTCGACCCTAAGCACCCACTCCGCCAGAACACCCGCGCGCCCGATCCGGTCAGCAAGGCTTACCGCACCAACGAGCACTTTCCGGCCGAGAAGGTCGATCTCTCGGCGAACGAATGGCGCACGGTGAAGCTCGTGTTCAAGGGCGACACCGTGGCCATGTCCGTCGACAGCCAGTGGACACGCACGCTCAAGCGGGCGAACTTCGACGCGACCAAGCGCAAGCTCCTCTGGATGCAGAACGGCGGTGCCGCCGGCATCGAGATCGACGACGTCATCGTCACCCCGACCCCCTGAAGACCGTCGCTGAAGCATCCGGACCTGCGTGTCATCCCTCTCGATATGACGCCGCCAGGCTGACCTGGCCCGACCTGACACCTGCCGGAAGCCGAGGGAAGCAGACGCCACAAAAAAAATCTCCGAAAGATTGTCCTAAAACGGCTGTCAGGCTCGCCGCAGAGGCCCATTTACGGTTTGTAAGCGCCTTGGCAGGTTCCATAAAGTGAGCCCATGAAGAACCCCCTCGCCTTCGCCTCCTTCGTGCTCTCCGCCGCCGTCCTGCCGGCTCAAGCGGCGGATGCAACGTCGACTTCCGCAGCGGCGCCCGTCCAACCGGGAGGTAAGCTGCCGAACCCGGTCAAAATCCAGTTGGTCAAGGTCGCGGACGGCCTCATCGACCCGGTCCACGTGACGGCTCCCAAGGACGGCTCCGGCCGACTGTTCGTCTGCGAACGACACGGCCAGATCCGTATCGTCAAGGACGGACAGCTCCTCAAGAGGCCGTTTCTCGAGATCAAGGACAAGACGCTCAGTTCATTCCTCGAACAAGGCCTCTTCGCCATCGAGTTCCACCCCAAGTTCAAGGAGAACGGACTCTTCTACGTCAGCTATTCCGACCTCTGGTTCAACGGAGCCACCATGCTCGTGGAATACAAGGTCTCGAAGAGCAACCCGGACAAAGCCGACCCGGACAGCGCCAGGGTCATCATGCAGATCGACTTCCCCTACTGCAACCATCACGGCGGCAAGATGGCCTTCGGGCCCGACGGCTACCTCTACGTCGGCGTCGGGGACGGCGGCTGGGAGGGCGACGTCATCAACGCGGGGCAGGACCTTCATACCTGGCTCGGAAAGATGCTTCGCATCGACGTGAACACCTCCTCCCCCGACCGCGCCTACGGCATCCCCAAGGACAACCCCTTCCTCACGCCTCTCCAGCAGATGACCCTCTTCGGCGTCTCGGAACTCCAATTCTCCAAGATCCATCCCAAGGCCAAGCCGGAGATCTGGGCCTACGGCATACGCAACCCCTGGACGTTCTCCTTCGACCGCAAGACGGGCGACCTCTTCATCGGCGACGTCGGGCAGAATCACTGGGAAGAGGTCAATTTCCAGCCCGCCTCCAGCAAGGGCGGTGAGAATTACGGCTGGAAATTCATGGGCGGCAGTCACCCCTTCCCCATCGAGCTCGAGAACAAGGGCGCTCCACGGGTAGGCATCCTGCCCATCGCCGAATACAGCCACGTCGACCAGGGAATTTGCATCACGAGCATCGGCGTCTATCGAGGCAAGGATTACCCTGTCCTCGACGGCACGTACTTCGTCTCCGACTGGGGCTCGGGCAAGATCTGGGGCATGCAGCGTGACGCCCAGGGCCGGTGGCAGATGCAGGAACTGCTCGACCTTGACACCCCGATACGCCCCACCTCGGGCGGAGAGGACGAACAGGGCAACCTCTACGTCACGCATGCCTCCGCCAATTACGGCGGACCGGTCGATCCGGCCGTCGGCGAACGCGGCGCCCTCTGGAAGATCGTCCCCGCGGACCAAGTGCCCGCTGGCGCGTCGGTGGCCCCTCTCCAGAAGTAATCCGGACCCCGATCACTCCGCGGCGAACATCCCAACCAGGAGGAAACCCTCCATCCATGGGCTAGCGGCCGAGGCCCGACGGCTTGACCGGTACTCGTTGAGAACGCCGGCCGCCTGACGACGCCCACCCCTTTTCCACTTCCATGAAATCATCCCTGATCCGAGTCCTGACGCCCTTCCTGGTCCTGCTGGCCGTCGCCATCGGTACGCCCCTCACGGCCGCGGACAATCCCGCCGCCGCGCATGCGCACGAGGGTGCGGGCCTCAAGAAAGAGCTCATCGAGCGCATCACTCCCGCCGATTTCCTCCGGCTCACCTCCGCCCCGAAGACCGTCAAGATCACCGTCGTCGCGGCCTACACCACCGACAACTACGGGATGAACTTCAATGGCGCCTCCCACGGCCGGGGTGCGTACGTCATCCCCGTCGGCTGGACGGTCGAGGTCGACTTCATCAACCCCAGTCCGGTGCCGCACAGCGTCGTCATCGTCGAACGTGAGCAGACGAAGAAGCTGCAGGTCGGAGAGCCCGCCTTCGAAGGGGCCTCCGTGCCGAACCCCGTCACCGGCATCAGCGGGAACAAGGCTTCCTTCCGCTTCGTCGCAGACGAAGCCGGAGATTATGCCGTCGCCTGCGGATTCCCCTCGCACGCCCTGGCCGGACACTGGATAGGCTTCGAAGTCAGCGCTTCGGCCAAGGCCCCCTCACTGAAGCTCGGCAACGCGGAGCAGTCCGCCGCCCCTCCCGCCGGCCAGGTCCTCTGCTCCGCCGAGCAACCCCGCCCGAACTTCATCGTCATCAACATCGATGACCTCGGGTACGCCGACATCGGACCGTTCGGGTCCAAGCTCAACCGTACCCCGAACCTCGACCGCATGGCCAAAGAGGGCATGCGACTGACGTCCTACTACGCCGCCCCCGTGTGCTCGCCTTCGCGCGCGATGCTGATGACCGGGTGCTACCCCAAGCGCGTCCTGCCGACGCCGCACGTGCTATTCCCCGCCGCCGAGGTCGGCCTGCATCCCGATGAAGTCACCGTGGCGGAGACGCTGAAGGCCGCGGGCTACGCGACCGCCTGCGTGGGCAAGTGGCACCTCGGCGACCAGGCCCCCTTCCTCCCCAATGCCCAGGGGTTCGACTTCTATTTCGGAATACCCTATTCGAACGACATGGGCATGGCGTCCGAAGGGTCCAAGAGCGACCTCGGAAAGCCTACGCCGAAAGACGAACCCAAGTCACGTCCCGGAAAGATGAATCCGCCGGAGACCGGACTGCGCGGGAGCGACCAGCCCCCGCTGCCCATGCTGCGCGACGGCAAGGCGATCGCCCGCGTGAAGCAAGGTGAGCAGCAGCGCCTCGTGGCGGACTACACCCGGGAGGCCGAGGCCTTCATCCGGCGGAGTAAGGACCGGCCGTTCTTGCTCTACCTTCCGCACAGCTCGGTGCACTTCCCGCTCTACCCCGGACAGGCCTGGGCCGGAAAGTCGCCCCACGGGCATTACTCCGACTGGGTGGAGGAGACCGACTGGTCGGTGGGCCGTATCCTGGACACGCTGCGCGAGCTCGGCCTGGACCGGCGGACGCTCGTGATCTTCACCTCGGACAACGGCGGAACGACGCGGGGCAGCAATGCGCCGCTCAAAGGTCATAAGGGAAGCACCTGGGAGGGCGGCGTGCGCGCACCGACGATCGCTTGGTGGCCGGGCAAGATCCCTGCCGGCACTTCGAGCGACGTCATCACCGGCATGTTCGACGTCCATCCGACCCTCGCCAAGCTGGCCGGCGCGAAACTGCCCGACCGCAAGGTCGACGGCATCGACCTATCCCCGGTGTTGGTGGGCAAGGACGGCGCGAAGGGACACGATGAGTTCCTCTATTTCCGCGGCCTGACCCTTGAGGCGGTGCGCGCCGGTCGCTGGAAGCTGATGCTGGAGGGCTCCAACGCCCCCTTCCAGTCCAAGCAGCCGAAGAAGGAGGCGCCGCTTCGCCTCTACGACCTCGAAGCCGACGTCGGAGAGACCACCGACCTCGCGGCGGCCAATCCGGACGTCGTGCAAAGACTGCTGGCGAGGGCAGCCGCCGTGGACGCGGACCTTGGGCGCACCGAGACGGGTCCGGGCGTCCGTCCGCTCGGCCGGTTCCCAAATCCCCGCCCGGTCATCGGCCACGACGGCACCGTACGCCCCGACGCCGTCGGAACCACGGAGCGTTTCCCCTGACCTAAAAGCCATGCAACGCCTCCTCGCCGCTCTCACCGCCGGCCTGCTCTGCTCGGCCTGCTCCTCCGGGCCGCTGCTCGTCCAAGAGGAGCCGCCGGTCATCGTCGCACCCGACTTCAAGTCCGCGTTCGTCGAACCGTGGAAGATCCCCCATGGCGAGTGGAAGCCCGACGACGGCGTCCTGCGCATGACCGAGATCCCCGCGCGCAAGCATGTGCCGGTGCTCCAGCACTGGGTCGGCCTGAAGACCGCCGTCATCGAACTCGAATACCGGCAGGATGTGCCCGCGATCTTCTACATCGGGTGCGACGCCGAAAAGCACGTCGGACGCGTCGTCATCTCCCCCGGCTCGGTCCATATCGCCGAAGACTCCGTCAAGCCGTCGCACATCCTCGCCCGCCTCCCGCTCCAGCCCGTCAAAGGCCAGTGGCGTCACGTCCGTGTCGAGTGGACCGACGACCGCATGGCCGTCCGTATCGACGGCCAGGAGCTGAGCGCCCAGCACCCCTTCCTCGCCACACCGAAGACCCGCAGCTGGATCGCCGGCGCCAAGTCCGCCGAAGTCCGCAATCTCGTGATCAAAGGCGTGCCGCAGTGAGAACCCTGCTCGCCCTCCTGCTCGCTCCGCTCGCGACCCTTGCCGCCGAGCCCAAGGTCATCCTCGAAGAGAAGTTCGACGCGGAACTCTCCAAGGATTGGTTCTGGGGGCTGGGCACCTGGAGCGCCAAAGACGGCGTGCTGCGCGGCTTCGAATCGGGCGCCCGCCGCCATGGTCCGGTCAAGGTGCACAGGCTGCCTCTGAAGGACGGTATCGTCGAATGCGATTTCCGCCTCATCGGCAAGGCCAGCTTCGCCGGGATCATCTTCAACGGCAGCCAAGAAAGAGGCCATATCTGCCATCTCGTGATGACCACCAAGGAGCTCCGCGTCCTCGCCCACCCCAAGAAGGGCGAGAACAAGGAACTCGCCAAGGTGCCCGCCCTGCTGCCGACGGAGACCTGGCATCACGTGCGCATCGTCTTCAACGGCGACAAGCTGGAGGCCACCGTCGACGATCATGTCATCCGCGCCGCGACGCCCTGCATCGCCGAAGAGAAACTCACCTTCGGACTCGGCGGCGAATCCGGCGGCCCGACCGGCGAGCAGGCCGGCGCCCTCGAATTCCGGCGACTGCGCGTCACGTCGACGGCTCCTTGATCTGCATTCATATCATGCTTCGCCGTCTCCTCGCCCTGTTGCTTGCTTCGTTCGCGATTCATGCGGCGGACAAGCCGAACATCATCCTGATCTATTCGGACGACCATGGCTGGGCCGATCTCGCCGTCCAAGGATCGGACCAGGACATCCGCACGCCGCACCTCGACGCGATGGCGCGCGACGGCGTGCGCTTCACGCGCGGCTACGTCTCCGCGCCCCAGTGCGTCCCCTCGCGCGCCGGCGTCCTCACCGGCCGCTACCAGCAGCGTTTCGGCGTGGAGGACAACAACAAGGGGCCGTTGCCGCTCACCGAACTGACCATCGCCGAACGCCTCAAGGCCGCGGGCTACGTCACCGGGCAGGTCGGCAAATGGCACCTCGACCTCGTCGGCGGCAAGAAGGGCGAGAAAGGCCTCCGCGTCGCCAAGGATCACATGCCCCACGCGCAGGGCTTTGACGAATACTTCCGCGGCGAGCTCCGGCAGTTCTATGCCTCGCATGACCTCTCAGGGAAACCTTTCGCCGACGCCCCGCACCTCGTGGCGGACAATCGTTTCCGGGTGGTCGTGCAGACCGAAGCCGCCCTGTCCTTCCTGGACCGACGCGCCGCCCAGCCTACGCAGCCTTTCTTCCTCTACCTCGCTTACTACGCTCCGCACGTCCCGCTGGAATCGCCGGAGCCATGGTTCTCCAAGACGCCCACCCATCTGCCCAAGGAACGCCGTCAGGCCTTGGCGATGATGGCGGCGATGGACGAAGGCATCGGCCAACTGCGCGCCAAGCTCAAGGCGACGGGTCAGGATCAGAACACGCTCATCGTGTTCATCGGCGACAACGGCGCGCCCCTCGGCAAAGCCTGGGATGGCTCGCTCAACACCCCGCTCATCGGCCAGAAGGGCATGCTGAGCGAAGGCGGCATCCGCACGCCCTTCCTCGCCACCTGGCCCGCCCGCCTGCCCGCCGGCAAAGTCTACGATCAGCCCGTCAGCAGCCTCGACGTCGCCGCGACGGCCGTGGCGGCCGCAGGCCTGCCGAAAGCCCCGGAACTCGACGGCACGGACCTCTCGCCCTTCGTCAGCGGACAGAATACCAGCGCGCCGCATGAGCGTCTCTTCTGGCGCTGGGGCTCGCAGGCCGCGGTGCTGGAACACCCCTGGAAGCTCGTCCGCCTCGGCGACCGAGAGGAAATGCTGTTCGACGTGACGACGGCCGACGGCGAGAACCTCGCCAAGAACCAGGCCAAGGCGCGCCCGGAGATCGTGGCACGCCTCCGTGCGGCGCTGAAGGCTTGGAGCGACACCCTCACGCCGCCCGGCCTGCCCACGAGCCTGGATCCGCATCATGAAGGCATGTTCGCCGAACACGGCGTCATCACCGCCTCCTCCGCCGCACCGCGCAAGAACGAGCCCGCCGGCGCCGTCCAAGGCTGGTTCGCCCGCAACGGAACCATCGCGACCCAGGACGGCGCCTTGCTCGTCACCGCCGACCCCAAGGCGGCCAAGAACGCCAAGCCTTTCCTCGCGAAGACCGGCTTGGCGCTGAAAGGCCCCGTGACGGCGATCATCAAGGCCGACGCCAAAGTCGCGACCAACGGCTCGCTCAGCTGGCGTACCAAGGATCAGCCCGACTTCCTGCCCGCCAACCTCGTGCGGTTCGAGATTCCCGCCGGCGCCTCCGAGCAGAGCATCCCCCTGCCCGTCGACGGCCAAGCCATCCATCTGCGCCTGAGCCTGGGCGAGCGGGCCGATGGCCTGCGCCTCCGCTCGATCGAACTGCGCCCCGCCAAAGGGGCGGCCGATATCACGGATTTCGGCAAGTAAGCCAAGGCTGTCATATAAATTATCTGTCCAGCGATGGGGCGAGCCATAGGGTTCGAACTGCCGCTATGATCGCTCGTATCCTTCTCGCCTGCCAGCTCTCGTTGATGTCGCTCGCGGCAGCCGAACGGCCGAACATCATCTTCATTTTCGCGGACGACTGGGGATGGGGCGACCTTTCGTGCCATGGTCACCCGTATGTCCGGACACCTCATATCGACCGCCTGGCGAAGGAGGGCACAGATTTTCAGCGCTTCACGGTCGCCAGCGGGGTGTGCTCACCGAGCCGCGCAGCGGTGATGACCGGGCAGTTTCCCGCGCGCCGCAACATCGACGGCCACTTCGCCTGGGTGCCACAGAACGAGAAGCGCGGCATGCCTGACTGGCTCGCCGTCGACGCGCCTTCGCTACCGCGCTTCCTCCGTCAAGCCGGGTACCGGACCGCGCATTATGGCAAGTGGCACCTCTCCAACGACATGATACCGGACTCGCCCACGCCTTCCGCCTACGGCTACGACGACTACGGTGCCTTCAATTGCTCCGGCGAGCAGATGCCTTGGCACGAGGACGCTTCGCGGGCCGTCGCCTTCATCGAGGAGAGCCTGCGTCAGGCGAAACCGTTCTTCATCAACGTCTGGCTGCACGAGCCCCACACGCCGTTTCACACCGTGCCGAAGTATGAGCGTCGCTTCCAGCACCTCCCGGAGCGCGGCGACCAGATCTACGCCTCCGTGCTTTCCCACGCCGACGACCGGATCGGCCGGATCCTCGACGCCCTGGACCGTCTGAAAATCACCGAGGACACCCTCGTGATCTTCAGTTCCGACAATGGTCCCGCCCGAGGGTCAGGCAAAGAGCCGCTGGCGCTCTCCTACGATACCGCCACGGGGGCGGGCTGGGACATCGCCGCTTCCAAAGGTGTCACCGGCGGTCGCCGCGGCCACAAGGCTTCGCTCTTCGAAGGCGGTATCGGCGTGCCCTTCCTTGCCCGCTGGCCGGGTCGGATCGCGCCCGGAAAAATCGACGCCACCTCCCTCGTCTCCGCCGTCGATCTGCTGCCCACTTTCTGTGCACTCGCCGGCGCTGACCTGCCCGCCGATTACGCGCCCGACGGCATCAACATCGTCGAGGTATTGAAAGGCCGGACTCTTCCGGTCCGCGAAAAACCCCTCTTCTGGAAGATTGACGCCGCGTGGCCGGCGCAAAAAGGCAAACCGGACCACTGGGTGGCCTGGGCGGTCGTCTCCGGCCATTGGAAACTTGCCGCTAATCACGACCTTTCCCACGTCCGGCTTTATGACATCGCCAAGGACCTCGGGGAAGACACCGACCTGAAGTCCGCCCACCCCGAGGTCGCGGCGGAACTGCTCACCAGACTCAAAGCCTGGCAGGCTACGCTGCCGGACAAGCCGACCGGAGCGGTTTTCTCAGAGTTAAGAGGGGCCGGACGTTAAGCAGCCTGCGTCGGCCGCCCTACCCAGAGGGACGGCGAACGAAGAGCATCTCGGTGAAGTGATCGGAAATGACGGCGATATAGACCGCTCGGGGCTTGTCCCCCTGAACGCATGTGCCATCGTCTGGTCACCCCATGAAATTGAGGCACCTAGCGACACTTTGCGCCCTGCTCGCGACCCCTCTCGTAGCCGCGGAGCGCCCGAACATCCTGCTCATCGTCGCCGACGACCTCGGCTGGTCCGACGTCGGCTGGCACGGGGGCTTCGGCAAGACCCCGCACATGGACAAGCTCGTGCGCGAGGGACGAGAGCTCGACCGCCATTACGTCCAGCCCGTCTGCACCCCCACCCGCGCCGCATTGATGAGCGGACGCTGCCCCGGCCGCTTCGGCCCGCAGGCGCTCAGCCCGAGCAACCTGCGCGCGATGCCGCTCGGCACCCTGACCCTCGCTTCCGCCCTCAAGTCCGCCGGTTACCGTACGCACCTCGCCGGCAAGTGGCACCTCGGCGCGCGACCGGAATGGATCCCGAACGCTTACGGCTTCGACACCAGCTACGGCACGCTCACGGGTGCGGCGGATCCGTGGACGCACAAATATCGCAAAGGAAACCCTTACGAGGACACCTGGCACCGCGACGGGAAAATCTTCCGCGAAGAAGGCAACGCCACCGAGCTCATCGCCGCCGAAGCCCTGAAACGCATCACCCAAGGCGGCGACCAGCCCTGGTTCATGTATGTCCCGTTCCATGCGGTCCACACGCCCGTCGACGCGCCCGCCGAATATAAAAAACCCTACGAGGGCGTGAGATTCCACGACGACCCCGTGAAGCACGAATCCCGGCTGCGCATGGCGGCGATGGTCTCCCAGCTCGACGCCAAGGTCGGCGCGTTCGTCGCCGCGCTGGAGCGCACCGGCCAGCGCGAGAAGACCCTCATCGTCTTCACCTCCGACAACGGCGGCATCGAAGGGCTGCAGAACGCCTACGCAGGCACCGTGCCCCACTCGCCTTTCAACAGCGAGAATGATCCGTTGCGCGGCCAGAAGAACACCCTCTTCGAGGGCGGCATCCGCGTATGCGCCTTCGCCAACCAGCCCGGCACGCTCAAGCCAGGCAAGCTGTCGGCCCCGCTCTACGTCGGCGACTGGCTGCCGACCCTCGCCGGACTCGCCGGCTTCCGCCCGGAGAAAGATCCGCAGTGGGACGGACTCGACCGCTGGAAGGTCCTGACCGGAGAGGATGCCGCCCCTGCGCCGCGCACGGTCTACGTCGCCCACTCACAAGGCCAGGCCCTGCTCCATGGAGACTGGAAAGTCATCCGCATGAAGAAGGGTGCCCCGCAGCTCTTCGACCTCGGCCAGGACCCCTTCGAGAAGACCGACCTCGCCGCCACCCGCGCCGACAAGCTCAAGGAGATGCTCACCCTGCTCGACGCTCAACTCGCCCAGGACGACAAAGTGATGCCCGCCGACCTCAAGGGACTGCCTCATTGATCATGCGCCTCCTCTCCGCCCTCCTGATCGCGGCGGCCGCCCTCCTGTCCGCCGCCGACTCATTGCAGCCCTACGCCAGCGAGGCCGACGTGCCGCGCGACGTCGTCTCGCTCTGGCGGGACGTCGACTTCCGCCGGGACCCCCTCGACGTGCGCGTTTTGAATGAATGGAAAGAAGACGGCATGATCTGCCGCCACGTCACCTTCCTGGTCGGCAACTTCAAAGGAGCCCCTTCACGCATAGCGGCCTTCTACACCTTCCCCGAAGGCGCCAAAAACGCGCCGGCCTTCGTGTGGGCCCATGGCGGCGGCCAGCGGGCCGAGCGGCGGCGCGGCGCCTACTTCGCGAAGCACGGCTATGCCACGATCGACATCAATTGGGGCGGACGGGAGATCGAGCCTGGCGCGTCGGAGAACACCGACTGGGGAAAGGTCGATCCCACGCAGGGACCGCAGTTCTACCCCAAGGCCTTCCGCGGCGTGAAGCAGGACTTCCTGCCCGACCCGCACACGATCGACCCCGTGCTGAGCCCGCGCAACGGCAACTGGTACCTCCTCGCCTACGCCGGCCGCCGCGCCATCACCTTCCTGGAGAAACAGCCCGAGGTGGATCCGGCCCGCATCGGCTTCACCGGCTACTCGATGGGCGGCAACATCACCTCCTTCGCCGCCATCGACCCGCGCCTCCGCGCCGTCGCTCCCATGGTGGGCGGGACAGGCTTCGTCACCAGCCCCTTCCCCGGCATCCCCGATCCCGTACCGGCTTCGCATTACCGCGGACATGCCGACCTCTTCGCGGCCACGATGGAGTCGCAGTCCTACTATCCGCACGTGAAGTGCCCCGTACTGCTCCTCACCGCGACCAATGACTTCCACGGCACCGTCGACCGCGCGTTCACGTGCCTGGCGCGGCTGCCGCACCCGGACTGGCGCATCAGCCTCAAGCTGCATTACAACCATTCCCTCGGGCCTGAGCAATGGTTGCTCCTCAACCTCTGGTTCGACCGTCACCTCAAAGGTCAGCCCATCGAAATCCCCAAGACCGCCAAGGCCGACCTCACCCTGGCGGCGGACGGCAAATCGGCGGCCTTCGTCGTCACGCCCGACCAGCCGGCTCGCCTGCGTTCGGTGCGCATCCTCTACAGCCATGACCCCAATCCGCAGTCGCGGTTCTGGAAGCAGGCCGACGCCGTGCGGACCGGAGACACGTGGTCCGCCCGACTGCCCGCTCACGAAGGCCTCCCCCTGTTCGCCTTCGCCGATTGCGCCTATCCCCTCGAAGGCGTCCGCCAGGCCTTCGAAGGAAGCGCCGATAGCTTCACCCTCGCCTCGGAAGAAGCCGTGCATCTCCCGAAGACGTGGGACACCAGCCGCCTCCGGGCGCTGGCCACGCGGGACGACTTCAGCCCGGACTTCAGTCGCGACTGGGGGATCTCGCCCAGCGGCGGCCTGACCACTTACAAGTTCCGGGACCCGGAGATGAGACTACCCGGCGCCGACCAAGCCCTCCGCCTCAAGCTGACGCCGACGGATAGACGTCTCGGCGTGCGTCTGCGCGCATCCAAGAACCGATTCCTCACCGGCGTGCGCGCGCCCGGGGAGGATTATGTCGCCAACGCGCTCACCCAGCCTGGCCAGACCGAGTTGACCTTCTCCGTCGCCGACTTCCGCGGCGGCAAGGACGGTGAAAAATCACCCATGCAAGACTGGGCCAATATCTCCACCCTGTCGCTGGAGATCATCGAACAGGGCCGCCCCTTGCCGCTGAGCGGTAGCCCGCTGCCAAAGTCCCTCGATTGGACCAAAGTGACGGCTCGCTGAAACCAACCTGACTTCACGGTGTAAGAATGCCATGCGGCCCCTCGCACTCTCGCTCCTCCTCGCCTTGCTCGCGCCGCTTGCGACCTCGGCTGCCGACAAGCCGAACGTCCTGGTCCTGTACATGGATGACATGGGCTGGGCCCAGCCGGGCTGCTACGGCGGCAAACTTGCGCCCACCCCGCACATCGATTCGCTCGCCCGGAACGGCGTCCGCTTCACCGACGGCTACGTCGGCGCCTGCATCTGCTCGCCCAGCCGCGTCGGCCTGCTCACCGGCCGCTATCAGGCCCGCACGGGCCACGATGCGAACTCCAACGAAGGCAAGACCCCCGAGAGCAAGAACCTGCTTCTCGGCGAGACCACCATCGCCCAGCGCCTCAAGGCGCTCGGCTACGTCACCGGCATCTACGGCAAGTGGCACGTCGGCGCGACCAGCGCGGAATACCTGCCCGCCAACCGCGGATTCGACGAATCCTTCGGCACTACGGGCAATCTGGGCGACAAACTGGGCTTCTATCGTGGCAAGGAATTCATCCCCGATCCGGCCGGCGCCCCGGTCACCTCGCCGATCTACGCCCGTGAAGCGAACGCGTTCATGGAAAGGCACCGCGGCGAACCTTGGTTCCTCTACGTGCCCTTCAACGCCGTCCATTCCCCGGTGGTCGCCAGCCCCGAGATCAAGGCGCGCTTCGCCCGGTTGCCCAAGCGCGAGCAGGATTATGCCGCGCTGATCAGCGAGGCCGACGACGCCGTGGGCGCGATCCTCGCCAAGCTCCGCGAACTGAAGCTCGAAGAGAACACGCTCATCTTCCTCGTCAGCGACAACGGCGGCGCCTCGCCGCTCGCGGAGATGGACGGGCTGCGCGGCCGCAAATGGACGCTCTGGGAAGGCGGCATCCGCGTCTCGTGGCTCGCCCAATGGAAAGGCCGCATCCCCGCCGGGCGCGTGCTCGAGACGCCGGTCATCCAGCTCGACATCCTGCCCACCGCCGTCGCCGCGGCCGGCGGCACGCCGCAACCCGAATGGAAACTCGACGGCACGAACCTGCTGCCGTTGCTCGAAGGCAAGGCGGACAAACTCGACCGCGATACGCTCTACTGGCGTTTCGGCGTCCAATACGCCGTCCGCCAAGGCGATTGGAAGCTCGTGAAAGCCGGCCTCACCCAACCCGTGCAGCTCTTCGACCTCCGGGCGGATCGCCACGAGAAGGACGACCTCGCCGCGAAACAACCGGAGAAAGCGAAGGCCCTGCAAGCCCTCTGGGACGCCTGGAACGCCCATAACATTCCGCCGCGCTGGGAAGATCCACGCTGGAATGACGGCAACACCAAGAGCGCTCCGCAGGCGGCGAAGAAAAAGCCCGCCAAGCAGAAGGCCGCCAAGTAAGCCGCCCGCCTGTCCGTAATTTCCACCCATGCGATATCTCGCCCTCCTCCTCGCTCCGCTCGCGCTCGTCGCCGCCGACAAGCCGAACATCATCCTGATCCTGGCCGACGACCTCGGCGGTCGCGACCTCGCCTGCTTCGGCAGCAAGTATCACGAGACGCCCAACCTCGACCGCCTCGCCTCCCGTGGCGTGCGCCTGACGCAGGCCTATTCGGCCAGTCCGCTCTGCTCCCCGACGCGCTCGAGCATCCTGACCGGCCAATACCCGGCCCGCACCGGTATCACCGCACCCGCGTGCCACCTGCCGAAGGTCGTCCTCGAGAAGGCGCTGCTGCAAGGCAATGACCGCGTGCACGTGGCCAATTCGATCACGCGCCTCAAGCCCGACTACCACACGCTCGCCGAAGCGCTCAAGGCCTCCGGCTACGCGACGGCGCACTTCGGCAAGTGGCACCTCGGCCACAACCTCCAGGCCGGCGACGCCTACGAGCCGCGCGACCAAGGCTTCGACGTCGACTGGCCACACACGCCCAAGGCTCCCGGCCCCGGCGGCGGCTACCTCGCGCCATGGAAATTCATCACTGATCCGGAGATCAAGGACGACGCCGGCCGGCACGTCGATGAACGCATGGCCGACGAGGCCGGCAAGTTCATCCGCGCCAGCAAGGGCCGTCCGTTCTTCGTCAACTTCTGGCTCTTCTCCGTGCACTCCCCGTGGAACGCGCGCAAGGATTACATCGAATACTTCAAGCAGAAGACCGATTCCGCGAACCCGCAGAAGAACCCGCTCTACGCCGCGATGGTGAAGAGCCTCGACGACTCCGTGGGCCGCCTGCTGAAGCACCTCGATGATTCCGGAGAGGCCGACAACACGATCATCGTGTTCTGGTCCGACAACGGCGGCTTCGCCTACCCGCCCAAGCAGACCGACCCCCAAGGCTATGCGGACATCCCCGCGACGAGCAACCTGCCCTACCGAAGCGGCAAGGCCTCGCTCTACGAGGGCGGCACCCGCGAGCCCGGCATCGTCGTCTGGCCCGGCAAGGTGAAGGCCGGCGCGACCGCCGACTTCCTGATGCAGTCGGTCGACCTCTACCCGACGCTCGTCCGCGCCGGCGGAGCGACGCTGAAACCCGGCCAGAAGGTGGACGGCCTCGACCAGACGGACGCCCTCCTCGGAGGCGCTTCGCCCCGCGACCGCGTCTTCTGCCACTTCCCCCACGGCAACGCCACGCGCGACTCCGTCATGGACGGCTTCTACGCCGGCTCCTACGTGCGCAAGGGTGACTGGAAGCTGATCCGCTTCTACGGACGAAGCGACGACGGCACCGATGAGCTCGAGCTGTACGACCTCAAGCAAGACCTCGGCGAACGTCGCAACCTCGCCAAGGAGCAGCCGGCGGTGGCACAGGAACTCAACGGACTCATCGACGGCTTCCTCAAGGACACCGAGGCGGTGATTCCGAAGGCCAACCCGAACTTCGGCAAAGCCTCGCCCAAGGCGCCGGCCAAGAAGAAAGCCCTGGCGCCCGACGACCTCCCCGGCGGCTGGAAGAATCGCGCCGGCAAAGCCGCCGTCGTCGAAGGAGCCCTCAGCGTCCAGAGCAAGGGCCCGGACTCCTTCCTCGGCGTCAGCGCCGGCCTGACCGCCGGTCCGGCCAAACTGTCCTTCAAGATCCGCGCTCCGCAGGCCGGCGAAGGACGTATCGCCCTCCTCGGCCCCGCGGGGGGACCCGAAGTTCTCTCCGTGCCCTACCGTACGGCCGGCGAAGCCGTGTGGCAGAGCGTCACCGTGGAATTGAACCCGAAGCAGGCCGCCGGCATCCTCCGCCTCTACCTGCCCGCAGGGTCGACCGTGGTCGACTTGGATGACATCGTGCTGACTCCCGCCCAAGGGCCGGCCCGACGCTGGGAATTCTAGGCTAACGAAGTCCTCTCCCAGTCGGTATTTGATCCTAGGCGGGGAACATCCGCCTAGGACATCCCATCTTATCTCATTATCCGCCCAAACGGCTTTCCCTCCCTCATTTACCTCTTTAACTGACGATGACCCTCTTCCCCATGCGTAAGCCCCTCTTGGCGCTCCTGCCCTTCCTCGTCTCCGCCTCCTTCGCGGCCGACGAAAAGGTGCAGTTCAATCGCGACATCCGCCCCCTCCTGGCGGACAACTGCTTCCACTGCCATGGTCCGGACCCTGGCACCCGCAAGGCCGGCCTGCGTCTCGACACCGAAGCCGGCTTCTTCGCCGCCCGCGTCGACAAGCAGGGGAAGGAAGAGCCGCCGACCATCATCAAGGGCAAACCCGACCAGAGCACCCTCTTCCAGCGTATGCTCTCCACCGACGAGGATGAGATCATGCCCCCGCCCGAAACCCACAAGAAGCTCAAGCCGGCCGAGATCTCGCTCGTGCGTCGCTGGATCGAGCAGGGCGCGCCGTGGCAGCCGCACTGGTCGCTCGTCGCCCCGCAGAAGGCGCCGCTGCCGAAGACTTCCGATGACGGCTGGGCCAAGAATCCGGTCGACCGGTTCGTGCGCGCCAAACTCGACGCCGCCGGCCTGCAGCCCGCGCCCGAGGCCGACGCCGCCGCGCTCATCCGCCGCGTCAGCCTCGACGTCACCGGCCTGCCGCCTTCGCCCGCCCTGCTGGCCAGACATCTGCCCAAGGACGGCGCCCACCTCAGCGACGCGCAGCTCTCCGCGCTCATCGACGAGCTGATGGCCCTGCCGGCCTACGGCGAACACCGCGCCCGCTACTGGCTCGACGCCGCCCGCTATGCCGACTCGCACGGCCTGCACTTCGACGCCTACCGCGAGATGTGGCCTTACCGCGACTGGGTCGTGAAGTCCTTCAACCGCAATCAGCCCTTCGACCAGTTCACCGTCGAACAGCTCGCCGGCGACCTGCTCCCTAACCCGACCGAAGAGCAGCGCATCGCGACCGGCCTCCAGCGTTGCAACCCGACGACCAACGAAGGCGGCACGATCGTCGAAGAGAACCTCGCCAACTACGCCGCCGACCGCGTGCAGACCATGGGCTGGGTCTACCTCGGCCTGACCACCAACTGCGCGCAGTGCCACGACCACAAGTTCGATCCGTTCTCGCAGAAGGACTTCTATTCGATGGCGGCCTTCTTCCGGAACACCACCCAAGGCGGACTCGACGGCAACGTGAAGGACGGCCGCGGACCGGTGATCTACCTGCCCTCCGATGCCGACCGTCCGCGCTGGAACGCCCTCCCGGGGGAGATCGCCAAGGGCAACGAGCAGGTCGCCGCGGCCCGCAAGCTCGGCACGCCGCTCTTCGAGCAGTGGTTCGCCCAGGCCAAGCCCGCCGACCTCGACGCGGACATCCCCGCCAAGGACCTCGTCGCCCACCTCCCCCTCAACGAAGGCAAGGGCCTGCCCGCTGGCACGACCGCCGGCGGCGAGCCGATCGTCTGGATGAAGAACGGCAAGACCGGCCCTGCGCCCGTCTTCAAGAAAGGTTCGCATCTCGTCGTCGGCGACGCCGGCGACTTCGGCACCAAGCAGGCCTTCTCCGCCGCCGCCTGGATCAAGGCCGACAAGGTCGAGGGATCGGGCGCGATCATCGCCCGGATGGACAACCAGAAGGGTTCGCAGGGCTGGAACTTCTTCCAGTCGGGCCGTAACCTCGGCGTCTACATCATCAGCAAATGGCCCAATGATGGCATCAAGGTAGTCACGACCCGCAACACCGTCAACCGGACTTATCAGCACGTCCTGATGACCTACGACGGCAGCGGCAAGGCCGCCGGCGTGAAGATCTACGTCAACGGCGTCCTCGCCGAGACCCGCGCCGAAGTCGACGGTCTCAAGACGGACACCAAAGCCGCCACCCCGACCCGCATCGGTCAGCGCAGTCAGAGCGAACCGTTCCACGGCTCGATCCAAGACGTCTTCCTCTACGCCCGCGCCCTTGACCCGAGCGAGGTGACGACCCTCGCCAAGCTCGGCACCCTGCGCCAGTCGCTCGCCGGCAAGCCCAACGCCCAGCAGAAAGAAGCCCTGCGCGAACACTTCCTGCTCAACCGCCACGAGCCGTTCAGACTCGCCTCCAACGCCGTCGCCAAGCTGACCGCCGAACAGACGGCCATCCGCGCCCGCAGCCCGCTCACCCATGTCCAGGAAGAGAAGATGGATAGCCCTGCGATGGCCAACATCCTCATCCGCGGCGCGTATGACAAGAAAGGCGACGCCGTCCCCGCGGAAATTCCCTCCGCCCTCGGCAAGCTCCCCGCGGACGCCCCCCGCAATCGCCTCGGACTGGCGAAGTGGATCGTCAGCGACGCCAATCCCCTGACCACCCGCGTGACCGTCAACCGCATGTGGCAGGAGCTCTTCGGCAGCGGACTCGTCAAGACCTCCGAGGACTTCGGCATCATGGGCAGCCTGCCCTCCCACCCTGAGCTCCTCGACTGGCTGGCGATCGATTTCCGCACGCACGGCTGGGACGTGAAGCGCTTCTACAAGCAGCTCCTCACCAGCGCCACCTATCGCCAGGCGGCCCTCATCACCAAGGAGAAGATCGAGAAGGACCGCGACAACACCCTGCTCAGCCGCGGACCCCGCTTCCGCATGGACGCCGAGATGCTCCGCGACCAGGCGCTCGCCGTCAGCGGCACGCTGTCGCCGCGCATGGGCGGTCCGGGCACCAAGCCCTACCAGCCGGAGAACATCTGGGAAGTCGTCGGTGTGGGCATCCAGGTCTACAAGCCCGACCAAGGCGAGAACCTGTACCGCCGCTCGCTGTATAATTACTGGCGCCGCATGGCCCCGCCCGCGAGCCTCGACCTCTTCAACGCTCCTTCTCGCGAAGTCACGTGCGTCCGCCGCGACCGCACCAACACCCCCCTGCAGGCGCTCGTGATGCTCAACGACCCGCAGTACGTCGAAGCCGCGCGCATCCTCGCGCAGCACACCCTGCGGGGCGAAGGCGACGACGTCGCCCGCCTCAACGCCGCCGCCGTCCGCACGCTCTGCCGGCCGCTGAAGCCTGCCGAAACGGCGGTCCTGACCGACAGCCTGGGCAAGCTGCGCGCCCACTACGTCGCCAAGCCCGACGACGCCGCCGCGCTCCTCGGGGTCGGCGACGCCAAGTCCGACGAGAAGCTTCCCCGCCCCGAACTGGCCGCCTGGACGATGGTCTGCAGCCAGCTCCTGAACCTCGACGAAATCCTTAACAAATAATCGCCATGTCCATCCTCCACGAGTGGAACACCCTCCAGACCCGTCGCCGCTTCTTCGGCACGGGCGCCAACGTGCTGGGCGCCGCCGCGCTCGCCAGCCTGCTCGGACGCTCGTCGGCCGACGCCGCCCCGGGAGCGATCAGCCCGCAGCACCTGCCCAAGGCCAAGCGCGTCATCTACCTCCACATGGTCGGCGGTCCCGCCCAGATGGACCTCTTCGACTACAAGCCGAAGATGAAGGAGATGTACGACAAGGACCTGCCCCCGAGCATCCGCAACGGCCAGCGTCTCACGACGATGACCAGCGGACAGGCCCGCTTCCCCATCGCGCCTTCGAAGTATAACTTCTCCCAGTTCGGACAATGCGGCATGTGGCTCAACTCCGACCTGCTGCCGAACCTCGGCAAGCACGCCGATGAGATCTGCTGGATGCGCTCCCTCAATACCGAGGCGATCAACCACGAGCCGGCCATCTGCGCCATGCAGACGGGCAACCAGATCACCGGCCGCCCCTGCCTCGGCTCCTGGGCCTCCTACGGCCTCGGCTCAGAGAACGACAACCTGCCGAACTTCGTGGTGCTCATCGCGACCCCGTCCAACCGCGAACAGGAACAGGCGATCTCCAGCCGTCTCTGGTCCAGCGGTTACCTGCCGGGCGAACACGCCGGCGTCTCGTTCCGCAGCAAGGGCGACCCGATCCTCTTCATCAACAACCCGCCCGGCGTGCCCGACGACCTGCGCAAGCAGACCATCGATGGCATCAACCAGCTCAACCGCCTCAACTACGAGACCGTCGGCGACCCGGAGACGCATACCCGCATCAAGCAGTACGAGATGGCCTTCCGCATGCAGGCCTCGGTGCCGGAACTGACCGACCTGACCAAGGAGCCGGAGCACATCTTCAAGCTCTACGGAGAAGAAGCCCGCAAGCGCGGCAGCTTCGCCAACAGCGTGCTGATGGCCCGCCGTCTCGTCGAACGCGGCGTGCGCTTCGTCCAGATCTACCACAACAACTGGGACCACCACTCGAACGTCAACGGCCGCATGCCCAGCCAGTGCAAGGACATCGACCAGCCCTGCCACGCCCTCATCGAGGACCTCAAGCAGCGCGGGATGTTCGACGACACCCTCATCGTCTGGGGCGGCGAATTCGGCCGCACGATCTACAGCCAAGGCGGGCTCACCAAGGAGAACTACGGCCGCGACCACCACCCGCGCTGCTTCTCGATGTGGATGGCCGGCGGCGGCGCCAAAGGCGGCCAGATCTACGGCGAGACCGACGAGTTCAGCTACAACATCGTCAAGGACCCGCTTCCGATCAACGACTTCCACGCCACGGTCCTCCACCTGCTCGGCTACGACCACGAGCGCTTCACTTACAAGTATCAAGGCTTGGACCAGAAGCTCACCGGGGTGCTCCCGACCAAGGTCGTCAAGGCGTTGGTCGCCTGATAGGGCTAGGGCTAGGGCCAGAGACAGGGCTAGGCCAACCCCTAGCCCTTCTTATTTTCTGACCGTTTCACCGGCCCTAGCCCTAGCCCTGGCCCTGCTCGTTTCCACCTTTGCACTTTTGCACCTTTGCACTGTATCTTCACCCCCCTACCCCATGCGACTCTTCCTCCTCGCCTGCCTCCTCTGCCTCATGGCAGCCCCTCTCTCCGCCGCCGACGACACCGCCTGGCTGCAGACGAAAGGCACGCTGATCTTCCATGACGCCTTCGAGCGCGAAGAAACCGGTACCGGCCTCAAGGATATCGGTAACGGCTGGGAAAGCGCCACGGCCGACCGCGTCCCCAAGCTCAAGCAGGCCGACCTCGACGCCGGCATCATGAAGATCGCCAGCGCGACCAAGGAGGCCGGCCACGCCGCCCATATCCACCACGACGCCGGCTTCGCCGACGGAGGCGTGATCGTCCGCTTCAAGTTCCCGGGCCTGAACAAAGCGGAGAATCTCCAGCTGGGCTTCGTCGACCGCGCGCTCAAGGACGTCCACGCCGGCCACCTCTGCTACGCGATCCTCTCGCAAGCCGACCTGACGCTGACTGATCGCAAGACGGGCTCGATGAACCTGGCCGTGAAGAAGAAGCATGCGGATGACGCGGCGGCCAAGCGGAAGCCCGATCCGGCGTTCGAGGCGATGCTGAAGAAGAAAACCAAGGTCACCCCGCTGAAGGCCGACACGGAATGGCACGTCCTCACGCTCGTCACCGAGGGCGACGAAATGCGCTTCTCCCTCGACGGCAAGCCGATCGCCAGCCATCGCTCCGAGGGCTACGCCCACGATATGAAGCGCTGGTTCAGTTTCCTCGCGAACTCGACGGTCTGGATCGATGACGTGAAGATCTACAAGGTACGCTGAACCGATGAGAGTCCTCGGCATCGAAGGCGGCGGCACGAGGACCTCGGCCTTGTTGGTCGACGGTGACGACGCCGAACTGGCCTCCTTCGCCGTCGGTCCCGGCAACCTCCGACTCCTCAGCCCCGAAGAACTCGCCGCCCTGCTTGCAGCCATCCGCGCACGGCTGCCCGCCCCGCCGGACCGCATCGGCGTCGGCATGGCCGGCGTCCGCACCGACGCCGACCGCGAACGCCTGCGCCGCGCCGTCGGATCGACCTGGCCCGGCGTGCCGGTCTTGGTCGGCGACGACCTGCTCCTCGCCCTCGAGGCGGACTCATGGCCGGCCGACTGCGCCGCGCAGGTGCTCCAGCTGAGCGGCACCGGCTCCTGCTGCCTCGGACGTCATCGCGATGGTCGCACGATCAAGATCGGCGGCCGCGGTCATATCATCGGCGACCGCGGCAGCGCGTGCAACATCGCGATGCATGCGCTCAAGTCCACGGTCACGATCTCCGACATCGACGCCGACTGGCCCCGCCTTGGCGCCGACATGCTGGCCTTCCTCCAGATGAACGAACCCGAGTCGCTCATCGAGTGGTCGATGACGGCGAACAAGACCGAGATCGCCTCCTTGGCGCAGGTCGTGTTCGCCGCCGCGACCGCTCGGCAGGACCCGATCGCCGTGGCCATCCTGCACCGCGCCTCCGAGCGGCTCAGCAAGGACGCGGTCCACTGCGCCGCGCGGGTCGCCCGTCCGGGCGAGAAAGTCCGCTTCGTGCTCAACGGTTCGACCTTGCTCAAGAATCCTTGGTTCGCCGACGAGGTCGCCGCGAAGATCCTCGCCGCACGGCCCGGCAGCGAGGTCGTCCGCCTCATGCGCCCCGGGGCCTGGGGTGCGATCGCCATGGCCCGCCGCATGACCGGCCCCGCTCCGGTCGCCGCGACCCCCACGCCCGCGCCAGCACCCCTGGCGACCGCCTCTTGGCGTCCGGTCGCCGAAGCCCCCACCGAAGGGCGTAACCCGAAGTCGGCCGGCTTCGCGGAGATGCCGCTCGCGCAGGCGATCCAGCTCATGCTCGCCGAAGACGCGACCTTGCCCGGCAAGATCCTGGCCGAAAGCGCACACCTCGCGTGGACGGTCGAAGCTGTCACGAAGGCTTTCGCCTCCGGGGGCCGCCTGATCTATTGCGGCGCCGGCACGTCCGGCCGCCTCGGCGTACTCGACGCGAGTGAATGCCCGCCGACCTTCCGCACGCCCGCTTCGCTCGTCCAAGGCATCATGGCCGGCGGCCACCAAGCGCTCTGGAGCGCCGTCGAAGGCGCCGAAGACGACGAGACCGCCGGCGTCCAGGCCGTCGCCGCCCGCACGGTGACCGCCCAGGACGTCGTCATCGGCATCTCTGCCAGCGGCCACGCTCCCTTCATCTGGGGCTGCCTCGCCGAAGCCCGTCGCCGCGGCGCTAAGACCGTCCTCGTCGCCTGCAATCCGGCCTACCGCGACCACCCCCTGCTCGATTGCGCCATCCTGCCTGATACCGGCCCGGAAGTGCTCACGGGCTCGACGCGCCTGAAGGCCGGCACGGCCACGAAGCTCGTCCTCAACCTGATCACGACGCTCGCCCTCGCCCGTTCAGGCAAGGTGATGAGTAACCTCATGATCGACCTGCATCCGTCGAACTCCAAGCTGCGCGGACGCGCGATCCGCATCGTCCGCGACCTCACCGGCGCCGACGAAGCCGCCGCCCGCACGGCGCTGGAGACGAACGGCTGGGTGATCCGCCAAGCCGTCGCCGCCCTGGACCGACATCCCGCCTGAACGCATGCGCCACACCCTCACCCTCTTGCTCATGTTTTCGCTGGCTACGGCCGACGACACGCCCGACGCCGTCAGACCCGCGGCCCAGTGGACCGCGCAAGGCCTCGAAGACGCCAAATACGACCGCACCAGCATTCCCTATGAGGGCTACACCCCCAACCGGATGGTCTGCGACACCACGCTCCGCCGCATGCCCGACGGCTCCTGGATCTATTTCATGCTGGCCGGGGGCGACACCGAACCTTCTCCGCTGAACTATACCGCCGTCACCCGCAGCACCGACGAAGGCCGGACGTGGTCGCCCCTCGCGACGTTCGAAGTCGGCTTCCCGCGCGAAGGCCAGACCATCGGCCAGGGGCCGACCGAAGTCCTCGTCCGCGAAGGCCGCGCGACGCTGTTCTTCGCCACGCATTCGAAACATTGGGCGAACGACTTCCGCTCCTGGTATCTGACGAGCGACGACTCCTTCAAGACCTGGAGCAAGCCAGCCCCGTTGCCCGGCCGCCTGAAGGAACGCACCTTCATCCGTCCTTCCATCGTCACCAAGGACGGTCGCATCCTGATGCCGTTCCAGCACTACGTCGGACCGGACTCCGAGCAAGCCAATGCCCCGCTTGACCGTGCCTTCACCAATCCCCGTAACGGCGTGCTGATGAGCGCGGACGGCGGCAAGACCTGGAGCGAGCACGGCGACGTACGACTCACTCCCGACGACAAATACTTCGGCTGGGCCGAACCGACCATCCACGAGCGCGCCGACGGCTCGATCCTAATGTATATCCGGGCCGATCGCCTCGGTGGCGTGCTCTACCAAGCCGTCTCCAAGGACGGCGGCCGCACGTGGCCGGAATTCGCTTCGGTCACCGACATCCCCAACCCCGGCAGCAAAGCCACCCTCTTCCCGCTCGGCGGCAAGGCCGTCGCCTTGCTGCACAACAACAACTCCAAACGCCGTGCTCCCCTTTCCCTCTGGATCAGCTTCGACGACGGAAAGACCTGGCCCTACCAGCGCGTGCTCGTGGCCGAGGCCGGACCCGATCCGAAGTATCCCGGCAAGCTGATGAAGGGTTCGCTCAACTATCCGGACGGGTTCGTCAGCGCCGACAAGCAATGGCTGCACTTCGCCTACGACGACGCCCGCCACCGGGCCGTGCATTACAGCGCCAAGCTTCCGCCGCTGCCGGCGAAGTAATCGGCCGCCCACGGCAGAATGAGTTGGCAAAACGGGGCCGAGGGCTAAGTTGCCCTCTTCCCCGCCCATGCGCCTCTTCCTCGCCTTCGGGCTCCTGCTGCTCGCCCGCCCCGCCTTGGCCGCGGAGGCCGACGTCATCGTCTACGGCGCCACCCCCGGAGGGTTTTGCGCGGCAATCGCCGCCGCCCGCGAAGGCGCCAAGGTCGTGCTCCTCGAACCCACCGCCCATGTCGGCGGCGTCAACACCGGCGGCCTGAGCTTCAGCGACTCCAACCAGACGGTCCGCTCAACCCTGCTCGGACTTTTCGAGGAATGGCACCAGCGAGTGGCCGCCGATTATGCCGCCCGCGGAGTGAAGCTGCCTTATGACGTCGCGGTGAAAGACAACTCCGTCTGGACCTACGAACCGCACGTCGCCGCCCGCGTGACGGACGCGATGCTCAGGGAAGCCGGCGTGACGGTGCTCACGCGGGAAGTGCTGACGGCGGTCGACAAGGAAGGCGCCCGCATCGTCCGCCTCACTACCTCGGCCGGCGCGCACACGGCCAAGGTCTTCGTCGACGCGACTTACGAGGGCGACCTGCTGGCCAAGGCCGGGGTGTATTGGCGCATCGGCCGCGAAGGCCGCGAGGAATTCGACGAAACCCTCGCCGGCCGCCAATACCCCAAGCAGAAGCTCCTCATCGACGGCTTCGACGCGAACGGCCTGCCGCTGCCGCTCATCACCTCGATCAAGGCCGGCGAAGACCCGTCAGGCGAACAGAGCGTCATGGTCTACAGCTTCCGGCTATGCGTGACGAAAGACCCGGCTAACCGCGCGCCCTTCCCAGAGCCGAAGGCCTACGACCCGGCCCGCTTCGAACTCGTCCGCCGATATTTCCAGCGATACCCGAAAGCCCCGCCGCCCTGGGACCTCTATCCGCTGCCAGGCGGCAAGTTCGACGCCAACAACGGCATCGGGAAGATGTTCTCGATGGGCCTGGTGGGCGAATCGACGCCGTGGTGCGACGCCGACCCGGCCGGACGCGCGCGGCTCTGGGACAAACACAAGGAGTACACCCTTGAGTTCTACAAATTCCTGACGACCGACGAGGCCGTGCCCCCGAAGATCCGCGCGGAGATGTCGGCCCTCGGGCTCTGTCGCGACGAATTTTCCGCGACCGGCCATTGGTCCCCCCAGCTCTACGTGCGGGAAGGCCGCCGCATGATGGGACGCTACATGCTCACGGAGAAAGACGTGCTGCTGGAGCCGGCCAAGGAAGACGCGGTCGCGGTGTCCTCTTTTCCCATCGACTCACATGACTGCCGGCGGCTGGCCCTGCCCGACGGGGTGATCAACGAGGGCACGATCTTCCCGGTACGCATGCCCGGACGACCGCATGGCTACGCCTATCATGTGCCCTATCGCGCCATCACGCCCTCGTCGAACGAATGCTCGAACCTGCTCGTCCCCGTCGCGCTCTCGGCCACGCACGTCGCCTACTCGTCCATCCGCGTCGAACCGACCTGGATGACCCTCGGCCAGAGCGCCGGCATCGCCGCCGCCCTCGCCGCCAAGGCAGGCCTAGCGGTGCAGGCCCTGCCTTACCCGGAACTACGCTCCCGACTCCTGTCTCAGAACGTCGTGCTGGAACTCCCGGAACTGCCGCCGGCCCCCAAGACCGCCCGCGCCGGCGGAACAGGTTCGACCGATCCGAAATCCCTGCCCGGTCTGATCCTCGACGACGCGCAGGCCGAGCTGACGGGCCCATGGGAACGCTCCACTAACTTCAAGCCGCACATCGGCCCGGGCTACCTGCATGACGAGCGGCGTTCCGACGGCAAGTCGCGCGCGGTGTTCCGCTTCCATGGGACGGCCGATGGCGAGTTCGCGCTGCGCATCGCCTACTCCGCCCACGAGACGCGGACGACGCGCCTGCCGGTCACGATCATCGGTGGCGGCGCGGAACATCGCTTCAACGTCGACCAGACCCAGCCCATACCCACCGGCGCATCCTTCCGAGAGGTCGGTCGCGTCCGTCTGCGTCGTGGCGTCGAGTATACGCTCAACGTGACCAATCAGGACACCAAAGGCTTCGTGATCCTCGACGCCTTCCAGTTGCTCCCGGTCGCCGCTCAGGCAAAGTAAGCCCATGATGACCCGCCTGCTGCTCTGCCTGGCCGCCCTGCTCGCCGGATGCTCCACGCCTGAGGAGAAGAAGCGTCCGGAACCGGCCGCCCGCCGGCTCCTGCCCGAAGGCTGGGACGCCAAGGCGGCGGGCGACCAGGTCATGGCCGGCCTGTTCAAAGTCACCGGTTCCGAAGTCAAAGGAGCCCACGACGCGCACTTCGTCGTCCTCGGCGAACGCGCCTACGTCGTGGCCG
>Ga0315909_10001506_pt1 | contig 31432 bp, 37 predicted proteins | sample LakEriMetagenome_11_FD_203527 | JGI IMG/M metagenome (GOLD analysis project Ga0315909, IMG submission 203527) | Freshwater fungal communities from buoy surface, Lake Erie, Ohio, United States - Buoy 2 MA125 | ecosystem: Environmental > Aquatic > Freshwater > Lake | place: USA: Lake Erie, Ohio... | reverse complement strand
TCATTAAATCCAACGCCACCATGTATAGTATAAATATTTCCGCTGTCTTCTGTATCAAATAAAGCAAATGAGTCTGACGGGGCAACAAACATATTTGAGTTTTTACGCTCAGCACGGTTAATTGCATCAGTATAAGCAACAGGATCTTTTGTAATTGCAGTCTTATCTTTTGTTATTAGGAAGTTGTAGTCTCCAAGTGCTGGACCATCTGCGCTGTCAACATCGTATACTAGTTCTGCATTTTCGTATACCTTTAAAATTTTATTTGTTCTTTCCCATAGTGGGATATAGTCTGTGCCTTGACCAACAGTTTCAAGGTATGTCTTTTTATTATAAAACCCACCCGTGATATTGTCAATAATAGTTCTTGCAAGATTTTCTTGTTCTGTGTATTGGGCAATCTCTGTTGCTGTTACACCTAGCGATGCTGGATCAATATAAGGCCTTGTAATATCAAGGTTATCTTCTACAACTGCTTCGTCTCCTAATACCCCGTCAGAAATTTCTTCATATATTGCAAGAGAGTACGACTTATCATATTTAGAAAATTCTACAGGAAGTTCTAAAGTTACCTTTGATCCTGCAGTAGATGTTACAGTTTCTTGGGTTATAGACTGATTCTCAACGTCGTCAATTACAAAAACATAAGGGGTTGATGCATCTGGAACTGTATAGGTTATAGAAATTGGATACGGAGGAAGTCTAAGTATTTGCATGTTTATTTACCATAGTGCCTTGCTACTTCTTCTGGAGAAGCCGATCTAACGGATTTGCGTGTCAACCACTTGTCAGCATCTTCTTTAGTGACTATGTTGTAGCCAATGCTAAGAGTACCAACGCCACTCCAGTAAATATTTCTTGTTGAGTATATTGCTGAATCTTTTTCTTTTTTCTTTGTTTCTACCTGAATATTTTCATTAGGTGCCCAACTAGCAAGAATCTCAAGGATCTCTAGTTTTGTTTTAGAGTCAAAAAGTTCAATATTGTTCTTTTTTGCATAGGCTTTTAATTCCATTACGGTTTTCTTAGATAATTCTTCAATAGTCATTATAACTCCTCATATGTCATTATACCAGAATGTGAAGAAGGGGAGCAGATGTTTAGTCTACTCCCCCTCTAGGTTTGGTTCTAATTAAGAATTTGCTGCTGCATCTGCGTAAGCAACTGCATCAAGTTCTTCCCATTGGATACCAAAGCGGATGAATACTGTGTATTCGATTGTGTCCTTCTTGTTGATGTATTCACGATTTACTGTGATATCACGCTGGAATCCCCATACACGGTTCTGTGGGAATGTCAAGTCGACATATCCTGCAGGGTAGTAAGGTACTTCCATGACTTCTACTCCGAGAACACGAGTTGTACGTGCTCCACCGAATGTCTGTCCTGCGCCATCAAGGTATGACTGACGATTTGCTTCTGTTCCTGGACCCTTGTTAACAAAGGCTTCGGCGATTGCATCTGCAAGTGTACCGTTGTTCTTAACGATTCCCTGGAATGCATCTGTACCTGCGTAGAACTTAAGGTTGTTCTTAAGTGCACGGTACTTACGTGGCATAGCAAGAATAATATCCTGCATGACGTTAGTTGTCCAAGCATCGTCAGAAACTGTTACTGCTGCTTCGTGAGCATCAGAACCATCTCCTGCTAAGTGGACGAAACCTTCCATAATTGAAAGGAAGTTGCCTGTTGAACCGTCGCCGTTAATAGCGAGGTCTTCAATATCGTTAGCGAAAGCATTGGTCATCAAGCGAACTAGATGATCTTCAAGTGCTGCACCTTCAATATTATCTTCAAGCGCTTCTGCTGAAACTTCCCAGTCAAGACGAATCTTCTTTGTAGTAAGTTCGACCTTTGTGAAAGTTGCACCAGCATTTGTGAAATCTGGCTGTGCCTGAGCAGCAGCACGGATTACACGCTCACCAACGTTGACCTTTTCAAGTTCCATGGTGTTTGCACGCATTGTAACTTTACGACCATCCTTGGCGAGAACTGTTGCATCCCACACGTAGTCGATGAAGCGACGAGCCTGCTCTGGTGCTAGAATACCACCTGGTGTTCCAGTTGGGTTTACAGCATTTGCGCCAGATGTTGATCCGAAGTTCGCTGTAGCAATGTTACCAAGCGAAGCAGCGGGTGAAAGATTACCGTTGGCATCTGTGGTTGTTGCACCACCGATAGCACCAGATGCGAATGCACCATCGCCGTTATGGGCGTGTGATTCGGTTGGTGATCCAGGATAATTCTTTACGATATCTGTATTTTGTTCCGACATATTGTTCACCTCCTAGTGATTTTATATCTTTAGTTTAATAGGTCGGTTGATTTGAGGAAACGACCGCCCCATAGGGATTTTTGAACCTTCACAGGCTCAAACTGCACGATCTCGCCTAGATCGCCAGACTTGCGGAAAGCGGTGTCTGCAACTACGGCATCAACTCGCTTGCCAAACTCATTGAAGTTTCCCTTGATGCTGTTAACTTCACCAGTTACATTATCAAGAGACTTCGTTACTGCTGCTACCTGCTCATGAAGAGACTTAACGGTTGCAGCGAGATCGCCAAAGGCATTAGTAAGAGAAGCGTTAATTTCAGCAAGTGCCTTAGCAACTTCTTCTTTAACATCAGCAACTGCATCTGCAACTGCCTCTTCTGTCTTCTCTTCTTCTACTGGTGCTTCCTCTGCATCAGTAGATTCTGCACTACCATCAACTGCTTCTGCTGCAGGTGCTTCTTCAGCAACCACTGCTTCTTCAGCGACTGCAGGAGTTTCAACAACTTCTGCTGGCTGTGCCTCTGGAGCAACCTCTGCATTTTCAACTGGAGTATCTACTACTTCTGTTGCTTCTGTCATATGGTTTACCTCCTTGTTAATCTTAGAAGTTCTAATGCCTTTAGCACTATCAACTAAGAATTTTATCATGTCTGCTTTTTCAGAATCATCTTTCTCAACAAAACCAATGTTCTGCATCTCTTCTCCAGATACAGGACTAATCTGTGTTTCTTCTTCTGATGTAACTACTATACCAGATTCCTTGTCATAGAATACGTTTTCTAGAACTGTTTCGTCACCCTTAATAACATCAACACCGTCAACCTTTTGAACTGACATAATGCTTGCAAATTGATTTGCTGGTGAGTCAACTAGTGACAACTCAATAAGATCGTAGTCTTTAATAATTCTAATTTGTGCATCTGCTTTTTCATCATATGCATCATCCCACTTGTTCATTCTTCCACCAATAGAAAAACCTGTGTATGTTCCATCTAGAACTTTTTCCCAGGCATCCTGTGCTCCCTTGGAAATGTATGCAGAAACATAAACACCCTTGTAGAACTTCTTTGATTCTGGATCAAAATACTTTTCTTCTTTAAATGAAACCATCTTGCCTACTGCTGATGGCTGATGCATTTCTCTGATATTCCCACGGAATTTTGCAAATGCTGACATTGATGCTTCTGTAGTAACAATATCGTTTTGCTTATCTAGGTTATCAAGAGATGCAAAACCTGAGACGATTCTTCGCCCTTGGTCTACTTTGGTAAGGGGCATTGATAGACGAACGTTGTCGCCTTCAGTAACCCAGGAAGCCTTATTTATTTTCATATCAGTTCCTATTATATCAAATGTTTATAGAGTTTCTCACTTATTGAGATGCTCTACCTTCTCCTTGTGGATTTCTCCCAGAGACGGTTGCCGTGCCATCGGATTGGTTGTTTGTTCTTTCAGTATCCCTTTGGCGATTCCCTGCTAGGTTTGCTCTTGCGTCAGTTGCCTGCCTTGCTGAGAGTTGTAGTGGCTCGTCTCCATGACCTACCTGTGGCAAGTCAAGGATTTCACGTGCTTCATTTGGAAGCATGATCTGAGTCTTCACATATCTTTCAAGTATCTGAGATTGTGCAATTTCGTCTGTAAGCGTTAATTCATTAAACTTAAGTTCAAGAATATCTGTTTTCTCACGAATAATCTTATTAACTATCTTTTCTAAGTGATGCTGTGCAGGTCTTGCAACCTGTTCCTTAAAGGTACGATCCTGTGCCAAGGCTGCTGCGATGGCAGAGGAATCTGCTCCTCCAAGTTTAGAAATAGGTACTTGATGAGCAATTAAAATGTCATCACGGTTTTGCTTTCTGTATTCCTTGAATGAGCCATCTTGGATACCATTCTCAATTGGCTCCATCTTAAACTCAACCTTATTCTGGTCTGTATCTCCAGGAAGAGGAATATAGAGAGTTCTGTGTGACTGTGACTTAAGTCCTGTCTGCAAGAATCTAAACATCTTATCTTCTGCATCACCAGATAGTTGTGCACCCTTAAGAGTGATAACATATCTTGGTACCGCTTTATTTTCAAAATAATCAATGTTGTACTGTGAGGCTAATTTATCTCCAATAAGAGATGGGAGTGCTGAGACAATATCTGGAACACCATAGAAAGTGTTTAGTGGAGAATACTCTTTAATATGAATAATCTCATTTGGACGAGAGTCATTTGTTACTGGGTTAGGGTTGCTTGCTCCAAAGTTACGGAAGTATACAACCTTCTGCCCAATAATCTGAAGGAAGCCATCATGAAGTCTACGAACACGAACTGTTGTTGCAGGTATGTGTCCGATATAGCCAATCTCTCCTTCAACATTTCTTCCTACTTCAATAAAACCATTTCCAGTTGCCTGAACATCTGTAAAAACTTTTTCCATAATCTTTGTAAATGAGTCATCGTCATTGAGGCTTTCTAGCCAGTCACGGATCTCAATCTTCATGCGCTCTACACGCTTACGAGCACGCTTTACCTTTTCTTCATCTTCGCTCATTTCAAAACGAAGAGAAGTGCTGTCTGTCATATCAAATCTATATCCAAGTCCAACAATGTTTTCTACCTTGGCATCAATGGCTGCATGGTTTGCAAATGATGTATCATAAAAGTTTGCTAATTCATACATATTGTATGGTGGTGTAATAACATCAAATAAACCATAACCATTGCGATATACAGTTCCAGGATTAATTTGCTTAGATCCAGAATCCTGTCCTGATGGCATTGCATTTGCTGAATCTAGATACGCATCATCACCAATTGCTTTGTTAACAACCCTTGAGACTCTTCTCTTAAAATTTTGATCTAGTCCAGAGTATTCCTTAAGCATATCCCAAGACTTAATAAAAGGGTCTTGATCTTTAAATGGGTTGTCCTGCTCTTCTTGAGTATTTAAACTTGCACCAATATATCTTTTTTCTTCACTCATCTAAAGCACCCCTACCAAATTTGTCAACTGTTTGCTGTGCAGCATGCCAAGCACCTAGATCGTTCATTGATGGAATTAACCCCTGCTTGAGTCTGTCCATCTGCTCTGAGTGTTCTTCATCTGTAATTCTTGTAAGTCCCGCAACAAACACGGCTTCACCATCTCCTGGGTCACCAAAGTGTTTTGCTGCAGTTTTTAGTTGTGCAATCTTAGAAATGTCACCACGCATTGACTCAATGTTGAGTACATTGCCTTCTCCGTCTGTAAACCACTTGCCAGTTGATTTCTTATATACGTACAGACCCCAGTCATACTGCTTCTCAATGACCTTTCTTCGGACATTGCTTACAATAGGCTTACCAGTTTTTTGACTAATTAATGGATTCATAACCTTTAGTATACCATATTAGACTGCAGTGACAACAGAACTTGACCACTCAACAGCATCATAAATCTTAAGTTTATCAGAGTCTAGGCTCATGCCTTCACCATCATCTACAATAATCTTATTGGTTCCAATATAGGTTTTATAGATTTCTGAAGGGTTTACGCCATAGGTTGAGGATGTTGATACAACTAGCATACCATTCCACGAGTAGTTAGTCTTCCAATGCTGCCAGTCAAAGTTGGTTCCATCTTCTGTCTTAACATTTGCCCAAGGTCTTGTAATGACGCTCTGAATTTGCTGCAAGTCTGTTGCTTGGTAATAAGAAATATTATTAAATACTCCTGGGCCATTTACATTTATTGACCCCAAGAATGAGTCAAAGATTAGGGATGATCCAAAGGATATACCTATTACAGTCCACTCTTTAATTGTTAGAACTGGCTCTCTGACAATGTACCCGTTAATATAATAAGATAACCCATTGACCTCTTCTCCAGTTGAGTCGTTAACTGCGTATATTTTTGCTCTACTACCAGAAGCATTAACTGCTTTTGTATAAAACTTTATTGTTTCATTCTTGTGTCTTATTTCAAACAACTGTACTGGAGAACTTGAAAAAAGAGCGTTGTCATTTCTGTACCAAGCCTGGAAAGCACTAATACGATAATTGTTTGCAAGCGTTGTGTTTACTGGTAAGGCTACTCCACGATCTATAGAAGAAATAAAATCTCCACGAACTTCAATTCCTGAATTTTTTGTCATATAAAGGTATGGAGTGCTTCCCTTGTAAATGCTAAAAGGATTTTTAGACTTATAGTCATAATATATTCCAGACCTCTTATATGGGAACAAGTCGTTTCCAAATTTTGTACCAATAGGATTAAAAGAGTTGTCATTTAAAACTTGAGAAGCAAGGGAAAGGTTTCTTAGGTTTAGTGGCTTGGTTAATATTCCACGAATATTAAACTCAAGACGATACACAACTGCTAACTCATTAAAGTCTACAGTTTTGCTTGGATAAATAAGTGTATTGTTTACAACCTCAAATCTTGTAGTTTCCCATTGCGGATGATTGTCCATATCTAATATTTTTGTTTGTAGCGGTCTGTCTACTGTCAAAAAGTTTGCAACTGGAGAGTTTGCTCCTTCTGCAACATATTGAAATGTTATATAACTTCTAACCTCTGAATTGTCTGTATTATATATATAAGCACTTACAGATTGCTCAGCCATATCTAGATAGTCTTCCCAGCCAGTTTCAGTTGCATCTGCTAGATCAGTATAAGTTCTTTGAGATGGAGAAGCATACTGATTATACAAGTCAAGATAAGAAAAAGACTCAACGCCAATATCTGCCTGGGTAACTGTAGATGGTTCTGGATAGTCAACATTAAACTGAATAAAATCTAGATCATAGTATTCATTACCAACGTCATTTTTTACATACTGAGCAAAGTATGAAAGAGGCATATAATCTTCCCAATATCCAGAAATTCCAATATCTAGAAAGAAAGTATTGTAGGATTCATTTGCTAAAAGAGTATAACTTGCAGTGTGAACAATTAGTTCATCTCCAGAAGTAAGAATTGCGATACCATTGTCTAGAAAGTGATCTGTTAACTGAGCCTTGTTAGATGTTGTGCATAATCCAACTGTATAGATGTATCCAGAGAAAGTTTTAGTTCCCGTCTTATCTCCACCAATGTATAAGGTAAGGCCTTTTCTGCTTCCAAAAAATGTTGAAACATTTCCGCCAAAAGTATTAATAAGTTTATCTATATCTATTCCAACTGCTCTTTTTGTATTAAGAACAAGTGCATCTGTTGTATATAGAAGTTCTTGATCGTTGTTATAGGTTAGATAATATTTAACCAATAGCCCCTCTTTAATTACGCTAAGTTTATTTCCCGTCAGTGTGTCTTGAATATCAATAAGGATTTGTTCATCGGCATCAGCATCAGTTGCCTGAATTACAGAATAGATGGCGTGTACTTCGTCGTTTAATATGTCTAGACTAGAGAAGTTAATATATCCATCAATAGCGCTCCAGTCTTCATTTGGTTTCAAACACATAAACTTTGCATTTCCAACTTGAATTGCCTGATTATCATTATAAAATTCTTGCAATGTTTTTGTCTCAAGAAATATGTCTGGCAAAGCATATGTTGGTGTCTGTAGGGATGTTGCTGTTGTAACAAGATTATCAAATGTTCCCTGTTGCCATTTAGCAAAGTTTGGGTATGAATAATTTGCTGTGTAATCTGCAAAAGAGTAATCAATAAATGCAGATGTTCCACCATAGGCTGAGTTAATTCCTTCTGGTGATTCAACGCCTTGACCATAAACCCATCTACGCTTAGCAACTGTAACTGGGACCTGGTATGGATAAATTGCTACACAGTCAATTTCTATTTCTGGAACATCTGTATAAGCATAAAAACCAAGCCAGTCTTGAGAGTCTTGGTTTGCTTCATTTAGTGCTGCGGGTAAAGATATTGACTCTGTGTCAAAAGACAGGGACAAAACTTCTTCTCCATTAACAAGTAAACTTGCAGCATTTTTAATAACTCTAATATTTATTAGCATTGGTCGATACCATTCGCCAACAAAGTGTGATCTAAATGCATTTCCAATTTTTAATGTTATAAATCCAGACTCAACATATAGACCATCTGAAGATGCAATTGGTCCAAATATCTTTTTTGGCTGTGTTGCATCTGAGTTTATTCTTGCCCAGAATTCAACAGTGTACTCATTGTATCTGCCAAGTTCATTTAAGAATCCTTGACCTGGAATAATTAAAGAAGGATTTTCTCCATTTGGAGTAATCTTAGTAAGTCCTGATGCACCATACACCAACGGTATACTTGTGTTCCTTGCAAATAAAGATGTTGCTGATGCCAAATAGTATCCGCTAACATCTGTTAATCCGTATGGAAGTGCCTCAACTGCATAGTCTTGCGTTAGGGCAATGTCTGTAGGAAATGAAGAAACGGAAGTTCCAAGAGAGGTAGCATGAAATTCTTCTGCCCACTGTCCCGCACTAATACCATTAACATAAAATTCATAATCTGAAGTAGATGCTCCGCCAACAGCAGTAGCAATTTTAATTACAATCCTGAAGGTTGCAACCTTGTCTGGTATTGTAAAAGTAGAAGATATAAAAGACCACCTATTGTATATTGGATCAGTGAATGTTTCTAACTGTTGAACAACTGAAGATGTTGCTGGGTCTGTATACTCGTATCCAATAGATACAGAATTAGCATAAATACTGTTTGAATAAAAATAAGATCCAACAGAGAAAGTTCCAAGAGAAGCATTCATGTTAGAAAAATTAGTAAGGTTTGGACTAATAAGAACAATATTTCCTGGAGATCCAGATGGAACAGTACCTAGAATACTAGTTGAAAGGCTATCCTCAAATGGTGGATTTACTGCACCACTTCCAGGATCTGTATTTCTAGTTCCACCAGTTACGGTCCAAAGAGATTCAATATTTCTTTGAGCCTCTGTAATCAAACTTACATAGTCAGCCTTATCGTCAAGTGCCCACAAAACCAATGGGTGTTCCGAAAAGATCTTTTCTGCATATAAGTTTGATGGATTAGACATTGTTCTCCTATACCACTATTATAGCAGGCTAGGGACTAGTAAAACTTAATCTCACATGCGTCTGTAGAACAGTATGCCTCACCAGCAGCCTCAAGGTTTTCTACCCCATCATAAATAGCAGACCAGTCAATCTTGCCAATCTTACCTACATATGAGTTGTATTCTTCTCTTGTTATTTCTGTATAAGGTTGCTGAGGATATGTCTTATTTCCCATTGGAAGGAATGATACTGCCTTTAACTGTCCTTCGTACATATTCAGGGCTGGAGCAATAAACTTTGTCTCTTCTTCTTTGTCAAAAGAAAGGGTTACAGAAACACCATTATCTGACCAGTATTTCTGAGCAGTTGCTGCCAAACCAATTTTTTCAAATAGGCTAACTTGCTTTTCTGCACGCTTGTGTCCAGACGCTACTGGGAAATAGACTACTGATGTGTTTGCTGATACAAGGTCTGCTTCAATCTTATACCCCGCTGCTTTAAACAAATGAAGCATTGGGTCAGTATTTCCAAAGCGAATAGCACGAAGATAAAATTCTCCACCAGGACCCCAGTGAACTCCAGGGGTAGCACCAGATAGAAGTGATACAGATCCTGAAGGCTTAACAGTGGTTACACGAACTGATTCACGAACACAAAGCCATTCTGAATACTGATGGTCATAGTGACGAATCTTGTTATATCCCTCATCCATCCATTCACGAGTTGTTGGAAGTCCATAAGTATCTGCAAATGAAGCAATACCTGTTAGAGATGTTCCAATACGGCGATTGCGTTGCATAATACCGTTTGTCTGCTGCCAGTGTGTTGGCATAAGGGTTACAGTCTTTCCATAAAGGTATGCAAACTTTAATGTCTTAAGAAAATCTTCTTTAGATTCATGACGGTTTAAGTGAACTTCTACAAGAGTACAAAGTTCATAAGACTCAAGTGGTTGCTCTGCACATGGATTGAATCCCATAACACGAGCATCTTTATAATCAGGTGCATCTGCAAGTCTTCCATAATTACGAGCAACATCAAGCCAGATAAAACCTGGTTCTCCGTTATCTGCAATTAGATCTACATAGTCTTCATACTTAGTTCCAATTTCAGCAGCAATAGAATTATTACTCATCCAAGCCCAACCTGGCTTTTCTGGATCATATGAATTTCTTTCAGGAAATACTTCTGGATTTTTAAGATTAATAAAGCCTTCATCTTGTGGAACGCCAAGTGCAAGGGTAGCAGAACGACGAACATTTCCAGAAACAACACAGGTGCCAATAAGATTTACAAGGTCTACAATAGCACGGCTATCAAGGGCCTCTCCTGCTCTAGAGCCAATCACATTGCGAATCCGTGTATGGAGATCAATAAGTGGTGCTGGACCGCTTGCAACGCCTCCAAAGCCCTTAATAGGGGCACCTAGAGGACGGATAAGGTCATAGGTAAACTCTTGAATAGGCTGGTTTTGACGAAGGAATGAATTAATAAGTAATCTAACAGACTCTACCCATCCTTCACGAGTGTCTGGGATTTCATAAATAGATGCTGGCTCAGTTGGAGCATAGATAGACATTTGCTTATCTTGTCCAAGGGTATCAAACCCTACACCAATACCTAACATTAATGCATCCATTACCCAAGCAAAAAGAGCACCTGGATCATTACGATCAATGTCTCTTGTTGAAACCATAGCGCAGTTTTGAAGGGATGCAGAGTTACGCTTCTCCATAGTCATGGGAGTTCCGAATGCCCAGAGACCACGACCTGGTGGAGTCCACTTCAATTCAAACATTCTTTGGAATGCTTCTTGAGCAGACTTCTGAGCCTTGTTATCATTCCATGGTAGACGATTATCTTTAGCATGGTTCTTTTGAACTGAGTACATACCCTCAATTACACGACGGCAAACCTCATGCCAGCGTTCCTTTGTCCCGTCTTCCTTAACACGAGAATATGTACGAATAAACGTTACCTCTCCCAACGAGTTAGATCCTGCATCTGAGAATCCAAATGGTGCTGGAATGCTTTGATATTTATTTACAAATTCTTCTGATAGACGAAAAGAGAATACGCTTTCTGACATTTATTATGTACCTTTCAAAGTAAAATAAGATAAGTACTTCGTAATTTGCGAAGTAGTCTTAAGTATAGCACAAATTTAAAAAGAAAAACACGCTCAATAAGAGCGTGTAAATCTTTACTTTATAGTTAGTGCTTTAGTTTTTAAAAAGCACCCATGATTGTCATTGTTTCAATATCAACTTCATATCCATTAGCATCAAGTGTTGTAAATACATCTGAACGAACTTTTGTAAGTCCAACAATTGTTGTAACAGTTGCACCTGAAGCAATTGATGTTGAACCAAGTGTTGGAGCAGAATATCCTGAGACAGTTCCCCAAGAAGTTGAAGTTCCATCAGTTGTAAGATACTTGCCTGAGTTACCAGACTGTGCTGCAATTAGATCAGTACCATTGTACTTTAAAGTCTTGCCTGATGCAAGATTAATGTGCTCTGATGAAGTCCAAGAATCTGTAGAATCAACCCAGTTGAAGGTTTTATCAGTTGCGCCCTTAAGTGTGATACCTCCGCCATCAGCAGTTGTATCAGTAGGGGTTGTTGTGTCTCCAAGAACAATATTTTTGTCCTCTACAACAAGGTTAGTTGAGTTAATGTTTGTTGTAGTTCCGTTTACGGTCAAGTCACCAGAAAGTGTTAAGTTTGCTGCAGATACTGTCCCTGTAAATGTTGGATCTGCAAGAGGAGCCTTAGCATCCATTTGGGTCTGAATTGCCGAAGTAACTCCATTTACGTATCCAATTTCAGTTGATGAAACATCACCAATTGAAGTTGTTGAAGGAAGTACTACTGTCCCAGTAAATGTTGGTCCAGCAAGATCTGCTTTAGCAGAAAGGCTTGTTGAAAGACCATCAATCTTAGACTGAGCAATCGCTGCAGATGCATTAATGTCACCATCAACAATTGTGCCATCAGCAATCATTGTTGAAGTAATTGTTCCTGTTGGTGCAGAGAATGTTCCAGTAAATGATGCATTGTTTGCTGGAGCCTTGGAATCAATCTGTGTCTGAATTGCTGAAGTTACACCGTTAAGGTATCCAATTTCTGTGTCTGAAACATCAGTAACTCTGAGTTGAACTGTGCCTGTTTCATCTGGAAACGTAATAGTACGGTCTGCTGTTGGATCTGTTACCTGAAGAGTAGTCTCATATGAATCAGCGGTAGCACCTTCAAAAGTAATACTTGATCCAAATGCTGGGTTTACTGTTGAGTTAATATCAATAAAGTAATCAAGGTCTGCCCAGTGATTTGTTCCATCACCAATCTTGAACTTGTTTGTGTCTGACTCCCAGCCCATTTCTCCAGCATTTAATATTGGGTTAGCAGAAGTCCACTGAGAAGCAGTACCTCTGCGCTGTTGCATTCTTGTTGCCATTTATAGTCTCCTTAGTTAAGTATCTTAGATAATTATTTTACATTATTTTTAATAATTAACTATATGTGGTAATTATATCAGATAATTAATTAAAATTATCTATTGCAGTTCCACCATCATAAGTGGCCTCAAATGATGCTGTGTTATATAGTCCAGCACTTACAAGAACACCTGGTTCATTGTATGAGCCACCACTAATAAAAGTACTCACAATAAGTCCAGATCCGTCAATTGCTGTATCGTGAATATGGTCTGTAAGTGTTTCTGCATCTTCTAGAGTTGCAATAGCAACCCATTCAGAACCGTAGTAAACATGGACTCGTTCTGTTAGTGTATCAAACCAAAGATTTCCATTTGATGGAGATGTTGGGGCTGTTCCACTAACGGTAACTCCTGCTGATCCTGCAACAGAGTCAACATATAGTTTTGTTGTTGCATGTGTGTTTTCAGTAGGAGTGCCAACTGTGACAGCCTGACCAAAAGTACCGCCTTCGGCTACTGCTAGCCCGTGCTTTACCTTAAAATCTCTATTAGTAGTTGCCACAGTTGACTCCCGTCTCTAATTATGCTTCGATGTAGGTCTTGCTTACCTTAACGGCAGTGTCTGCTGCTGCTGCGGTAACTTGTAGAAGAACGTTTGGTGCTGAATAAACGGCATTTGTTGTTCCTAGTTCACCATTGCTTTGTACATCTGCGTACTCTGTTAGATAAACATTGTTTGCTCCGTCTACGGCTACAAGAACTTCAATAACTTCAATGTCGCCACCTGCATTTTTTAATTGAACAACATACTTGGCAGCAGAATATGTTGCTGCTGAGAATGTATCAATTGTTGTTGCTGAAGTTCCAGCGGTTGCAGTTGCAGATCCAACAAGAGCATCTGGAAGTGCAACAGATGTTGCAGTTGCTGCACCAAGGACTGGAGTAACAAGAGTTGGTGTATTAGAAAATACTAGAGCACCAGTTCCTGTTTCATCTGTAATAACTCCTGCGAGTTCTGAAGATGTTGTTGCAGCGAGTGCTGAAATCTTACTTGATGTATAAACACCATTTGTTACTGTTGCAGCATTTCCTGTGTACTCTGTTGCTGATAGAACCTGGGTTCCATTAACCTTCAATACCTTGCCAGAAGCAAGATCAAGGTGCTCAGAAGAGGTCCATGAATCAGTTGCATCTACCCATGAGAAAGTCTTATCTGTAGCACCCTTAAGAGTAATACCACCACCGTCTGCGCCTGCATCTGTTGGTGTTGCTACTGAACCAAGTGTAAGGTTCTTGTCATCAATTGTGATTTCTGTTGAGTTAATTGTAGTTGTTGTACCATTAACTGTTAGGTCCCCTGAAAGAACCAAAGATGTACCAGTTGCAGCACCAATGTTTGGTGTTACAAGTGTTGGTGTGTTAGCAAAAACAAGTGCTCCAGTACCAGTCTCGTCAGAAATAACTCCTGCCAATTCTGCTGAGGTTGTTGCTGCAAAAGCATCCAACTTATTATTTGTAAGAGCAACAGTACCTGAAGCGTCTGGGAAAGTTATTGTACGGTCTGCTGTTGGATCAGTTACTGTAAGTGTTGTTTCATGATCATTTGCTGTAGCACCCTCAATAACAATGCTTGCGTCTGAAATTGTAAGTCCTGAAACTACTGGGCTTGTAAGAGTCTTATTTGTAAGTGTTTGTGTATTTGTTGTTCCGACTACCGCACCTGTTGCGCCGTGTGCTTCTGTTGCTCCTGTGTGGGTTGTAAGATCTGAAGAAGCAGCCTTAGCATTCAATTGTGTTTGGATTGCTGATGTTACGCCATCTACATAGTTAAGTTCTGTTGTAGAAAGTGTTGCACCATCAAGAATGTTAAGTTCTGTTGAAGTTGCTAGAAGTGCAACATCTTCGTTAACCTTTGGTGATGTTAAAGTCTTGTTAGTAAGTGTCTGTGTATTAGTTGTTCCAACTACCGCACCTGTTGCACCATGTGCCTCTGTAAGGTTTGCATGTGTTGTAACATCTGAAGTAAGTGCTACTGTACCAGTTGCATCTGGAAGTGTAATTGTACGATCTGCAGTTGGGTCTGTTACTGCAAGTGTTGTTTCATAGTCATTTGCTGTTGCACCTTCGAATTCAATGCTTGAACCAAATACACCAACTGCTGCTGGGGCTTGCCATTCAACACCATATGTAGCACTTGAGTTTGCTGTAAGTACTTGACCATTGGTACCAATACCAAGGCGTGCTACTGCATCATCTGCACTACCAACAATCAAATCACCTTTAGCGTCAACGACACCTGCTGTGATAATGTTCTTTCCATTAACGGTCGCAGTTGATCCCTCAACTACAAGTCCCGCTTTTACTCTAAAATCTTTTGTTACTGTTGCCATTTTATCTCCTTAGTTAGGCCTTTAACCCAATACGCAAATAGCGCAAGGTTATTGGTGTTTGCCCACCCACTGGAACTACAGTTAGTGAAACTGTATCTCCTGCTCTAGACACGGAGATGGTGCCAATATTCCCATCATTGTCTACTGTTCCATACTCACTGACGCTTACATCTGTATTGTCAGGAACAATGGTTAATTCTGTGGCCCAGTATTTATTTGCGCCTCCAGAAGTCTTTTTAATTGAGACCAGGTATTTTACTGATCTCCATTCGCTTGCTAAAAAGTTATCAAAGATTGTTGAGTTTTCAATGCCGTTAATTGTAACTTCATTGTTACCATCTGAACCAAGGTCTGTTGATCTTGCAGAGGTACTGTCAATTAAATCCTCATAGTTTGCTTGAGTTGGACGGTCTCCAGTCTGAAACAGAGACTTTATGCTTGAGATTGATAATTTAGCCATGCTTGAATTATATCATATATTTCAAAGTATATAGTTAGAGAAACCAATAACCTGCAAAGGAATTGCTGGTATATTTCCAAGAGATGTAGGGATCTGAATTGCAGTAAATCTTATTCTAAATGGGAGAATAGAATTTATACTTACTCCACGAGTTTCTTCAGTAACTTCTACCGTTGGAAAAGATACTTTTTCAATAACCCTTGTAAAAACTGGGGTATTGCCATTTATGACAACTGAAGCCATTAGTTTGTAACATCCTCAAGGAGAGTAATCTTCCCTTGAGCAACTGTCCAAACAAGCGTGTTCTGTGGAAGACGTAATTCAATATCAAAAATATCATTTGTTGCCAACTGTGCAGTTTGTGCAGCAGTTAGGTTAACCTTAAATTCACCATCAGCATCTTCTAGATCTTGTTCTGGGTTAATTGTAAAAATTAGAGTTGCAGTATCTGTAATTACCTGTGGGTTAACTGGAGTGGTTGGTCTTTTAAATTCCGCTTCTATAGTCCAGTCAGGGATGTTTAGAGGCTGCTTAGCATCATCTGTTAGGTAAACCCTAAAAGAGGCTGTATCGCCTTTTACAATAGTCCAGTTAACAAACGGTGGCGCTTCACCAATATCGTATGTAGATGCGCCTTGACCTCTATAAGTTGCCATTATGCCAAACCTGCTTTCAGTGATCCCCAAGAGCCATTGCCCTTTGGTTGTCCTACTAGTAATATACCTGTTGAGGCATTTTTCTTTAACACTACCGCCACTACTCCAGAACCTGTTGCTGGAATTGTTGCTGTTAGTCCACCACCATTAGCAACGTATATTTTATCTCCAACATTATAAGAATTAGTATTAATATTTGAAAATACTCCAGATAGTAAAACAACTCCATCAGAACTATTTGATATCGCTGTTGTTGCTAATCCAATTACTGGGAATGTTGTTAAGTCATCTGAGTCACACTTTGCTACTCTTGGTTTTGATGTTCCATACCCTGAAATATAAACTGGGTCACCTTTAGCAATAGAAGATCCACTGTTATTTGTAACTTCAAGGGTATGGTAAGCGGGACCAACAGTTCCAAGCAATGATTCAACTGTTTCAGCCAATGACTGTATATCCTCGTGAACATTAACTGGATCACTGGATAGTGGATAAGGGATATCGTAGTTTGCTGTTGAACCTGTAGCCATAGTATTTACCATTATACCACTTCATACTTAAGGTTTTATAACAATTTAATAAAAATGTCAAAAGTTGGACTTTTGGGGCAAAAACATGTTATACTTGGTAGTAACACCAGACAACTGGTGCTTTTGTTTCTAGGAGGTTTATTTTATGAGAAGAGACAAGATGGCTTGGATTGGAATCCTATCGTTGGTTGGAGTACTTGCACCTGTAAGTAATTCTGCCAATGCTGTAACAAATACAACTGAAAATAATTTATTGAGTAATACGTCCTTGACTATTCCTGCCGACCCTAAGTCGGCTTTTTTGGTTTCTAAGCCAAAGAAACAGATTATCTTGGAAAAGTATATGAACGCAACTACTTTAACAGATTATGACTTGATTCAATTATTGAAGGCTGTAGGCTTTACTGGAAAGGGTCTAAAGACTGCTTGGGCTGTAGCCAAGGCAGAGTCAAACGGAAGACCTTTTGCCTTTAATGGAAATGCTAAGACTGGAGACAGTTCTTATGGGGTATTCCAAATAAATATGATCGGAGATCTAGGACCTGATCGTAGAGATAAGTTTGACCTAGATGCTAATGCTGAGTTGTTTAGCCCTGTCAAGAATGCAGAGATTGTATTCCATATGACTCAGGGTGGAACAAACTGGAAGTCTTGGAAACATGCCAAGCCTGTTCAGTATCAAAGATGGCTAAAAAAGTTCCCTAGCCAATACAATTAAATAGCAAAAAAATAACCCCTACTTTAATCGGTAGGGGTATTTTTTTTACTTAGTTTATTCGATTGGAGAAGTTTCTGGTTGTTCAAACACACCATCGCTATAAGATAGACCAATGTGTGCACGATTATCGCTGTCTTCTACGTATTCCACGCATACTTTTCCAGTAACTTCTTGAGCAATTTCTAGTGTATCAGCAGAAATAATATTTTCTACAATACCGTTCTCAACAATTGCAAAGTTTGCCATTTTATCTCCTTAGAATTTCAGTACGTAGACAGCGCCACCAGCACCGCCACCGCCATTATAGTTATTTTCTGTAGAACCACTTCCACCATTTCCATAAGGAATTGTACTTGATCCAGATACCCATGGAATTCCATAAGTAGCATTTGGAGTATCTCCACCATTAACACCGTTAGGTGATCCACCAGTTCCTGATGATCCTGGAGAACCACCATTTCCACCTGTACATGTGTATCCTGCAAAAGTTGTTGTTCCTCCGCCAGATCCACCACCGTTGACACCACCGCCACCGCCACCTGATCCGATTACAACAGGCATAGAACTTGTAAGAGAAACTATTGCATTTACAATGCCACCAGATCCTCCTCGTCCTCCAGTTCTTGGTGGTGGAGAAGAATATCCTCCTCCTCCGCCTCCAGCACCGACAATAACTGTATATCCAGTTCCAGTGTTATTGTAAGTTTGAGAAGATGTTAAAATTTGAAGAGTTCCTGATGTAGAACTTATTCTTGAAGATGTTTGTGTAACAGTAACTGTTGTTGTATTTACGTTTGATACAAATATTAATAGATCACAATCTTGACCAATATTTGCTGTTATAGTGGTTGTGCTAGAAGCAGAATAAACAAGAGTGTTTCCAGAATATAAGTAAATACTTGTTGTTGGAGTTGAGCCAGCAGTACCTAAAAATGTCCAAATACCTTGACTAAAAGTTCTTGAAATACGGTTAGCAGTGTTTGCAGTAGGTGCAATAATGTTAAACGTATTTAAAGTTGATGTGCTTGCTACTGGAAAAACTGCTTGTGCCATTATGCTATCTCCACTCCACTAATGTGAAAGTTAACGCTTGTTGCTGATGCTGAACCTTCAATAAGGTCTGCTGCTGCAAGAACTTGCTTTAGATCAAAGAATGCTGATGAGTTAGCAGCGATTGATGCTCCGCTGATAACATCTACACCATCAAGTTTGATTGTGAATGTTCCTGCTGATGCTGCTGTATTTGTAACAACAATATTTGTAACTACCGCTGTTGTTGCTGAAGGTACAGTGTATAGTGTTGTATTACTTGTTGCTGCTGCTGTTCTAGCAAGAGCCTTTGATGTTGTTGCCATTTGTTATACCTCTTTTGTTAGCCGTGTCCCGCTTTTATCGTAGATCACGTATAGTGTAATTATACACTATTTTAATATCTTAAAACGTAAAGAACTCCTTGTGTTCCAGCACCTGATACTCCTGGCCCTGCTCCACCGCCACCACATGATCCTCCACCTGCGCCATAACCAGAACCAGCACCACCGTTAGCACCTGCACCGTTGCCACCAGTTCCGCCAGTACCAATACCACTTCCAGCACCAGGTTGACCACCGTAACTTCCACCACCACCAGTAGAACCATTTTTAACATATGCTAGAGGAGAGGTTGCTGTACCAGCATTATTTGCTCCACCAGTACCACCATTGCCTCCAGGGGTATTTGTTGGAGCACCTGACGCAGTACCGCCACTTCCTTGATACACCCCACCACCAGCACTCCACCCAGCAAAAGTGCTAGTTCCGCCATTAGAAGTTCCGCCAGGGCTTGTACCAGCACCTATAACTACGGGCATTGATCCAGTAAGAGTTACTGCTCCAGAACATATAGCCCCTGATCCACCACCAGCGTTACCATAAATACCATTTGTTCCGTTACCACCGCCACCAACAAGAACGGCAAATGCTCCATTTACAGCAGTTCCTGTATAAGTAGAAGTTGTTGTGATAGTGTCAAGTGTTCCGCTAAGGGCTGTTGCTGTTAAAGCGTTACCAATTTTTGTAATTGTAACTGAAATATTTGAACCAGTATTAGTGACTACACGAATGCTTGTTGCCGCTGTGCCAAGATTAACTGTTACAGTTCCAGAAGATGTTGAAACTGTAGTAATTAAAGATGAGCCATTCATAAAATCAACAGTTGCTATAGTTGAAGATACACAAGTAACAGTATATATTCCAGTACTTAGAGGTACTGTTGATAAATATAGTACCCCTGCTGATGCTGCCGTAAGAGTACTTGCGTTAATTGTAGATATAGATGGTTCTGGGAATATTGTAGTTGCCATATTAGAACCTTAGAATATAAACTATTCCAGCACCACCAGGCTGTCCACCACCTCTAGATGATGCTCCACCGCCACCACCACCTGATATTGTTCCTGCGGTTACGTTAGTGTATTCTCCACCACCCTGACCGCTAGTTCCGATATAATTTGATTTTGTCATATAAGAATATGGAGATAAGTTTACTCCACCCGATCCACCTGTTCCATATGGAGACCCACCTCCACCAACGCTTCCTCCTGCACTACCATTAGGGGATCCTGCAGTTCCTCCAGCAGATGCTCCGCCAGTACCGCCACCACCACCACCAGTACATGTAAATCCTGCAAAAGTAGTACTTCCACCAGTGCCACCAGGAGCGGTTCCTCCAGCACCAATTACAATAGCCATTGAGCCAGTAAGTTGAACAATTCCAGATCTAAATCCTCCAGAACCTCCACCTCCGCCACCACCATATTGCTGATTTGAGTTTCCTCCACCGCCACCACCACCAGCCATCAAGAAGTATGCATATCCTGATGTTGATGTTCCTGTGTAAGTAGAAGATGAAGTAATTGTGTCAAGAGTTTTGTTTAGTGTATCACTTAGTGCTGAAGCAGTTAGTGTTATTGTTACAACAATATTGCTTCCAGTATCAGTCCAAACAACCACCTTTGTTGCTGCTGTTGCTAGATTATATGAAACAGAACCACTTACAGTTGTAGCAACACCAATTGAAACTGTATCAGAAGAAAAAAATTCTACCTTAGCGATTGTTGTTGAAGTGCACGTAATTGTATAAATTGCTGGTGTTAGTGGTAACGCTGCTCCATATGCTACAAAAGGGGAAGCACATGTAATAGATGTTGCTGATGGACCTGATGATCCTGAACTAACTACTACGGGAAATACCGTTGTTGCCATTTATTACTCCTATATGTCAGATGCTATCCAAGATGTTGTTACTTCATCCCAGGTATATTTTTGTCCTTCTTGAACTGGCATCTCTATTGGTGCTTTCCATAATTTTTCTGTATAGTCATAAACCCATGAAGCGTAAGGTGCTGGGGCAATATAAGCATCTGCTGTAGCATCCCAATACCAGTTAATTCCTAAAGGGTTTTCTTCTGTATATTCAAGGCATGTTAGCCCTGTAAGTTCTTGTGCAATTTCTAATGAATCTGCTACGATTGCGTTAACGACTGTGCCGTTTTCAATTACCGCATAATTTGCCATTACTTACTCCTTATTTTGGTTTTGTATTCTCGCTTTTATCGTGAATCACATATAGTGCTATTATACACTATAATTATTTTATTATGTCACTTTCCAGGTTGCTGTTTCTTCATCTAGTACCCAAGATGGATCTAGTTGTGGTGGAATAAATCTTTCATTTTCTTCATCCCAGAAATATCCAATTCCAGCAAAATTCATTCTAAAACCACCACCTCTTGCATTATAAGATGTTTTAATCCAGGTTCCACCAAGATTATCCACTAGCCACTGGTATCCTTCATCACCATTAGGATCATTGTTATCTCCTGCTGTGACTCTAATAACTATATTGTTTTCGTCTACTTCTGCCCAATGTGACATACTCTATACCGCCGATTTCAAATAACGCACAATAACAATTCCTTTGCCACCTGGCATGCCACCACCAGTTCCTACAAGCCCAGAACCTCCACCACCAGCACCAGTATTTTCTGTTCCACTAACTCCATTATCTCCATTTGGAATACCACCAATACCTCCTCGTCCACCACCGCCGAGTCCACCTGAACCACCGTTAAATCCTGATTCAATTGCTCCACCACCGCCACCACCAGCAAATCTTCCACCTGAACCAAATAAGACCGAGAATCCAGAGTAGAAAGATCCTGCTCCACCATCTGCTCCATATTTTTGATTTGCAGTTCCTATGTTTTGACCCTCATTGGCACCTTGAGAAGAAGGACCTCCTCCACCGCCACCTGCACCGCCTGAAGTAGCATTTGTATTTCCACCTTTTTGTCCTTCTTCTGGAGTGTATCCTCCAGCGTTTCCATTAGTACCAGTTGTGTTAGCATTAAAGGCACCGCCGCCGCCAGCACCTCCAGTTTCACCATTGACACCGTTTCCAGCGCCTCTACCTCCACCGCTTGCTACAAGTCCATTAAAACTTGATGGGCTACCACTTGAAAAAGTATTTCCACCACCACCAACAACAGCATTATAAGTATTTGCTAAAAGTGTTGCTGAAGATTTTCTAACACCACCGCCACCACCACCACCCGATGCTCCTCCTGAGCCACCACCTGCAACAACAAGATATTCACACTCTAGTGGTGCTCCACTTACAACAAGGCTTCCATTACCAGTAAAACTTCTGTAAAAATAAGTGTCATCTGAAAAGAGTGTTCCACCAGAAACAATAGAAACTGGACCTCTACCTAATAGTCTAGAGCCACCCACAGAAGAACGTATTGGCATTTCTTATCACGCAAACTTTGATTGAGATCCAAGAACAACAAATGTAGCAGATGCTGTTTTAATAATATTGAAAGCATAAACATCAATACTACTAGCATTACCAGAAGAAGGTGCAGTTCCACCAGACCATTTTGGAGTTACAGTTGATCCATCAATTTGAATTGTGTTTGGGTAATATGGTGTAGAGCCATTTGTGTTCATCCAAACCAAAGTAATAGATTCTCCAACAGAAAGAACTGAATCAAGAGTGGCAGATGAACTTTGTCTAAAATTTAATGTATGGTTTGCTGTGGCGTTTGATGTATAGTACCAAATTGTTGAAGTTTCTGCATTAATATTAATTGTTCCTGTTGCTGCTGATGCAACAATATTCATTGTTTCTGTAGGAGATTTTAATTCTTTATTACTTAAAACTTCACTTCCTGCAAGGGTAGCAAAATCAGCATCTGTAACTGCTGTATTAAACTGAGCAATAGTTCCAGTAACTGTGTTAGATCCTAAAGCAATTGACTTTCCTTCTAGTGTTACAGAGTTTGTAAGTGTTACCGCTGGTGTAGCCCACTCAAGACCTGTAGCGGTTGCAGAGTTTGCTGTAAGCACTCTTCCATTTGATCCAACAGCAAGTCTTACTACCGTATCAGCAGCAGAGGCAGCAATTATGTCACCTTTAGCATCAACAATCGTTGCCTGAATTGCGCTACCACCAGAAACAGAATCAATTTGGTCTTGAAGATCGTTTAAAGTATAAGCAATAGATGGGTTAACCAATTCTGCTGGATCTGTTTCTGCTGTATCAAAGGTGTAAGACCCATAATGATAAACACGTAGGGCAGCCTGAATGTCTGCTTGGTCTGATAGACCTGGAATTTTTGTTGGTACTAAACTACCGATTGATTCTGCTGCCATTTTTTCACCTCATCAAGATTATACCATAATTAGACAACTACAGATATAAACAGATGTACCGTTACCTCTCCTGTTAGATTAGACCAAGTGCTGCTTGCATACTTAACAGCATTAAGATTAACTACAAGGTTTGTTCCTGCACCTGCTAATGCTGGTACCTCAACTGAAGAAGCAATTGGAGCAGTATTCTCAATACTATATTGAACATTAAAATTAGATGCTGTAAGAGGGGTACCAGATACTGTAACAATATTTGCAATAGGAACTGTTATAGATGCCTCTCCAGAGGCAAAAGTTACAGTGTGTCTTTTTGAATATAAAGTTGGAGATATCTTTAAAACTTGAGTCCAAGTATTTCCACCAACCTCAGAGACATATTGATAAAGATATCCATAGTTTGCTCCAGGTGCAGAATTAATGTACATGTCATAAAGATTTATAGTTTCTTGAAAAATTGATCCACTTGTAGTAAGAGTATTTGGGTCACCAACACCAACAAAGAATTTACTTCCACGTTGTCCAGTTGGTCCAATATCTACAAGAAGTTCTACGACCTCTGGTGGGCCAAGAACAGTAATATCATCATTTGACAATATAACATCTGGCATTAAACTGCTCCAGTAATATCGTCTGTTACTGTAATTGTTCCAGTTAGTAGTGTATAAATTTCAATACCGTTGTCAATTTCAACGTCATAAACATATGTTCCTGCTGCAAGAGTTCTTCCTACAGTTGGTGTAATTGTGCATGTAACAATATCTGATGTTTCATCGACTACTGCATTTGCTGTATATTGAGTTGCTCCAGACCCTCTTTGGTTAGCAATTGTAAAACTAGCATCGTAGTCTGTTAATTCAAATGAGGATCCATCATTTGCATTTTTTGGTCGGGCTACAAATTGAGCAGTGTCACCACGGTAGTAGTTAAAATCATATGTACTTGGAAATGCCATTGTTATCCTCCTGTTCCATTATACCATCAAGAAACTGAAATATACATACCTTTTAGGAAGATAGTACTTTCGTTATCTGCTCTTGCTTGTATGATTGCGCCTTCTGACCTAATCTTTAGTAAATCGACATATAAGGTTTGATGAATAGACATTTCATAGGGATACTTATACTTGAGCATTCCGATATATCCCGTAGGGGATTCTACCTTTGGTATATAAGTTCTTATCCATGCCTCTGTGCTATTTGTATCGGTAGTTAAGGCTATATCATATCTAATATCTATTTTGGCTCCCACCTTAAGTTGTTTAAAGTTAATTCTTTGGGTAGTTGTATTCCATAGGGAAACAGATCCTTCTGGAAGAAACCTCAAAATGTTGTTTTCATCATCATCATCCATCAATATATTTACCCAACCATCATCTCCTCTATCGGGTCCTAGAAATAATGGTTTTTTGTTTTTATTTTCATAGTATGCCCAGCCTGGGTATTGGCCTGAAGGACTTTCATATCCTGCTCCACCGCCTCTACCAGGATCTCCTTTGGGGCCTTGAGGACCTTGTGGGCCATCCTTGCCATCTTTACCATCTTTGCCTGGAATGCCTCTTTCGCCTCTAGGACCTTCTGGGCCTGGGGGTCCTTGTGGACCAACTTCACCTTTTTCTCCTTGAATGCCTGGAACAGCAACATACTCAGTGGCACTAGACTCTATACTCTTTGTTGACTTAATTACTTCGGAGTATTTGGTTTTTGGAGCATCCATATTTTTTGATATGGCCATGAGTTATTTCTTTACTTTAAAAATAGTACCGTTAACTTTTATAAGTGGTGGAAGTTTAGGATTAACATCTTTAATCTTAATTATCATTTATGATACTCCACCGATTGTACCTCTTGCAGATACTGGAGAAACATCTCCAAGCACACAGATTGTTCCAATTACTGGAGTCCAGGTAATTGTCGATAATCCATCTGGTATTACTGCCTGTAGGTCAAAAGATAATTCTGCAACCACTGATCTGTACTTGGTTCCCCAGTTTTCAGTTATAGATGCTGGAGCGCTTACAGTTATGACAGAACCATCAACGGAAACTTCTAGTTCGTCAAGTACGTCTGTGGTTGGATCATAGGCTGTAGCAGAAAATTCCCAGCCGTCTGTGTCAAATTCTGTAACTTCGTCATTTTCAAGAAATGAGACTGTGAATGAAGCGTAGTCTCCACGGACAACAGCCCACTGAATATTTGCTGGGGTAGCCCCAAATTTTTCTGTTGTTGGTGTGCACATATCAATGATTATACCATAATAATAGTGCTGGACACTCAAGAGCAGTGGGGTGGGTAGAAAGATCCTGAGTGCCAGCAATTTAGATTATATCTGATTATTTTAAATAAGCCAGGTATACACGGATTGATAACAAAAAGTTATATATTAATATCGTTATAAAAGAGTTATAAATACATTCATACCAAATGTCCGTTTTATCCTAATAGTCCAGGGTATTGATAGTGTATACTTAAAATATATAAAGAAAAGAATATACTGTAAAAGTAATATACTTATATATAGTATATATTATATATAGAAAAAATTATTTATTATGATCTTTAATGTGTTCAATCAATAGATCAAACATCTTGTCAGTTTTTTCTTCAAGACGATTAACTGAGTCTTTTAGCGATGAGCCAGAATTCGGTTTAAGTTCGCTCAAATAATGTTTTACGAGAAATTTAACTCCGCCGACAAGTATACCGAAAATAGTTAAACACGTTAAAGCAAGTCCAGCCCAGTCTTGTGGAGTCATAAGGATCATTATATCATTATTTAAGATTATATAAAAATTTTAAGAATTATTTTTTAATTCAAAAACGCAATATGTACAATACACCTGGTCTACCTGCTCCACCAGTTGTATTTGTAGTTCCACCACCACCACCACCTGAACCATATCCTGTACCAGGACTTCCGTTAGTTCCTTGAGCACTACCACCTGAAGCATTTAATGGACCACCTGCACCGCCAAGTCCAATTACTGAGGATATAAATTTCCAAATATTAGATGGAGATCCACCGCTTTTACCACTACTGCCAGTACCGCCACCACCTGCAGTGCCTGTGCTATTAAATTCTCCACCAGTTGCCGTACCACCTGTACCTCCAGCAGCGCTTGAGTTTCCAAGACCTGGACCACCTCCGCCACATGTCATTCCAGCAAATGTGCTTTGTCCACCTGCAGTACCATTACCACCTATACTGCTAGCAAGACCTGCTGCTCCAATGACTACTGGCATTGATCCCGTAAGTTGAACAATTTTTTCTGCTACTCCTCCAGCACCGCCGCCGCCACCAGCAGGATTACCATAGTTTGCAGACGAACCACCCCCACCACCTCCAGCACCTACTAATACAGCATAAGCATACCCAGATGTTGAGGTTCCTGTGTAAGTACCGCTTGCTGTAATTGTATCAAGAATTCCAGACCAGGTATTTGATAAAGAGTTTGCTGTTTGAGTAAGGGTAACAACAACATTGCTTCCAACATCTGTCCATAATCTTACTCTATCTGCTGCAGACGCTAAATTTATAGTTACAGTACCATTTACAGTAGTTGCTGTAGTTATTAAATTTGTTGTATTTGAATAAAAATAAACTGTTGCTACTGTTGTATTTACACATGTTATTGTGTAGATACCTGGTGATATGGTGTATATGCTTTCATAAAGAGTATTTGCTGTAGCAGCAGTAAGAGAGTTAGCATTTATGGATGATGCCGAACTTACTGCCATTGGGAAAATAGTTGTAGCCATGTAATCTCCTTATTTAATAGTTCTATTATACACGACAATTTTCTTTAAATTTCGGCGGGATACAAAGCGAGCCGAAAATAGAGGTTATATAAACCATCCCCTAGACAACATATGGGAGACACTCCCAACTATGTCTAAAAGTGGCTTCAAACCCTTATATGGGCTATAATGGATGTATGAGTAAAGATGCAAAGCCTTGGGATTTAATTAACGGATCTCCTAGAGCGCCTGAAGATATTGCTGCAGAGCGTTTGGCGATATGTAAAGGATGCGAGTTCTTTCGTAAAGGAAACCAAAGTTGTAAGAAGTGTGGGTGTTTTATGAAGTTAAAAACTTTGATCGACAAGGCTAGTTGTCCAGTTGGGAAATGGTAATGAATATTAAGTTTACATTAATGAGATTTGTTCCAGAAGAATTTTATCCTAAGCCAGCAAAAAATGTTCTGCCAGATTGGTATAAAGATACAGAAAACTATATGAATAATGTCAAACAGCCAAACATAGGGCAAGGTACTACTAAGACGATTAAACAGTGTATGCCAGTATTTGATTCTTTGACTTCAGGATATATTATCCCTCTACCCTGCGATATTTGGGTTGATAACCCTGTAAGAGAAGATGGAACATACAAACCACTCTTTAGTTGGGCTAATTTTGATCTAATTGAGTATCATAACCATAAGCAAGCAGAGTTTCATCCTATGAACAATGGCTTAGATATTCCTAAGATCATGAGTCCCTGGTCGATTCGCACACCCAAGGGATATTCTTGTATTTTTCAGCAACCCTTTAATAGAAAATCTCTTATATCAGTTCTTCCTGGAATTGTAGATACAGATCAATACTTCTCACCAGTAAACTTTCCATTTGTTTTAACAGATGAGACATTCCACGGACTCATACCTGCTGGAACACCTCTAGTTCAGGTTATTCCTTTTAAAAGAGAAAACTGGACAAGTGAAGTCAGTAGATCTAGTAAGGACATTGAGAGTGCTGATCATAATAGCATTGCATTACATACTAGATTCTTTCACTCTTATAAGAATCAGTTCTGGTCCCGCAAAAGTTTTAAATAATTAAGGCTTTTGGTGATCTTCAAAATAGTTGCCATAAACATCTCTTCCTTCAAAATAGTGTCTACTAACTTGATTTGGCATTCCAGGCTCTATTTCAGATCTATGTGTTCCGCTATCCAAACTTGCATTCATTTCTTCTAGAATAATATCTTCATCAAATACTTCGTAATCCTTCTTTAAGGTAAAGCCGTCAGCAAAACCTCTAGGCACTGGCAATATGCATCCTATTGGATCTCCAGCAGATACTTGAACCTTTATGTTAGGCATATGTATCTTTAGGTTAAGTGTAAAGTTACGACGAAGATTATCTGTTTCAACAGTACCCGTCATAACTGTGATATTTGGAATAATAAAGTTAGGCGGATTTATTGTTATGAGATTTACTCCTGGTGGAGTTCTTAGTATGTATGGAGGATTGATTGACAATACCCCTTTTCCAAAAGATGAATGAATTGGATCAAACCTATTGTGATGAGGAGCATCAGTCCATAGTTTTATAGATTCAGGACCTTCTCCACCATCCCACTCAAAAGCAAAGTCAAATGCAGCACGAATCATAAAACCTTGTTGGTTACCAATGACTAATGGCAGACAGTGATAGAACTCAGGATTAAACCATTGCCTGCGCTTATCTGGCTTTGTGATTAAGTGCTCAACAAGGTTGATATCAAAATCTAAATTATCTGAAAACGCAACTATAGTGTTATCAGGAACATTGTTTGTTCCATCGTTTAACATTATCTACCAGCCTTTTGATGATCAGAAAAATTATTACCATAAACATCTATACCGTTGAAATATTGTCTATTTACTTCGTTAGGTAGAGTTGGATCTATATCAGTTCTTTGTACAAAAAAGTCTTTTACAGATTGCATCTCTTCGTCAATAGTTTTTTGATCAAAAATATCTTCAGCCATCACAAGTTCAAACCCATCAGCAAAGTATCTAGGAATAGGGATAAATGCAGCAAGCGGAGTTCCTGCTTTATAGTATGTAGTTTCGTTTGGTTTTTGTATACGAATATTAAATGTAAAGTTATGTCTTAGATTGTCTGTTTCTACAACGCCTGTCATAACTGTCATATTCTCTACAATTGAGTTTGGAGGATTGATCGTCATAATGTTTACACCAGGAGGCGTTCTTATTAGAAATGGGACAGTCATTGTTAATATACCGTTGCCAAAATGTGAATTTAGCATTGGGAACATTGTGGAAAGTTCTTTTTCTTCTTTGTTGAAATAAAATGTTATAGCATCTGTACTATTTGTACCATCCCACTTTATTCCAAAATCAAACTCACATGCTACTTGAAATCCATATTGATTTCCTATTGCTAATGGCAAACATCTATAAAAGTTTGGATCAAACCATTCTCTTCTTTTTGGAGATCTAAATAGTATCGAATCTAGCCGTTTATTTGTTAAACTTTCATCAGCAGTTTTAAAAATTGCTATAACGTTATCAGGAACATTTATTCCATTATTTATCATTTATTATCCCCCACCAAATATGTAATTTATAACAAACCGTTATATATCTAAAACCTCTTCGTCCAAACCTTGTTCAATGAGTATAGGTTCTCCCATATTGTTTCTTTCTACTATAGGTGTAGATTCGTACTGGAATTCTGGATCCCAGGCATTTTCAAAGTTTTCTAATATTCCCATACCGTCAATTATACCCCAAATCTGAAAAAATTTCTAAAAACCAAAATAGCCAAAATCTGAATATTTTGTCCAGATGTATGATACATATATGTGTAAAAATAAACAAAAATAAATAGTGAGCACACTACGACGATCTCTCTATGTAGTAGTACCCACTAAATTAGTTGTACTGGTACCCGCAAAATTATTGCGAGTAGTACCCGCTAAATTTTATTTTCTCCTTGCAAGTAGCCGTCTATACCTAGTAGGTCGCAAGTTACTTTCATGCGTTGCGTAGGTAGTAGCGTACTCTTGAACAATTCTATAAAGTCATAGACCTCTTGCTTTGTTGAGAGATTGATATTGCGAGTGTTACCTTGCATTGAGGTTAGTGTTACTTTCATTTATTGTCCTACACTTTCTAATAGTTCTGCCATAGCAATTTGGATTTGATTGTATGCGTTAGCACAATCGTAGCAATATGTCTCGGTAGGAATACCGCCGAGCATGAGAGCGGCAATACCGCTATAAACTAGTTCTGTGTTCTCACAGTGAATAACTTTGCATTTCATTTATTTATTTTCCTTTTTAGTTAGTAGGGCTAGGGCTTGTGCAAGGCTTTCCTTGCGTTGCGCTTCTATATGCGCTTTGTATTCGTCAAGGTTCATCGTGAAACCTTCCAATCTGTCCACATAGGTAGACGCTCTGGGTCGGTATCGTTGTACCAACGCTCAATGTTATTTTCACACACTTCGCAGAAAGTGTATTGGTCATCATTTACTGATGAGATAGCGGATAGATGAGGTGTATGCTCTTTGCATACTGTGTTTATTGTTAGTGTAGTCATTTTAGACCACCTTTCTTTTTTTGCTAATATTTATTTTCTTACTATGTAAGTGTAACACACAAAACCCGTACTGTCTAGTATACTGGCTAGTAGTCTCACTATTTGGAGCGTGGCACTTGTGATGTGCCTCACATTTTTTACCCTTATTTAATTTTCTATACTGAGAAGTATAGCATAGAAATGTCAAAAAGTCAAGTCTAAACACGGCGTGTCGTGTGTGATTTAGGCCACATCAAAATTCGAAAAAAAGTTATCCACAGGGTGAGAATAGTTATACACAGGGTGATCTTTGCAAATGTGAGGTTAATCACATATCCCATATGTCCGATTTCGCCCTTAATGTCCAAGTCCATTTGTCGTACCCCCCTGCTATACTTCTATGTATAGAAGGTTGAAAAAGAAGTAAGCCCCTTAAAGAAAGGAAGTCCAAATGACTTCACTAAATAACTACTATTCAGAAATCCGTAGCGATATCGCTAAAGATTTTGGCTTAGAGAGTGCAGGATACGCACCTAGCGTTAGCCCTCTCCCTATCCGTATCGCTCAGCGTATTGCTAATAAATACCCTAGCGATTTCTCACAAGGTAGATTTAACTCTACCCTTAACCCTAAAGCGGTACTAATCGCTCAGCGATATGTCGCTATCATGTCCGTACTAAAGAAAGGCGGTAACTAATAATGAGTTGCCCACTATGTAAATCGCTTCTATGGAAAGAGCGTTGGTATAAAAATACTTTCCACCTCATCTGCTCAGTATGCAATACTAAGCGCATAATCAAAAGAACGAAAGGACTTAAATAATGAGTACACTATATCCTCTCCGCTCAGTATGCGGTAACACCTACTCTCATGTAGATATCTATGACCATAACTTAAACCCTCATGGGTCTATCTGTTGCGATAATTGCGAAAGCATTTTAATCTGCCGTCAGGCTTGGGATTTTCTATATAAGGGGGTTAAGTAATGATAACGCTTAAACTAACTTCATT
>Ga0315909_10001505_pt1 | contig 31448 bp, 54 predicted proteins | sample LakEriMetagenome_11_FD_203527 | JGI IMG/M metagenome (GOLD analysis project Ga0315909, IMG submission 203527) | Freshwater fungal communities from buoy surface, Lake Erie, Ohio, United States - Buoy 2 MA125 | ecosystem: Environmental > Aquatic > Freshwater > Lake | place: USA: Lake Erie, Ohio... | reverse complement strand
CCGTTCGTGTACCACTAGCCAATGTGAACATCGATGCAGCCGACCTATCAGCTCAGACTGAGCGTGTAGACATGGCTCAGCAACTCATTCAGGTTGGATTCGATCCGATTGACACACTTGCTAAATTCGGTCTACCTGCTATCAGCCACACTGGTATGCCAAGCGTTCAACTACAAACGCCTACCATTCCAGAAGATCCGAACGCTGCCAAGGAAGTCTATGGAGTCAGTGAGTAATGATTGAGCAGAATGTTTATTCAGTTGGAACAGCAACTACAACGGTTGTCGCTCCAACGATAGATGCTGCTCATTTCACCCTAAAAAACCTAGAACCATCTGCCACAGTCCTTGGCGATTACGCACGCTATGGCGATACTTACCTAATTGATCAATTCATTACAATTCCCGCTGCTGGCACGGCATTGTTTCTTTTTGAAACGGGAGCCCTTGCAGCTCAGTTTGATTACTGGAGTTTTTATTCAACTTCTCAACAAGTCAAGGGCGATTTAGTTGAAGGGGCAACTGTTACTGGCACTGGAACTGCCGTTCCTGCTTACAACATGAATCGTAACTTCCCAGACACTTATCAAGCCACCATTCAAACAGCATCGGCCCTTACTGGGGGCACGGTTATCATTTCTGAATTAGTTTCTGCTTCAAAAGAAGCTGGTGGTGGTATGGCAAGTGCCAAAATCGTCACACTAAGACCCAATGAAAGATATGGCTTTAGATTTGTAAACATAGGTAATCAAACAACACAGCTTCAAGCTCAAATTGCATTCGTAGAAAAGCACAACGGCTACAACACTATTTGGCTTGGAACAAAAGACGACTCTTTTGCACTTAGAGGCGGAGAAGAGATTTCAATGTATTTACAGCCACAAGCGACAATAAATGCAGTTGCGGGAACAGATGACTGCAAACTAGCAGTAATTAGGCAGGACTAATGATCAAACCAGGCAGATACAACATCACCGCTTACCAAGGTGCAACCTACGACCTAGACCTAACTTGGACTACTGGTGGTTCGGCGGTGAACCTGACCAACTACACGGCTGCTATGCAGGTTAGAACCGCTGCTAACGCAAGCACGGCTGTAATCAGCTTGACCAACGGCACTGGTATCACACTCGGTGGAACCGCTGGCACTATCAACATCAACATCGGCGCAACCACGATGGGCTCAGCAACTCCAGGGCAGTATGTCTATGACCTAGAGCTCAATTCAGGTGGAACCGTCTACAGACTTATTCAGGGCACATTCTCGATCCAAGCTGAGGTAACTCGCTAATGTCACAAACAGTCGTAGACATTACAGAAACTAACACGCTAGTCACTGTCATAGAGACTGGTGTAAATGTTGCTGTAACCGAGACGACAACAACTATCGAGCTTGCTAACTCTGGCCCACAAGGCCCGCAAGGCGTACAGGGCGAAATTGGCCCAGCTAACACGCTAACGATTGGTTCGGTTACTGCATCAAGCCCAGGCGGATCTGCAACTGCAACAATTACTGGAACTTCGCCTAATCAAACTCTAAACTTGGTAATACCAAGAGGCGAGCAAGGCACTCAGGGTATCCAAGGCATCCAAGGTCTCAAAGGTGACAAAGGTGACACTGGCGATACTGGGCCACAAGGTATTCAGGGCATTCAAGGCGAAACTGGAGCTACTGGAGCTACAGGGCCGACTGGAGCCACGGGTGCAACTGGACCTCAAGGACTCAAGGGCGATAAGGGCGACAAGGGTGATACTGGAGATACAGGCGCAACTGGCGCAACTGGCCCGACTGGAGCAACTGGCGCTACTGGCCCACAAGGCATTCAAGGAGTAAAAGGTGACAAAGGAGATAAAGGCGACACTGGTGACACTGGCCCTACTGGTGCTACTGGCCCCACTGGCGCACAAGGCCCACAAGGAATTCAGGGCGAGACTGGGCCTCAAGGCCCCACGGGTGCAACGGGGGCAACTGGAGCAACGGGCCCTACGGGAGTTATAGCAGCTACTTCTCCGATTACTTACAATTCGGGAACTCAGACTGTCGCTATTGATGTAAATGCGGCAGGAATTACAATCAATGGAACCGCCGTGGCGCTAGGTGGCTCAATAACGATAAATGCGAGGTTGGCCTAATGCCATACTACATAACAGATAAATCCTCAGAGTGCTCAAGCTGGGCAGTCGTAAAAGAAGATGGCGAAGTCATGGCTTGCCACAACACTAAAGGCGAAGCGCTCGATCAGATGGTCGCTATCTCACTGTCAGAAGGCATCGAGCCAGGTGGCGAGCGTGACATCCGTGCCCTACCAGGCGACCTAAAGGTTGGTGACTATGTATCGTGGAACTCGTCAGGTGGCAGAGCCCGTGGTGAAATCCAAGAGATTGTCGATGATGGAAGTATCTCCCCGCCTAATAGTTCGGTCACAGTCAATGGCACTGAGAAAGACCCTGCTGCCCTAATTCAGGTTTACCGCCCAGTCCGTGATGGCTGGGAGGATACAGATGTCTATGTCGCACACAAGTTTTCAACACTGACCAAAATCGCTCCCCTGCCTGAGCCGACAGATGAGCCAGAAGATGAAGATGATGACATGGATGAAAATTCGGTAACTTCTGAGGCTGAATACCGTGAAGTAAACCTAGAACCTCCTGCCTACATGCGAGCTGCTGCTCGTAGAGGTCTCAAATACTATGAGGAAGGCTACGGCGGAGATGGGCTGGTTGAAAGAACTATTAGGGAAGCACGAGCCATGGCTTCGGGCAATGTTACTGCTGAGAAATGGGTTAGGATTCGGGCTTGGATTGCTCGTCACCTACCTGATCTGGACAGTCCCGCCGCCAATCCTTCTTCTGACGATTATCCAAGTCCTGGCGTAGTCGCACACTTGCTCTGGGGATCAGGCCCATCTAAGCGAGGTGCACAACGAGCACTGACTTATGCCGAGGGTGTAGTTGCTAGAATTGAAAAAGAAAATGAAGGCCGAGCGAAAGGCGAAGCATTGTCGAAGTTAGAAACTCGTAGAACGGCGACTCAGATTGAGATTCGTGAAGAGGGCGAGGGGATGCGCTTCAGCGGTTATGCCGCCGTATTCAACTCAGCCAGCGAGCCACTACCCTTTATCGAGCGTATCGCTCCAGGTGCTTTCCGTAAGTCTCTAAGCGCCCGCAACGACATCAAGTTCCTATGGAACCACGATGCTGGCGAAGTACTCGGTTCTACCCGTGCTGGCACTCTAAAGCTAGAAGAGGACTCCAGAGGACTTCGTGTCGAAGGCTTGCTACCTAACACCTCTCGTGGTCGAGATGTCGCTGAGCTTCTAAAGCGTGGCGATGTAGATGCCATGAGCTTTGGCTTTTCGGTTCCATCCGGTGGAGACGAGTGGTCAGAGGATGGATCAGAACGCACTCTAAAGTCAGTCCGTCTGTTTGAAGTTTCGGTTGTTAGCTGGCCCGCCTACACCGCCACCGCTGGAACCGTAGCTGTCCGTGGCCTAGACAAGCTTGCCAAGCGAGCATCTTTGGATGCCGATGCTCTGGCAGATGCTGTTTACAAGCTTGAAGAGGGCGAAACCCTAAACGAAGATGAGGGTCGCCTAATTCAGCAAGCCGTAGAATCCCTGATGCCAAAAGCTGAGGGTGACGAGCCTACCGACAACTCGGTTGGTCAAGCAATGCTGGCTCTCAAGAAAAAGAAGCTAGAACTACTACTGAATGGAATCTAAGATGCCAAACAAAGACGAAATCAAAAAAGCACTGCTAGATGCTGCTGGTAATCCAGAATCTGGCGTGATTGTAGAGGTCGTAGACGATCTAGCTAAGGCAGTTGTAAAGCTCCTTCAGCCAGAAGCTACCTTCGATAAGCGGGAAACCACCACAGTCGCTCCAACGGAGAAGCGCTAGTACTAACCCCCCGTTGCTTGGTTGCGGGGGGTTTTGCTATACCCAGGGACTTGTCAAAAATCGTCTAGTACACCTTGATGTAAACTGTTCCTATCGGATGTGAGTCAGCTCTGCCGTGTTCAGTTGAGCGTAAACGCCACTGGTAAACAGTAAACATAATAAGGAGACTAAATGTCTGAGTTCGTAAAGTCTCAGCAGGAGCTCAAGGCTAATCTCACTGAGCAGATTCGTGATGTTATCGAATCCGCTGAGGCAGAGAAGCGTGGCCTAGATGCAGCCGAGCTAGAGAAAATTGACCGCATTGAGGCCGACATCCGCAAGGCTGACGAGACCATTGCTGTCGCACACCGCAACGAAGAGCGCCGCCTAGAGGCTTCAGTTGCAGCTAAGGGCTTCGTGCCTTCAGTGTCAGAGCAGCGTTCTGCTACTGATGTATTCCGTGCACTTGCACTAGGAGAAGAGCGTAACTACGAGTTCACTCGTGCTGCTCTAACCCCATCTACCAACACCGTTCCAAAGTCGTTCTACGACCAGGTATTCGATGTTGCCCGTCTAGTTGGTCCAATGCTAGAAGTACCAGAAATCATCAACACGACTTCTGGTGAAGATCTAACCATCCCAACCTTGACCGCATACAGCACTGCTGCAATCACCGCCGCTGGTGGAACCGTAGCAGCTTCCGAGCCTACTTACAGCTCCATCACTCTTGGTGCTTACAAGTACGGCTTCCTAATCCAGGCTGCAAACGAGCTAGTAACAGATGCAGGTTTCGACCTATCTGCTCACCTTGCTCAGCAAGCTGGAAACGGAATCGGTTACGCTGTAAACGCTGCTCTAACCAACGGAACTGGAACCGTACAGCCAAGAGGTCTAGTGACCGCTGCTGGTTCTGGTATCACCGGAGGCACTGGAGTAACAGGCGGATTCACCGCTGACAACCTGATCGACCTTGCTTACTCGGTAGACGGTGCAGTACGCCGTATGCCAGGTGCAGCATTCATGGCGAACGGTGCAACCATCGGAAAGATGCGCAAGCTCAAGGACACCGCTGGCAACTACCTATACCAGGTAGGCGTTGGCTACCCTGACACCTTCGCTGGCTTCCGTGTCATCGAAAACCCACATGTCCCAGACACCGCTACTTCTGCAAAGTCAGTATTGTTCGGTGACCTGAGCTCATACAAGGTTCGTCTTGCAGGTGGAATCCAGGTTGCTTCAAGCCAGGACTTCGCATTCAACACCGACCTAACCACATGGAGATTCTTGATCCGTCTAGACGGTAACTTGACTCACTCAAGCCATGTCAAATACTTCGTAGGCGCTGGAAGCTAAGCCCTAACGAAATAAGCGAAGCCCCGTGTTCTTGTAGGTTGGAACACGGGGTTTCTTATTAGACTGAAGCCATGACAACCTACGAACAACTCAAGGCATCCATAGCCTTTGCAAGCAACTCCCCAGGCACTCCTACTGGCTACGGTCAGCAAGGCAGTCAGCTCATTAGTCGAATGCTCAGACACGGCATGAAAGTTGCAGCTCTAAGCAACTACGGCCTAGAAGGTCAGCAGACTGAGCTAGTCATCGACAAACACAAGATTCCACACTACCCAAAGGGTCTGACAACTTATTCTGGCGATGTCATTCCAGTATGGGCACAGGACTTCTTCTCAAAGCATCCTGACAATCGATCATTCCTATTCACGCTCTACGATGTATGGGTTTACAACCAGATGAAATACGATGGGCCAATCGTGTCGTGGGTTCCGTTAGACCACCTGACGGTAACTCCAGCCGTTCGTGAGTTCTTGGTCAAAGAGAATGTCATTCCAGTAACTATGGCTCCGCATGGGCAAGAGCTACTTGAAAGCATCGGCATCAAGTCCACCTACATCCCGCACGGCATTGATACAAAGATTTACAAGCCAACGCATGAGATTCAGGGAACTAATGTTCGTGACTTCATGGGAGTGCCACAGGATGCATTCCTAGTCGGCATGGTGGCAGCAAACAAAGCTAACGGCCAGATACACCGCAAAGCTTACGCCGAGAACCTATTGGCATTCGCTATGCACCTCAAGAAGCACCCAGACAGCTTGCTTTACATTCACACTGAGCCAAGCCGTGGCTACGGAGGATTTGACATTGCCGTACTGCTAAAGGCAATGGGCATCCCTAAAGAGAATGTCCTGATGCCAGATCCATACCTGCTACGAGCTGGCTACCCTGAAGAGCACATGGCTGGCTTCTACACGGCTATGGATGTGTTGCTATGCACTAGCTATGGCGAAGGATTCGGTCTGCCCACAGTCGAGGCACAAGCCTGTGGAACCAGAGTGATCACAAGCAACTACGCCGCCAGCAAGGACTTGGCATCAGAAGATAGTTGGAAGGTAGATGGTCAGCCATTCTGGGATGAGGCACAAGGAAGCTTCTTCCAGATACCGTCTGTAAATGGCATCACAAACGCCCTAAACGCCTCGTACGAGGCAGAACGGGGCAGAAGCCAGAAATCTATCGACTTCGCAAAACAATTCGATGCTGACCTAATCTGGGACACTAAGTGGGTTCCATTCTGGAAAGAGCTACTGGCTTGATTCCAGTCCTAGGCTTTGCCACGCTAACTAAGTTTGACCTAGCTCAGCGGTTGTTAGATTCCATCGATTACCCAGTCGAGAAGCTAGTGATCGTAGACAACTCAGGCAAGAAGTCGTGGATTCCAGAGGTCAATGAGTTTGTCAAGGAAACATGGGTTATTCGGTTGCCACATGGCCTAGGAGCCAACGGCGCATGGAACTTGATTATCAAGTCCACACCGTTCGCCCCCTATTGGGTGATACCGAATGACGATTGCTGGTTTGAACCAGGGGCGCTCAAGATCATTGCTGAGCAGGTAGACACCGACAAGTTCAACTTCGTACAAATCAACACGCCGTGGTCATGCGTGATACCAGGCGAAGGTGCAGTCATGAAGGCAGGGCTATGGGATGAGGCTTTTCATCCTATTTACTTTGACGACAATGACTACGAGTGGCGGATGCGCAACGAAGGCGTAGAGTTCAACCACATCCCAGCCGTAGTACACCACGACAACTCTTCGACACTCCACAGCGGATTCGGCTCAAAGAATGAATTTACCTTCAAAAGAAACTATGCTCTGTATGAGTACAAACAACAAAGGCGCATCGTTCGAGAGCTTGGATGGTCGCTAAAGACTAGGAGAGATAACGCATGGGACTAACTGGACTAACCGTCTATACAGGCGGAACATTTGACTTATTTCACGCTGGGCATGTCAATTTCTTGGCTCGGTGTGCCGAGTTCGGGGATGTCACGGTAGCCCTAAATACCGATGAATTTATAGAAGAATACAAAAGCAAGCGCCCGATTATGAGCTATGACGACAGGCTAGAGCTTCTGGCATCGTGTCGCTATGTCAATTCGGTTATCCCTAATGAGGGTGGGGCAGACTCCAAGCCCTCGATTCTTAGGGTCAAGCCAGACATCATTGCTATTGGCTCAGACTGGGCTAGGCGTGATTACTACTACCAAATGGGATTTGATCAAGATTGGCTTGACAAGCAGAACATCTCACTGCTTTACATCCCCTATACCGAGGGAATAAGCACTACTGAGCTCAAGCGGAGAATCAAGCTAAACTAGATACATGGCTATTACTAATGGATACTGCACCTTACAAGATGTAAAGGATGCCCTTAGAATCACCGATGGTGTCGATGATTCGATTCTCGAACTTCACATCGAAACAGCTTCTCGCCAGATAGATGACATCTGTGAGCGCCAGTTCTACACAACCGCTGGAGCAACACGCTACTTCGTGCCTAGAGACAGCTATGTTTGCGAGATTGACGACCTAGTAACGCTGACAACCCTAAAGACTTCTTCTGCTGCCGACAAGGTATTTGATGTAACTTGGGCAGCTAAGGACTATCAGCTAGAGCCCCTAAACTCGCTTGCTGGCGGTATTCCATCACCGACTACTCAAATCCGTGCCGTAGATGACTACTGGTTTCCGTTGGCAAACGGCGAAGCAACCGTAGAGGTAGTGGGCACATTCGGCTGGAGCGCCGTACCAAAGCCAATCAAGCTGGCTACCGTGCTACTAGCTATGAGACTTTACAAGCGCATGGACTCGCCACTAGGCGTAGCTGGCGTGGGCGAACTCGGTGTTATCCGTGTTAGCCGTATAGATCCAGACATCGATGCCATGATTCAGCCATTCAAGAAAGTCAGGATGGCGTAGTGATTATCAGCGACATCCGTGATGGTATCGCTACCAACCTAGCCACAGTGCCAGGCTTGCGAGTAGCCGGAGAGCTAATCGACAACCCAAGCCCACCAGTAGCCCTATTGAGTCTAGATTCGATTGACTACGATCAGGCTTACCAAAGAGGCTTGAACTTACTTACCTTTACGATTACCCTAATTGTGGGTCGTGCAGCAGAACGCACGGCACAAAGAAAGTTAGATGGCTACATGCAACTGACAGGCGACCAGTCTGTAAAGGTTGCGGTAGAATCTGATAGGACACTATCGGGCGCATGTCAAGACCTTCGGGTTACGACAGCGGGCTCGGTAGGATCCATACAAATAAATGACCAAACCTACTTGGCGGCTGAATTCACAGTTACCGTCTATGCATAAATAAGGAGATAAATTGGCAAAGTTCATTGCTACAGGCACTAAGGTGACCTTCAACGGTACTGATCTTTCCAGCTCATGTGCGAGAGCAGAGCTGGTAATCAATGCCGCCGAGGTATCCACAACCGATTTCGGCTCAGCGGGCTGGACAGAGGTTATCGGAGGCCTAAAATCAGGTCAGGTATCACTTGACTTCCACTCTGACTTCGGAGTAGGTGCAGTTTCAACACTGTTCCAGCCTCTAGTCGGAACAATCGGAACCGTAGTTCTGATTGCAGCAAACGGAACAGCAGCATCGGCAACCACCCCTGCTTACACCGCTACTGTTCTAGTAAACAGCTTCACCCCAGTATCCGGTGCAGTCGGAGACCTGAGTACATTCTCGGTCACCTTCCCAACCACTGGTGCTGTTAGCTACGCAACCGCATAAGGACAAAAATGAAAATCAACCTACAAGTTACTTATGAAAATGGCACTAAAAAAGAAGTAGTGTGCAACGCTGCTGACCTAGTTGCCTTTGAAGATAAGTATTCGGTATCAATCGCTGTTCTGGGAGCCGAGACCAAGTTGAGCCACTTGCTCTTCTTGGCTTGGCACTCAGAGAAGCGCACTGGCGGAACTAAAGACGACTTTGAGAAGTGGCTGGAAACAGTTGCTTCAGTTGGAGATTCTGCTAACGACCCAAAATAAAGGGGCTGGGAGATTCCTCAGCTCACTGGTTTATTGCGGGTCTTGCTGTAGAAACTGGCATAGCACCGAGCGTTCTGATGCAAGAATCAGAGCGCATGCTATGGACTATGCATAGATGGTTGGTAGCAAAAAACTTGCCCAACACTCGATGAGAAGGCCACCCTTCGGGGTGGTCTTTCTCTTTACGGTAAACTTGAACTAATCGATTGGCGGGTATCTTGGCAGAGACAAATCTCAATTTCCAAATCAAGACCCAATCTGGCTCACTCGGTTCTTCCAATACCGTAGTCATAGAGATAACCAACATGGATGAAGTCCTGAAGGTTATTAGAGACATTGACAGCAAGTGGATCGGTGCAATTCGCAAAGACTTCCGTAAAATCGGCAAGATAGCTCAAAAAGAAGTTGTCAATGCCATACCAGGCAAGGGCAGTCCCCCACTTAGTGGAATGAAGCAAGTTCACTTTGGTCGCCTAGCTTGGGGCACAAACTATGGTGGAGCTGGAACTAAGCCAAGGCCAGCTAAGTCGGTTCTTATTCAAACCCCAAATACCCGCAAAAAGAAGTACCGTGAACTAGAAAAGGCTCCTGTCCTACGGCTACAGATTGGATCGCCAGCTACTGTTCTTTTAGACATGGGTGGTCGAGTATTCGGTTCTAAAGGTCGCAAGGGATTGACTCCTGTTTACGACTACATGTACACAATCGGCGGTCAAAAGGTTCCAGGCAAGAGACAGCACCGAGTTGTTCCATTCGTGTTTGCCAAGGGCTTCAGCCAAGCCAGAGGCATTAGAAGTAGAAACGCATCTCGCATCGTCTACCCTGCCGTGGAAAGAGCTATGCCACGAGTAACTCGTGAGATGAGCGACACTATTAGTACAATCAATACTCGTATCAACCAAGAATTGCTGAGGAAATCGTAATGGCAGGAAAAGTCAATGTACCTATTACTACCGCCATTCAGGGCATTGCTAATGTGCAACGCCAGCTTGCCAGCCTAAGCAAGGGCATTACAAGCATCGGCAGAACTGCCGGAGTAGCCGCTATTGGTTTCGCTACCTTTGCTGCTGGTGTCAAAGGTGCAGACTTCGCCGTACAGGCAATCGCTGGAGCCAGAGACCTAGAGCGCAACATTCTCGGTCTAAAGACGGTATTCGAGGAAGTAACGCCTCAGATGAGGCTATTTACCCGTAATGCTGAAGAAGTCGGTCTATCTCTAAACGAAGCCTCTAAGTCATCGGTCTTTATCGGTTCGGTACTAAAGCAATCTGGCTTTTCCATTGAAGAGACAGCAGATCTTACAGAGCGCCTAGTTCGCCTTGGAACTGACCTATCTCTAACCTACGGCTACGATGTGCAAGAAGCCCTACTGGGTATGACGGCTCTATTCCGTGGTGAGTACGACCCGATTGAAAAGTTCGGTGTTGCTATGAAGCAATCCGAAATCAACTCAGAGCTTGCTGCCCGTGGACTAGACAACCTAGAAGGCGCTGCTCGCCGCTTTGCCGAACAGCAAATCCGTGTCGAGTTGCTATTCCAGCGATCACAGGATGCTCAGGGTGCTTTCGAGCGTGGCGCTGGCTCACTAGCAGTAGAGCAACTAAGACTTCAAGCAACCTTCAATAATCTACGAGACACCGTAGCCACGGGCCTACTGCCAATCATGGGCGAGCTAACCCAGAGCTTCCGTGAAGGTCTCGACATTGCCGAACCCGAAATCATCAAGGCTTTCGATGCCCTAGAGCCAGTCTTGGTCAATCTAAACACGACTCTAGTTCCAGTCCTAATTGACTTTGGTATTCAGGTCGTTCAAATCTTTACTCAAATCATCGACCTAGTTGGCAAGATTCTTGACCCGACTACAAGGGTAGGCGAGTCGGTTGCTGCTCTGTTTATTCAGATTGAGTCGCTATTTAGAACAATTACAGGTAGCAAGGTTGAAATAGAGGATGTATTCGGTGCTATAGCCGAGGTCATTCGCTTTGTAGCCGACACTATTCAAAGCGTTATCTATCTAGTAGAAAACCTAATCATTAGCTTTCAAGTCGCTGGAGAGCAAATTGCTCTTATCCTCAAGGGTGACTGGGCTGGCCTACTAAGCAAGAACTGGCGTGAATACCGTGATGGTTTGATTCGTGCTAAAGATGCCTCCAATGAAACCAGACTTGCCCTAAAGCAATTCAATCAAGAGCTTGCTAACCAAGAGTTCTACCTCAAGAGAGGTAACCAGGCTTGGGCTAATTCATGGCTTGCTAGGGGTGAATGGGCCAAAGCTCAAGGCTTAGTTCCAAAGGCAGAGGACATGGTTCCATCTGCCAGTGATGCTGGTAAAGAGGGCGGTAAGGCTGCCAAGAACTATGTCAAGGAATTTACTGACAAACTCAAAGAGGACATCCAGAAGCAAACAGCTCGTGAGCAACTAGCACTCAAAGGCGCTTCTGAGGGCTTGATCGATGCCATCCTAGGCTCTGAAGGCTGGATGAAAATTTGGCAGCAAATCAAGTCAGGCAAGGTTGCGCTACAAGACCTGCAAGACCAGTTCTACAAGACCGCTGCTGGCGCTAAAGAGCTCAATGATGCTGCTGCTAAGGCTGCCAAGGAGCTTGAGGAATACAACGAAAAAGTTGCCAAAATCAATGAGAAGCTGGCAGAAGATCTCAAGGCCATTGCGGAAAAGGCTGCCGAGGCTAAGGCTGGCTTCAAAGACCTACTCGATGCCTTCACGATTCTGCCGACCATCGAGCGTGAGGTTGGCAAGTTTGAAGGTCAGGTTACTGGCTACCTAGATTCCATCCTGCAATCGCTCAAGACGGCTTTTGACAATAAAGACATTCTTGAGGCTGGCTACATAGAACTTCAAGCTTATGCCCGTAAAGAGCTTGCCGAACTAACGAAGATTGGTCGTCAGCGTGACGAGCTTGCCGAACGCTTCGACCTAGCCGATGGCTTGATAAAGAATTACAAGAGCGCCTTTACTGCTGCCCTAAGCCTGACCCAACTATTCGGTCAGCTCAAGGATGAGACAGAGACTCGCACCGTCACGAGCGTATCTAGGGCCCTAATGCGCCTAGGTGGCTCTATGAGGGAGTTTGAGGTCACAATCAGCTCTACCTACGAGGAAACCATCGGAGGCATTCAGAGCAAGTCACAGGGCGTTTTAGAAGGCTTTAGAGCCATGGCTCAGAAGGCTCGTGAGTTTGCCGACAACCTACGCAAGCTTCGTGAGCTAGGTCTAGATTCACAGCTATTCAACCAGTTAGTCGAGGCTGGTGTCGAGGCTGGTGGCGAGACTGCCAAGGCTTTGGTCGAAGGCGGTCAGGGCACAATCAGCGAGCTAAACAGCCTGTTTGCCGAGATTGACACGCTAGGTGGAACCCTAGGTGAAGAGGTTGCCGCAACTCTCTACGGCACTGGTGTTGATCTTGCTAACGGCTTGCTTGAGGGTATTCGGTCAAAACAGCAAGAGCTTGAGAACCAAGCCATCAGAATGGCAGAAGCCTTCAACGATGCATTTAGAAGCAAGCTAAACATCCAGGTAGACATTGCCGCTAACGCTGCCGCTGATGCTGCTCGACAGTCTGCTGCCGATGCTATCGCCGCCCTTGGCCCTGCCCCAGTAGTTCCACCAGTTATCGATGAGGTTGCCCTAAACCAAATCAATAGCCTTATTGCTGGAGCTAACCGCTACATCAAGAACATCACTGACCCGCTAAAGGCTGCTGGTGGAGCTCAAAAGCTAAACATCTACGAGAGCCTACGAGCCGACATTATGGCTGGCACTGCCGTAAATCTAGCTGGTGTTCGATCAGGTTTGTCTACCGCCGAGCTACAGGCTGCAACTGGCAGGGGAACTGTCGTAAATAACACCTACAATGTGCAGGTCAGCTCAGACAGTCGCACAAGCGGAGCGAAGGCTGGTGAGGCTGTAGTCGAGACCCTTACTAAGTTCCAGCAAACAAACGGTAACTTCACAGTAGGAGTTTCTAGCTAATGGCAATGCCGATAGAGAAAATCGAGATTGGCTTAGTCAATTCGCCAGCGGGTGCTCTTCGCTTTACCCTAGATGACGGCATCAAAGGTGTCCTAGACAACACTGAATACCCGCTAGGCGGAGATTCGGTCTTTGTTGATGTTACTGACCGTGTACGCCGTTTTAGCCTTTCTAGGGGCCGTTCAAGCCTCTTTAGCTCATTCCCAGCGGGCCAGCTCAATGTCGAGTTCAATAACCACGACAGAGCCTTTGATCCGCTTTATGCATCATCACCGTTCGCTGGGGACATCGTGCCCCGCCGTGAGATTCGAGCAACTACAGGTAGCGCTGTCGTCTACTCAGGCTGGATAGATGACTGGAACTACAGCTACCTGCCAGACGGCGATTCGGTTGCTGAGGCTATTGCCTACGATGCGACAAGTATTCTCTCAGGACAGACACTAGCTGCTGGCACACCGACTACTCAGCTATCAGGTGCACGAGTAAACGATGTCCTTGACCAAATCGCTTGGTCGCCTACGCTTCGTAACATCGATGCTGGACAGGCAACGCTAGGCACGGCAGTCATCAACGCCGACACGAACGCCATGAGCTACCTGCAACAAATCGCCAGCTCAGAAGTCGGTCTAGTGTTCGTAGGTAAAGACGGAGCCGTGAACTTCTTAGATAGAGCTCAAGGCCCGACAAGCACATCTCTAGTGACATTCGGCGGAACAGGCATTCCGTTCCAAAGCCTAGAAGTCCTATACGGCTCAGATAACCTTTACAATTCGGTCATACTTGGCAGGACAGGCGGAGGCACGGCTACGGCGACAGATCTTGATTCGGTTGCCGATTACGGTCTTAGAACCCTGACTCAAAGCGACCTACTTTTGAGCACTGACATAGCCCTAGCTGATACAGCCTTAGCCTTGGTTCAACGCTACTCACAGCCTGAGTATCTGTTCAACTCGCTAGAGATAGCACTACACAAGCTTTCCCCATCCCAGCAAGCTCAAATACTGGGTATGGAGATAGGCTCCATCGGAGAGGTCATCTTTACGCCTAACAGCATCGGTGACCCGATTGAGCGCTATGTGCAGGTAATCTCGATCAATCACACCGTAAGCCCCGACTCGCACTATGTTGAGTTTGGCTTCCAGTCGGTAGAATCGGCATACCTAGTGTTGGACGATGCAGAGTTCGGTAAACTAGACACATACAGTTTGAGCTGGTAAGGAAATCATGGCAGGTTTAGGCTACAAAGTATTCACGGCTGGCGAGGTTCTAACCGCCGCCAATGTAAACGGCTATCTAATGGAGCAGTCCGTTATGGTGTTTGCTGGCACTGCTGCCAGATCATCGGCTATCGGCACTCCGTCTGCCGGAATGATGAGCTACCTAACCGACACTAAGACTCTTCAGGTCTACGGAACCGCTTGGGCAGATGTCTCAAGCCCAGGTGACATCACCGAGGTAACCGCTGGAACTGGGCTAAGCGGTGGTGGCGTATCAGGTGCAGTGACTCTGAATGCTGATTACACCGCTATTGGATCGGGGGTTAGTGCTCTTGTAACCCCTAATGCTTCGCAAGTCACAACTACCGTGACTACCATTGCGGCTACCGCTACTGCCTATACGGCGGGAACGGCAGATAGAAACGAAGTTCTTTATGCGCTTTCAACTGCCGCCTGTACAGTAACCTTTCCCGATGTTTTCAATGTTGGCGACAGAATTGATGTAGTGAGAGATGCTGCTGGAACGGTTATTCTTGCCGCTGGCACTGGTGTAACTTCTTGGGCGGGTGCGGGAACCGCTGGAACCGCCGTGACCTTCAAGATTGATCAGCAATATAATGGCGCAACTGTTCTAAAGGTTGCCGCTAATACTTACAGGATCATTGGAAAGATAACTGCATAATGCCTATTCCATTGGGAATTCTTGCGGTTGCGGGTGCTGGTGGCGCTGTTGGTGCTTTTGATTTGCTTGAAACGTCACTAATAAGCTCCAACACTCCTTCTGTGACTTTTAGTAATTTAGGAAATTATTCGTCTTATAAGCATTTACACATAAGGCTTGTTGGTCGAACCAACCGAGCAGATTTTCAAGACCGTATCGCCATAAGATACAACGGTAGAACTGGAACAACTTATGTTTCTCACGTTTTACAAAGTGATGGAACAAATGTGACAAGTGCTGTGGCGACTGCCACACAATTTATTTATACAACTGGTAGTAATGGATTCAACCTTTTTGCGGCTTCCGAAACAGCTAATTGGTTTGGTGCGGCTTTGATTGACATTTTAGATTTCAGTAATTCCAGTAAAACAAAAACTTTGAGAATGCTTTCAGGTGCGCCTAATGGTACGCAAATAAAAAGCGCTATTATTTCTTCTGGATTTGAAGCTACGGCAGAAGCGATTACTTCGATAACTTTATTACCTCAATTTGGTGATTGGGTCAGCGGTACTCGCATTTCGCTTTATGGAATAAAGGGGTAATTGTGCCAACAAGTACTTATGATTTGATTGCTTCTAACACTATTTCCGTAGCTACGACAACAGTCACATTTAGTTCTATTCCCGGAACTTACAGGGATTTAGTTTTTACGATTGACGGAAAAGCAACTGTCGCTGGAATTTACGCTTATGTTAGGGCAAATGGTAGTAGCGGTACTTACAATTACACCTATGGCGGTGGTTACGGAAGTTCAATGGCGGCCGGCAGTCCAGGAGATAACAAAATACAAGTGCCGGGAAATGGAAGTTATTGGTCCACAGATTTTCCAACTTCAGTTTTTGGTAATGTAATGGATTACGCAAGCACGGATAAACATAAAGTATTTTTGATTCGAAGTGGCGCTACCACAAGTTTAGGCGCTACCGAAATGATGTCTGCCAGATTTCCATCTACTTCGGCAATCACGTCTATTAGCTTTACAATGAATGCTGGCAATTTTGCTATCGGTAGTAATTTTCAACTTTATGGAATTGTGGCATAATTATGGCAATGACTTTAGTTAGTAGTGCCACACCAAACGGCACAGCTTCAAATGTGATTTTCAATAACATACCGCAAACTGGAAAAAACTTATTGGTATTGGCTAATGTGCGTTCTAATAACGCCAATGCTACTGAAAGTTTTGCGCTTTTTATAAATGATGTTTCTAGCGCAACTTACAACGAAAATAGATTGCGTGGCACGGGCAGCACAGCGGCGGCGGCACAAGTTGCGGGTAATACTCGTATTGAATACCCGCAAATAGTTGGCAATGGGGCAACTGCCAATGTTTTCAATTCCGCTTCTTATTTGTTCACTAATTACACGAGCTCCGCCGACAAACAAGTAATTATTGACAATGTCAATGAAAACAACGCCACCGCCGCTCAACAACTTATTATTCAAGGGTTTGTCAATACAACTGCCATAACAAAACTGGAATTTAGCACTCTTTCTGGTAGCGTTTTAGTTTCAGGTAGCATAATTTCTTTATACATAATTTCTTGATAGGATAAAAATGACAAATACTCCAATGAAACTCGTAATTGACCTTTCAAAACCAGAAGGCGAAAGAGAAGAATACGTCCCGCTAACCGCCGAGGAAATCGCTCAGCGTGAGGCAGATGCTCAGGCTGCCGCCGAAGAACAGGCTGCTCGTCAGGCTGAGGCAGATGCGTTAGCTGCACTAAAGGCATCGGCAAAGGCAAAGCTGATCGCTGGTGAGCCTCTGACCGCCGAAGAAGCAGATACCTTAGTCCTGTAAAATAATTCAAACAACCTACACAACAACGACTTCTGGAGTGTAGTGGACGAGCAAATCCCCCAATGGGCTATTGAGCTAATAAAGCAAGTAGAACGCCTAAACGAAAAGATACCCACTCACATAGATTGGGTAGAACGCAACATCAAAGATCACGAAATGCGTATCCGTAATCTGGAACGCCGTATGTGGATCATTGCTGGAGCTTCAGGTGTTATCGGTGCGATAGTAGCTTCTGTATGGCCCGCACTACAGTAAACGCCTGTCTAGCCGTAGGGCTGACTTTCGGTTCGCTACTTCTCGCACAACCCGCTCACGCATCTTGGGATGCCAGTAACGCCCTTGTAAACGGCGATTCGGTGCAGTTCACCTACTACTGGGGTTCGGCTCAAGTGCCCGTCACTGACGGCGTAACGCTAACGGTAGATAACACGATTACTAACAAAATCGGTGGCAACGGCGAAGTCATTGACAGCTTCCGAGTGTTCTTCAACGATCAAGCAATCCAGGTAAACGAAAAGGGTGTTTTTACTTACACCTTTGCTGGATCTGGAACACTACGCATCGAAGGCGTAGATAACGGCTTCTGGGGCGGTTACTACGGCCCTATCGCAACTCTCTCCGTGCCCGTAATCGAGGCTCCTGTCGAACCCGAACCTTCGCCCGAACCTTCGCCCGAACCTTTACCCGAACCGACTCCTGAACCTCAGCCGACTCCTGAGCCATCTCCTGAACCAGAACCTGTCGTCTCGCCTGAACCTGCCCCTGCACCGAATCCTGAGCCAGAGCCTCAGCCCACACCTCAGCCAGAACCTGAGCCCGAAACTGTCGAGCCCAGTCCAGAACCGGTTGAACCAGAACCAACACCAGAGCCGGAACAACCAGCACCAGAACCATTGCCAACGGAAAATCCATCGCCTACTCCTTCTGAGCCTGAGCCTACCCCAGAACCTGAGCCACTGCTAACTCCAGAACCTGAGCCTGTAACTCCAGAGGCTTTGGTAGAAGAAGCTAATGAGATTCTGGCTACCGCCGAGCAGGGCTCACCTGAGTATCAAGAAGCCCTTGACATGCTTATGGAAGCTGCTCAGGCAGATGACGAAGAACTCCCAGCCGAAATCGCCGCTATTCCATTCATCGGTGATGTAGCTGGGGCTGTCCTAGATGTGTTCAATGATCTAGGCAACATCGGGTCAGACATGGCCCCAGAACAGCGTGAACGCTCTGAGGAAGTCATCGTGGCTGCCGTCATTGCGGGTCAGGTTGCACAAGTCGCTTCAGCAGGTGCTGTAGCAGCAGTTAGAAGGAAGCCCTAATGAAATTCATCAAAGCCCTATTCAAAGACCTAATCGATCAGTCTTGGACTCTACTAGGCATGGCAGTAGCCTGGTTAGTGCTAGAAGGTTCGGCCCGTGACCTAACAGGAATGCTTATCCTGATTACCCTAGGTATCTGGATTATCACCTTTCCAATTCGCTGGGAGCGAGACGAGTAAAATACTCGTATGACTTGGATCAAACCTTTCCCAGATAAAGCCATTACTGGACACTACGGCACACTCTCTGAGTACCGCCGTAAGAACGGCATGCAACCGCACTCAGGCACTGACTGGGCGGCTAAGGCTGGCACACCTATTCCTGCTATCGCTAACGGCACGATTGTCGGCATCTTTGAGTCAAAGATTCTCGGTCATGTGCTAGTACAGCGAGTCATGGACAAGAACAAAAAGGTTTTATTCATCGGCTACTGTCACCTACACAAGAAGCCAACCCTAAAAGAAGGCGACAAGGTAAAGGCTGAGGATCCGATTGCGCTAGTGGGTAACACTGGCTCGGCATCATCTGGCCCGCACCTACACGCAACTCTAAGCAAAACGCTAAAGGGTGTATTCGGCACGACTGACCAAAAGTCAGATCTATTCAAAGCAATCGAGGAGAACAGTAAGTGAAAGAAATAACAAAGCAAATCTTCCTAAGAGCAATCGGTCTATTCCTAGCGACCTTCTTTGCAGGTACAGGTGTCGGCTCTATCGCTACTAACGGCGACTGGATGCTTGGTTCCATCATCGGTGTCGGTACTGCCTTTGCTGCCGTGCTAACGATGCTCGGTGTCTCGCTTACTTGGCAGGGCTACATCGATGCTCAGGATGTTTCTAACGCTTTCCGTGCAGCAGTAGCTAAGGCTGCCGAAGGCAATGAGAACCTAAAAAAAGCCCTTGAGGTTGAAGAGGATGGCGACTTTACCTTCGATGACATGGTAGATGACGGCGATCCAGAACTAGCTGACAAATAGTAAGATTTACTTACTGGGCGCACCCCTGAGACATTGCTCTCATGTCCATAAGCCTCCTAGCTCGCCCAGTGGCCCCCGTCAATAAAAGGCGGGGGTTTCTACTTGACAAGGTTTCAGAAGTGTGTATAGTGATACATGAGTGTTCATAATGCTCCTTCTCGTTAGTTAGAGAAAGCCCCCCTGTTTTCGGTCAGGGGGGTTTTCTTATATACGATCAGTAGGTACAGTGCCACCCCAAATGCCGTAAGGCTCCCTGGCGGTCATGGCGTAATCGGCGCATAGTTTCTGTACCGGACATGCAGAACAAATCTTTAGGGCTAGCTTGCGCTCTGCCCAGTAGGTTCCATCGACACCGTAAGAATCTTCAGGGTAGAAAATAGTCGGCACTTGCTCACAGACAACTCCACCGACTTTATTGATAGCTCTATAAAGCTTGATGAGTTTCTTCTCAGATTCTTTCAAAATGTCTCTCCTTGTGTGTATGTTATTCCTAACGACATAGGAGGTCAAATTGCAGTTTGTAAACCCTGAGCACTTTCCACAGGCAGTTCACATTGGCGACTTTGCTGGTAACACGCCTGAGTGGCACGAGGCTCGCAAGAACAGCATCGGCGGATCTGAGATAGGCACAATCATGGGCCTAAATCAATGGGAGTCTGCCTACGCACTCTGGGCTAAGAAGCTCGGTCTTATCCCCGACAGCTTTGAAGGCAACTGGGCTACACGCCTAGGCACGGCATTCGAGGAGCCTATCCTTCGACTATTCGGTGAAGAGCACCCTGAGCTAGACATCTATCGAGCTGGGACATTTACTCACCCAGAACACCCTTACCTACACGCTAATCCTGATGCACTGGCCTACAACCGTGAGACAGGCGAATGGATTGTGATTGAGGTCAAGACGGCTCGCTACGCATGGGACTTCGTTCCACCGCACTACCAAGCACAAGTCCAGCACTACATGTATGTCATGGGCATCTGCAAGGCAGTGATCGTGGCAGTAGCTGGCATGGAATGGAATGAGTTTGAGATTGAGGCTGACGACTTTCAGCAAGCTGCTCAGCTAGACCTAGCAAGCAAGTTCTACGAGAGCTTACAGACTCAGGAGAAGCCCGAATGGGATGGCTCAGAGCACACCTACCAGGCGGTTCGGTATCAGCACCCACAGATAGACGACAGCGATGTAGACCTTGGCACACTTGGCCTACAGCTCAAGAATGCTCAGGCAATGGCCGAGGAAGCAACATCAAATTTCAACATGCTGAAGTCAATGGTGGCAGACACCATGGGTTACGCCAAGACTGGGTATGTCACGATTGACGGAAAGCCCGTCAAGGTAGCATCAAGACAATCAAGACGAGACGGTGTACCGTTTCTGGTTATTCACAAATAGGAGGAATGAATGCCACGCTTTGACCTATCCAGTTATGAAACTGTGGAAGAGAGGATTCGTAGGTTCTATGCCGACAACCCCGATGGAAGGATTATCACGGAGAATCTCACATCTCCGGCTGACCGTGCTGTATCGACTTGGGTTATTCGCTCAGTGGTTTACCTTACGGCTGGCGACCAAGCAAACGATCTCCCGAAAGCCTCTGGTTTGGCATTCGAGATTGATGGCGGAAATGGTGCGAATCAGACTTCTGCTCTTGAGAATGCCGAGACATCGGCAATAGGCCGTGCCCTAGCTAACGCTGGCTACTCAGGCAATAAGCGGGCGAGCCGTGAAGAGATGGAAAAGGTCGAGCGGCACTCCGCTGTAGAGGTCATGCACCAGTTCGCTCAGCGTGACTGGAAGAAGGATGCTGATACCCTGAATGATGTAGAAGCACTCCGTACCCTATGGGCAAACGCCAAGGCTAAGAAGGCTTCCACTTCAGTGTTGGATTACATCAAGGAGCGGGCTAATGCACTCTCAGATAACAGTGGCGAGCCTAGACGAGCTGAGGGAAGCGTACCAGGACTGTTTGACACGCCAGCGGATAGCGGAACTGGACAACAAATCGATCCTGAGCCAAAAGCTAAAGGAAGAAAGTGAAATCTGGCGACACAACCTACTTGAAAGGATGGCTCAACTAAGTGCATCCATCGGAGATAGCGACACAGATCGCCGAGCTAACGGCGGAAAACAATAAGGGCGCTGATGCCCTATACGCTGCCGAGGTCGAATTAGCTGAAAAAGAGCTGACTTTAGACACTATTGAGCAGAAGGCTTTTATACGAACGCAAGGTACGGTTGCAGACCGCACTGCCATTGCCCGCTTAGAAGCCTCTGAAGCCCGCTACGAGCGAGATTTAGCTAAGGCTAAGGTAAATCGTATACGGGTCAAAATAAAGGCCTTAGAAACGGCTCTGATGGCTGCTGCGACCCAAGCCAAGCTACTGTCCTCAGAGATGAAGCTGTGAGCCTGTCTAAGGCTTTACTCAAGAAGCTTCAGAAGCGAGATCAATGGTGCTGGCACTGTGGCTCGACTGAGCTCGTGCCACATCACCGTAAGAACCGTCAAGCTGGTGGCTCGAAGCTACTTGATCGAGCAGACAACATCATCATGGTTTGCGCTCAGTACAACGGGCTGATGGAGAGCGATGCCGATGTGGCTGAGCAAGCTAGAAAATTCGGTCACAAACTTAGGTCATGGGAAGAATTTAGAACGGCGGTATTTGACAGGCCAAGTGCTACTTGGTACATTCTGGGAGAAGAAGGAGAGAAATGGACATCGAGGAGCTTGCGAGCAAGATGAGACAACGGGCTTTAGAAATTGAAGCCCATGAAGTCAAGGAAGCTAAAGGTATTCAGTTGGCTAAACAACGCCAGCTAGATGCTTACAAAAAGCTTTATTTCAATGCTGGCCGCTGGGCCGGTGGCGCTAGAGACAAGATTGCTAAAGAGGCTTTTGAGAAGATCGCTGGAGGTGCGGCATGAGTATTGAAGTCATGAATTCGGTCTGGCGTGAATCCAAGGCCATAGGCAGAGCTCGGTTAGTTCTATTAGCTATTGCTGACCACCAGGGCGAACTAGGCGCATGGCCTTCACTGGCAACCCTAGCCAAGATGGTAAATGCTTCTGAGCGCAGCGTTCAAAGAGACATCGAGTATTTGGTAGAGCTAGGCGAGCTTGAGGTGCACTATCAGCAAGCTCCAACTCGCAATCACTACAAGTCGAATCTGTATTTCGTAAACCTGCCAGGGGTGACAAAAACAGACACAGGGGTGACAAATACAGAGGGAGGGGTGACAAATACAGGCTCAGGGGTGACAGCAGGTGTCGTACGATCCCTTATAGAACCCTTAGAAGAAACCTTAAGTAATACTCATGTGAGTGAGCTCTTTGATGAGTTCTGGAAAGAGTACCCACGCAAGTCAGATAAGCGAGCTGCAATGCGAGCATTCAAGTCTGCCTTAGCTAGGGTTAGCTACGAGGACATCATGGCTGGCGTAATTCGGTACGCCACGGATCCAAACTTGCCTGAGATGAGATTTATCAAACACCCGGCTACTTGGCTAAATGCCGATGCTTGGGAAAACGGCCCTTTGCCCGAACGCAAGGGAAAGAAAACAACTGATTGGGAAGCACTAAAGAAATGGGCACAAGAAAATGAAGAAAACTGAATGCGCTGAGCTCCTACAGGAGATTTCGGCTGTAGATAATCGACAGGTCAATGTAGAAACAATCGAGGCATGGTTCGCCATCATCGGTCACATTCCGCTGGACATAGCCAAACAGGCTTTGCACCTAGCTCGCAAGGATGACCGCATCGCCTACCTAGAGCCAAGGCACATCATTAGCTGGGCCAAGGAAGCCGCCTACAAGCTAGATCGTGACCAGAGTCAGTCAATACCAGAGGTGGTCAATTCGGTTCCGCAACCTATCTGCCGTGAGCACGGTGTCGGGATTATGGACTGCATTCCATGTTGCAGGGCTATGAAGCATCTGGCCTATGCCGACAAGAACCAAATCCTCCGTTACGCAAAAGAACACATCTTCGCCTAATGCCAAACATAGGAAACGAAAGCACGGTAGCGGCTACAGATGTCTGGCTGACCCCCCCTTGGTTGCTAAGGCAGCTAGGCGAGTTTGACCTTGACCCCTGCTCGCCAGTTGATAGGCCATGGGATACAGCAAAGAAGCATTACACAATCGAGGATGATGGGCTGGCCCAGGAGTGGCAGGGCAGAGTTTGGTGTAATCCACCTTATGGCCCGCCGATGGGGAAGTGGCTCAAGCGATTATCAGAGCACCCTGAAGGTGGACTAGCGCTTATCTTCGCCAGGACAGAGACAAAGGTTTTCTTTGATTATGTCTGGGATAGGGCAGATGCTTTGCTATTCATCAAAGGCCGAATCAAATTTCATCTACCGAGTGGGGTTGAAGGCGGCACTGCCGGTAGCCCTTCAGTGCTCATTGCTTACGGTAAACAAGAAGTAGAAACGCTGGAGAAATGTGGGATAGCCGGCAAGTTGGTTAGGCTAACCTAAATGGGTGTGGGAAAGAGAAACCTGCAATCGATGTGGATTGTCTTGGGACATAACCAAGAAGCGTAGTAAAGCTAAAGTGCTATGCCAATCCTGTCGCACCCGTAAGTCCAGCACGGTAGTCGATGGAGAGTTCCGCTGCATTCCATGGCACGGCAGATTCGGTATCGACATGGTTACGCCACTTCACGAATCAGGCGAGCCAGTCTTGCCAGGCATCAGGATTTGCGGTAATGTCGATTGCGTGAATCCAGAGCACATTCAATAGGAGGCATTCAAACATGGCACTTTCGCTTACATTCACTGGCTTCGTAGAGGAAGCAAAAACATTCGATTGGGGTTCGGTAGTCACCGTATCTCACGCAACTCGCAAGAAGAATGAGCAAGGCAAATGGGAAACCGTAGGCCGTGACTACATCGATGTAACTGTCGATCCAAGCTCAGACTTCGTATGGCTACTAGATGCCAAGAAGGGCACAAGAGTAACCGTTACCGGAAACGCTAAGTTTTCAACCTACGACAAGAAAGACGGCTCGTCTGCCGTGAAGATTCGACTATGGCCTCAAGAGGTCGCAACTGTCGAACTGCTCGACAGATCGGATGCGCCATTCTAATTCGGCTAGATGTTCTTGGATTGCCAAAGCCACAAGGCAGCAAAAAGGTAATTCACGGGCGACTAATCGAAGCATCAGGTCAAGCACTCAAAGTCTGGCGCAGACAGATAGCAGATGCTTGCGAACCGTATCTCACTCAGAACATCCACCTTGGGCCTACAAAGCTTGAGGTGGATTTCTACTTACCTAGACCTAAATCAATCCCCAAGTCACAGCGGGCTATGCCAATCGTTCCACCAGACCTAGACAAGCTGATTCGAGCCGTAGGCGATGCCATCGGTCAGTCAGGCTTGATCTGGGGCGATGATAGCCAAATAGTCGAGATAGTTGCCCGCAAGCACTATGCCGATGATCGTGAACCAGGGGCCGTCATTGTTATCAATTCGTTACCTTGAAATACCGCCAACCTACCCCGACCCTCTGTAACCTAGATTCAAACAGGAGGGAAACCTATGAGAGTAAAAGAAATAAAGCAAACGCTGGACTTCCACATGGATGCGCTATTCCAGGCGGGCTACGACATGGGCTGGAATCAGCTAATTGTCGAACTAGACGAAATGTCAAACAGAGAGTGGAACATCGGCAACCGAGTAACTGCCGAGATTATCCGCAAGGTCGTCAATCAGCTACAGGAGGGCAACGATGACATTCAAGCGTAAATGGGAGCTATTCCTATACGACATAGCAGATCGCATCTTCGGCTACCAAATGGATGAAGCCTACGAGCAAGGCATCAGAATTGGATCCGAGTACGCTGCTCAACTTATCTCGATCTCCGTAGAGGATGCCGGAGAGAAGGCAGGACTTACTAAAGCTCAGACAGTCGGCTTCGATGTCGCCCGTCAGGCTATCCGTGATTCCAAGAAAAAGATTCACGCTCAGACAGGAGCCATGCTGTGATGTCTATTGTCGTCTGGGAAAAACCAAATTGTGTGCAATGCAACCAGACCAAAAAAGAGTTCGATAAGCGGGGCATCATCTACAAAGCCCGCAAGCTCACTCCAAAAGCTACAGAGCGATTTATTGAGCTAGGTCTAATGGCTGCACCTATTGTCGAGACCGATGATCGTAGATGGTCAGGATTTCGTCTGGACAGAATCAAGTCACTTGAGTATCACCTAAAGTCCGAACGGGCTCACGGGATCAATGTTCCAATGCAACCCCTAAAGCAGGTGGCTGAGGAGGTTGGCGATGAGTGAGAAACGAAGCAGGGAAGAAAGAATTTACGATTTTGCCCAATCAGTAATGCAGGTGAAATTTGTAGATCTCATAAATAAAGCCTTTGTAGGAATAGCTCTGCCAAATGATGCATTTGGAAAAGAAGTAGCCGATCAAATTGATTGGTTGCTTGGCGAAGTCACTCAGATTGGCGACCTCAAGGGAACAAAGCTTGGCATGGTGCGAAGGGGCTTTCCTAGTGGAAAACTGCTAGACGATGATGAACGAGCCGACTGGCATTGGGAAAATAAAGAAGGGGAGCAAAATTGAACGACCTAAACGACCTAATTGCAAGTCACACTATGCGAGCCTTCAACTCAGGCCGTAAGTATGAGTTTGACAAGCTGATCGAAGCAATAAAGCTATGTCACCAGACAAACAACATTGGCGACTATGTGTATGTCAGTGACCTACTAGAGCACCTGGAGGAAGTAAGTGCCAAAGTACCTGCCAAGTAAAGTCAAAATCGGAGCTCAGGTGTTTGACATCGAATGGGCAGCGACCCACGAGGATGCCATGCTCACCGACTCCAGCTATGGCTACACCCAAGACGAGCGCAACATCATCGTCATCAATAAAGACCTACATGAAACGAAGCTGAAGATAACCCTGTTCCACGAGATACTTCACGCCGTACGCATGGTAAACGAAGCCCCGACTAAGCCACAATCAGGAGCTGACTACACCGAGTGGGAGCACTACTTCATAGGCATCTATGAGAACGCCCTACTTGCCGTATTCCAAGACAACCCCAAGATTGCTAAGTGGCTATTGCAAGGGGCAGAAAGTGAATAACCGAATGATCGCTGACTTCCGGCAAGCTGCCGCATTACTTAGAGACAGAAACCTAGTTTGGTCAGCCGACCTTGATTCGATTCGAGAAGATCTGGCCCTATACATCGAGTCTGCCGTGATAAGCGGGCAGATGCAGAACACCGCCCTACAACGCATTGTGCAGTCGCTGATTGCCGATGAGAATGACTTGAGTATCTAATGGATGATTTCTACGCTGAAGATTTAGTAAACCTATGGAAGTTTCAAGACAGCCTTGAGGGCCACGCCCTAGGGCTTCTGAAGAACGGAGTAGAGCTGGGTGTTTACGCCATGTCGCTAGAGCTTGCTCGCCTTATGGCAAGGCAAGAGACCTTTACCCCAGACGACATCGATCAAGTCAAAGACAACGCCATCAAACTGGCACATCAAGAACTAGAGAAGAGGCTAAATGCTAGAGGGACTAACACCGCCAAGTAAAGCCCGTCAGTGTGCGGTTACAAAGCTACTCGTAACGCTGTCAAAGACCGACAAGGTAATACTTGAGGATGCCCTTGCCAACACTCAGGCATGGAGCTCCAACGGACTAAGCATGTCGCTGAAGGAGCGAGGAATCATTCTGGGCGACTTCACAATTACAAAACACCGAAATAAAGCATGTTTATGCTTTAGAAGTTAGGCTTATACGATGCTTGAAAATCTTTCGCCAGCTCCCAAGGTCATAGTACCTAAAGACTTCCGCCCAGGCGTGGAGTTCGATGGGACTACAGGCATTGCCACTACAGAGGGCTTGACCAACCAACCTAACTTCGATGACTTCCTACGAGAGCGTGGATACGATCCTGCCGAGTACGAAGTTGTGGGAAACACCGTACGCACATCACAGTGGCAACGCTATGACGGCGAATGGCTCACCAGCTACCGATTCCAGTTCCGTAAGCGCACCCTAGGTGCTGACCTACCAGTGCTTCTAGCCGAGGCCAAGAAGAAAGTCAAAGTCAGCAAACTGCCAAAGTCGGAAGAGAAGGCTTTAGTAGTTCTCTGGTCAGACCTTCAGGTAGGCAAGGTTGATTACCGTGGCGGTACTGAAGCAATGATCGAGCGCATAGAACTAACAAAAATTCGGTTGAAAGACCTTATACGCCAGCAGAAGCCCGACAGGATTATCTTCTGTGACCTAGGCGATACAGTCGAAGGCTTCAATAATGCAGCAGACATGGCTCAGCTCCAAAGCAATTCGCTCAGCATCATGGAGCAGGTGGATCTTGCCACGACATTCGCATACGAGACCCTTACTGCCATCTATGAGCTAGTGCCAGACATCACCTACGCATCTGTCGGCTCTAACCACTGCCAGTGGCGTGTAGGCAAACAGCAGGTAGGTAAGGGCACGGATGACTGGGGCGTGTTCATCGGTAGACAGCTCGCTCGCTTAGCTGGCGCACAAGGTCTCAACATCAAGTTTCTTGAGCCACAACCTTGGGATGAATCGCTCGCCATCGATGTATTCGGTGACCAGTTCCACATCCTAGGAATCATCCACGGACATCAGGCTGGCAATAGGCCAGAGCAAGTGCCTGACTACTGGAGGAAGCAATCGTTCGGCAAACAGCCAATCGCTGATGCCACCACTCTGGTGCATGGTCACTGGCATCACATGAGACTAACCGAGCTCGGCTCCACGCCACAAGGCTATTCACGCTTCGTAATCTCTGCGAGCACCCTAGACAACGGATCAAACTGGTTTAGGAAGCTATCGGGGGAGGATTCGGTTCCAGGCTTAGTTACATTCTTCTTAGAGAGGGGGGTGGGGTTCTCCGGAACTCTGTACAAACTCTGATGCCAGGCTATGACTACAAATGCAAAGGCTGTGAGCAAACAGTCACAATCATTGCCAGCATCGAGAGCAACCCACAATCACCTATCTGCTCAGCCTGTAAAACAGAGATGACAAGAGACTATAAATTCGGTTCCGTAACCTTTAGGGGTAAAGGCTTCTACTCCACGGACAAATGAAGGGCTACAACTTCCGAGCTCCATGCCTAGTTTGCGGGACACTAACTCGTGGCGGGAATAAATGCGAGCAACACAAGCCACCACCGAGAGACCGCACTGAGCGAGAGCTAAAGAAAAGACTTACGGGCCAATACTCCGGCGATTACCGTAGGCGAGCTAAGGCAGTCAGAGATAGCGCCGTTATCTGCCACATCTGCAAAGAAGGCTACAAGCCACACGACCCTTGGCAAGCCGACCACCTTATTCCCGGCGACCCACGAAGCCCACTTCTGCCAGCTCACAGATCTTGTAACGCTGCTCGTGGCGACAAGCCTTTAGCCTAGGCAAAAATTCGGTTCGAGGTCTTAATACAGATTTTCAGTCAGGCAAAAAATTCGGTTGGAATCATATATACAAATACAAAAAGTCGCAGAAAATCGCACGAAAAATCTTTCTGGTTTCTTGATTTTTGGGATGGGGTCTCAAAATAGAACATTTGTTCGCCTTGCCCTGAGACTGACCGGGCAACCCGGAGCAACTGCCAGCGATAGCCGCCGGAGCCATGGGCCTAAATTTGTTATCTATTTGTTACCTAAATTTGTTAGCAACTAACACGCCGCCGGGGTAACTTTATTACTAGCGGGATACCGCTACTAACTAACGAAAGAAGAGAACATGAAACTAACACTAACTAAGCAACAAGCCGAAAGCCTAGGCAGCCTAGTCGCTTTCGCCGATAAGGGCCGGGATGCTAACCGAGTTCTAACTGAAATTAAGGTAACCGTGAAGGATGGGCAGCTAACAGCCGTAGCTACTGACCGCTATACCGTGGCCCGCTTTATTGATGAGGTAGTGGCCCCGGACATGGAGTTCAGAATTACCTCCCTAATGGCTAAATGGATAACCGACAACCTGAAAGTTAAGGGCTACAGCCCCGAACTAACTTTGGAGCCCGGCGAGATCGGCAGCGTGACCGCCAGCCTTGAGGATGGCGCTAGAAACTTCACCGATAGCGTTTCTAACTGGAAATTCCCGGAAGTAGAAAAGCTATTCACCGAGTGGGAGGCCGCTGCTACTATCCCGGCGCTAAGTCTTAGGGCCGAGTTTCTAGGCAAGCTGGAGAAGTTGAAGGCTAACGGACAGAAGGCAGAAGTCTGGCGCTTTGAACCAGGCGCTAACAAGTTCAACGGTAACAAGCCGGGCCCCGTAAAGGCCACTGCCCTTAAGGTTGATAGCAAACTAACCGCCCTAATACAGCCTAACCTTTTAGTTGATTAGGGGCCTAATCATGAACCAATTAGCTATTGACTGGATTATTTACCTGGTAACCGTGGCCCTAGCCTTCTTGGTAGTGCTATGGCCTAGCAAGAAGGGGGGCCAAAAGTGATTAACTGCCCTAATCATGGTGGAAGTTACGACTGTACGCCATTTTGTGAATTATGCGCCGGCAACCAGGAAATTCTGCCTAGCATGCTTTTAGGGGATGAGACTAAAAACATAACCCTAACCCCTGGCGACCTAATACAGCTAGGCACTAGGTTGCTTGAGAAGGAAATTAGCGGCATGAACCTAGCGCTAGTAATTGACCTCCTAGCCGATGAAGATTACAGGCGGGAGCTATGAACTACCCGAGAGACTTAGCCAGCCGCCTAACTAGGGCCGGTAACTATGTAGCTATTAGCCGCTATCGCTTTACCGGTTATTGGGAAGTTACCAAGGAAGTCGGCGGCTACTATCAGCGCCGCCTATTCGACACGGGCCGGGATGCTTGGGCCTACTATCGCACAAATAAAACCGACAACTAACGAAAGAATAAAAACATGAAAACCTATTCCATAACCATCACCGCCAGCTACCTGGTGGAATTGCCGGAGCTAACTCCGGAGCTAAACCAAAAGATAACTAACGGCTACGAATTGCCAGTGCTCCCGCTTGATGAGGAGTTAGTTACTTATGATGGCGGCAGCATTACTTATGAGGAGGTAACACTATGAGGCCAGCGGGCAACCTGGCCGGCGTGGAGTTTATAGCGCCGCCTAGATATCACAACCAGGCAGAACTATGGGCCGAAATAATCACCGAAAGCGGTTATTTCTTTAGTAAGCAAGCTATGGCCTACTTTGGCAGCCGTGTTGCTTGGGATAGTCTCACGGCGCTAACCGGCGAGCCCCGGGCCTATGGCTTTATTACCAGCGAGCAAGATAAACCGTTTACCCTAAGTAACGGTGAAACCGTGTGCGCTTGGGATGGCGCTAGGCGCTATACCGTTAGGGCATGGCGGGAAGATAGCGGCATAATCACGCTTAGCGAATTTGGGCAGTTTGAGAGTCTGAAGGATGCTAGGCAGTGGCTAACCCGTGGCCCGGCCTTTGCCGCGCTCCGAGATCTCGCGGCGGTGGCCTAATGGGAAGGATGAAAGAGCACCTCTTTGAATGCCAAGAACTACTGAAGGCCGGCGAATATGAGCGCCTTCTACTGGAGCTGAAGCCTTGGAAGGGTGAGGCCCCCGGGGAGCTATGGGCCGTAATTGCTTGGCTAATAGTCATGGAGCAAGGCGGCGAGTATATCCACTACGAGAGCGAGGGTAGCTAATGGCTACTTATACAGCACTAAACCTAGCTATAAAGACAACCAAAACCGCTAACGGCTACTATCTAACGGCTACTTACAAGGGCGTTAAGTATGGGCAGCTCTATAAACTAGAACTAGACACGGCCCTAGATAGATTTAGGCGTTATGTTTATTTTCTAGACCGTGGCGAGTTCTGGCAAGTCACCGGCCCGGCGTGGATGGTGAGCTAATGGCAGCCGGCAGACACGCCAAGGGCAAGGGCCGACACCGGGCCCCCTCCCCTAACCCGCTAAGCAAGCTAGTTCTATGGTTAGTAGTGATGACTCTTCTAGTGGCCTTTGCTCCCGTATTACTAGGCATAGGCTTGGCCCTTGGTATCTTCTTTGGATGGATGACTAGGGCAGTAACCAGAACATAACCTAATAACCCCTAACCCGTAACCCCTAGGCCTAACCGCTTAGGGGTTACGCTTTACCCGTGGCAGCGCCTAGGCAACACGCTGGAGCCAGCCAAAACAATTAGACACAATAACCCGGCCC
>Ga0315909_10001504_pt1 | contig 31459 bp, 42 predicted proteins | sample LakEriMetagenome_11_FD_203527 | JGI IMG/M metagenome (GOLD analysis project Ga0315909, IMG submission 203527) | Freshwater fungal communities from buoy surface, Lake Erie, Ohio, United States - Buoy 2 MA125 | ecosystem: Environmental > Aquatic > Freshwater > Lake | place: USA: Lake Erie, Ohio... | reverse complement strand
CGCTGCTCGCTGTACGTACGGGTTCGGGATATTAGTTATTCACAAGTTATTCACAAGGAGCAAGATGTCAGGCAAAGGACCGGCACCAAAGCCGGCTAGCGAGCGCCGTCGCCGCAACGCAGACCCAGTACCGACTGTGGTTGTGCAGGCTGATGGCGTACTTCGGGGGCCGGATTTACCAGCTGGCTACCCATGGCACTCGCAAACTTTCCGCTGGTGGGACACTTGGCGCAAGTCTGCACAGGCTTCTACATTCACAGACACAGACTGGGATTTTCTCATCGACACCGCACTGCTCCACACTTCGTACTGGAACGGTGACAATGTCGGTGCGGAATTGCGACTTCGAGTTGCAAAGTTTGGCGCAACACCTGAGGACAGACTGCGGCTTAGACTGCAGATCGACGGTGAAGCGGAAGGGGCCAAATCTACTAAGACCCTAACCGACCAGCGCCGTTCGCGCTTGCTAAGAGTGGTGGGGGAAATTGACAAGGAAACAACAGCCTAACAACTTTTTGTCGCTTGGTTGGACTGCAATAGACTGGATAGAAAGCTACCTAGTTCACGGCCCCGGCGATGTTCAAGGGGAGCCGATACAACTTGACGACGAACAAGCTACTTTCGTTCTACGAGCTTACGAGCTCGATAAGCAAGGGCGCCGCAAAACTAGACGCGCTTTCTTCTCTAGACCGAAAGGCCGTGCTAAATCTGAGCTCGCCGGAATGCTTGTCTGCTTTGAGGCTCTTGGCCCTGCTCGGTTCGACGGTTGGGACGCAAACGGAAATCCAGTCGGACGCCCAGTTCAGTACCCATTCATTCGATGCTTAGCAACTGAGGAATCGCAGTCGGGTAACACCTACGACAACGTGCGCTACATGTTGGAGCACTTGCGTTCTAACTTTGGCTCTGATTTTCCCGGCATTGATGTCGGTTTGACTCGCACCTTCATCAAAGGCGGCGGTGAAATCGTGCCGTCAACAGCGGCATCAGCATCAAAAGACGGTGGAAAAGAGTCGTTTGCAGTTGCAGACGAGACTCACCTCTATTCAAGCCCCGAGCTTCGACGAATGCACGAAACAGTGCGACGCAACTTGGCAAAACGCAAAGCTGCAGACCCTTGGATGCTCGAGACATCGACAATGTACGCAGTCGGCGAAGAATCAATAGCCGAGCAAACACACAGGCTTTATGTCGCAATTCAAGAAGGCCGCATCAAAAATCCGGGCTTGCTTTTTGACCACAAACAAGGTCTTGAAGTGCCAGATCTGTTGAATACAGAAGATTTGAAGCGAGCGCTTCGTGTCGCTTATGGCCCAGCTTATCAGTGGCTCGATATTGACCGTTTGGTGGCCGAGATTCAAGACCCAATGACACGAGCTTCCGATGCTCGGCGTTACTTTTTGAACCAACCGTCCACTGACACTGACAAGTACATGGACGCAGTCGCTTGGAAAGCAGCGGCAGAACCCGAGGCTCTTGAACCCGGCACAGAAGTTGTGCTTGGCTACGACGGCTCGCGAAAAGACGACGCTACAGTGCTTGTCGCTTCTCGGCTTTCAGACGGCAAGATTTTTCAAATCGCTTGCTGGGAACGACCACCGGGACCGGCTGGTTATAACTGGGAAGTGCCCCGCGTTGAAGTCGATGAGACGGTGCGAGAGGCTTTCGAGAAATACAAGGTCATCAAGATTTGGGCCGACCCTTCCGGTTGGCAGTCTTATCTCGACGCTTGGAATACGACTTTCATTGACCGTGTTGTAGCGGTTTACCCAGCCAGTCAGCGCAAGCTGATGGCACAAGGACTTGACAGATTCCTTGAAGATGTGCTAGAAGGCAGACTCAAGCACGACGGCTCGGCCGAATTGACACGCCACGTGCTCAATGCGGTGCCGACTCGTTACGGCCAAGTCAAAAAGCCTTCACAGGCACACAAAATAGACGGTTTGATAGCCGCAGTTTTGGCCTATCTGGGCAGAGCAGAAGCAACGCTCAACCCTGAAAAGCCAGCGGCACCAGTTGCTTACTTCTCAATTCAGGCCTAGGAGAGACATGAAAAAGATTGACCCAAGCCTTGTGGTGGAGATTTTCGGGGTAGTGCTTGTAACAGTTGGTATTGCAGCCTTTTCGCTGCCGCTTGCTGCTATCGCACTGGGTTCGTTCCTTGTTTGGGCTACAGAAAAGGCTAGTAAATGACAGCTGGTATTTATAATACGACCATTGACCAAGGCGCAGTGTGGTCGGTCATTTTTGTATATAAAGACCCAAACAACAACCCTATCAACTTGACCGGTTACACAGCAGCGATGCAGCTTCGTCAGACATATGAAAGCGCGACTGCTGATCTCACTTTGACTACCGCCAACGGTGGCATTGTCATCACTGGTGCCACTGGCACTATCACTGTGACTGCAACCGACGAGCAAACAGAGGCACTTACTCCGGGCTATTACGTTTACGATTTGGAGCTTACATCTGGTTCAAACATTTCGCGCTTGGTGCAAGGACAAATCACAGTGGCAGAGCAGGTGACACGTGGCTAACAAAGTCATAATCAACGAGACCAACAACACTGTTGAAGTCATCTCTCCGGGTGCACAAGGTGCGCAAGGCCCAACTGGCCCAACTGGTGCTACCGGCCCTGCTGGTGCTACTGGTGCGACTGGTGCCACAGGTGCTGTCGGTGCCACAGGCTCAACAGGTCCTGTCGGCGCTACGGGCGCAACTGGCGCAACTGGCGTAGTCGGCCCGACTGGCGCAACTGGCTCAACCGGCCCTGTTGGCGCAACTGGCCCTGTCGGTGCTACAGGTGCAACTGGCCCTGTCGGTGCTACAGGTGCAACTGGTTCTACCGGCCCGCAAGGCATTCAAGGTATTCAGGGCGTTCAGGGTGACACCGGCGCAACAGGTGCAACGGGCCCACAAGGCGACACAGGAGCAACTGGCCCACAAGGCGACACCGGTGCTACCGGTCCTGTCGGTGCCACTGGCTCAACTGGCCCTATCGGTGCAACAGGCCCACAAGGTGACACTGGTGCCACTGGCCCTATTGGTGCTACTGGTGCAACAGGTCCACAAGGCGCAACTGGTCCAACCGGCGCAACTGGTCCGCAAGGCGAAGGCATTCAAATCCTTGGCAGTTACGCAACTTTAGCTGCACTTCAAGCTGCACACCCAACCGGCAACCAAGGCGATGCTTACATTGTTGGCGCTGGAGATCTCTACGTGTGGAGCGTTGCACTCGGCGCTTGGGACTTTGTGGGCAACATTCAAGGCCCAACCGGAGCCACCGGTTCAACAGGCCCTATCGGCGCTACCGGAGCAAGCGGCGCAACTGGAGCCACCGGCCCAACTGGTCCGCAGGGCATTGTAGCTGGTCGCTATTACTATTTCAATGCTTCAGTCACTGAGGTCGCTTCTTATAAGCAGCTCTCAGAAGACCCAGCGTCTGCAACCGAAAACACAACCACTGTCAACATCGCTGGTAACACCACCTCACTTTTAGCCTCTTATATCTCCACTCCGTTTGATTTCACGCTGATCCCGGGTGGCACGCAGCGCTTCACGCTGTTCATGCTAAAGCCAGCAAGCAACGATGGCTTGCAGGTGTTCTGCCGTCTAAAGCTTGCTGACAACTCGGGTACCGTTCTTTCAACCATTGGCGACAGCGACACATCTCTAGTCGGCTACAATGGCGCAAACCCAGTGCCGACCCCAACAGATATCACGTTGCCAACGACCACGGTGTCTATCGGCCAGCGCATGGTCGTGGAGATCTACGGCGTCAACACCGACGCAACTGCTCACAACCTTAGCTTTATCACACAAGGCACCACCCACTTTTCTTACGTCATCACCACTTTACAAGCAGCAGAAGGTCCACAAGGTCCAACTGGTGCAACAGGTGCAACTGGTCCTATCGGTGCTACTGGAGCAACCGGCCCAACTGGCCCTATCGGCGCAACCGGCCCGCAGGGCGTTCAAGGCCCGAGCGGTGCAAGCGGTGCGACCGGCCCTGAAGGCGCAACTGGTCCAACCGGTCCTGTCGGTGCTACTGGTCCTGTTGGCGCTACTGGCCCGCAGGGTGTTCAGGGCGACGTCGGTGCAACCGGTCCAACTGGTGCAACTGGCCCACAAGGTTTAGAAGGCGCAACAGGCCCAACCGGCCCACAAGGCAGCGTTGGTGCAACTGGTGCAACTGGCCCACAAGGTGCGACAGGCCCTCAGGGCGATGTCGGTGTTACCGGCCCTGTCGGTGCCACTGGCCCTGAAGGTGCTACTGGCCCTGTTGGCGCTACTGGTGCCACTGGCCCTCAAGGCGATGTCGGTGCCACCGGCCCTGTTGGCGCAACTGGCGCTACTGGTCCTACCGGTGCAACTGGCCCACAAGGTGTCGAGTTCAGCACTACAGCTCCTGCAAGCACTGGCGTTCTTTGGGTTGACACTGATGACCCGGGCGACGCGGTTGTTCCTGCTGGCGGCACAACTGGCCAAGCGCTAGTCAAAGCCTCAGACGCAGATTATGATTCAGTTTGGTCTTCTGTTGTTGGTCCTACCGGCGCTACCGGCCCCGTGGGTGCCACCGGCCCTGTTGGTGCGACTGGTGCAACCGGTGTTACCGGCGACGTTGGTGCCACTGGACCTGTGGGTGCTACCGGACCTGTTGGTGCTACCGGACCTACTGGTGCTACCGGACCCGTGGGTGCCACTGGCGCAACTGGTGCAACCGGTGCAACCGGTGCAACCGGTCCGACTGGCGCGAATTACGTTCCGTACCCAGCTGGCAAAAACAAGTTTATAAACGGAGATCTTTATTGGAATCAGCGTGGTTTTACTTCCACCACTTCTGCTGGTGTGTTCTTTGCCGATAGGTGGAAAACAACGCATTTTGCTGGAACAACTACTTTCACCACTCCGACGATAGACTACGGGTCGTTTGCGGACCAAACCTCTAACAAAGTTGTAAGGCTGACATCTGGGTCGGCCACAAACGACTCTGGTATTGCTCAGATGATTGAAGATGTGGCGACTTTTGCGGGCCAAACTGTAACCGTGTCCTTCTGGGCTCGTTCCAGTGCAAACCCTTATGGCATAGACTTAGTGGAAGCTCTTCAAGGATTTGGCAGTGGTGGGTCAACAGCAGTTTATTCTTATGCCAGCGTTGCCGGCAAAACCATTACATCAACTTGGTCTCGTTTGAGTTTTCAAATCGCAGTGCCTTCTATAGCGGGCAAAACAGTTGGGTCTGGTAATTTCCTTCAGATTCGCGTTGATTTTGTAAACAACTTGCCAAGTGGTGAGTGGATTGAAGCCACACACTTTCAAATCGAGGCAGGTTCGACAGCAACACCGTTTACAACTGCCACCGGCACCATTCAAGGCGAGCTTGCGGCCTGCCAGCGGTACTACGCTAAGTCTTACGATTTGGCTACCACTCCGGGCAGCGCCACTGGTGTTGGCCTTGTTGGGTGGACGGTTGTTTCTACTGGTGCTAACTCCAACACGTTTTACTCGAAGTTTCCAATAACGATGCGGGGCACTCCGTCGGTTACCATCTATTCGCCCAGCAGCGGCGCAAGTGGAAAAGTTGACAACAACTCAACCGGCGCTAACATCAATGCAAGCCCTATCGACATTGGTACCAATGGTTTCGTGTACTACGTTACTGGTTCGGTTGGTGGCTCAGTCGGCCAGTATTTGGGTAGTCACTATTCAGCAAGCGCGGAGCTCTAATGAAAACATACACCGAAAAAACGTTGGCCAACTACACTTTTATAGAGGTAGAGGAAAACGGCGTAATCAGTTGCGTGCCCATTAGCGAAACCAACTCAGATTATCAACGCTATTTGCGTTGGCTCGAAAACCCAAACGCTGACGAGTTTCAACCACCACTAGAAGGATAACATGGCCACAATAAAGTATTGGGACGGCACAGCGTGGGTTTACGCTGTCGTTGGCAAGCAAGGCCCAGTCGGACCAACCGGTGCAACCGGACCGACCGGTGCTGGTGCCACTGGCGCAACAGGCCCTGTCGGTGCGACAGGTGCAACTGGAGCAACAGGCCCAAGTGGCGCAACAGGCGCAACAGGAGCCACTGGCGCGGCCTACATCAATATTGACGGCGGAAATGCAACAAGCACTTACGGCGGTTTGACAGCCATTGACTGTGGCGGAGCATAGGAGAAAAGATGCCAGTACAGATACAGTTTAGACGAGATACAGCTGCAAACTGGACCTCTACAAACCCGACACTTGCCATCGGCGAGATCGGACTTGAAACTGACACTACCAAGTGGAAGCTCGGTAACGGGTCAACTGCTTGGAACTCACTTGCCTACGCTTATGCGGCTGGTGCGACCGGTCCTACTGGGCCGCAAGGCGCCACTGGTCCTACTGGTGCAGTTGGCGCAACAGGCTCTGTCGGTGCAACAGGTGCAACTGGAGCTGGTGGCGTGGAAGCCATCAATGCACAAACTGGCACGACCTACACTTTTGTCCTTTCTGACAAAGACGATTTGGTTACAGCCAATAATGCGTCTGCTCAGACTTATACGATTCCGCTAAACTCAAGTGTTGCTTTTCCAGTTGGCACACTCATAAACATAATCCAGATCGGCGCCGGTCAAGTTACTGTGCAAGCGGCTGGTGGCGTTGCTTTTGCTTCGACAGGTGCGACTTCAACTGCACCTAAAACTAGAACTCAGTATTCGGTTATAACGCTAATCAAAGCTGGTACTGATACTTGGTACGCCACGGGAGATATCGCCTAATGCCAATTCTTGGGGTGGTAGCGTCGTCGTTGGCTAAACAAACAGCAGCTCGTTGGTCGTGGTTAGTTGACGAACCAGCTGCCAACATGGAGTATTACGCGTCGGTGGCCGTGTTTTCAGACGGGTCGTGGGCTGCTGGCGGCGCCGACACATCAGGCAACAACCGTTGGATTATCAACAAATGGAATACGAACGGCACTCTCGCGTGGCAACGCGCCATATCAACGTCGGAAACATCAAGGACATACGATATCGCGTGGAGCATGGATACAGACGCCAGCGATAATCTGTTTGTTTACGGAGCAGTAAAAGACCAAAACTCCGGGACTGCTATGGGCAGCGCCATGGTGGTCAAATACAATTCGAGTGGCACGCTTCAATGGCAAAGGCGATTTCGCAATTCTTCTGTGTTAGACATCTACGTCAACCGAAACTTTGTGAAAAAAGATGCTGGTGACTGCTGGTTTACTGGTTTCAACAACGCAAATGGCGGAGAAGCGTTTGTGTGCAGCTACGACGGGTCTGGCACTTTTTTCACACAGTATGCGATAAGAGGCGACCAACCAAGGGGCAGCACCATATGGCGCGACAGCGCTTACAACACTTATGTTGGCGGGTATCGGTACATTTCGCCATACGATGGCTGGGTGGCTAAGTTCAATTCAAGCGGTTCGTTGCAGTGGGCGCGGACTATCAACATATCGGGCAATACTGGTTATTTCGACGTAGTTGATGTTGTGACTGACAGTGGTGGAAACGTGTACGCTTTTTGTTGGCCCGGAAACGGAACCCCCGCAAAATCAAGCACTTTGATAAAGTTCAATTCAAGCGGAACAGTCCAATGGCAACGTGAGTTGTCACGCGGAACATATTTGCGCGGTTTGTCGATGACCATTGATGGCTCTAACAATTTGTATTGCGTGATGTATAGCGGCAACACTGGTTGGCAATACGTCGCGAAGTACAACTCCAGCGGCACTTTACAATGGCAACGTGTGATGCCTTTACTTGGCAACGTTTACGGCTACCAAACCAAGGCAGACGCAAACAACCTATACATAGCCTCAAACCAGTACCTTAGCAATTCTAACGCGACTGTTAGCAAAACTTTGCTGTCGGGTACTGGCGTTGGCCAATCTGTAACGGTAAATGGCTACACAGCCACTTATGCAGCCGGTGACATGGTTGACGCGGCTGGTTCTTGCACAGTAACAAATTGGTCGCCAACTATTGGAACACCAGCTGGCACCAGTAATACACCAACAATAACCGAAGTCACCACAAGCTATGCTTCGGGAACTGCAACCATTAGAGTATAGGAAAATGATGAGCGTTTTTATCAAAATTGGCACGAACGAATTTCCTAGGTACATTGGAGATGTGCAACTCGAACACCCAGATTATACGGAACATGATGTTTTGCCTGAGGGTTGGGCTAAAGTTGTAGAAACAGTTCCACCGCACGTTGAAGAAAATCAGTACGCCACAATGGACACGCCAGTTTTTGTCGATGGCGAGTATGTGATGCAGTGGAAAGTTGTCATTTTGACTGACGACGAAGTTTTACAAGCCAAAATCAACGCGTTGAAGTACAAACTGGCTTCGGTTGGGTTGGACTTGGCTGACGTGCAGTTTATTGCGTCTAACGAAGTTTTATTTCAATCGCCAAACTAGGCAAGCAGCGGGGGACCAATGAGATTTCATGTAGTTAGCTTGCCGCACACGCAAGTTACAAAAGCATTCGCAAACTGCGCTTACACCGAAAAAGTGCGGCGCTTTTGCATCATGATGACAGGCCTCGGACACGAGGTCATTCTTTACGCTGGCGAACAAGTAGAAGCACCGGTGACAGAGCTTGTTACTTGCATTTATGAAGATCAGCGCGAGGCAGCTTGTGCTGGTGGCCATTACACCTCAGCTTCTTTTGACACCAACCTGCCGCATTGGCAGGTTTTCAACGCGAATGTCATTCGCGAGATGAAGCAGCGTTTGCAACCAACCGACTTCATTTGCCTCATCGGCGGGTGGGCCCACAAGCCAGTCGCCGATGCCTTCCCTGAGCACATGTCGGTGGAGTTTGGTGTTGGCTATGGCGGTGTTTTTAGCAAATACCGCGTTTTTGAGTCCTACGCTTGGATGCACAGCATCTACGCCGGCGGCAAAAATCCGACCGCTGTTGATGGCCACTTTTACGACGCCGTCATACCGGGCTATCTAGAGCCCGAGATGTTTCCACTCGGAAACCACGACGGCGATTATTACCTCTTCATCGGTCGTCTAATCGAGCGCAAAGGCTACCAGATAGCGCAAGAAGTCTGCGAGCGCCTTGGCAAGCGTTTGATTTTGGCCGGCCCCGGCACTGGCAGTGGCTACGGCGAGTTTGTTGGCGCAGTCGGCCCTGAAAAACGAGCCGAGCTCATGGGTGGTGCAATAGCGACTTTCGCTCCCACTCTCTATATCGAACCTTTCGGCAACGTCGTCATCGAAGCTCAAGCATGTGGCACCCCCACCCTAACAACTGACTGGGGCGCTTTCACTGAGACCAACATCGACGGCGTTACCGGATTCCGCTGCAGGACTCTTGGCGAGTTCATGTGGGCGGCAACGCAAGCTGCGAACCTCGACCACAAAGCGATTCGCCAGCACGCAGTATCAAAATACTCCCTCGATGTCATAGCCAAAAAATACGAGGACTACTTCACAAGACTTCTCACCCTTTGGGGCGAGGGTTGGTACGACACAACAGCAAAGGCGATTAGATGAGCTTATCAAAGAGACTGCGTCTAGCAGGCGAAAAGCGAGCACAGAACCAGTTCGTGGAGCCGCTTGTTCCCGGTCGTCCGGCCTACGCTTCACCCGCCGGCGTTGATGTCACACCGGACACTGCAATTCGCATGTCCACCGTTTATGCGTGTGTTCGCCTTCTCGGTGACACGATTTCTAGCCTTCCGCTTGGCGCCTACGTTCGCCGCGGCCGCAACCGAATCTCCTACGCTGCAGTCTATGGCTCGCAGCCCGAGTGGATTACAAAGCCAAATCCTGAGACCACACGGCTTGAGTTCTTTGAGCAAGTAATCGCAAGCCTCAACCTTCGCGGCAACGCCTACATCTTGACAGTGCGCGATGACGCTGGTGAGGTCATTGAGCTGTATTGCTTGAACCCTGAGCGCGTTCGCATTCGCCGTCTTGGCGTCAATGAGCCGCTGGTTTATGAAGTCTTTGACGAGAACATGACCAGCGTTATGACGCTGACAAAAGATGAGCTCGTCCATATTCCGATGTTCAGACTCCCCGGAACCCACTACGGTCTCGGCCCTATCGAAGCTGCTCGCATCACTGTGGGCTCAGCGATGGCGGCTGAGACTTATGCGGCTTCTTATTTTGGCAACGCTGCAAATCCCGGCGGCGTTATCGAAGCACCGGGCGAAATGACACAAGAGCAAATCGAAAGCATTTCACGCAACTGGCGTCTTGACCACTCAGGACCATACAGAGCTGGTAAACTTGGTGTCTTGACGGGTGGTGCGTCTTTCAAGCCGCTCGCACTCAACGCCCAAGATGCACAGCTCATTGAAGTGCGCCGTTTTGGAGTCGAAGAAATCGCCCGTCTTTTCCGTGTTCCGATCTCGCTTCTCGGCCACCCGGTGGCAGGCGCGATGTCGTTCGCATCAGTTGAAGCTCAGAACCTGTCTTTCGTTCAGCACTCGCTGCGCCCATTGTTGGAACGCCTAGAGCAAGCTCTTTCTCCTTTGCTTCCGGAGTCAGACGGCTTTATCAAGTTCAATCTTGATGCCTTGCTTCGTGGTACCACACTCGAGCGCTATGAGGCTTACACGAAAGGTCTGCAAGAAGGCTTTTTGTCAGTCAATGACGTTCACGCTTTCGAAGAAATGGCACCAGTTACCGACGGAGATCAGTACCGAGTGCCGTTGCAGAACATCGACCTCACCGATGCAAAAGAGGTCGGCATGAAACTTCGCGCTGAAATAGCAACCAACTTGATTCAGGTTGGATTCGACCCAGCTGCTGCGTTGCAAGCGGTTGGCCTGCCACGGATTGACCACACTGGTGTTCCTTCCGGACAGCTTCAGGGCGTTGCAACCATCGACCCAACCAACCCGCAATCAGTTTACGAGGTCTAAAATGCCATATTTCATTTCCGACCAGCAGAGCGACTGCTCCGGCTGGGCCACTGTCAAGCAAGAGTCAGACGGCAGCTACACCACAATGGGTTGCCATGACACAAAGCAAGGCGCTATCGACCAAATGGTGGCGGTTTCGATCTCTGAGGACATCGAACCCGGCGGTGAAGTTAGCACACGCACAGGGGAAGACAGGAGCAAGATGAAGAAAATCGAGCGTCGCACATACACAGTGCGCAACGTCGAAACCCGCGAAGCGGACGGCAAGATGAAGCTCGCCGGCTATGCGGCGGTGTTCAATGATTCGAGCGTGCCGTTGCCATTTTCAGAGCGCATCGCTCCGGGCGCATTTCGCAAGACTCTTAGCGAGACACCAGATGTGCGCTTGCTAATCAACCATGAAGGTTTGCCATTGGCCCGCACCAAAAATGGCACTTTGTTATTGACAGAAGACCAAGTCGGACTTCGTTTTGAAGCCGAATTGCCTGACACTACTGAGGCCCGCGACCTTTGGACTTTGGTGCAGCGCGGCGATGTTGACCAAATGAGCTTTGCTTTCCGTGTTATTCGCCAAAAGTGGAATCAAGACCGCACAGAGCGCACACTCACTGAGGTCTCTCTTGCTGACGGCGATGTTTCTGTTGTAACTTACCCAGCTTACCCAACCACTTCGGTCGAAGCTCGCGAGCACCTACGCAAGGCTATCGAGGCCGTCAAAGAAGGCCGCGAAATCACAGGCGAGTCGATGCTCGTCCTACAGACCATTTTCGATGACCTTTCAGAAGGTCACGAGTACGTCATGAAGGCTGTCACCATGATGGCCGCTTTGATGGACGCCAACGAGGCAGAAGTTGAAGACGAGATCGAGACCGAGGTAGAAGTCGAAGCCGGCTCACCGGACATCGTTGAGGACCCGGGCTTGACTCAAGTTGGCACACAAGAGGCTTTGCGCACTTATTCTCTGCGCCTAGCTAAAGCGCTAGTCGAGCGCACAAAATAGCATTCTGTTGGCGTCGCCAACAGATACGAAGTCGGAGCGAGACTCTCACCCCCTAAACGGGCGCCGAGAACCTCATCGCCACCACCTCGATTCCAATACTCATAAGGAGCAAAACACTAATGTCATACCTTGACAAAGTCGTTGAGCGCCGCGATGCAGTGAAGGCCGAAATGGATGCAATTCTCGAAGCAGTAGCAGCTGAGAACCGCACCGATTTGACCGCTGAGGAAACCGAGAAGGTTGATGCCCTCGTCGCTGAATCACGCTCGCTTGATGAAAAAATCAACAAGCTCGCAGCACAAGCAGAAGCAGACGCAAAGGCTGCTGAAGCACGTTCTGCCGTAGCAGCAGTAGCAACACCAAAGGCAACAGGAATCAAGGTCGTTTCTGAACCACGCACCTACACACCTGAATCCGGACACTCATTCGTTCGCGATGCTTTCAATGCTCAAGTCCGCAACGACTTCGCAGCAAACGAGCGCCTCGCACGCCACATGAAGGAAGAATCTGTAGAACGTCGTGACGTTGACACAGGTAACTTCGTTGGCCTTGTAGTACCTCAGTACCTAGTTGACCTAGCTGCGCCTTTGGCACGTGCTGGACGCCCAACAGCTGACTTCGCTACAAACAAGATGCCACTCCCACCTGCAGGCATGACGCTGAACATCAGCAGAATGACCACAGGCACTTCAACTGCAGTTCAAGAAACACAGAACACTGCTGTTTCTGAGACTGACGCAGATGACACACTACTCACTGTCAACGTACGCACCATCGCTGGACAACAGGACCTCAGCCGTCAGGTTATCGAGCGCGGAACTGGCGTTGATGAGTTCGTACTTCGCGACCTCGTTCGCTCATGGCACACCACTCTTGACGCACAAGTCTTGAATGGTACCGGCAGCAACGGTCAAATCAAGGGTATCCGCGCTTCCGGTGGAAACGCTGTTACTTTCACAGCTACAACTCCAACAGTAGCGCTGCTCTATCCAAAGCTCGCTGATGCACTACAGCAAGTTCAGAGCAACGTCTTCACAACTCCGACACACTGGATTATGCACCCACGCCGCCTAGCATTCTTGCTCGCAGCTACAGACTCAACAGGACGCCCTGTTGTTGTTCCAACAGCTAACGGCCCAATGAATGCAGCAGGTGTTGGCGCAGGAGTTGCTCAATACGCAAACTCCGGCTACCAGCTACTCGGACTCCCAATTATTACAGATGCAAACGTAGGCACAACTTACGGCGCAGCAACCAACCAAGACGAAATCTACTTGGTTGATTCACGCGAAATGCACCTTTGGGAGCAATCGGGTGCTCCATTCTCACTCCGCTTCGATGCAACAGCACCGGGCAGCTTGACTATCAAGACTGTCGTTTACGGCTATGCTGCATTCACAGCAGAGCGCTACCCAGCCGCCGCTTCTATCATCAGCGGTACTGGTCTCGTAGCACCTTCGTTCTAGTCGAACGAACAACTAAATAAGTAGAGTGCAGGGCAGATAAGACTCCCCCGACTTTTCTGTCCTGCACCTCTCTCAGGGGGAACATGAAAACAGGACACGTAGTATCCATAGGCGTTTGTGACCCGGGCATCGTTACCGGCGAGTTCATGGCGCGAATCTTTCAGCTTGTTGCCACACGCAACACAAGGCTCGGGCCACTGGTTCGAGTGCGCGGCTCAGGTCTTTTGAGCAAGATGCGCAATAAAGTCGTCAAGTCTTTTCTTGAGCAAACCGAGTCTGACTGGTTGCTGATGATAGACACAGACGAGCAACTGTCGGTGCAGGTGTTTGACCTGCTTTGCGACACCGCTCACGATAAAGAACGACCGATAGTCACCGGTTTGGTGTTCGCCGCGATGGACGCGGCTCTAAACGTTTACCCGAAGCCGATGCCCACGATATTTCAAGACACACCTGCTGGGTTTGTGCCTCTTGACAAATACGATAAAAACGCGGTCTTTCAAGTAGAAGCAGCCGGCACTGGTTGTTTGCTAATACACCGCAGCGTCCTTGAAAAGATGCGCGAGACCGCAGACCCACACCAAGGCAAAGACTGGTGCTGGTTTTGGGACGGCCCAGTCAACGGCACTTGGACAGGCGAAGATCTGCTGTTCAGTCGCAGAGTGCGCAGTCTAGGATTTCCGATACACGTCAACACCGCGGCCATTCTGCCGCATCAAAAGTCTTACTGGCTCGACGAAAGGCACCACGAAAAGTGGCAAGCAGAGAACGGCTAGAAACCGCAACCGCTGAGCCCCAGCTTGAGCGAGCAATAAAAAAGCAACCTAAGAAAAGGAAACAGCGTGGCACTGACAAACGCATACTGCACCCTGTCCGACCTGAAGACAGCCCTCGCCATTGAGGACATTCAGGACGACACCGCGCTAGAAGCCGCAATCATGACGGCAAGCCGCATGGTTGATGATTACTGCGACCGTTTCTTTTATAAAGACGGCACACAGGCCGCACCAGTAACACGCTACTACACAGCGCAAGACTGGTACAACTGCAACGTTGACGACTTCATCTCTCTGAACCAAATCGCGACAGACGACAACTTTGACCAAACCTACGACACGGTTTGGACCGCATCAGACTACATGGTGGAGCCCATCAACAACCCACGCCGCGGCTGGCCCTACACACGGCTAATCGCCATTGGTTCTTACATTTTCCCATTCAATCTGCCACAGTCAGTGCGAGTGCAAGGCGTTTGGGGCTGGTCCTCAGTGCCACATGAAATCGCCATGGCCACCAAGATTCAAGCATCTCGCTTGTTCATTCGCCGTCAGTCTCCTTTTGGCATCGCCGGCACGCCTGAAATGGGTACGGTGCGTTTGAGTGCTAAACTTGACCCGGACGTTGAAGCGTTGATTCGTCCATTCCGCAAGTTGACAGGACTCGTGAAGTGATTATAAGCGACATACGCGAAGGTTTGAAAAACAACCTCAGCGACGTTCGCGGCTTGCGCATTTACGACATCGTACCAGATGTCATCGTGCCACCTTGCGCTGTAGTCGGTCAGCTTGATTTTACTTTTGATCTGAATAACGCCCGCGGCTTAGACCAAGCCAACCTTGACGTCTTTGTCATTGTCCAACGCTTTTCGGAGCGCACAGGACTTGACAAGCTCGACCAGTACCTAGCTGGGTCCGGCTCACTGTCTATCAAGGCAGCCATTGAGTCTGACCGCACGCTCGGTGGTGCTTGCGATACTCTACGAGTTACCTCGGCAGAGCATGGCACATACCAAATGGGCGATGTTGACTACCTTTCATACCGCTACCGAGTAACCGTTTGGGGCCAAGGAGACTAATGAACTACTCAATACTAACAGACGCCTTTGATTTCAAAGGCAAGAAAAAGGGTGACGCAGTCACCAAAAAAGAATTGCAAGACGCTGGACTCAATATCGAGGCTTTAGTGGCCGCTGGGCACCTGTCGGGCAATACCGCAGCTAAGACCGTCGAACAAGAAGGAGCCAAAGACTAATGGCAGCCCTAGTCCTTACCAATGCTTATGTCACTATCAACAGCGTGAACCTAAGCGACCACATTACAAGCATCACTATCAACACCACCGACGACGTTATTGACACGACGGCTTTCGGCAGCACAGCTCGCACCCGTGTTGCAGGTCTTGGCGACAACTCAGTCACTATCGAGTTCCAGCAGGACTATGCAGCTGCCAACGTTGAAGCAACCATCAATACCAGCGGTTCATCACTCGTCGGCACCACGACCACCATCGTCGTAAAACCAAACGGCAGCACCACCAGCGCTACAAACCCGAGCTATACATTTTCGGCTTTGGTTTCGGAGTGGCAACCACTCAACGGCGCCGTCGGCGAATTAGCCACTGCGTCTGTCACTTGGCCGATCTCCGGCGAAATCACTAAGGCGGTGTAGTAATGGCTCGCATAGTTCTGACAAACGTAGCCGTCACTTTCGGCACAACCGACATCTCCAGCTACGTCACCTCAATCACTCTCAATACGACTTACGAAGTTGTAGAGACAACTGCATTCGGCAACACAGCTCGCACACGTGTCGCTGGTCTTGCAGACAACAGCATAACCTTGGAATTGAACCAAGACTATGCGGGTGGCGCTCTCGAAGCGGTGGTCTTTCCAACGCTAGGCACAGCGGTCTCAATGACTGTTCGCCCAGTAGCTGGCAGCTCACCTGCTTATACATTCAGCGCTTTGGTGTCCGAATGGACTCCACTCAACGGCGCTGTTGGCGAATTGGCAACAGCATCAGTAACTTGGCCGATCTCCGGCACAGTTTCAAAGTCCTAACTCAATAAGGGGGAAACATGGACGGCTTAGCAATAAAGGTCAAGCAAGTCAACGCAGACGAGGTCACTTACAAGCTGACCCCGCGCATCATTGTTGCTTTTGAGCAGCAGTTCGGCAAAGGAATGCCGAAGTTGCTTGCTGAGGAGCAAAAAATCGAGCACGTGTTTTGGCTAGCTTGGAAAGCCTTGCAAACAAATGGCGTCATTGTCAAGCCTTGGGGCCCTGATTTCTTGGATACACTCGAGAGGGCAGAGCTAGACAGTGACAGTTCTTTCGAATCCACCGAGATAGCCTAACTTATACCATCGCTGCTATCTCGGTGGAAACCGGCATATCTCCAGTGGCGCTTCTTGATGCCCCTGAGGGGGTACTTGAAGCAATAATCGCCTATCTAAAGGAACGAGCTAAAAAACAAAATGGCTGAACAAACCGAAGTCATCATCTTGACAGGCATCAAGGAAACTCTTGACGCTCTAAAGATGTTTGACAAGGACGCAGTCAAACGTTTCAATAAGGTGATAAACACAGAGCTTGCTGGCGCAGAACGCGATGCTAAAGACATCATTTCCGCAGTGGGCAACAGCCCAATGAGCGGGTGGCGCACCAAAGACCCAGCTAGACCCCGCGCTAGCACCCGAGGCGGCGCTGGTTGGCCCGGTTGGAATACTGGCGTGATTCAAGCTGGTATCCGAAAGACCAAAGCAGAAGGCAGGGCTCGCAAAGGCAACTACACCACCTCTGCTGGCGCCTTGCTCAACAAGTCTGCTGCTGGTGCCATTTTTGAAGTTGCTGGCCGCAAGACGAAAGCGACGGTTGCTCGCACTGGGTCAATGCAGTTTTTGCGTACTTTGAGTGCAAGATTCGGCAAAGCGTCACGCGTTGTGTGGCGTGTTGTTGACAAAGACCGCGCCCGGATAGAGAAAAACGTAGCCCAAGCCCTTGAAGAGGCTAAGGCAGTGCTACAAAAGCACTTGAATAGAGAGCGAGCTTAGAGATGGCCGTTGGCGCTATTGTCGCTCGAATACTCACGCAGTATTCGGACAAAGGTACAAAAGCCGCAGTCAAAGACATTTCCAAAATGGAAAAGAGCTTTGGCAAGTTCGCAAACAAGGCTCTAAAAGCATTCGGACTCGCCGCCGCTGCCGCCGGCGCTTTTGCTGTCAAAATCGGCAAAGATGCTGTGCAAGCTGCGATGGAAGACCAAAAATCGCAGGCGCTGCTTGCTAACTCACTGCGCAACACCGTCGGTGCTACTGACGCTGCAATAGCAGCCACAGAAGAGTACATCAGCAAACTACAGCTCACTCTTGGCGTTGCAGACGACAAGCTTCGTCCAGCGCTTGGCAAACTCGCAGCAGTCACAGGCGACATTTCTAAAGCTCAAGGCTTGCTTGGCGTGGCACTCGATATTTCGGCTGCCAAAGGCATCGACCTCGAGACCGCCGCGTCACTTTTGGCCAAGGCCTACGGTGGCAACATCGGCGCACTCAAAAAACTATTTCCGCAGATCTCAGCTGCAACGGTCAAATCCAAAGACTTTGCCGGTGCGCTTAGAGAGATCTCCAAAGAGACCAAAGGCGCTGCCGCTGCCGCCGCCAACACCTTCGCCGGTCAAATGGAGCGCATTCGCCTTGCATTTGGTGAGGCATCAGAGACACTCGGTTACAAGTTGCTGCCAATGGTGCAAGCATTCGCCGATCTCATTATTCAGAAGGCAATCCCCGCTGTACAGAAGTTTGTTGACGAAAACGGTGACAAAATCGCTGGCGCATTCAAAACCAGCATCGGGTACGGCATCGCATTCGCCAAGATGATGTACGACGTCTTTTCTTTTGTCGCTCGCAACATCAAAGTCTTCACCTCGCTGGGTGCAGTCATCATCGCGGCTTTGTTCGGTGCTAAAGTAGCCGCTGCTGTTGCTGGTTTTGTCAAAGGCATTCAAGCCATCATCACAGTCATGAAAGCGCTGCGCACAGTATCGCTCGCGTCTGCCGCTGCAACTGCACTTGCTACTGGTGGCGTTTCTGCTGCCGCTGGTGCTGCCGCATTCGCAGTCGCATTGACTGGCATGGGCATCGCGATGAACAAGTTCAACAAAGAATCTGACAAAGCCACAGACGGCCTTGCCGACTTCAAACTGAACACCAAGGGCATAAAGGCGACTGTTGACAGCTACACCAAAGGCATCGAAGGGCTTACTGGTGCCACACAAGGTCTAACTGCTGCTCAAAAAGAAGACCTCAAAGTGCAAGAGATGCTTGACAAGTTACGCAACCAATACAAACTTTCCAGCAAAGACCTTGGAGCACAGAGTTCGGTGACTCTTGAGGCGATTCGCAAGAACCAAGTCAAACAAGCAAAACTCGGCCTGTCAGCGCCGTCTATCTCACTTCTCGCGTCTGCCGGTCACGGCAATATCGCAAAAACCACCAACATGAACGGCGGCAACGTCACCGTCAATGTCGCGGGTTCAGTCATAACACAGGGGGACCTCATCACTGCTATCAACAATGGCCTTGAAAACTACTATCGCCGCCGCACTGGTGGCAGCGGGTTCTTGGCACTCTAATGGTCGCCGGAATCCCAACGCTCTCGGTTAGCTTCGGCACTGGTGGCGGTTTCACCGTTGTCGATGCCAGTCTTATTCTTTCTGTGTCCATTCGCCGTGGTCGTGAGCAGCAGAATCTCTTTCTAGACTCGGGCACAGCCTATGTCATTCTCAACAACCAGTCCGGAGCTTTTGACCCGAGCAACACCAGCTCGCCTTGGTATGGGGTTTTGACTGCCGGCATGCAAGTGCAGATCTCCGGAAACGGCATCGTCATCTACACTGGCTACCTTGAAGACAACGCTGTTGACCAAGGTATCTATCCGACTGTTTCTTTGACTTTTGTGGACGGCATCGCGACCTTTGGCAAGACCATGGTGCCGGCGCTAGCCACTTCTCAATACCAAGAAACTGCAGCAGCTCGTGCTGGTCGCATTTTAGACCTTTTGGGCTGGTCTGCGGGCGCACGAAGCTTGACTGGCACCGTGCAGATGTTGCCTACCACTCTTGGTCTTGCGGGCATGGATTTGCTTGAACAGTGCGCAAACGTTATCGGTGGCCGGTTTTATGTCAGCCGCACAGGTGTCGCGACTCTCGTGCCTCTTTCTAACAAGTTCTCGCGCCCCACACAGTTGCTTTTTTCTGACCAAGGCGACGCTAACAGTGTGCGCTATGACGGCATTGTTACCAACCCCGGCACTGACTACGTTTATAACGAAGCAGTCGTATTCCGTGGACCCGGCGAGTTGCAAGTCTCAGCCAAATACGGCCCGAGCGTTAGCACATACGGACTAAAAAGCAAGAAGCTCGACGCTCCAACAAACACCACCACTGCCGCCACCAACCTTGCTTATTACGCAGCTCGCAAAGACGCCGACGCAACACCGTTTGCAGAGAAGATCGACTTCAGCGCTATCGGTATCGGCGCCCTAGCCACTGACTTTTTGTCAACTGAGTTGAATGACTTGATTACAGTCAAGCGTCGCACCTACGACGGTCGCAACCTGACTTACAACTGCGTGGTTGAGGGCATCGCGATGACGATAGACTCTAACAACTGGCGTGCCACTTTTTTCGCGTCACTCGTTGACCCTTACACGATAACTATCTAGGGGAACCATGCCACTTTGTCCGCAAGTTACTATCACGCCAGTTATCGTTACAAGCTCCAACATGACCGTCACTTCGGTTATCGCTGGTGGCGTTTCGTCAACTGTTGAACAACTTGCTGAGGTTGATGCAGACGCGCAACAAGCGCTCGCTGACGCAGCGGCCGCACTGGCCGCAGCACAAGCAGCACAAACAGATGCCACCGCGGCACTCTCTGATGCCGCAGCCGCACAGGCAGACGCTACTCAGGCCATCGCTGACGCTGCAGCAGCGCAGGCAGACGCAACGGCAGCGCAAGCAGAAGCAAGCAGCGCCTACTCTACAGCAGTCACTGCCAATACCACAGCGAATGCAGCACAAGCAACTGCCAACGGCAAGAACAAAGTCACTTATTCAACATCGACACCCGGCTCCACTGCCAACACAGCCGGCGACATCTGGTTTCAGTACGGCACCACTGGCCCTAACGCTGGCCGCATCATCGCGCAATACACCGGCAACGGCGGCACAAGCTGGACTCAGACCACTGTTTCGGGCTTGGTCATCGCCAACATCGATGCTGGCTCTATTACAACTGGCACACTCGCAGTCGGCGTGGCTATCACTGGCACCAACGGCAGCTTCACTCTAAACGCTGCTACCGGCGTTTTGACGGCCACCAGCGTTGTTCTCACTGGCAGCATCACCGCCACCACCGGCACCTTCACTGGCACCGTCATCGCGACTACCGGCACTTTCACTGGCACTGTCATCGCCAACACCGGCACTTTCACCGGCACAGTTATTGCAACCACCGGCACTTTCACCGGTACCGTCATCGCCAACACCGGCTCTTTTACTGGCACTGTTATCGCAACAACAGGCTCCTTTACTGGCACCGTCATCACCCCAAACGCCACTATCACCGGCGGTTCACTCACTCTCGGCACTGGAAACGTCACGACCACCATCGGCTCTGCTGGCAACATCAATATCGTTGACAGCGCAAGCGGTTTGCTTACTTCGGCCGGCATCAGTATAACATCAAACGGCTCCGGTACTAGGGCTTCCATGGGGTCAGCCGGTTTTTACGCTGGTTCAACTAGCACACAAAACTTCGCACTTGACGTTCTCAACGAGCTAGGTGGCTACTCGGGCATTCCAAGACTTTACGCCCCAGCTGGTACTACCCTGCGTCTTGTTTCTGACGCTGGTTTGCTTCGCACTTCAGCGCCGATCTCGATGGAAGCCGCTGTCAACATCTTTGGGCGCCTTGAAGCTTACGGCAACATCAACGCCCCGAACATTCCGAACACCACCAGCACGGCGAACGTGCGCTGGACAACGGGCGGCACTGGCCAGTTCCAGTACAACAACGCGTCGAGTGCTCGCATCAAAGAGAACATCACCGACATCGGCGACATTCCGGGGCTTGACCCCAAGGCGCTTCTTGATATTCCTGTACGAGCTTTTTCTTATAAGTCGAGCTATCTATCAGAAAGCGATGACCGGTACGGCGTCATGGTGCCGGGCTTTATCGCAGAGGAAGTAGACGCGATTTATCCGATAGCAGTAGACTATGAAGTGGACGGCCCGGTTACTTGGAATGAGCGTTTCATCATTCCGGCGATGCTGTCTTTGATTCAAGACCTGTACAAGGAAATCAACACACTGAAGGGGGGCAACTAATGGACGGAGAGATCGATTTCTCCATCGTGTTGTCATCGATGAGAGACCAGATAGGAGCCGCAGCTCAAGAAAAAGCGGTACTCGTCGCTCGCATCGCGCAACTCGAAGCACAACTAAAAGGGAAAGATGAATGACACCTGCAGACTGGGCCGGTTTGGCCGTATCCGTAACAACTCTCGCTGGGGCTTTGGCCTTGGGAGTAAAGCACTTGACAAAGCACTACCTATCGGAGTTGAAACCGAACGGCGGCTCGAGTCTAAAAGACAAGGTGGTACACCTTGAAGAAAAGGTTGACTTGCTCACAGATCTCGTCAAAGAAGCATTGAGGAAATGAATGAAACCGCTAGCCAAGAAGCCGAGCGCTGCTGCCGTCGCTCTGTTGCGACAGGCGACTGCTCTTGCTCCGAAACGTTTGAAGGCGAGCGACGGCTTGCTACCTTCTGCTGCGCACGTCAAACAGAATCCAAATAGTGACCACAACACGGGGCTTGCAGTTGATCTGACTCACGACCCAAAGAACGGCATCGACTGTGCTGTCATCTTTGAGAAGTTGAAAGAGGACCCACGAGTTGAATATCTCATCTTTGCTGAAAAGATCTGGTCGCGTTCTAAGTCGCGTGCTGGCAACCGCCCTTACAGCGGTTCTAATCCTCACAATAAGCATCTACACGTTTCTATTGTTGCTGATTCCGCTGATGACACTAGCCCTTGGTTTTGGTGGCTGAACCAACCAAAGGTCACAAACCAAATCCGGGCTAGACTTCAACCAGCAGCAAAGAAAAAGACGGCAGTGGCACCTGTATGCACCTGCTGCAAGCTCCACAACCCCCAACGAAAGGCCCTGTAATGGAACAACTAAAGCAGATCTCTCTTACTTGGTTCCGTGCCGCAGCGTCAGCTGCCATCGCACTGTACCTCGCCGGCGAAACCAACTGGAAGACCCTCGGAGCAGCGGCACTCGCTGGATTCCTCGGGCCAGTGTTGAAGTGGCTTGACCCTTCAGCGACAGAGTTTGGACGCGGCGCAAACTAACATTCGTGAAGCTCAACGAGTTTTTCGACCGCGTCGTTGTCATCAACCTTGACAGGCGACAGGACAGACTGGCAGAGCTAAAGAAACAGACCAAGAGCCTTGGCATTGACTTTGTGCGTTACAGCGCAGTTGATGCCAAGGCTTTAGGCATATCCAACATCGCGGCTTGCGCCACCAGCCACCGTTTCGTGATAGAAGATGCCAAAGCAGCCGGCGTGCAACGTCTGCTCATCTTAGAGGACGACGCCGAGTTTGGGCACAGTTTCACCGCCAACTTCAGCGAGCTCGTGTCCAAGTTGCCCGAGGACTGGCAGATGTTCTATCTTGGCTCGAATACTTTTTTGCCGGTTGATATCGGCGTTGAAGGACTGCGCAAAACCGACGGCTCGCTGACGACTCACGCCTACGGTGTCAAAGCCGAGTTGTATGACACCCTGATTCAAGCAGCTAGCGACGACCGCTGGCCGGTTGATTTGACCTACAGCAAAGTGCTCCCCAAGGTGCGAGCCTACGCGGCTTGGCCATCGTTGGTAGGTCAAAGGGCCAGCTACTCAGACATCGAAAACCGGTTTGTAGACTACGGCTGGGCTATTAGATAGCAGCAAGAGACGCCCCCACCACTGGAAAGGTAGACAGTGGTGGGGGCAAATCGCTATTTCTGCGTGTAAGACTCCAGTGCTTTGTTGATGACTTCAGAGACGGTGGTGTTGTCGCGCTTGGCTTTGGCTTTTGCCTTAGTCCACAACTTCGACGGGACACGCACAGTGCGAATCGGTGTTTGGTTACTCATTTATAGGCCCCCCAGTAGGCATTCGGTGCCTGTGCCCCAGCAGTAGCCGGTGCCAGTCCACCACAAGTGTGTTGAGATGTAATACAAGGCTATTATACCAGCCAAAATGAGCACAGCGCGAACGCGCTTGCCGCGTTTCGTCAGCTTCATCGTGTCTGCCTAACTACTGAGATCAGCATGGCAGCCCAAGTGTGAAAGTCGCGCTCGCCGATATCATCGGCACTGCGGCATTCAGATGCTTGGTGCAAGTGCCAGTCCATGAGCTTCTTGAGCTCTGCATTCTGTTGTGTGCTTAGCTTCATTCTATCACCGTCCAACCTGCGGAGTGTACCGCGTTGATAAAGCGAGCGATGGCCTCTTTCTCGGGCACACCGTAAAACGTTGAAAACTCGAGCCACTCGTGGTGGCCGTTCGACACCGTCGCTGACACCTGCCATGCGCCGGTGTTCGGCATTTGCTTGGTATTCATCGTGTCTCCAATTGCTTGTGGTGCTCCATGTGATTATCGATAAGGCTCATTTGCCATTCGCTGCTGCGGTCGAATCGCTCGCCGCACTTGTAACAGACCCAGTGCCACTCGTCGCTTCGGTAGCTCATTAGAGGAGCGCCTTGATGGCGGCTACGAGCAAATCAACCGAGATGGTGCCCTCAAATGTGACCCTGCTAGCAACGCCGCTGCGCTCAAACTTCATGACGGTAATGGAGCTGTCATCAGTGCAAACGCGAGCGCCCTCAACCAAGTGCCAAACGCCGTTGCGAGTGACGCGACCTCTCTGCAAGCTATCCACCCAAAGGTCGTGGCCGCCAAATGCGTTTGGTGCAGTCTTGACTGGGTAGTGGTTGACTACCACCTCAACTGCTTCGTTGATCTGTAGTGCTGTCTGTGTTGCGATTCCGTTCATTTTTACCTTCCCGTCCGGAGTCCGTCTCCGTCCATACAGAAATCATAGCACACCGTATTTACGGTGTCAATACAGCGTCACTCGGCGTGTCGTGACAGTCGCAACTGCACGGTCGGCGCCTACTCGGGAATGCGCCCATGTGGGCTACTTGAGTGCAACGCTTGTGGTCGCCCAAGGTGCAGCGAGCTGACAGAAATGCCTTGAAATACTCGCGTGTCATTGGCCCTCATACACCCCCGTCGGCGTCACCACAAAGACAGCCTCGCAGTTGGTACAACTGTACAAGATGACTGTCCGGAGTGGTGCTTCGATGAAGGTGTGCTGGCAGCTCACGACCCCACTCTCTCGAAGGTGGCGAGCGCGATGTGCAGGTGCACGATGCCCTCGCGTATTGCGGACTTCATCTCGTCCGGGTCTTGAGTCTCGGCCGCGTCGGCCAGCCACTTGCTCACATCGTGCATCTCTTGGTCGATCTCTATCCAAAGGTCTTTCATCGCGCCCACGGTTATGCACCTGCCTTCTCGGCCTCGATGAGGCGCTTGGTGAGCTCGTCCTGATAAGCGCGGTTGCGGCGCTCGTCGTAGTAAGCCCACCACTTAGCCTGCTTGGCCTCGGTCTGCTTCTGAATGAGCTCGATGACGCGCCAGTAGCAAGCTTGGGACTTGTCCATTGTGCTAAATGACTCGTAAAGATCTGCGAACTCAGCGACCTTGATTACGTTGGTGATTCTGTGTGTTGTTGCCATTTTTACCTTCCCGTCCGGGGTCCGTCCCCGTCCATACAGAAATTAAACCACACCGTATTTACGGTGTCAATACAGCACAACACGACACGCCGGTGGCTTGACCCTTCGCTTGGCTGTATAGTCAGTGTGTGTTACACTTCGCTCATGATAGACCGCTACACATCAAATGAGATGGCCGCGGTGTGGTCAGAACCCAACAAGTACGCCGTTTGGGCCCGAGTCGAATGCGAAGTCATGAAAGCTCAGGGCGCAAGGGGTATCGTCCCGAAAGACTTGTGGCGAGCGCTTGATGTCACGGTTCTGCCAACACCACAGCAAGTTCACAACGAGGAACTAATCCTCAAGCACGACGTTATGGCTTTCATTGAAGCATGGCGTCAGAACACCGACAACCGCGAAATCCACCGCTGGCTGCATTACGGCTTGACCAGCTCGGACATTGTGGAGACCGGTCAAGCGATTCTGCTCTCACAAGCCAACTGGCTAGTGCTAAATGCGGGCTACAACCTACTCGTTGCTCTCATCGACCACGCTTTTGAATATCGCGACACGATTCGACTTGGCAGGACACACGGTCAAGCCGCAGAGCCCACAACTTGGGGCTACCGAGTCGCCGACTTTGCTTTTGCTGTCAACCGGGGGCTTGAGCGCATCATCGTCACGACAGAGGGGGTGCAGACAGCTCATATTTCGGGGCCGCTGGGCAACTATGCCCATGTGTCTCGAGCTGTTGAGCTAGACGTGGCGAAGGCGCTCGAACTCAATGCTCCCGACAGCGCAACCCAAGTGCTGATGCGCGATTCACTCGGCGCTTGGGCATACGCGATGGCGAGCCTTGTAAGTATATGTGATGCGGTCGCCCTTGAAATCCGTCACGGCCAGCGTCATGAAGTCAGGGAGCTGTTTGAAGGGAAGGCTCCCGGGCAACAAGGCTCGTCATCTATGCCCCACAAGGCGAACCCGATTACCTCAGAGAAAATCGCGGGACTGGCGCGGCTTGCTCGCTCGTACGTCATGCCCATAACTGAGGGCATCGCCTTGTGGCACGAGCGCGACATCAGCCACTCATCTGTCGAGCGCGTTGCTCTACCAGATCTGTGTGCTATCACCGAGCACGTGTTGCTTTGCACGACTGATCTCATTCGCAACTTGCAGGTGAACGTGGCGCAGATGCGCTACAACACCACCACACAGGGCTCGGCGACGATGCTCAACAAGTACATTCGCGAGGGCGCTACTCGCAAAGAGGCTTATGAGAGCGCGAAGTCAGGACAGCGTGAGACTTGTGCACCAGCTGGCACCGAGCACGTGTGGGACCAACTCGCTCTGCTCAAACTCGCTTTACTAGAGGCACGCACGATGGCCGGCGTGTCGGAACTGTAGTTGTCAGAAATCTGTGCTACACTAGTGGCCACCAACGGGGGAAGGAAACTCATGTACGAATGGAAACGAGCCAAGCGCTCAGAAACCAATAACCTCTTCACTTCACTATTGGAGAAGCAGGTTGATAAACGAGCAGACCACATTCAGAGTCTTGCCGTTGACCGCTTCGGAAGCTGGTACAGAATCCAGCTGCCGGCAGGAGTCGTGGCACTCATGGTGCGAAACGACAAAGACACGACGGTAGGCTACTACCACGTCGGTTCAGAAGCGGACCTCGAATACGAGAACAGGTCCCGAAATGCCGCAAAGAAATCAGCCTAGGCGCAACCGACTATGGCTATTGCACAACTTTTTCCAGCTGACGGTTTGGAGTCCTTGGTGACTAGTTCCCGCGTTCAACGGGGGTACCAAAGCCAGCGAATCGTCGCTGAATATTTTAGAAACAACGGGTGGCCCTATGCGCAGCCAGCGGGTAGTGGTCGTTCCGGCACCGATGTCACTGGGGTAATAGGGGTTGACATCGAGGTGAAGGCTCGCCGCGGCATCAATGTCGCGATGGCCATGAAGCAACTAAGAGACCGGTATCAAGAAGGGGTTTTGCCAGTGGCGATACTTCGCTTGGACGGTCAAGGGGAAGCCCACATAGCAGACTGGCCCGCTATCGTGCCACTGCATATCCTACTAGACCTATTGAAAGCCGCAGGTTATGACAAACCAAAGTTCGACTGATCTGCGCGAGAGGAGCGTTTATGCGCTCAAAGATAGCGACACCTTTAGTGGCAGCCATTGTTGCCGCGACGGTTGCACTTGCACTAGCACCGCAACCGGCAGTACCGGTGAGCTTCAAACCGAGGCCACCGCTCTCACAAGTGAGTCCAAAGCTTATAGCCAAGGAGTTACTTACACCCGAACAGTTTCGGTGCTTCGAGAAGCTAATGCAGAAGGAAAGCAACTGGAACTCCAAGGCCAAGAACCCGTCCAGTACTGCCCGTGGCATCGGACAGCTCCTTGAGCCAACCTACCGCAACCTCGGAATGCGCCACTCCAAGCACGGAGTCCCGCAAGTCGTCGCTGCGCTGGCCTACATTGGTCGCAAATACGGCAGCTCCGGACCTTGCGGCGCTTGGAAACACTGGCAAAAACACAAGTGGTATTAGGGGGAACGATGAGCGCATTCGACGCTGACAAACCGAAAGTCGAGCTGCCATTAGACGTGGCGGCTTGGATAGAGCTCTACCGCAAGCTGCAAGGCGAGGCGAAAGCCATCGAGGAGCAGCTCGAGCAGGTCAAGGGCCGCATTCAAGAGTCTATGGGCGACAACGAGATCGGACTGCTCAACGGCCGAGTCGCTGTTCGCTGGACCAAGGTGAAGTCTTTCAGACTTGACGTGGCCAAGGCCAAAGAGATTCTCGACCCAAAGATTTACGCTTTCTTGTCTCGGGAGTCCGAGTCTCGCAGATTTACGCTAGCAGAGCCCGATGTCAATTCTTGACCCGATAGTGCCAAGGCCTGACTGGGGACGCCCCGGCCCAATTCCTGACGAGGAGATTTATGAGGACGATGACGAATGACCTACGCACAGCTATTCAGCGACGAGAAGTCCTATGCCAACGCGATTCTTGACGTCGTCACACGAGCAGGAATCTGGACACCCCGCGCCACCCAAACTGCCATTGGACCTTCTGAAATCGGTCACCCCTGCACTCGCCGAATCGCGTATAAGCTACTCGACTGGGAAAAGCCGAATGAAATGCAAGGCGGGTCGTGGAGTGCGCAGGTCGGAACAGCTATTCACGCTTACCTTGCTGAGGTTTTCGGAAAGAAAGAGGGCTACCTCGTCGAGCAGAGAGTCAATATCCGCGGGAACCTTAGCGGGACCGTGGACCTCTATGACGTCAAAAACGGTGTGGTTCTCGACTGGAAAACGACAGGTGCGTCTAAGTTGGCCACCTACCGCAAGGACGGAGCAGACCCTCAGCACGTCATTCAAGTCCATCTCTACGCTTATGGACTGGCTGCTCAGGGGGCCGACGTCAAGAAGGTTGCACTCGCTTACCTTCCGACAAGCGGTCAGCTGTCGGACGCTCACTTGGACATTCGGGACTACGACCCGCAAATCGCGCTCGACGCGTTCACACGGCTCGACACCATCACAAGCCTTTTGGCCACGGCTGATGTCGAAGCTAACCCGCAGCTTTGGAGTCAGATACCTGCTAAGACCTCGCGTCTTTGTTCTTGGTGTCCATACTTCAAACCTTTCAGTAAAGCTCTCGACGAAGGTTGCCCCGGTGAAACCGGTTGAGCCAACCATCAACGACATCGTCAAGATGATAGCCGAATCTGAAGGACCCAACACCAACACCAACACCAACAAGAAAGCAGGGGAAACAAATGAGTGACTTCGCAGCGCCGCTAACGGCGTCAGCAGGTCCCAAGGCAGCAGATCTCGCTGGTCAGCTCCTTATCATCACACCGCTCGACTACCGCAAGGACATCGACACCGTCAATGGTAAAGCTGATGCCATTTCTTGCGACGTGGTCAACTTAGATACGAATGAGCAGCATTCCGACGTGCTGTTCTTCAACATCGCAATCCGAAACGCTCTGAAGAATCTCATTGGGCAAAAAGTGCTCTGTCGGATTCAGCAGGGAGTCGCAAAGCCCGGCAAGACAGCCCCTTGGGTGCTCGCCGACGCTTCAACCGACGCGGCCGCCGTGGCGAAGGCCAAGGCTTACAAGGGCGCGTCCGGGGAACCAGCAGCCACCAAAATCGCAGGCACAGACGTGCCGCCGGAAGTGGCAGCTCTGTTAGCTCAACTTGGAGCTAAGCCTCTCTAGATTTCCTAGGGGGTAACCTTCCACCAACTAGGGAAGGCGCGGTGCGTACAGCGGAAGGGGAAGCCGCCGGGACGCAGTGGGTTCGAGGCCCTGCACCGCACGTGAGTTTCAAGAACGGGGGAAAAGTGTCACTAGACGTCTTTACTGCAGCGCTTAGGTTCGCTGCGGCTGGTTGCTCTGTCGTGCCAGTCATGGCCGACGGCTCTAAGCGCCCCGGCATCGGCACTTGGAAAGAGTACCAGCACAAGATGCCAACAGCAGCAGAACTGCAAGACTGGTTCAAGAGCGCTCGCGGCGTCGGACTCATAACAGGTCAGATCTCCGGAAATCTCGAGATGCTAGAGCTGGAAGGTCGCGCTGTCGCCGACGGAATGCACACCCAGCTGAAAGAAATGGCCGGCGAAGCTGGACTTTCTGAGCTTTGGGACAGACTCACCAGCGGCTATTGCGAAATGACACCAAGCGGCGGTTTGCACTGGCTCTACCGGCTAGACGGCGAAGTGCCCGGCAACACCAAACTGGCAAGACGCCCCGGCGCACACGACGGTGTTGATGTGCTTGCCGAGACCCGTGGAGAAGGTGGCTTCGTCGTTGTCGCCCCGTCAGGCGGCACCTGCCACCCGTCAGGTGGCTCTTGGTCTTTGATTTCGGGCTCGATAGAGACAATACCACTTCTGACTTTAGACGAGCGCGAAAGCCTTCACTCCTTATTTAGATATTTCGACCAACTTCCAAAGGCCTCGGTGGTAGCTTCTGAGGTCACGGAGAGGCACCGGGACGCAAACTCGACCCTACCGGGCGACGATTACAACTCAAAGACGTCGTGGGACGAGCTTTTGCTGCCTCTCGGGTGGTCCAAGGTCTTCACCAAGGGACAGGCGACCGCATGGCGCCGCCCGGGCAAGACTGAGGGCATCTCTGCTACCACCAACTACGAGGGCAGCGACTTGCTGTTTGTCTTTAGCACCAGCACTATCTTTGAGGCTGAGCGTGGCTACAGCAAGTTCGCCGCTTACACCCTGATAGAACACGCCGGCGACTTCCACAAGGCAGCGTCGGCGCTAGCTGCGAAGGGCTTTGGCACCGGGTCTGCCAGCTCTTTGCAGCCTATCGATGTCACAGCACTTTTGGCCGCCCCTGAGCCCGAGCTTGCGGCACTGCCAGCGACAGAGCCCGACACCAGCTGGTTACCAAGACCAGTCGAGTTTGATGACGACGAGACCGATGTGTCTCCTAGTGTTCTCTACAGGACAGACGGACAGTGCCTACTGTATGCCGGCAAGGTCAATGCTATTTTTGGCGAGAGTGAATCTGGTAAGACTTGGGTAGCACTGGAAGCGGTGCGTCAACAGCTTGTGCAGGGTCAGAAGGTCTTCTACATAGACTTCGAGGATTCCAAGCGCGGTATTCGCGGACGTCTGAAGGCACTCGGTGTCCTCAAGGAACACTTTGAGCGCTTCAAGTACGCCAACCCTGACGGGCCCTATGACGCAGTTGGGCAACAGGCCCTTTTGTCCTCGATTCGCGATTTCCAGCCCGCTCTCATTGTTGTGGACGGTGTCAACGCCGCCATGAACCTGCTCGGTCTAGACCTAGAAAAGAACAAAGATGCCACCCAATTCAGTCAGGTCGTCTTGCGACCGCTGCGCTTGTGGGGTGCCGCGATTTTGACCATTGACCATGTCACCAAGAGCAAGGACAGCCGCGGCAACTACGCTATCGGCGCCCAAGCCAAACGTGCAGACATTGACGGTGTCGCTATTTCTGTCGATGTCTCGATGCCTTTCGGTCGTGGCAGCAACGGCAAGCTCAACTTGAAAGTCACCAAAGACAGGCCCGGTTTCGTCCGCGGCATCAGTCAAGAGGCATCTTATGTCGGGCACGTTGACCTCATTTCGCAACCCGACAACCGCATTGAGATCTCCATTGTGGGTGGTCAGACTGGCTACTCACCTCACGAGTATCTGATGCGCCGGATATCTGAGTTTATGCAAGACCATGGCGCGGAGTTGTCCACAAACCAAATCGTGCAGGTCATTGACGGCGGCACCGACCAAATCAAGAAGGCGCTCGCCCAGCTCGAGGGGCAAGGCTACTTGCAACTCCGGACGCAGGGGCAGGGCCGCTACTACAGCCACCTCAAGCCTTATGTTCTTGGGGCTCCTAGGCCTTTTGAGCACTTGACCGACTTGACCGACCCTGACTTGACCGCCCGGTCAGGTTCCGCGG